>ERZ791929.7-NODE-7-length-328128-cov-20.415615_pt1 | contig 328128 bp, 128 predicted proteins | sample MGYA00510129_ERZ791929 | MGnify/ENA primary metagenome ERZ791929 (study PRJEB30046, sample SAMN00792049) | human gut metagenome | study: EMG produced TPA metagenomics assembly of the A metagenome-wide association study of gut microbiota in type 2...
GATGTTGAAATAACGATCAACACCTGCCGACACATTATAGGCGAACGACTGAGCATCGGCTACGGCACGGTAGTTAGGGATACTCCCATCACCGATCTCCGTATTTTCGTCTATTGTACCGGGAACAGCCGGATAACCGGGGTTATTCGTGAAGCTGACACCGCCACCCAAATTTAGTTTCCACTGATCTTTGAAGAACCAGCCCCCTTCGAAACCAACCATCAGCTTTTTGTCTGCCCAGTTGGTTGAGAGCGCTCTGACTTCATAGTCAGTCAGCAGCCCCGAAGGGGCTGTGACATTTGTGTAACTATTGTATCCAACAGTAGCTGCTACCGTAAAGTCACCCTTTTTAGGAGTATTGTCTTTACTACAGTTCTGCGCATTAGCTGCAAGACACATCATGGGTAGAACGGCCAACACTAAAAGTCTTTTTATTTTCATACGATACTTTTTTTGATTTGTTGTTTTCTGCCGTTACTTTAGGTGATTATTCAGCTCTTAATTCTGCATCCAACGCAGCTTTTGCATTGTCAACAATAATTTTCTTAGCAGCAATCTCTTTTTCCAGATTATCCAACTCTTCTTTTCCCTTAGCTAATTGAGCCTCAGCATTCGTGATATTAGCTTCATAGAATTTAATCTGTTCCTTAGCCTGAGCAATATTTAATTCACATTGAGCAATTAATTCTTCAAGGTTCTGACTATTATTATAAAGTGCATTAAGAACACTATACTCACTCCAAAGTTTCATCGGAGTCTCATTTGCATCATTAAATGCTTTAGCAACAGTTTCATTCGCTTTAACCAATGCTACAATTGCACTAACGGCATCATTATATGCTTTTACATCAACAGCTGCAAGAGTAGCAGCAAATTCATCAGAAGCAGCCTTTTCTTTATCATACTCAGCTTGTGCAATCACAATACCATCTTTCGCAGAAGCAATTGCACGCTTTGCATTTTCTATAGCTTGCTCTTTAGCCTCCTTTTCTGCATCTGTTGTTTCACCCATCTTATTTGCATCTTCCAACTGTGCATTAGCAGAAGCAAGACGACCATAAGCAGTATTCTTATCCTTAGTATCTGCTGACGTACCCAAAGCATCTGCCGCATTTTTTACACGATTTGCAAAAGATGTTTCTGCTTCAAGTTTTTGGCTTTCACTTATATAAGCCCCTAAATTAACAACATCAGATTTAATACCAGTAGTCGATTCCCACTGCAAATATTCTGTTCCTGTAAATGCAACGACACCATAATAAAGATTATTTACCTCTTCAATTGCATCTCTATCCAAAGCATCAATAGCTTCCTGAATACCTTTGGCGTCTGCATCCAAAGCAGCACCTTCATTATTCATCACTGTACTATTGGCTAACCTATACTTTTGAAGAGCAGCCTCCTTTTTAGCGTTAAGCGCATCCTTATCAATATTTGCATTAACTGGGTCTTTCAGAACCTCCAATTTAGCAGTTTCCGCTGCGATACTTCTATTCAAAGTAATAGTGTTAATCTTAGCATTTGCTTCTGCTGTAGTTATACCTGCTTCTAACTGAGCAAGACCGGCTGTTCTGGTAAGAAAGTTTTCATTCAAAACAGCCAATTCACCAGCAGCTATAGTATACTGTCCGTATAACCACTGAACACGTTCATCAGCATTTTTTAAAATAGCCAGTTCAGCTTCAGAAGCAGCTTTCTTTGCTTCAGCAATTGCTTTTTCCGCCTCGGCTTTAATTCGTTCAATTTCAACAGCAAATTTCTGTTTAGCCTCTTCAGTCATTTCTTTCTGGTATTCAGCTTGTGCATTTTTTAATGCAGCCTCAGCTTCAGCTGTAATTTTCGTAGCCTCAGCTTGTGCATTTGCCAATGCTGCCAAGCCTTTCAACTGCTCAGCTTTAGCATTACGCACTGCCTCTACTGAAGTCGATTCGTTGTTATCAACGCAAGCTCCCAGTGACAAAGCACCCAGGAGCACTGCTACCATCACGAGTTTCTTTTTCATAATCTCAAAATTTTAATGAATAATAGTAATAATATAAATGTTATGTTCCACTCTGTTTTTCTTCTGCTACCAGAAGAGTGTTGTTTCACTTCTCTCAGTGATCCGCTGCAAATATATCCTAATTTATCTGATAAAACAAATAAATTATGAACAAAATACAAAAATAGACAGAGATTCTTTTATATCGATAAACCTAACTCTTCAGATTATGTTGTACTTTCATGCAAATGAAAAAAAGTAATATTTATATAGGTGAAATTATCAAGAATGTAATGTCTGAGAGACAGGTTACTAAAGCCGAACTCGCAAGACGGTTGGACGTTAAGCCTCAAAGTGTAGATTACCTACTAACAAGGAAAAGCATCGATACGGATACATTATACAATATTTCACTGGCGTTAGATTATGATTTTTCCCTTTTATATAGCATCAAAAAAGAACAGAGAAATTATGATAATGAAGATATCAGATATAAATTGGGAAATGCCAAAATTACAGTAGAAATAGAACTGCAGCAAGATGAAATTATCAAGCTAAACCTGAAAAAGAAAATAGCCGAGTTACTGGATGGAGGAGCTAATAAGTAGAGTTGTTTACACCTTATTATATATAGGGAACAAAAGCTATCAAAGCAAAGATATAATCATAACAGAATAATTTAACAATGTTAAGGAGAAAACAAAGATCGTTATTCCCTCTGTACAAAGAACAAATCTTTTAAATGCAAACAACTTGTTCTTTGCATTCAAAAAACAAGCTTTAACTCTATGTTAAAGTTAGCTTTATAAACATTCAACATTAGACTATTAATCACTTGATTAAAAACGATATAATCAATAAAGATAAGAACAGCAGATAAAAATAGAAAGTCAAGAGATGACTCACTTAATTGATAATATAGTAACTATCAACAAAAGGAGTCCGGACATACATATTGTGTATCCGGACTCTTTCATTTCAAAAAAATAACCAAACTAACCTTTTTACCACTAACCCACCTTTATTTCCACTTTTTAAGTTCTTTTCGGTCGGCCGGAGTAGCTTCTATCAGACTGAGAGCGAAACCTCCACTACGAGCCAATTTAGTAGAAATCCTGGTTTTATTAGTCACTATACCTTTTTTAATCTCATAAGAGGTAGGATTCTTCTCATAATCCGCATCTTTCCCATCAGCATATAAAGTGGCTACATACTGTTTCCCCGGATCCAGGAAATCAAGAACGAATGTAGAAGTACGGGATTTTTCACCTGTAATACCTCCAACGAACCAATTATCGGTTCCTTTGGCTTTTCGAGCCACCGTGATATATTCTCCCGGTTCTGCTTCAATATATTTACTGTCATCCCAGTCTACTGCCACGTCTTTAATAAACTGAAATGCATCCATGTGGCGCTCATAACTCTCCGGAAGGTCGGCAGCCATTTGCAGCGGACTATAAAGTGTAACATAAAGGGCCAATTGTTTTGCCAAAGTGGTATGCACAAAACTATGTTCACCACTCAAGAAAGACAATTGAGTGTCAAAAATACCTGGAGTATAATCCATTGGACCACCAATCAAGCGTGTAAAAGGAAGCAATGTAGTGTGGAATGGTTTATTCCCACCAAAAGCTTCATATTCTGTTCCACGGGCAGACTCGTTACCGATCAGATTCGGATACGTACGACACAATCCGGTTGGACGAACGGCTTCGTGAGCATTTACCATGATTTTATGATCGGCTGCTTTCTTCACTGCATAGAGATAATGATTATTCAGCCATTGCCCGTAATGATGCTCACCGCGTGGGATTATATTGCCTACATATCCGCTCTTCACAGCGTTGTAGCCGTTATCTTCCATAAATTGGTAAGCTTTGTCCATATGGCGTTCATAGTTACGAACAGATGCAGAGGTTTCATGGTGCATCATCAACTTTACCCCTTTATTCTTGGCATATTCATTCAACATTCTCACATCAAAGTCAGGATATGGAGTGACGAAATCAAACACATAATCTTTTGACTTGCCAAACCAGTCCTCCCATCCTTCATTCCAGCCCTCAACCAATACCTGGTCAAAACCGTGTTCAGCGGCAAAATCGATATAACGTTTCACATTCTCATTATTGGCACCATGACGCCCATTGGGCTTAGTTTTAGCATAATCGGTCTCACCCAACTTCACTGAATAAACGTCGTCAGTATAAGCCCATGTACTTTTACCCGTAATCATCTCCCACCATACACCTACATATTTGACAGGCTTAATCCAAGAAGTATCCTCCAATTTACATGGCTCGTTCAGGTTTAATGTTAATTTGGAAGTAAGAATGTCACGTGCATCATCACTGACCATGATTGTACGCCATGGAGACTGACAAGGAGTCTGCATATATCCTTTATCTCCCTGTGCATCAGGAGTCAGCCATGATTCAAAAACAAAGTTTTTATCATCTAAATTAAGATGCATACAAGAGTAATCCACTAAGGCAGCTTCATGAAGGTTGATATACAATCCATCACCGGTCTTCATTTGTAAAGCAGTCTGAACCCCGGTAGGAGAAAAAGGAGTCTGGGAAGCATTGGGAGTAACAGCTGTTTTCATCAGGCCACGTATTTCCGAAAGCTTCGATCGAGTATAATCATATTCTTGTGTATCATAATCGCCCGGTATCCAGAAAGCAGTATGATCGCCTGTCATAGCAAATTGGGAATGCTCCTCTTTTATCACAAAATAATTCAGATTCTTTTGCTGCGGAAATTCATAGCGAAAACCAAGTCCGTCATCATATAAACGAAAACGAATCAACATCTTACGATCCTGAGCTTTTTGGTCTAAAGTTACCGCAAGCTCATTATAATTGTTACGGATTTGCTTTACTTCTCCCCAAACAGGTTTCCAGGTTTCGTCAAAAGAAGAAGTCTTGGCATCGATCAATGTAAAACCATCCATCAGACCGGGATCATCTTTCAGTTCAAGGCCCAGTTTAGAAGGTTTAATCACTTCTTTACCCTTATAAGAAAGTTCATACACAGGCTCCCCCTTTCCATTCACCGAAAAGTTCAGTTTCAAGAGTCCATTTGGAGAAGTAATGCTTTCGGCCATTGCCACACTACTCACTAAAAGAGAAAGAAAAAAGCAAGCCAACTTAAAAGTCAGTTTATTCATGTTCTTCATGATATGGTTTAATATAAATTAGTAATCATGCAACAAAGATAAGCAAGAAGCAGATTCCGGTTCGACGAATAGAACTGAAATAAAGAAGATTTATCAGAAAACGTTTGCATAAACAGTTGACAGTGGTAACTTTGCCAACAAAATAAAAAAGATGAAAGAGATTATTTATATATTTATCGGAGGAGGCATAGGCAGTGTATCCCGCTATCTGGCACAAATAGCCGTCAACGAGAAACTTAGCCCTACTTTTTTCCCCTTTCCGTGGGGAACATTTGCCGTGAACATTGCTGGAAGTTTGTTAATAGGATTATTTTATTCACTTTCAGAACGTCTTGATCTATCCTTCGAATTAAGGCTATTTCTGACTGTTGGTTTCTGTGGAGGTTTTACCACATTTTCTACTTTGGCTAATGATGGCCTGAGTTTACTGAAAGGAGGCTTCTACGGCATATTCGCATTTTACACATTAGCCAGTATGATACTCGGGCTTTTAGCCGTATTAGGTGGAGGATACCTCGGAGAACATTTAAAACAATAGACTAATATATGAAACCAGCAATTAAGAAAGTCCAACCTGTTAAAGTCATAGCCCCATTCATCAATGAGCAGTCCGAAAGCATCACTCCGCTCGATATTTTGGTGGATGAAGAGAAAATTTCTGATTTATATTTCTCTAAAGGAGTTGTCCGACAAGTAAATAAGCCCTATCTAAGTATTAACAATTGTACTTTCAAACAACAAATATTCAACGAATGCCAGTTGAAATCAGCCCAATTAACAGACATACGTTTTGAAAATTGCGACTTATCCAACGTGTCCTTTGCCGGAACTACTTTCTACCGGGTAGAATTTATATCATGCAAGCTCTTAGGAACAGGTTTTCCGGAAGCCACCCTAAACCATGTCCGGATGGAGCATTGTTATGGACAATATATCAATCTTTCCATGACGAAAATGCGAACCGTTCGTTTCAGCCATTGTGATTTTCGAAACGCCAGCCTCAATGACAGTAAATTAATACCAGCAGCTTTCGACAATTGTGAATTGCTTGAAGCAGATTTTTCGCATACGTCTTTAAAAGGTATCGACCTCAGGAGCTCAAGAATAACAGGTATTCAACTAAACATAGCTGACCTGAAAGGGGCTATAGTCAGTTCATTACAGGCAATGGACTTACTGCCTCTGTTAGGAGTCAAGGTTGAAGACGACTGAACTTTTCCACCCCTCTCTTTGTTTTATAGTATAAAAGTGATAATACTGATTTATAGGGAAAGAGACCGCACGGAATACCTATTAATAGTTATTCTACCGCTTCCCATAAGTGAGTACATTTGCAGAGACTAAAAAACAAGAGAAATAATGAAAATAGAAAAAATTACAGGACGAGAGATTCTCGACTCAAGAGGTAACCCTACAGTAGAAGTAGACGTAGTATTGGAATCAGGCATCATGGGACGTGCATCCGTTCCGTCGGGCGCATCGACCGGTGAGCATGAAGCGCTTGAACTCCGCGACGGTGATAAACATCGTTACGGCGGTAAGGGTGTACAGAAAGCAGTAGAGAACGTTAATAAAGTCATTGCCCCACATCTGATTGGTATGTCAGCCCTCGACCAAATGGGCATTGACCATGCTATGCTGGCACTGGACGGAACAAAGACAAAAGCCAAACTGGGTGCAAACGCTATCCTGGGTGTTTCACTTGCCGTAGCCAAAGCAGCTGCCAATTATCTTGATATTCCCCTTTACAGATATATCGGCGGCACAAATACTTATGTTTTGCCCGTCCCAATGATGAATATCATTAATGGAGGATCACATAGCGATGCCCCAATCGCCTTTCAAGAATTTATGATTCGCCCGGTTGGTGCAAACTCTTTCAAAGAGGGACTGCGCATGGGTGCCGAAGTATTCCACGCCTTGAAAAAAGTATTAAAAGACCGTGGTTTGAGTACAGCTGTAGGTGATGAAGGAGGCTTCGCTCCGAATCTGGAAGGCACAGAAGATGCACTAAACTCTATCCTTGCCGCTATTAAAGCTGCCGGATATGAACCGGGTAAGGATGTAATGATCGGCATGGACTGCGCTTCTTCCGAATTCTATCATGACGGTATCTACGATTACACCAAGTTTGAAGGTGAAAAGGGTAAAAAACGTACAGCCGAGGAACAGATTGACTATCTGGAGAAACTTATCAACGAATATCCGATTGATTCCATCGAAGACGGTATGAGTGAAAATGACTGGGAAGGCTGGAAAAAATTAACTCAACGTATCGGCGACCGCTGCCAATTGGTAGGTGATGACCTTTTCGTTACTAATGTTGATTTCTTGGCAAAAGGTATCGAAAAAGGTTGTGCCAATTCTATTCTGATTAAAGTAAACCAAATAGGTTCGCTGACAGAAACATTAAACGCTATTGAAATGGCACACCGCCACGGATATACAACAGTCACCTCTCACCGTTCCGGCGAAACAGAAGATGCAACCATTGCAGATATTGCCGTAGCAACAAACAGCGGACAGATTAAAACCGGTTCGTTGAGCCGTTCGGACCGCATGGCGAAATACAATCAGTTGCTTCGTATAGAAGAAGAATTGGGTGACCGTGCTGTATATGGTTACAAACGAATTACCGTAAAAGGCTAAATAAAATCATGATAAGCATAGCATGATGAAAGGTTAGTTATTTTTATAATGATTGAATGTAAATGTGAAAAGGAGGTTGTGTCAAATACGCTTTGACACAACCTCATAGTATACGTAAAGAACAAGAGCAACACCATCTATTCGGTCAACAATCCTGCGAATGGAATAAAAGGAGTGTTCAGCAGGTGGTGGATGATCCACTGCTCTTGATAAAATAGTTGGTTGCCTTTTTCATTTTAAACCACTATTTTTTTGCTTTACCAACATGATTACAGGATTGTCTTCTTCATTCAACTTTGAAGCAATATCTTTCAATTTGCCATCTTTCAGTTGCTCTTTCTTATAAATCTCAATAAGTTGGGATGCACTTAAACTCGTGACATCCTCGATATCGCGATTTATTGATTTCGCCGTCATAGCTACAGTTCTTTTTTCTGCATAGTCATCATTATATACGGCAACTTGAAATATGGCTTTTTCCTTCTTGTCGTACACCAGCTCATCTGTATAGAATCCGTTACCTTTTTCAAAGTTAAATACATTTTTAACGGTTTCCATAAAGTAATAACGGTCGGTATGAATACCCATATAAAGAAAAATTTCAGGCTCCATAGTATTTGCAGAGGGGGTTCTTACAATAAAGGGGCTTAATGTACCATCCGGTGCATAGTTATACAATGTATCGGCTGATGCGTCCATAAGTGTCCATTTGCCGTTACTTAGGCGTATTTGGTAAGAATAATTTGCTATAAATCGATCTCCATCAGTCACAATCGGTGTGTTAATCGTTTTAAAAGGAATAAAAATTTCCCGGGTGATACTTCCATCCTGTTTTGATATAAGAATATGGTACGATTTGTTTCTATCTTTTCCTTTGTTATGATAATCTGACATATCATAACAGATCAAATTATGTTTGTCATAATCAAAAATAGATGAAATATCTCTACCAAGATTCAAACACCGTTTGAATTCTCCGTTAAGATCGTATACTAAGATTTTATTTCCCGGTGACTTTACGAATATTTCATCATTGTTTTCATCAAGAATAATCTCATTAATCCTTGCATATTCTTCTGCCCCTTGCCCTCGCCGATTTATCTTTTTTAATCCTTTACCGGTTTGCCTGTCAAAAATAAAAATATCCCCATCATTATTCCTATTGGTTACCAATAAGTATTCTTTTCCCACATCTTGTACTAAGCCTTGTGTAAGAAACTCATCTGTAGTTTCCAGCGCAACATATTCCACATTCATAAAATCCTGAAGAATCAATTCTTTTTTAGGATAGCTTTTCGAAACGTCCACGATGATTAAATCATCGTTTGATTGTTTATTTCTTCCACATCCAGTCAATACTACCAACAGAATGACTGTCAAAACAGTGTTTACTTGTTTCATCTTATTTGTTTTATTTGTTTTTTTATGTAACAAAGATTAGTACGATCAATAATTATTTTAAATTTTTCATATTCAATTCCTTTTAAGGTTAAAAAACGGGCTGAAGTGTTTCGGGGTAAATATACCACTATCTGATGTCTTAAGCAAGAAAAAAACATTAATATACAAGAAATCAAAAAGAATAAATTAAGTGACAAGATTCTATTATTGAAAGAATATCACAATATCGACTTCTCTTTTTTTTCCATCATTCGAACTGTTCGAATTGAATAATAGATTACTGCCTTTATCTGATTTCTATCTTTCTGCTTCAGAAATGCATAGGGTTGTGTGGGTTGGTTATAAACTATCTTTTGAGGTCTACATTCATTTCGTTATGATGAAATACCGGTTATACCTGTAACATGTTCATTGTCATCGGAAAAATTGTTATCTGAAGGATTGGAATATGATCAGGGGGGGGATAAAGAAATTCAGTAATATGTACCGGTGGGGATATCATCGTTATTGGGTGGACGAGGTATGATAGCCTTTTTATGTCTGAAAACGAGTAATGGAACTTGTTAATGGTTAACAATACAAGTGTGAAATGTTAATAAGTTATCGGTAACATTAAACCATGTTATAATAGAGCAGAATATCGTGCGTAAATTTGCTAATTAGTTGGGAATCGGTATTTTTGTATTGTGTTTTTTCATAAGTATTAGATTTAAGGTTAACAAAAGATTGGTTGCTCGGGACGAGTAGCCATTTTTTGTTTTATGCAGTAATGTGGTTTCGCTTCCGATGATATTTATTTCTTTAATTTCCCTGTTCCCTTTGTAATTTATAGATGGTTTTGAGAGCAAAACGACTTTTATATTGTTATTAGTGCAATATCAGCTATCTATAGGCTTGTTCTATTTACTAATTATTAAAGGAAACATTATGAAAAAGAATCTATTGTTTTTTGGAGCACTTGTGAGTGCTTTTCTGTTGGCCTCTTGTTCGGGTGGAAGCAAGAGCAAAGCTCCTGTTGCCAGTACGGCAGATATTGAAAATGCGACAGAGGTAATCAAATATTATAATACTTCTCTCGGAGTATTAAAAGATATGGTGAAGGAAAAAGATGTAAATGCCGTTTTGGATTATATGGAACAAAAAGGAAAAGTACCGGCTCTTACCGCCATCGCCCCACCGACAGTTGTTGCAAAAGATTCGGCGACGGTGATGAATCCCGGAGATTACTTCAATGGAGAAACCCGCCAGAATCTGGTGCAGAACTATGCCGGATTGTTTAAGGCGAGAGCAGAGTTCTACGCAAATTTCGATACCTATCTTTCTTACTTGAAAAAGAAAGATGTAACCAAAGCGAAGCAACTGTTAGAGGCGAATTATCAGTTGAGCACACAGATGTCTGAATACAAGCAGAATGTTTTTGATATTCTGAGTCCGTTTACCGAACAGGCTGAACAGGTGCTTCTGGCGGACAGTCCGCTGAAAGAACAGATTATGTCTGTACGGAAGATGTCTGCTACGATGCAGAGTATTTTGAACCTGTATGCACGTAAGCATATGATGGATGGCCCCCGCATTGACCTGAAAGTAGCTGAACTTACCAAACAACTCGATGCTGCTAAAAAACTTCCTGCCGTGAATGGTCATGAAAGCGAGATGAAGTCTTATCAGACTTTCCTTTCACAGGTAGAAATATTTATCAAACAGGTGCAGAAGGCTCGGGAAAAAGGAGAATACAGTGATGCCGATTATGATATGTTGACCAGTGCATACGAGACTTCCATTATTTAGAAAAATAGAATGAATATTATACTTTTCGATGGTATATGTAATCTCTGCAACGGGACAGTTTCTTTTATTGTAAAGAGGGATAAAAGAAAGCTGTTCCGTTTTGTTTCACTGCAATCTGAAGCGGGTAAAACTTTGTTGGGCCGGTATGCTGTTGAAAGTAGTAATAAGACTCTCTATTATTTTCGGAAAGGAGATTGTTATTCTAAATCTACGGCTATACTTTATATCTTAAAAGACCTGGGAGGATTCTGGCAGTGTTTTTATCCATTGATCCTGATTCCGGTAAAAGTAAGGGATGCATTGTATTTATTGGTTTCCAAATATCGGTATCGGATATTTGGGAAAGTAGATTCATGTACTAAGCCGGCGAGTTTTTCTGATGAAGAATCTAAAAGACCGGATTAATTTTAACTTATCTAAAAAAAATATATCTTTGTAGCAAAGATGTACATTTTTAAATGAAGAAATATGGATAAAGTAATTATTAATTCTTATGAAGATTTTGAGAAATTAGTGGGGCAGCAGATTGGAGTCTCTGACTATCTGGAGGTTTCTCAGGAACGTATCAACCTTTTCGCTGATGCAACATTAGATCATCAGTGGATTCATGTGGACACAGAGCGTGCTAAGGTGGAGAGCCCTTATCATAGCACCATTGTTCACGGATATCTGACATTGTCATTACTTCCTCATTTGTGGAATCAGATTATTGAAGTAAATAATTTGAAGATGATGATTAATTATGGTATGGACAAGATGAAGTTCGGGCAAGCAGTACTGTCAGGTCAAAGTGTGCGACTGAAGGCAAGTCTGCATTCTCTTACTAACTTGCGTGGTGTGGCTAAAGCTGAAATTAAGTTTGCGATTGAGATTAAAGATCAGCCTAAGAAAGCACTCGAAGGTATCGCTATCTTTCTGTATTATTTTAATTAAGAAAAGAATATGGCATACACAAGTTATAGAAAACTGTGTATGCCATTGTTTTATACTTCATATTGCTTCGAAAGACAAAAGAAAATCCTTCCTGTAACATTGGTTACAAATTATTTGTTTTCTGTTCCCTACCTTTGTCCTCTGAATAATAAAAGAGGAAAATATGAAAGATTATAAACTTATGACAGTCGGCCAGATTGTAGCCGATCGTTTTGACCACGCAAAGGTATTCAATAAGTATGGCATTGATTTCTGTTGCAATGGAGATGTCTCGCTGACTGATGCTTGTGAAAGAGCCGGAGCAGGGGTGGACAGTTTGTTGGAAGAGTTGAGGCAAACGCAACCGAACCATTCTCCGATTTTTGATTTTAAAAGTTGGCCTATGGATTTATTGGTAGATTACATCCTGAAATTCCATCATCGTAATATCCGTTACCAGGGACCGCAGATTCTTCAATTGCTTGATAAAGTTTGTGAGGTACACGGTGAGAAACATCCGGAACTTCATGAGATACGTGGGTTGTTTCAGGAGTCCTGGATAGATCTGAATAATCATCTTACCAAGGAGGAAATGGTGTTGTTTCCTTATATATACGATTTGTTCGATGCAGTGACCCAACACCGCCCCGTTCCGCCTTTTCATTGTGGCAGTGTCAGTAGCCCTATTTCGGTAATGATGCATGAACATGATGCCGAAGGTGAACGTTTTCGCCGGATTTCTTTATTGGCTCAGGGATATTTAGTACCCGATGATGCTTGTGACACCTACAGGTTATTGTTTGAGATGTTGGAGACATTTGAGAAAAATTTGCATCATCATATTCATTTAGAAAATAATATTGTTTTTCCTATGGCTATAGAGCTACAGGAGAACTGTGAACGAATGTGTTAATTGTTAACGTTTTTAGCCTAAAGTATTAACAAAACAAGATCGAGTATTAAACGGTGTTATAATACAGGATATTTTTGCTCTGATATTTGCTAATTGCTTGAAATTCGGTATATTTGTATTGTGTTTTTTTCATAAGTATTAGATTTAAGGTTAACAAAAGATTGGTTGCTCGGGATGAGTAGCCATTTTTTGTATTCGATACTTTGGTTATTTATTCTTCAATTAGAGTATGACGTTTAAAATCTATATCCCAGTCCTATTCTCACAGTAGGATAGATGGCGGAATTGCCGTTGGAGGACTTTATATAACCGGCTCCGCCAGATAGATCGAAAAGAAAATGTTTCCATACGCGTCGAAATCCCCAATATGGGGTGATAACATATATATGCGCTGTTTTTACTCCGCTGCTGATGGCTATTGGAAAAGAATATCCGAAACAGGCAGATAAATACCCACCGGAATTGCTCCAAGTACGCTTGCCATTGCGATGCCTTTTCTTCAGGTTATAATAAAAACGTGGTTCTATGGCTAAATCTCCGGTTACTAAATGATAGTCTTTGGTGGCGATATGAAATTCGCGAAGTGATTCCATTTTGAGTTGCCATGTTCTTCCAAAAGCATAAGAAGCTCCTGCGCTAAAAATAACAGTACCTTTCGGAGCAAAAGCATATTCATAACTATATGCCAGTCCGATACCATTTAAACTGATACTGTGACCGGAGACGGTTTGGAATTGGGCAGATGCATCTGGTCTTTTTTGAGGATTGTGCTCAGCATGGATAGAGAGGGCGAATAATGTAAGTAGAATTGTGGTGATAAATAATACTTTCTGCATATGTTTTCTGTTTTGGGTTTTATAATTGATTTCTTGATTATAAAGACAGAAAAAAGAAGAAGATTCCCTATTCGAATGAAGAGAATAATTTAACGATAAAATACAGAATCTAAAGTTTGGGCCAGTAGCGGTGAGGAGATCTACCTAAACTTTAGATTCTGTATGATAGGCAAAGTGCTTGTTATTTACGGATGCATCTGACAGAAAGAGCTCTGTCTGTTATATTGCCGTCTTTTATTTCATTTGTAGTATGCAGCAAATAGATTGCTTTATTTATTTGATTTCCAGATGAATTGGTAGACCAGTATACCACCGTATATAAGCCGTTGGTATACCCGTTCTTACTTTTTAGAATATATCCTTCCGGCATTCCATTGAATCCTGTAGTGTTAAGTATAGGAAGCTTGTCACCGTTTTCATCGCTTGACCATGGCCCAGATTTCAGTTTAGAAGCATCATTGTTTATATATTGCTTTAGTTGTTCCCACTCGGTTTCGGTAGGAATATTCCATCCTTGGGGTGATAACTTGCCTGAAATAACAGCTTCAGAATTGTAAAAGTAAAAATTTTGAGGCGCATCTTGATATTTCCCGGTGTAATAGCCTGCTGTTGCCGTGAAATCCTTTTTCAAAGTAATTGTTTTACCGTCGGTATAGCGTGTCGCTTCCAAACTACGTCCCATCCAATATTGGATTCCTATTTTTACTATAGGATAAGTTTTGGTTTCCGTATTCCGTATATCTGTCAAGACATCTTCTTGCAATCGTACAGGTAGAGGATTTTCCGGCTTGGATATTGATATTGAGTTATCTTCGGCTATGTAGAAATCGTTGATGACGCTTTGATTTCCGGGCGTGTAGGCTAATACATTATTAACTTTGTTCCAAGAGACCTTGCCTCCGTGAACGGCTGCTGTTTCGTCAAGTAAACAAATTACCGTGCCGTTGTTTAAATCTGTTTCTCCATTTAGAACAGGATAGGCGACGATGGCTTGTGCATCGATATTGTCTGCCAATAGATACTCTTTACAGATCTCTGCTACCTGCGTCCCTTCGTTAATGGCTTTATATACATTACTCTTACTGAATTTCAGTGCAGCCAGGTGAATTATACCTGATGTTTCCTGAGCTGTCGTTTCACCCGACTCCCCTTCTGTCCAGTCTGCAATGCTATGATCGAAGTTGTTGATTTGAATACCTTCGGATGATTTATAGATAATGCCTATGGAACAGCTTTTTTCACTGGACAGCTGAAAGTTGTCCGGAAATGGGCAACTATAGCTCTTTCCATCTATTTCCATATTTATGTAGTGACTGTCAGACTCTATTTTTTCGGGTATCAGTATCGCTTTTTTGCCTATAAGGGTATTATTCTCTATTTTCCATTCTCCATAAGGAATAATGCCGCTCGTTTGTCCCGATGACTCGAATTGGCCGGTGAGAAAATCATAAGATGCTTCCGAATGGAATCCGTTTAAGGATAAGGTAGGGTTATCAGCCAAGAGCTCTTGTAAGTCTTCTCCGGCTGCGGGTCTTATAATGATTTCCAGTTTGCAAAGTTTGTGTTTATATTCCATGGCAACCATGTTCTGGCTGGGTGTAATGTCATTGTTTACAGCGATCATAAAGTCGGAAAGTGATAGTCCGCCCACAGTACTTTGGTCGGTCCGTATCTGGACCTGCATTGTACTTTTGTCCGGTTCAATACCTGTTTCTTGAAAAGGATAATAACTGATGAAGTTACATTCTCCGTTTCCTTTAGGATAATAAATCGTTTCTTCCGGTTCGAAGCCGGAGGTTTGGGAACATGTGAAACGCATATTGTCAATGTATCGTTTCTGATTGATAGTTGATGGTTGTGTCAATACATACAAGCCAATGGCGTCCTTTTCTTGAAATTTGTTATCAATAACACGTGTGGGGTTGCATAAAATTTGTGTAGAAAGGCGGATAGGAATTTCTCCGGGAAGGGTTGTCGATTCTTCTGAAATTTCATTTACACAGGAAGTGCTGACAAGCAGGGGCATCATTATGAATTTTATCATAAAGGATGCAATTTTCATGTTTTTCATTGTAGTATATAGTTTAATTTGTGTTTTAGTTTCATTGTTTAACTATATGTTTAAGGAGTAACAAAGCTACTATTATTAATACAATTATTACTATGAATTATGATAATATTTTGTATTTATATAATAAATGTTTCACTACTGTTCCGTTAAAGTAAATAATAGTTCTTTGAAATGATTGAAATATAGTCGATTAAGTTATATTTTGAAATAAAACGGATTTGAATTTCTATTTTTGCAGCTGTAATGATGAATCAAGATAAATACACTTTTTCTCAACTTTTCCACTTTTTTGAACAGAACTCGGTTTAACAACTACGTTCGTAAGTACGATGTCAACCGTTATGTGAAGCATTTTACTTACTGGAACCAAATAGAAAAATCGCCAAGTTAGTATTTCTAACTTGGCGACTCTCACTTTTGCTCTTCAAGAGGGCACTGAAAAGCCATCTGTTTTTTCAGTGCCCTCGGAAATTTCCGGGCAGCTTTTTATTTTTCTCCGTTCAAACGGCGGAGTATTCTTACACAAGTTTAAAACTTACGTGTGTTCAGGTTCTTGTCGACCAAAACGCCATCAATAGCTTTCAGATCAAACTTCACGGCACGTTTCGCTTTCAGCTTCAGAATAAACAGATCGTTTGTTCCTTCAAGGGCTTCTTTAGCTCCAAGGTTAACGAATGTAGGATAGAGTGCTTTTGTACCATTGGTATGGAGTCTGTCGTAAGTCAGATTTTCCATTGCTTTAAGGTTCAAAGGTTCGACACCTACAAATTCATAATCTTGCTGATTGTATGGCAACGCAAAACTCAAGGCATTTACAGAACGGAGGTTGACACCTTTTACAAGCACTTCAACCACATCACCCTTACTGTAATTTCGTTTAGCCGTACTGATCTCAATAGTACCATCCAGTTTCTCAATCGGTTCATCACTGACACCATCTTCCAATTGTGTTGCCACAACAGAAATGTCATAAGCATCGATCAAACCATTCTGGTCGATATCACCTACGCTGATATAGCCTTCATAGTCGGAATCACCTTTTCTCAGACCGGTATAGTTGGTATACGAAGTTAAATCGTTATTATCGATCTTACCGTCGTTATTGATATCACCCTGCAAACGGCTCTCTGTTCCAGGAACTTTAAATACATACAATTCTCTACCCGAACCATAATTGTTCACACCTTCCGTTACAGCCAGTTTGATATAGCGTGCAGTCGGGCGCTCAGTAAATGTAAATACTTTCACATCACCATTACGTTTCCAGTCGATTGCTCCGGCCTCAGTCCAATTCTCTTTATCCATACTGTAATATACAGTACCTTTCAGAATCGTTCCGTTACCACCGTCGGTACGTGGCAGGTATTCGAATTTATCCAACTGGTTCACAGTTCTCAAGTCGATAATCATATCATATGGCAGCGCTTTTGCTCCATACTTCGTATGCCACATATCACCCAATTCGGCAAAGTCGAACAAACGATCGATATCAAATCCTTCCTGATTCTTCGCAGTTGTTTCACCCTTGATTCCGTGAAGAGCAAATTCCAGCGGGTTCGCTTTTGTCTTAGCGCTGAATTCAGCCCAATCCGAATAGCCATCCTTGTTTACGGCACGGATCTTGAATGCGTAGTCGGTTTCAGCAGCCAGCCCGTCAAACAGCAACTCAGTATCCTTAATTGTTGTATACAACATGCCATTGAACTCTATTTCATAGAAATCGGCATTCGGCACTTTGCTCCATGTAGGTTTCAAAGTGTAAGCTTCAATATTCTCGGCAGTAATCTGAGCTGCAGGAGCAGTCAGCGAACCGGACGTAACTCTGTAATTATCGGCAGGCGCATACTGGAAGCCTTCGATATTCATCACAACCTGATTTTTAGTAATGTCAGTAGCAGCCAACTTCACAAGAAGCTGAGGATTCTTAGTGATTACCTTCTTTTCAAATTCACTGCCTTTCGTAGCAAATTTATTCAGATTAGGAGCAGCATCATAGAAGTATACATTCTCACCTTTCTGGAAATCATCCATAGAGAGCACTTCGATCAACTTCACTTTGCTTTTGCCCACCTGAGCAGAAACTTTCTTTGGTTTGGCAGTAATATTTACCCTAAACTCAGTAGCTTTCTCTTTTACAAAACCGTCGAAATCACCCTGTGTAGGACGAATAGAAATCTTCACATTGTTTTTCGAATCAACATTTGACTCAATGAAAGTTGTGGCACCTTTACCATCCTTATATGCTTCCGATACACCGTCATCATCATATTCAACAGTCATCATGTGCTTATACGGATAGATCTCGTAGATACGAAGTCCTTTGTTGATTTCAGCAACGTTATTGTTAGGATTGGTCATCGGGATAATAGCTCCGTTCTTCACAAATACCGGAAGTTTCCAGAGAGGAGCAGCAAAGTTGTTGAGTACACAGTTACCCTGATATTTTTCTCCGGTGAAATAATCGATCCATTCTCCTTCAGGCAGATAAATACCGTCACGGATATCATTCCCTTCAGCATCTGCTTTTGTGGCTTTATAGATAGGTGCTACCAGGAAGTCGGTACCATACATAAACTGATACTGCGTGGCTGTACCCAGAGTATAAGCATTCGGATATTCCAGGAACATAGCACGAATAAGCGGCATTCCGGTTACAGCTTCTTTCGCAAAACTATAAGTATAAGGCATCAATTCCGATTTCAGTTTCAGATACCAGCGGTTGATAGAAGTGGCAGGTTCGCCCAAAGCATGCGGATATTTTTCGTTCGATCCCCATCCATCCATATTCAGCTGCATCGGAGTGAAAGTTTTCCACTGGAAGTCTCTGGTGTTGACAATCATATTCTTGCCGCCGAAGATACCATCCATATCCGAAGAGATGTTAGGCTGACCTGACAGACCTGAACCGATATAAGTCGGGATGTGGAAACGGATGTACTCCCATACACCGCCTGTCTGGTCGCCCGACCAGATTCCGGCATATCGTTGTGTACCGGCCCAACCATCGAGTGAAATAATGAACGGACGGGCATCATCTCCGTAATAAGGCATAATATGACCTACGTCTGCCACACCATTCAGTCCGAAGGAATATCCCCAGCCTACCCATGCAACGTCTGTTTTCAATACACGCACACCGGCATCTCTCACTTCCTTCACAATATCTCTTTGCAGCAATGCACTCACACCTTCTTTCGGATGCAAGTCAGACTGTGTCCACAAACCGATTTCGACACCATTCTTACGAGCATAGTCGCCCAGACTTTTCAGATTCTGGATGTTTCCGTCAAGGGTTTCGGTCTGTCCGTATCCGGCACCATATCCGTCGTTTGGCAGCAACCAGCCTAAAGGCATGTCATGATTCTTATAGCGATCAATCACTGCACGGGCCGAGAACTGATAATTATTCTTTTCTCCGTTCAATGATTCCTTGATTCCACCATTATCTTTCTGGCTTTCCTTATAGCGTTTTCCGTCTTCGAACAAGATTCCTTTTTCGTCTTCCTTCCAGTAGTCACGGTTATAAGCATTCAAGTGACCCTGATAAAAACCGAACTTAGGCAACAACACCGGATTACCGGTCAATTGATAAAAGTCATTCAGAATCCCTACGGCACCATCACTAACCATATAGAATACATCAAGGTAAGGAGAATCGTGCATAAGCTTCACTTTACCTTTTTCTTCCGCACCGAAATCATATTTACCCGGTTTGAAAGTATACCACATCATACCATAGCCGTTAGTAGACCAATAGAAAGGTGTGGGTGAAGCTACTCCACCGTCTGTCCAGCTATTTTCGTTTACAATATTAATTGCTTTTCCTTTGTGCGAAAAACGTCCGTTCTGCACACCGCCGCCATAGAAATATTCGTTGGGGTTCTCTTTCAGAGTTACAGTAACTTTTCCTTTATCAAAAAGTACCGGTTCGGCTTCTTCAAAAGCTACGGTATTCTTTTCCAAGTCGATCACTTTCATCAAAGAGGTATTCTTATCGATTTCCACCTTGATTTTCCCCGTAGTGATAGAAAGGAGATTACCGCCATCATTTAAGTCAAGCGTAGAGACTGTGTTTCTGGGATTATTTACCAGAATTTGTGCTTCAGGTTTCGCTTCCGGATCACGGATGATTCCTCCATCATTGTCCTGAAATACTCTGAAGATGTTCTCTCCGTAGAAATCGAATGTCATTCTCTGGTTATTAGAGAACAGTACTTCAATCGTAGTCGGATTGATTTTCTTTGCACTAACGATCTTCAAGTTTTGTTGTGTCACTTCTCTAACGATTTCGGACCGATGCATAGCCTGCATAGGCGAACCGGAAAACATCAGAGGCAAAGCGAGAGCGAAGAGCACTGCTTTTCGCTGCTTACAATTACCAATTGCGTTCTTCATGATTTTTACTATAAAATTTCAACTAAATATTACTCCATTCTGTCAATAGATTGAATACGCAAAAATAGGCAAAAGTATTCAGAAAAGGCATATTCTATGAAAATAAATACAAGTAAATACACTTGCTTCCTATAATTCAAGAAACACCTTCACACTCTATGCCCGTTTCCTCCTAATCATCAATCGAAAAACATGAGGGTGTTTTTCGATTGATGATTAGAACATAAGACTATCCGGTCAGCAAGATAAAACACTTACCTTATTACCTAATCCAACAACCGGTTCGGAATAGCGGTACGTTACTTCCCAAAACACACATTATTTATAGAGGAAATTAGCCAATCAGAATGAAAATCTTAACTTTGCAGGACAAAAATGAAATCATATATGGAAAAGCTAAAAATGGAATCTGTGAGTATCGCAGAGGACAGCCTGAATAAAATAGCCGAACTCTTCCCGAACGTAGTCACTGAATCGATGGGTAAGGACGGACAGCTACATAAAGCTATCGACTTTGATAAACTGAAATTCCTCCTTACAGCCAACCAAGCAGAAATGGGAGTGGTATATGATGACGACGAACGTTACGAATTAACATGGGTGGGCAAGAAGCAGGCGATAAGAGAGGCGGCGCATCCTATCCGCAAAACATTGCGTCCCTGCCCGGAAGAGAGCAGGAATTGGGAACAGACCCAAAACCTATACATCGAGGGAGACAATCTGGACGCAATGAAACTCCTGAAAAAGAGTTATGCAGGAAAGGTAGACGTTATCTATATCGATCCGCCTTACAACACGGGTAAAGACTTTATCTTCAATGATACATTCGCTCTTTCACAGGAAGAATCCGACGAGAAACAGGGAAGATATAATGAAGAAGGACAACGATTGTTTCAGAATACGGAGGCTAACGGAAAGTTTCACTCCGATTGGTGTAGCATGATGTATGCCCGGCTGATGCTTGCCCATACCCTGTTAAATGATAATGGCATCATTTTCATTTCCATTGATGATCACGAACTGGCAAATCTGATTAAAATAGGCAATGAAGTATTCAATGCTTCTAATTTCATCGATGTATTTAATTGGGCAAAGACGGAAACTCCGGAAAATCTCTCGAAAAAAAGCAAGCAAATCATCGAATACATCGTCTGCTATCAGAAGAAGAAAAACGACATGAAATTCCAGGGTCTGAAGAAGGAGTCGGTCAGTTCAAACGGTCTGTTGAATCAACCGAATTCCGTCGGCATTCTGACTTTCCCGGCCAACAAAGTAGTTACTTCCATCCCCGACGGAGTGATCAAAGCGGGCATGTACGGAACAGATGCGTATGACGTGGAATTACTGGAAGATACCACCGTACGTGACGGACTGTTTACAGCCCCCGTCAAGCTGAAAGCCAAATTCAAATGGAGTCAGGAAAATCTGGAGAAAGAGATAAAAAAAGGAACAACCATCAAAATACCGACTCTTAAGTTAAGTCCTTCGTACGAAAAACTGGAATATGACCCGGAAGTTCCACCCAACCTGATCAATTACAAAGTAGGAGTTGAAACTAATGAGCAGGCCGGTAACTATCAGCTACAGTTCTTTGATAAGAAAGTGTTCAACTTTCCGAAACCTGTCAGTCTGATTCAATATTTATGTGAGTTTATCGACACCAAAAACAAAGATTGTATTGTGATGGACTTCTTCTCTGGTAGTGGCACTACTGCCGAAGCGGTTATGCGGATGAACATGAAACCGCGTAAAAACAAGGTGAAGTACATTCTCGTACAACTGCCGGAAGATGTGACTGAAACAATAAAAAAGGCCAAGACTCCCAGTGAAAAAGAGATCATGCAAAATGCGATCGACTTTCTCACGGAAAAGCATAAAGCATTGAACATCTGCGAACTGTCCAAAGAGCGTATTCGACGTGCCGGAGACACGATTGAGGCGGAATGCAACCAACTTAAATTAAAGAACCGCCCGGACATCGGTTTCCGTGTTTTTCGGATTGCCGACAGCAATATGAAGGACGTGTACTACAGTGCAAAGGAATATTCACAGAGTGATTTATTCTATTTCACTGATAATATCAAAGAAGACCGTACCGGACTCGATCTGCTTTATGGTTGCCTGACCAACCTGGGACTATCCCTGTCACTCCCACACAATGAAGAGGATATAAATGGATATACGGTTTATTCTGTCGACAAGACCGAATTAATGGCATGTTTCGCTGAACAGATTCCCGAAAAAGTCTTCCGTGAAATAGCCGGCAGGCAACCGCGCCGGGTCGTCTTTCGGGATGCCTCGTTCAGGGATAGTGCCGATCGCATCAACATAGACGAGATATTTAAAACGTTATCTCCCGGTACTATGATCGAGATTCTTTAAACAGAGAAGGAAGGTACAGAAATGAAATTAAAATTCAAACATCAAAAGTTTCAGGAAGACGCAGCAAAAGCGGTATGTGATGTCTTTGCCGGGCAGCCATACAAGATGCTCGACTATCAAGTAGAGACCCGGAAGAAAGACGGACAGACCAGTTACGAAAGGTTTACAGGATTCCGTAACCACCCTGTCGTACCCCAACTCACAGATGAAATCGTTCTGAGACATATCCAGAATATCCAGCGTGCCCAACAAATCAAACCGTCGGAAGCACTGGAAGGGAAATACAACCTCACCATCGAAATGGAGACGGGTGTAGGTAAAACGTATACCTACATCAAAACCATCTTCGAACTGAATAAACGCTACGGTTGGTGCAAGTTCATCATTGTCGTACCCAGTGTTGCCATCCGCGAAGGAGTCCACAAAAGCCTGGAGATTATGAAGGAACACTTTGCCTCGGATTACAGCACCCCTCTGTCTTATTTCATCTACGACTCCAAACAGTTGGGTGAATTGAACGCATTTGTCACAGACAGCAGAATCCATGTAATGATCATCAATTCACAGAAGTTCAATGCTACGAACAAAGACGCCCGCCGCATCTACATGAAACTGGATGATTTTGGCGGCAGCTGTCCTATCGATGTGATTGCGCAGATGAATCCGATACTGATTATCGACGAACCCCAGTCGGTAGAAGGAGTCAAAACAAAAGAGGGATTGAAACGATTCAATCCCCTGTTCACACTGCGTTATTCGGCTACACACCGCGAACTCTATAACCTGGTCTATCGCCTGGACGCGATGGAAGCTTACAACCTGAAACTGGTTAAGAAGATTGCCGTCAAAGGTATTTCCATCAGTGGAACAACAGCCACTGAAGGCTTCGTCTATCTGGAAGGTTTAAATCTGTATCCGGACAAAAATCCGACTGCCAATATCGGATTCGAAGTAAAAAGAACCAAAGCAGTGAATCAGGTAGTACGGGCTCTGAAAGTAAATGATGACTTGTACGCTAAATCAAACCGTCTGGAAGAATACCGGAACGACTATGTAATTACAGATATCAACGGCGTTGAAAATTCCGTCACCTTCCGGAACGGCATCAAGCTTTATGCAGGTGACGTAACGGGTAGCGTCAACGAAACTCAACTACGACGTATCCAGATACGAGAAACCATCTTATCACATATTAAGAAAGAACAGGAACTGTTTGAGAAAGACATCAAAGTTCTCTCCCTTTTCTTCATCGATGAAGTAGCCAAATACCGCCAGTATAACCCGGACGGAAAAGGAGAATATGCCGAGATTTTCGAGCAGGAATATACCGATATCATAAAGCACTTGGACCTTTCGTTATTCAATCAGCCGGAATATATCAATTATCTAAAATCGACCGTGGCATCAAAAGCTCACGAAGGGTACTTCTCCAAAGATAGAAAAGGAAAGCTGATTGACAGTAAAACCGAGCGGGGAACCAAAGAATCAACAGATGAGGAGGCATACGATTTGATTATGAAAAATAAAGAACGCCTGCTTGACCGAAAAGAGCCGATCCGCTTTATTTTTTCACATTCCGCCCTGCGGGAAGGATGGGATAACCCGAACGTCTTTCAAATCTGTACCCTGAAACAAAGTTCGGCAGAGGTACGCAAGCGTCAGGAGGTGGGACGCGGGCTGCGCCTCTGCGTAAACGGACAGGGAGATCGCATGGACGCCAACGTTTTAGGCAAAGAAGTGCATCGTGTCAACCTACTGACCGTGATAGCCAGTGAATCGTATGAATCGTTTGCCAAAGGCTTACAGACAGAAATGGCAGAAGCCATAGCCGACCGCCCACAAAAAGTAACTATCCAATTATTCAAGGACAAGACTCTCCGATTGCCTAATGGTGAAACCATCATAGCAACCGAAGATATAGCACAAAGTATCTACGACTCTTTACTTGAAAACAAGTATATCAAGAAAGGAGAACTGACGGACAAATTCTATGATGACCGTAAACAGGGAGAAGTGATTTTCGACGATGAGCTCACCGATTATAAGGCGTCTATCATGACCATCCTAACCTCTATCTATAATCCAAGAGAGATGCAGCCGGACGATGCAAGGAAATACAACATAAATCTTCGGTTGTCGAAAGATAAACTTGAAAACAGCAAACTTCAGGAATTGCTAAAGCTACTATGCAGCAAGTCAACCTACACCGTAAAGTTTGACGAAAAAGAATTGGTAGAGAAAGCAATCGGGAGCTTAAATGAAAAGTTAAGAGTACCCCAGCTCTATCTTTCTGTCATTACAGGCCAAATGGACGAAATCAAGTCTAAAGCAACTTTGGTTTCGGGAGAGGCATTTAAAGTAGATCCCAATCAGGCGCACTATGAAAAGATAGATGCCATGGCAAACGATCAAGTAAAATATGACTTACTCGGTAAACTCACAAACGCCACAAATCTGACCCGAAAGGCAGTTGCTCAGATTCTTGCCCGGATAAAACCGAATGTATTCGCCCAATTCAGAAATAATCCCGAAGATTTTATTATTAAGGCTTCGGAACTGATTAACGAAGAAAAAGCGCGTCTGATAGTACAACATATCGAATATAGCCCAATCGACCAGTACTATGATGTATCGGTCTTTACCCAGGCAGCTGTTCAAGGATGTTTGGGAGTAAACACAATGAAAGCAGATAAACATCTGTACGACCATGTGAGATTCGACTCTCGAAATGAAAAAACATTCATGGAAAAACTGGAAGAAAATGACGAAATAGAAGCTTATGTAAAACTACCCAACAGTTTCTATATCCCTACTCCAATGGGAAAATACCATCCGGACTGGGCCATCGTCTTCAAACAAAAGTTGTCGAAGTATCCTTATTTTATAGCCGAAACCAAAGCCAGCGATTCTTCCCTGCAAGACCGGGAAATAGAAAGGGCAAAGATAGAATGTGCCAAAAAACATTTTGCGAATGTAAACGGTGGAAAGCTTAAATATGATAAAGTAAGTTCCTTCGAGGAACTTTTGAAAATTGTCGCACAAGATCCCGTTTAAATCCAATAAAATAGCATGTTTCATTCCTTCCAGACCTCCATTGCCGGCATCGAATTGCCCCACTTGTTTACTTATCCCTTCCATTACACTCCTCATCCGTTATGTGTAATGGCAGCAGGAGAAGTACAGGCTTACATAAATAAACAGACAAGATGGAAAGAAGAATTGGACAAAGGAAAAATGTTCGGCGTATTGATAGTCCGTACTTCTAACGGACAAATGGGATATCTGGCTGCTTTCTCGGGTAACTTGTGCGGAAGCAATTCACACTCTTTCTTTGTACCACCGGTATACGATTTGTTGCAACCGGATGGTTTCTTCAAGATAGAAGAAGAACAAATCTCGGCTATCAACCGCCGAATCGGACAATTGCAAAACAGTGACCGGTATGTGAAACTCCAACAAAGGCTGGCGAAAGAAACAGCCTCATCACAACAGATATTGACCGAAGCGAGAAAGACTCTGAAAACGGCAAAAGAAAAACGGGAACAGCGCCGGCAGCAGCAACCGGATGAAGATGAACAAGCTGCCATGATACGTGAAAGCCAATATCAGAAAGCAGAATTCAAACGTCTGGAAAGATATTGGAAAGAGCGAATTTCCGAAGTGAAAGCAGAACTGGAAAGTATTTCATCGCAGATTGAATCTCTCAAAGCAGAACGCAAAAACCGTTCGGCGGCATTGCAGCAAAAGCTATTCCATCAATTCAGCTTTTTGAATGCCAAAGGAGAAAGCAAGAACTTGTGTGCTATCTTCGAACAAACCATTCAGCAGATACCACCTGCCGGAGCAGGTGAATGTGCCGCGCCCAAGCTATTGCAATATGCTTACCTAAATGGATTGAAGCCCATTGCCATGGCCGAATTCTGGTGGGGAGAATCACCGAAAACAGAAATCAGGCGTCACGGTTATTACTATCCGTCCTGCAAAGGAAAATGCGGGCCCATTTTACGTCACATGTTACAAGGTCTGGATGTCGAACCGGATCCTTTGGCAACAGCCCCTGCCCCGCCAAAGGAAATAGAGATTCTCTTTGAAGACGAATGGCTTCTGGTTATCCATAAACCGGAAGGACTACTCTCCGTACCTGGAAAATCGGAGGAACTGTCCGCCTACAGTCTACTCAGAGCCCGCTATCCTGAAGCTACGGGACCGATGATCGTACATCGACTGGACATGGCAACTTCAGGATTGTTGTTGGTAGCCAAAACCAAGGAAGTACATCAGCACTTACAGGCGCAGTTTGAAAGCCACAGCATTAAAAAGCAGTATACAGCACTGCTGGAAGGTATCTTACCGACTGACGAAGGAACCATCGATCTTCCCATTTGTCCGGATCTTCTTGACAGGCCCAGACAAAAAGCAGACAGAGAATCAGGCAAAAAGGCTGTCACCCGATACTGCGTAATAGATCGCAAAAACGGACGAACCCGTATCGCTTTCTTCCCGCAAACGGGACGTACACATCAGTTACGCGTTCACTCCGCCCATCCGTCAGGTCTGAATTGCCCCATCGCAGGCGATGAACTCTACGGTAAGAGAGCGGAGAGGCTTTATTTACATGCGGAACGTCTGGAATTTACCCATCCGGTGTCCGGACAAAGAATATATATTGAAAAGAAAGCTGACTTTTAACAAATAACCAATGATAGAACAACCCCACATACACGAGTATGACGAGCTTCTTCAGGTTTGGGAGGAGGCAGTTCGCACTACCCACCACTTCCTGACCGAAACGGATATACAGTTTTATAAACCTTTGATCCGGAACGAATACTTTGCCGCAGTACAACTTTATGTCATCCGTGAAGATTCGGGAACCATCGCTGCCTTCATGGGACTGAGCACCGATTGTATCGAAATGCTGTTTGTCAGTCCTAAGGTCCAGAAAAAAGGCTATGGCAGTGAACTGGTTGAATTCGCCATCCGTGAAAAACACATTTATAAAGTAGACGTAAATGAACAAAACACGGCAGCATTAGGATTCTATCTACATCAAGGATTTGAAGTGACAGGCCGCGACGCGTTGGACGGAACGGGAAAGCCATTTCCTGTTTTACACCTGCAAATTCCTCCCGTCCGGCTGCGAAAAGCAAGGATCCAAGATATGGGTTTGCTGCAAACAGTGTTTACACAAAGCGTACAGAACACTTGTTCTGCCGATTATAATCACCTACAGATTCAAGCATGGATCGGACGAGGAACTCAACAACGTTGGCAGGAATTATTTCAAAGTGACTTATATTTTCTGTTAGCAGAAGATATCAGACAATCACAAATAGCCGGATTCACCTCTATCAACCCTAAAGGGTATCTGCACAGCATGTTCGTCCATCCCCAATATCAGCATCGGGGTATCGCTTCCAGTCTGTTGAGAAAAGCTGAAGAGTATGCCCGCAATTGTCGCGCTGTATCGGTTCACTCGGAAGTAAGTATCACCGCCCGGCCTTTTTTTGAAAAACACGGATATATCACCGAAAAAGAACAAACGGTCGATGTGAACGGCATAGAAATGACTAATTTCTTGATGTATAAACGAATTTAACAGAACAGACTGAGATTTTTTTATAGCTTTGCGACAGATAACTATTTAAAATCAGCTCATGTTACAATCCAAATATCTGTTTCTTTCGCTTCTTTGCCTGCTGGCACCGCTCCGGCTTCATGCACAATTCATGGATTACGGGTCGGATCCCGCCCGGTTTAAATGGAACATAGCGAAACTGCCTCACTATGATCTGGTATACCCGCAAGGAAATGATTCAATGGCCTATCGATATGCTCTCTTTCTTGAAAATGTATATCCCCATATGTCCAAGACCATCGGAAAGCCGATCAAAGCCCGTTTCCCGGTCATTCTCCATCCGGCCAGCATGCAATCCAACGGAATGGTTTCCTGGGCACCGAGACGGATGGAACTGATTACAACTCCTTCTTCGGACCTAAGTACTCAAAGCTGGGATAAACATCTGGTATTGCACGAGTCGCGCCACGTATTCCAGACCGGAAAGGTGATGCATGGTATCTTCAAACCTCTTTATTATATAATAGGTGAACAGGCAGCCGGCGTGGCCTCCTTTTTTCTTCCGGTGTGGTTTCTCGAAGGAGATGCGGTAAGCACCGAAACTGCCATGTCAAACGGCGGACGGGGACGTCTTCCGGAATTCAACATGATCTATCGTGCCCAATTATTAGCAGGCGGAAAGCCTTATACTTTCGACAAGTGGTTAATGGGATCTTACAAAAATTATACAGGAACTTATTATGCATTGGGCTACGATATGGCTTCATATGCCCGCCAGCGTTATGGAGCTGATATCTGGGATAAAAGTACCAGCCGTTATGTCCGGAATTTATTATTTGAAGGCTCTTTCAAGCATTACACAGGAAGCAGTTTCAAACGGCTTCAGCACGACACATTCGATTTCTTGCGGAAAGAATGGGAAAAACAGGATACCTGTACACTTGTGCCCGACTACCTCTCTTCTACCTCAAAAACCTACACCTCTTATCGATATCCCCAATCGATCAATGACAGTGTAATTATTGCCGTCAAATCCGGACTGAAAGATATAAACTCTCTGGTAGCCATCAGCAACGGTAAAGAAAAGCATCTGAGTTATATCGGAAGTATCAATAGTCGTCTCAACTTCCGGAACAACCGGATTTACTGGAGTGAATTGGTTCCCGGGCTCCGTTGGACGCACGAGAACTATTCCGTTCTGAAATATTATGATTTGGATAAAAAGCAGATAAAAACAATCACCCCGCGCCAACGTTATCTGGCCCCGGCTATCGACAAGTCCGGTCGGACCATTGCGGTCTCCCGCCCCACTGTAGAAGGCAAAAACCAACTTGTATTGATAAATGCAGAAAAGGGAAAAGAGCTATCCTCTTTCGACGTACCTGACAACGCATTTATCAAAGAACTCACATTCGGAGAAGGCCTTGATATTTTCTCCATAGCCGTAACCGATTCGGGAACCAGTCTGTTGGAATTCAATCCGCGGTCCGGAGAGTGGAAGGAGTTGATAAAAACCACCTCGGCCAACATCACCTCTCCTACTTGGAAAGACGGAAAACTCTTTTTTGAGTCGGGAGCCAACGGCACAAATAATATCTACTGTCTTCATCTCTCCGACAAACAGGTTTATCGGCTGACAGCCGCTCGTTTCGGTGCATTCGATCCTTCATTTTCCCAGTCAGGCAACCATCTGCTTTTTGCTGATTATCAAGCAGACGGATACCGGATTGCTGCGTTACCGACTGACAGTTTGCTATTTGAAAAGGCCGATTTAGCCCGTCCTGCTCCGATGCCATTCGTTGAAACATTGGCTGCTCAAGAACAGTTCAACCTTGACTCTGCCCGTCTGGATGGCATCGATTTCACCCCCAAACGCTATCATAAAGGTACACATACTTTCAAGATACACAGCTGGGCACCTTTCTATTATGATGTGGCCGAAGCAATGAACAGCAGTGCAAGTGATTTAAGTACAATTGTCAAGCCGGGAGCAACCATTATGTCACAAAATACACTGAACACTGCCATCATGCAGGCCGGCTGGTATTATGACGAAGGCTACCATCACGGTAAACTGTCATTCACCTATCAGGGCTGGTTCCCTATAATCAATCTTGCTGCCGACTATGGTGATAAGGCTTTCAATATCAGCTGGACCAAAGATGACAAAGGTCAGGATATCACCAAAGGATATTATCCCGGACGCAATCTACTGGAAGCGGAAGCGCGAGTTTACCTCCCTTTCAACCTGACACGTAACCAACGCATACGAGGCATACAGCCTGCTTTTACTTACTATTTCACAAACAATAAGTATCAGGAGTATCATAGTGGAAAGTATCGCAACTTCCAATACATTCTCCCGGAAATCCTATTTTATGATTACAGACGAAAAGCACAACGCGACATCCTTCCCCGAAACGGTTACCAGCTTCGGCTGCAATACTTGAAAACCCCGTTCAATAAGGAGAATTTCGGTAGTCTGTACGCTGCCCGGCTGACTACCTATTGGCCGGGTATCATCAGGAATCACGGATTGATGCTACGCTTGGGTTACCAATATCAAGACCTTGACAATAAATCACTGTATCTCCCCAAACATCTGCTGGAAAAGCCTCGCGGATATCATTTCCAATATCAAACCCGCCAACAATGGGCCTTCAAAGCAGATTATGCTTTACCCCTGCTTTCGCCCGACCTGAGCATCAGTTCACTGATTTACATACGCAGGCTGCGTGCAAATCTTTTTTATGACTTGTCACGCAACCAAGCCAGTCGCAAAAGCAACTGGAGCACACAAAGCTCTTACGGAGGCGATCTTATTTTCGATTGGAATGTGCTACGTATGAGTTATCCGCTCACGACAGGCGTACGGCTGATCCAGCCGATCGACTATGGAAAATTCCAGGTAGAAGCACTGTTTTCAATCAGCTTCTAAGATTGAAAACAGCCTACTCTACCTCAAAATCTTCCGAACTGAAGTTTCCATAACGCCTGCCGGTGATAGCGGTAAACTTCAGTACACAATAGTCCGGATCTGTAACGCCAAGCGGATAGTAGAGCGTATCGCCTTCTCTCCATATCATTTCTTTAGTGGAATTATCTGTAAGAACTTCCATCTTACCTTTCAGCATAACTCCCCTAAAAAAGCGAGAGTCACAGAAGTAGACACAAGCATGATGGTTCTTCAGGTATTGAGTGGTACGCATAGAAGAGGTATTGGTGGTAAAATAAAGAATCCGGATACCTTCGCGCTTCCGGGGCTGTAACATTGCTTTAATATTGGGGAAGCCTTCTATATCAACAGATCCGATAAATGCGATCTTTTGCTTATCAATCAGATTCCCAATCGTTTTCTCTACATCTTTCATTGTTCTAAATTTTAATAGTTTTACACTGACACAAAGGTACAGAAAGAAAAAAGAGGGTATGTGACAGAAACAAAGGCAGAAATGACACTTTTTATGGTTTATGTCCCCTCCGGTAGCCCAAAGGAGTTTCTCCCGTATACCGGCGAAAACAACGGCTGAAATAAGAAACCGTTTCATAATTCAGTTCGAAAGCTATTTCGGCAACCGGCAAATCCGTGTAAGCAAGCATCCGCTTTGCTTCTTCCATCACTTTATTCTGAATATATTGCTTGGCGCTTATCTGCATAGCGGTACTCACTATTTCATTCAGATAGTTAGGAGTAATACACAGTCTTCCGGCATAATACCGCACGGTACGGTATTCACTGAACCCACGGTCGACCAACTGTACAAACTGAACAAGATACGGACTGCGTCCTTCCTTGTTTATCCCTGCATCCGATACGGTCTGCACGTAAAAACGGTCAAGCAGCATCAACGCTTCATAAAGTTGCGCTCTCAACACATGAACGTCATTCTGTCTGAACAGATCAATCTCCTCCTTAATAGATTGCAGAAGTTGCAACATACGCAGAAAAGAGCGTTCCGGCAAATGTATTTTCAACGATTCCTTCACCGGATTGAAAAAGGAAAGATGCTGCACAAACAAAGAATCTTTAAAGAAAGAAGATAAAAACTCTTCTTCAAATATCAGAGCATATCCATTCACAATCGCATTTGTATCCCAGCTACGTATCTCTCCCGACTTGGAGAAGAACACATCTCCCACACCGCCCCGGTAGGTATGATTATCAAGAATGAAACTTCCTTCCCCTTCGGTGATAAAGGTAATGTCATAATAAGTCAGGGTATGAACAGAACTTTTAACGACATATTTCTTTATATCTTTCAGTTCTACTATATCCACCAGCAACTCACTGCCGTACTTATTCTTTAAAAAGGTATATCGAGGGATAAGTTTTTTCATAACCTTGTCTTTCAAACTATCTGAGAGCGACAAATATACAAACTGTAAATGGATAAGCTCTGTCAGTCACTCATGAAATCATTCTGTCAGCTACAACATTATTATAAATAAGGTATAATCGTTATGTAAATACCCGTAATGATAGCCGAAGTGATTACTCCTGAAATGTTTGCACCCAGTGCATCCCCCAGGATGAAAGAGTTCGGATTATCTTTACTTACCAACTTCTGGGCAACCTTTGCCGTAGTAGGCACACAACTCACGGCAGCAATACCGATCACCGGATTATAGTTTCCTTTCTTAATGAAATACATGATGTAACCACCCATGATTCCCCCGATACCCGACAATAACAAAGCAAGCATACCCAACACCAAAAGTTTCAGAATTTTCGGATCGAGCAACAAATGGGCGTCACAGAGCACACCCAACAGTAATCCCAGCATAAAGGTAGAACCATAAAGCAACGGACCACTTACAAAATCATAGATATGCTTCATGCCGGACTCGCGTACAGCTACCCCTAAGAACAGAGAAAAGAATAGTGGAGAAGCAACCGGAAACAAGAAACACAGCACAGCACACAGAATAGCAGAAAAGGCAAGTTTCACTTTCGCGTCATAATTTTTAGGAGCTTTCTTCTCCACCATCTTGATAGCACGCAGACGTTTAGGAATCAACAGCTTTACCAAATAAGGATATCCCCCGTATGTTAATCCCAAATACAGATAAGCCACCACCGTAATAGGCACAAACAAGTGTTTGGCCAAGGCAAGCGAAGTAAACAGCACCATCGGTCCATCGGCTCCGCCGACCATTGCAACAGAAGCGCTTTCCTTTAAAGACAACCCCAGACCCGAAGCGATAGGCACTGTAAGAAAAGTCCCCAACTCAGCACAAAGGGCCAGGAAAATACTGGCAAACGGTTTCTGCAACAAGAATCCGACATCGAGCAACGTACCGATTCCCATAAACACAAAGCAGGCTATCAATCCGTTACTAAACGTCAATGTATATACCGGTTGCAGAAAGTCAATCTGCATCGTATTCATCAACGCGTCCGTATCCGATAACATAGGGTCCAGAAAAAGGTTCCCCAATGCTCCGTCGGGCATAATCAGTGTTCCGCAATTAATGGCTACCATCCCCAGTCCCATCGGAATCATAACCATCGGCTCAAGTACACCCTTCCAGCCCAGATAGATGAGCAGAAATCCCAAAGCTATTAAAAACATACGGGCACTGGCCAGAAACCATCCGCTGGCCATCATTGTTCCAAATCCCTGAAACAGGGTTCCAAAGTCTATACTTTCCATACTATCAAGATTTATTTGTTTTTATTGGTTGAAGATGCTTTCTTATTGTTCTTTTTGTCATGCTGTAACATTTGTTCTTCTTTGCGAAGAAACATGGATCTTGTATCTTCCGGATAAAAATAATCCATCAGTCCGCGTTCCGGCTCACCGGGACTGACACCGTGATAGAACCCGCGATTGTCTCCGGGATGTTTGGTGATGCCCCTGCTGAAGTCTTCACGCCCGTCACTCCCGTACTCCTCGTCGCTAAGGGCACTTTCGGTTATCAAGACAGCTACTTTCTGATGAAGTTTCCGAATACGTTTCAACCGGGCAAGCTCTTCCTGATGTGAACTGTAGAAAGCCAATGAATCAGCCGCAGAAGCAATCAGCTTTATTACTCCGGCAACGAAAAAGCCAATGACGAAGGTAAGCCCCATCATGGCAAAAGTGGATAACAATAAACTAAACATAACATGGTATGATTTTAGATTGAAAAAATAAAATGCAACGAATGACGACTGCCGGAGGGAGACAAGACACACTTCCCCGGCATTTATCGGAACAGATAAATGGGGTTACCCAATCACTTCAATACGGAAGTGTGAAACCGAAAAGCTAAATCAGGATATGCCCTAACGAGTATACATAATACCCGCTGGAATATTTAATGAAGTTATGATTGAAATCCGGATAAGCATCTCCCTTCTCCGACTGGCGGATATGAAAGGTATTAAGCAAGCGGATGGCAGTCTGTAATTTAAGTTTTAATACTTTGGATGAACCGAATTCCCGTGAAAAAGAACCGTGGGGAAGGATGGCATCACTCACTTTCGAGTCAGCCGTCTGGTCGTTGAATAAAGAGTGGTCTCCGGCACATTGCGATATAAAGGTTGCAGTAACTCCCGCAGGAAGTTCCGCATTCTCTTCTGCAGGGGCTGTGCAACCGGCTCCATACATTAAGAAGATACCTATCAATATGCAGAATACGTACTTTATCATAGTGACCGCAAACGTAGTAATAAATTTGAGATAAAACAGGATTCGTTGTTTAATTAACGAATATTTTATAATGATTGTTCCCGGAACAGACAGATAAATGACAAAAAAAGCGGAGAATCATCCGATTCCCCGCTTCTTATTCATATAATATAGGTGTGTTTAATTACATGGTAACCTGCTTTGCAAGCAGTTTTTGAAGTTTGCCATTCAACAGCTGGCACATTGTTCCATTTCCCATTGCTTGGTAACGTTTGATACGGTACTGCAACATCATAATTTCATTTGCATTCTTTTTCATAATTTTGGTCCTCTTTTTTTGCTCCCCACGTTTTGAAGAGCGGTTTTACATCTTGTTTTCTTTATTAACACTGCAAAGATACGAAATGTTTTCGAAAACATGTTCTAAAACATAAGAAAAGTGTGTTATTAGTTGATTTTTCTTTTTATATGGGCAGATTTGGCAAGTGCATATTACAAATATATTGCATAACTTTGCACTTTATCAAGAAAAACGACTATGCTAAAACGGATACCACACACATACACCATCATTTCTTCTGTCATCTTGCTCTGTGCAGTGCTTTCCTGGATCATTCCCGCAGGTGAATATGTGCGCGAGACCATTGACGTCAACGGCACTTCCCGCACAGTCATTATAGACCACTCTTTCCATCGGGTAGAACAGACGCCACAGACCTGGCAAGTGTTCAGCGCTCTTCTTGAAGGCTTCGAACGGCAAGCGGGAATCATCGCCTTCTTATTGATCATGGGAGGTGCCTTTCAGATAATGAACAGCAGCCGTGCCATCGATACCGGCATCTTTTCATTCCTGAACTTTACGAAGGGGCTTGAAAAGCACAGACTGATTAAATCATTGGGGGTAAACAATGTGGTGATTTCCTTAGTCATTATTCTCTTCAGCCTCTTCGGCTCCGTATTTGGCATGAGTGAAGAAACCCTGGCCTTTGTCATTATCATCGTCCCGTTGGCCATTTCGATGGGATATGATTCCATCACGGGGCTTTGCATGGTATATGTTGCTGCCCACATAGGTTTTTCGGGTGCCGTACTGAATCCATTTACCATTGGCATTGCACAAGGCTTGTCCGACTTACCGCTATTTTCCGGATTTGAATATCGCATGCTTTGCTGGCTGATACTGACCACGGTCCTGATAGTCTGTGTACTCAGATATGCCGCCGTCATTAAAAAGCATCCGGAGAAATCGCCCATGTATCATGCCGATGCTTATTGGCGGAAACGGGAAGAAGAAAGCAACGGAGAGATATCCCGTGTCACGACTCGTCCGGCATGGATCGTCTACATACTGTTACTCATATCCTTGTGCCTGTTTTCCATCATTTACCCAACCAGTACTTTCGCAATAGGCGAAGCGTCTGTCACCTGCTATGCAGTGCCCGTCCTGTCTGTTTTGTTTGCCGCCTTCGGCTGGCTGGGTTTACGTAAATCCAACCAGTTCTTCATACTGACCCTGCTTGCGTTCACCATTCTTTTCCTGATTACCGGTGTCATGGGACATGGCTGGTATCTGCCGGAGATCTCCGCCATCTTCCTCGCAATGGGTATTCTCTCGGGATTTGCCAACAGTGAAAAAACAGATAACATCATCGGGCAATTCATGGACGGAGCCAAAGATATGCTATCAGCTGCCATCGTGGTAGGTCTGGCAGGAGGGATCATCCAAATACTGCAAGACGGACATATCATCGACCCGATCTTACATTCTCTGGCTTCACTGATGGGAGAAACCGGAAAAATAGTATCTTTGGGGGTGATGTACCTGATACAGACACTGATCAACCTGATTATCCCGTCCGGATCGGCCAAAGCTGCATTAACCATGCCTATCATGGCACCTTTTTCCGATGTCATCGGGCTTTCACGGCAAGCTACAGTAATGGCTTATCAGTTTGGTGACGGATTTACCAACATGATCACACCTACTTCCGCCGTATTGATGGGAGCCTTGGGCATTGCCCGCATCCCCTACGAGATATGGGTGAAATGGTTCTGGAAAGTACTTCTTTTATTCATCATTCTGGGAATGGTATTGCTGATCCCCACAGTACTCTTCCCTATGAACGGATTTTAGGAAATAAAAAAAGAAATCATAATCAAATATATAAACCAACAGCATTCACTCCTCCCCTCTCTCCGGGAGAGAAAAAGGAGCGAAGCCTTATTTAACAACAAATTGTATGAAAATCCTGACCCGCTTTCTAATCATCCCGATGTTGTCGGTTGCGTTTTTTTCATGCAGTGAGTCCCACTTCCTGAAAGATGAGACTTACCGTAGCCAAGTGACGCAAGATTTTGAAAAGAAGAAGCAACAGCTCCCTAACGGAGATCTGTTCGCAGTGTTTAATGAAAAACTCACCACTCCCGAACAGGAGGCCTTGATGTTCCTCTATGCCTATATGCCCACAGGTGACGTGACGGATTATACAGGTGACTACTATCTGGAGAATGTCAGACTCTCCGATCAGGCGCGTCGCGAAATGCCTTGGGGAAAAGAGATCCCCGATGACGTATTCCGCCATTTCGTACTCCCTATTCGGGTAAACAACGAAAATCTGGACGACTCGCGCCGGGTATTTTACAATGAACTGAAAGATCGTGTGAAGAACCTGTCTCTGCACGACGCTGTGCTTGAAGTAAACCACTGGTGCCACGAAAAAGTAGTCTACACCCCAAGCGATGCCCGTACCAGTTCCCCCCTTGCTTCGGTAAAGACCGCCTATGGCCGTTGTGGTGAAGAATCGACCTTCACTGTAGCCGCTCTCCGCTCGGTAGGCATTCCGGCACGGCAGGTTTATACTCCGCGTTGGGCGCATACCGACGATAACCATGCCTGGGTAGAAGCCTGGGTAGATGGTAAATGGTATTTCTTCGGCGCCTGCGAACCGGAACCGGTACTGAACCTGGGCTGGTTTAATGCTCCTGCCAGCCGTGGCATGCTGATGCATACCAAAGTATTCGGACGCTATGCCGGACAAGAGGAAATCATGTACGAAACTCCGAACTATACGGAAATCAATGTAATCGACAACTATGCTCCGACAGCCAAAGGCTCGGTATTGGTGACAGATGCCGAAGGGCAGCCGGTATCCGATGCCACTGTAGAGTTCAAGGTGTATAATTATGCTGAATTCTACACCGTAGCCACTAAACATACGGATAAGGCAGGACGCGCATCGCTGACTGCCGGCAAGGGCGATATGCTGGTATGGGCCTCTAAAGACGGACGGTTCGGTTATTCCAAATTGTCATTCGGCAAAGATAACGAACTGAAGATCGCACTGGACAAGAACGCCGGTGAAACCTATTCACTCCCACTGGATATTGTTCCTCCGGCCGAAGGTGCCAACCTGCCCGAAGTGACTCCGGAGCAACGTGCTGAAAACGACCGCCGCATGGCACAGGAAGATTCCATCCGCAATGCTTACGTAGCCACTTTCATTACCGAAGAGCAAGCCCGGACTTTTGCCAAAGAGAACAAGCTGGATGAAACCGAAACAGTGCGCCTACTGATAGCTTCCAGAGGTAACCATCAGACTCTGACAAATTTCCTTTCTGCTGCCGTAAAAGCCGATAAAGCCGGTCAGGCCATCAGCCTGCTGAAAGTAATCTCGGCCAAGGACCTGAGAGATGTTAGTCCGGAAGTACTGAACGATCATCTGAACAACTCCGGTCTGCCCGGTTCCGAGGACTTCTACAGCAACGTACTGAACCCTCGTGTGGCCAACGAAATGATCACTCCCTACAAAGCATTCTTCCAGAAAGAGATCCCGGCAACTGAAGCGGAAGCTTTCCGAAAGAATCCACAGGCTTTGGTAGAATGGTGCAGAAAAGAGATCACTATCAACAATGAACTGAACTCACAACGTATTCCGATGTCTCCAATGGGAGTATGGAAAGCCCGGGTAGCAGACGAAAAGTCCCGTAACATTTTCTTTGTATCCATGGCACGTAGTCTGGGTATCCCCGCCTGGATAGACGAAGTGACCGGAAAAATTCAATACCGGAGTTTCAATGACAACGATCTAAAGAACGGTAAAGTCTACGACGTGGATTTTGAAGCAGCACAGCAGACACAGGCACCGACCGGAACACTCGTAGCCCGCTACCAGCCTATCCCTTCGTTGAGCGATCCGAAATACTATTCACACTTCACTCTCTCGAAATTCCGCAACGGGACTTTCCAATTGCTGAACTACGATGAAGGGGACGTAGATATGGGCGGCGGAGCCACCTGGTCGAACTTGCTGAAAAATGGCGCCCGCATGGATACCGGATACTACATGATGGTAACCGGAACCCGTATGGCAAGTGGAGCAGTGTTGGCCAACATCACTTTCTTCACCATCGAAGAGGGAAAGACAACAACTGTCGATCTGGTGATGCGCGAAAGTAAGGATCAGGTGCAGGTGATCGGTAATTTCAACTCCGAATCCACCTACCTGCCGATAGGAGCCACCGAACCGCAAAGCATTCTTCAGACTTGCGGACGGGGATATTTTGTAGTTGCCGTGTTGGGAGCCGGACAAGAACCGACAAACCATGCTCTCCGGGATATTGCGGCCCTAAGCAGCGAATTCGAAAAATGGGGCCGCAAAATGGTACTGCTTTTCCCTAATGAAGAACAATATAAGAAGTTCCGCCCGACAGAATTCCCCGGACTGCCCTCAACCATTACCTATGGTATCGATGTGAACGGAGCCATCCAGAAACAAATTGCCGAATCAATGAAATTGCCTAACAGCACCATCTTGCCGATGTTTATTATCGGTGATACGTTCAACCGGATAGTTTTTGTTTCACAAGGTTATACCATCGGACTGGGCGAACAACTGATGAAAGTGATACACGGATTGTAGCAAACAGATTCCGGCAGCTTTAAGGGCTTTTCCGGAGAAACCGGCAATTCCCCCGGATGCAACCGGGAAAAGCACCGGGAGCCGGTTGCTCCGAAAACGAATGAAGTAAGCACTTGCCGGAAACAGAGACTCTGCAGAAGCAGAACAGAGGCTCTATCCGTACCAAACAAAGGCTCTGTTCATAGCAAACAGAGCCTCTATACAGAAGGGGAGAAGTTTCGGCTTCTCCCCTTTCTTATATATCATAAAACGAGGACAGACATTCAGGCGGCTGTCCCGAGCCACCATACTATCCCCCAAATATAAATGTAGCCTTTATGGACATATCCCCCGGAGAGTAACTCGTTATTCCTATTTTCCCTTCATAAAAGGAACTCTCAACCACGACCGTTACCTTCTCCGTGTTATTTAATAACAGTGACACATCTTCTTTCCCATCAGCAGACAATGCTATATCAGGAACTATTTCCTGTCCGCGATATTCCAGAACTCCATCCGGAAGATAGCGGAAACCTGCAATATCCATCGAATATATTCCATAATAAATATATACTTTAGCATTATAATCCGGATGTATTCCGGATCCGTCGTTATATTTCACAATGAAGTTCGCGGTTCGTTCGTCGGTCGGAGGTATATCCTCCCTGTCTTCATCGTGGCAACTACAGAACAACGCAAATAGTAGCAACAAGAGAATTGGACATCTGCTCAGGTTCATGATCTTTTATAATTTATTAGTTCTCAATGCCGTATCACTCCCAAAGATAAGAAAAATAATACTAAACAGATACAATCACCCGACTATTTCATCCCCGCATCCCGATCTTTAACTATTTTCCCCAGTCACTGAACTCAAAACTCAATTGTTCCCACACTCCCCGATGCTCATTTGTCTCCTCTCTCGGATTCGACACCGAAAGCCCTATCAACCGAATGGGATGTTGCTCATACTCCACCTCTTTCAGCAACTGTTTGGCAAGAGGCAGAATTCTTTCAAGGCTCGTCAGTTCCTGAGCCTGCGTCATGCTCCGTGTGATCTGGCTAAAGTCATGAAATTTGATTTTCAGCGTCAGCGTCTTTCCCCGGAAGTCCTTCCGTTGCAACCGTTCCACAAGTTCCGTAGCTACGTGATAAAGTTCTATAATCACAGCCGATTTCACATGAATATCTTTCTCCAACGTATGTTCGCAACCGATTGATTTACGTATCCATACCGCTTCTACGGGACGGAGATCGACTCCTCGTGCAAAATCGTAATAGAGCAGTCCTACTTTACCAAACTGCCGTACCAACATTTCCGACGAACAGCCACGTAGCTGAAGGCCATTGTGAATACCCAGCAAATGCATCTTCCGGGCAGTCACCGGTCCTACTCCCCAAAATGACTCGATGGGCAGACGGGCAATGAAATCGAGCGCCTGATCGGGATGGATGGTACAGAGTCCGTCGGGCTTGCGAAAATCCGAAGCAATCTTTGCCAGGAATTTATTATAAGATACACCCGCCGATGCTACCAGGTTCAACTCTTCACGGATGCGCTGTTTAATAGCCCTGGCTATATCTACCGCCAGTAAAATTCCCTGTTTATTCTCTGTCACATCCAGGAATGCCTCGTCCAACGAAAGGGGTTCAATCAAATCGGTGTATTCATGAAAGATCTCGTGTACCCGGCGGGAAACCGATTTATATATGTCCATCCGTCCGGGAACAAAAATCAGTTGCGGACATAAGCGCTTTGCCTTCTGTGACGACATAGCCGAACGCACTCCGTACCGACGCGCTTCATAGCTTGCCGCCGCCACTACTCCCCGCTCCTCGGCATGCCCGACAGCAAGCGGTTTACCACGCAATTCCGGATGGTCTCTCTGCTCTACGGAAGCATAGAAAGCATCCATATCAATATGTATAATCTTACGTTCGCCCATTTCTGCAATAATTCTACATCGCAGTTCACATTTTGAGAAGCAAAGATAAGAGTTATTCTTTCAATCCCACTGACAGGATTAGTTAATAAAATGAAGACCGGCAAGGCACTCCCCCGGCCGGTCTCCCGTTAACTTACAAATTGCTTATATACTTTGTCGGTGAATCTCCGAAACGTTTCTTAAACACGATCCTGAAATATTTCGGATCACTGAATCCCGTCATGTCGGCAACCTCGGCTACAGTATATTTCCTACTCATCAGCAAGATCAGCGCCTTGTTAAGGCGTACACTACGAACATAGTCTGCGGGTGCATGGCCGGTTATCTCCTTAATCCTATTGTAAAAGCTCGAACGGCTCATATTCACACAATCACTCAGTTCGTCAATCGTAAACCTGGAATCGGTGAGTCTCTCTTCAATCAGGCTTCTCACCAGACTGATAAATTCCTGATCACCATCCGACAACGGCACATCGGCTTCGACGTCATCCGGAGCATCAACCCCTAATGTCAAACGGATATACCTCTTGCGGATAATCTCCCGGTTGGTAATCAGACTTTCAATCTCTGCTTTTAAGAACGAAATGGCAAAAGGCATTGTCACATAAAGATCGGCGTTCCGTTGGGTCTCCTTGCTGTCTTCGCCCGGTTTCACGAGCAATATCACAGGTACATGTGCTACCCTGTCATCCGATTTAATCCGGACAGCAAGTTCTTCCCCCGAAATTCCGACAAGGGCTGAAGAGGCCAGAACAGCATCGGGATGCTGTTCACATATAGTCGTAAAGGCCGTTTCCGCATCGCAAACCGATACAACTTCGTAATCCGGCATCAGGATTCGCACAAGATAATTACGTAATTCTTTATGGGTTTCGACCAATACCAAAGAACGTCCGTTGCGTCTCTTCTCCCGATGTTTCGGTAATGGAGTTTCCATTGCCGGCAACGTTTCGTTAGCCGGTAACAGTTCGCTGTCCTTGGTCGGAAATTCAGGTACGGAAAGCAGATCGGAAAGGTCGGAAAATTTCTCCGATTGCCGGATAGCAACAGGAAAGACTAAGATAAGAACCAGTTTATGCTCTTCTTTATAAGTAAATTTGATTTTGCCTTTATGCAAACAGATTAATTTGCGTATAAATAACCAACTCATGGTCTCGGCAGAGCCTCCCGAAACCAATCCCTTATAATTTAGAATTTTTTTTTAAGAAGTCCATTATCTTCAGACTCCAGCCTCAACTCCCAGTTTTGAGTATTGCACGATGTACTCAGAAGTATTTCCCCGCCCCTGTCTATACTGTCGGTAAAAGCCATCAAAAGGTTCCGGAGGATTGCAGCCATCTTCTCCCTATCCAGACACACGGTAACAAAAGCCGGCTCGTCCACCCAACGAAGCGTAATACATTTTTCGTTTGCGTAATCACTGAAACGGTTCACCGTCTCTTTGAGAAACATGGATAACTCATGATCGGCAAGAGACAGGCACCCGGGAGAAGCCGAAATACGGCTGATGCTTTCCAGGTCGGCCAGCAGATTGTTTACACCCTTAATCTGTTGCAATACGTTATTGACAAGTTCGGAAGACGATTTTTCATAAAGATACTCCAACGGAACCTTTATCAACGTAAGCGGCATGCAGAGGTTACGGGTAGTATTCATAAACAATTGTATCTTTTCTCTTGAAAGATTCCTGTCTTGCCAGATGAACCATGAACGAACAGCTAAAGACCCCAGCGTAATAGCCAAAACTCCATAACAAAGAAAAGCGCCATTTGTCTTCCAGAGCGGTTTACGAATCACGATATTCATATTCCTCTGTGCAAACGGACGTCCGTTACCAATGGATATTGCCCGTACGGAGAAGACATATTCACCCGGAGCAAGGTTCGAAAAACGAATTCTATTCTCCGGCGACGGATTACTCCAGTCCGTATTATCCAGTTTCCAGCTGTAAGCTATATCCTGTATTTCATCGTAGCGGACGGCAGTAGCCGTAAACGAAAAAGTGTTTTCATCATGATCCAACTGTAAGGTAGCTGTATAATTCAGTGCTTTTTCTAACGGAGTATTTTCTGTTTCTACGGTCATATCCTTATCCAGCACCCGAAGCCCGTCCAGATAAAATCCCAGGCAGGTCTTGTGTAACGAACGAGGCTCTTGTTTGTCATAATCAATTGCTCCCTGGTATGTACCCAGTATCTGCCTGCCGTCTCCAATAAAAGCTCCCGACGTAATCCGGAGTCCTTTATTGGGAAACCGCCGAAACGAATGCTGTACAGGATCAAATGAAAAGGCAAACTGATCACTGCTTCCTATCAGCCGCTTCTTGTCATCCTCCCAAACAGCGTACACATTAGTAACTCCTGAATTTTTCACAGTATCCAGCCGGGATTGCTCCGGACGGTAGACCAGCAAACCGTTTCCTTCGGTTCCAATATACAGGCAATTGCTATCGGACTGATACAAGGCATGAATGTGCAGACCGGACAAGGATTTCACTTCTACAACACCATTATCATTGGGACAATAGAGAAACAAACCTTCATCCGTCCCAATCCACAACCGATCTTTATCCTCACGGCAAAGTGCATTGACCCCGGAAATGCGGGCATACGGAACAACCTGATTATTATTCTTCTTACGGATGATGTACAAGCCGTGTACATAGTTTCCGGCACATATCTCTCCGGGACCTGTTTCGCTAAGTGCAGTATACATCTGGCAAGGAAGATCTGTAACAATCCGTTCCCATCTGCCTGTCGACGGGTGAAAACAACTGATACCACGATCCGTCGCAAACCAGACATCCCCGTCCGAATCATGTAATACCGCATTTACCCGGTTGTTCGCCAATGAATGCGTATTTCCTGCCTGAAACCTATACCACTTATAATCATCCGGAGAATCCATATCAATCATTGATACGCCTTCCGGATAATCCGCCACCCAGATATGTTTCTGATCATCCACAAACAAATCGACAATCCGGTTCGTACGAATTGAATTACCATTCTCAAAATCGGTATGTACAAAAGACCTGATTTCCGGGTTAATAATGTCCATGCGATATAATCCCTCACCGTCCGTTGCTACTAAGACATTCCGGTCGTCCAATGTTCGCAAACTACTAATCCGGCTGTTCACAGGCCTGTCCCATGTATAAATCATCCGCTCCGACTTCGTGTCCCACACCATTAACCCTTCCGAATAGTCTGCGATAATCAGTCTGCCGCTATACGGATGAAAAAGCATTTCATGTATCCGGCGACATCTCTTCCCGGACAGTTCGCCGGATTGTTTTTCTATGGAATAACCCTTCATGGTTATCTCAAACAATCCTTCATCCGAGCCCACGAAATACTCTCCCGGAGCTACTTCTACCATACCGGAAATCTTTTTCAGATTGTGATTCACCCGATAGAAAGTATTAGTAATTCCCCGATAAGCAATCAACCGGTTTCCAGCGGAAAACCAGATATGCCCCTGACTATCTGCACAGAGAAAGCGCACTGACGCCTTATCCTGGTTCGGCAGATGGTTTCTGCACTCAAACTTATCCAATGACGGATTATACGTCCATAAATCTCCGTTTCGGGTAACCGCCCATAACCAATTCTCTTTGTCCGTAAGCAGCCGGCAACAGCCCATATAATAATCCACAGTCTGTCCTTCGGCAGACAACTTATAGTGTTTCAGCTTCGTTCCATCAAACCGGCTTATTCCGGTATGGCTCATAAACCACATATATCCCAAGGCATCTCTCCGTATCTGATGCACTTTACGAGTATTCGTTTCACTTATTTCTACAATGTGTTTGCAAACGATGGCATGGCATAACGAACCATATATCATCATCATGAAGTATAAAATATATTTCATTCTTTTTGTTTGTTATAATTAAAATGGAGTAGTTTTATTAAAAGTGGGAACCCTATAGTAAGGTAGTCATGGGGGAAAGAAAAACACTACCTTCTGCACATCACGTGAGTAGGTGACCGGATTTGTGGCGCTCCTGAACGCCTTAAATCCCTCCCTGTTGTCGTAGAGGATACTAACAAAACAATAGTAATGAGATGTTCACATCGTTTATCGGTGAGCAACAGGACATCAAGAAAGGCGACTCACATGAAAAATCAATCTGATCTACATTATAACGAGACAATATTCAGTTTGTTTCCCCAATATGGTTTTTATTAAGAAAAAGATAGATTGGCAAGGGCATTTACCGGAATATGAATAAACAATAAATATGAGCAGACAATAATTTCTTTAACCATACTTGGGATTAGACCGTTTCTCACTTGTCGACTCTCTATGACGAATTGCTCAGAAGTCAAATGTAGAGTGTTTATTTTAAAAGACAAAATAAAGTACCCGGACAAATAACAGCAGTTTAAATGCCGATAGGCAGCTACCTATCAACGACTTACGTTGAGAACGTAACAAATAACCCGGACAATCCGGATATTCTTAACAAAAAATCCCCCTGAACTTACCGGTTCAGAGGGACGTTTCTGTCATAAAGTGGAGCTGGAGGGATTCGAACCCTCGTCCAAACGAGGAAATCATAAGCTTTCTACATGCTTATCTTTGCCTAAATTTTCGTGCAGGAACAGAACCAAAGCCATCAATTCCTGCCTTATCCTCTAAAACTTCATCAAAAGTGCGAGGCCGCCTTTGACTATCCCCGATGTAACTGCACCACTGAACCGGAATGCTTCGGAGCAACAGCTTCCGAGTGATGTCTCGTCCTGGCACCTAGTGCCTGGATTAAGCTAATCTACTGTGATTCGATTAAGCAGCAAGAGCGTAATTAGTTTCGCCAGATAAAATTTTGATAACTGAGATTAAAGTGCAAATCACCGACGCACTGCATGCTTACCCACCATTTCTGCCCGCTGTCAAAACCAGTCAACCCCTTTTGAGATGAGGAAGTGGTAACCACTTATGTGGCTGCAAAGATAGGGAATATTCATCATAAAGAAAGAAAAAGAGGATGGATTTTAGATATTTTATTCATTCCGGAAAGAAACACAGGAGATTATACTAACTTTGTGTTTTCAGAATATAACGAAGGTAACCAACAAACCCTCAAAATAACATCTATTTATTATGGTCGAAAAAATCATTAGTATCTGTGCAGTCGGCATGCTTGTAGCCAGTTGTTCTCCAAAGAAGACAACCGCACAGCCGGCAGATCCAACAACAACTGACAACGAACTGACTATGCTGGTAGGAACATATACTTCCGGCGACAGTAAAGGCATTTACACTTTCCGGTTCAACGAAGAAACCGGAGCATCAGTACCACTCAGTGATACAGAAGTTGCTAACCCATCATACCTCGTTCCGTCGGACGACGGAAAATTCGTTTATTCCGTCAATGAATTTAGCAAAGACCAGGCATCTGTGAGCGCCTTTGCTTTCGATAAAACCAAAGGAACGCTTCGCTTATTGAATACTCAGAAAACAATGGGGGCCGATCCGTGCTACCTGATCACCAACGGAAAGAATGTTATCACTGCCAACTATAGCGGAGGGAGTATCACTGTCTTTCCCATCGGAAAAGACGGTTCTCTGCTACCCGCCTCCGATGTAATCGAATTTAAAGGTTCCGGACCGGATAAAGAACGACAGACAATGCCTCATCTGCACTGCGTACGTATCACTCCGGATGGCAAATATTTACTCGCCGATGACTTAGGTACCGATCAGATACATAAATTCAATCTCAATCCGAATGCCAATGCCGATAACAAAGAGAAACTCCTGACAAAGGGTAATCCGGAAGCTTTTAAGGTTGCTCCGGGTTCCGGTCCCCGACATCTGATATTCAGTCCGGACAGCAAGTTTGCTTACCTTATTAACGAAATAGGAGGGACGGTAATAGCTTTCCGGTATACCGACGGAATGCTAGATGAAATTCAAACCATTGCAGCCGATACTGTAAATGCGCAAGGCAGTGGCGATATCCACATCAGTCCGGACGGAAAATATCTCTATGCCAGCAACCGCCTGAAAGCAGACGGAATTGCCATCTTCAAAGTCGACAAGACCAATGGTACCCTGACCAAGGTAGGTTATCAGTTAACGGGAATCCATCCGCGTAACTTCATCATTACCCCCAACGGCAAATATTTGCTGGTAGCGTGCCGCGACACCAATACCATTCAGATATTTGAAAGGAACCAGACTACCGGACTATTGACCGACATCAAGAAAGATATAAAAGTAGACAAACCTGTTTGCCTAAAATTTGTAGACTAACAGAACAGGAACTTTAAGGAGAAACAGACAGTTTTACCTTGAAAAGACGAAAAGGAAGACGTTTTTTATTATTTTTGCATCACTTTTATTAACCCAAAGAGATTTCACAAATATGAAAAGACACGTCTTCCTTTTGGTAACCTTGTTTACCATGGGTACCATTACGGCCCAACAGCAACCCATTATTTCCCCAAACGACTCTATTTCTTCTGTAGTCCAACGCATCACCGGAAAAGAAAACAAAGGATTCTCCGCTCACATGAACCTGCAACTCTACACCTCATGTGCTGCTTCTTTTACCGAGAATGAATTAGAGGAGGTCGCTTTCAAACTTAATCGGTTCAAATTAGAAATTGTAGGAAATATCAACCAAAAGTTCTCTTACCATTTCCGTCAATCTTTTAATAAATACAGCAATCCCTTTGTACTGGACAACCTGTCTTCTTCCGTAGAGTATGCTTATCTGACCTATCACCTCTCCGAACGCTTTTCCATCACCGCCGGAAAACAGTTCCTCATGCTGGGTGGCTACGAATACTATGTCAACCCGATTAAAGTGCGTGAGTTCAGTGAGTTTAATAATTATGTCAACTGCTTTCTGGCAGGTGTATCTGCCACCTGGAATGTAACCCCTACTCAGGAATTGAACTTCCAGATAGTAAACAACCGTAATGGTGGGGATGAAGATACCTATCTCCACGGGCTACCGGCAAATGTAGAAGCTACCAAAGTTCCCCTGATCTCAACTATCAACTGGAACAGTTACTATCTGGATAAAGCCATCCAGTTAAGATATGCCGCTTCATGGGGACAGCAGGCCAAAGGAAGAAACATCCTGTATCTCACTGCCGGAAACGTCTATGAAAAAGGGCCATGGATCGCTTATGTAGATTTGATGTACTCCCGACAGGGGATCGACAACAAAGGCATTATCAGTGCCTTACCCCACACTGACCTGGAGAATCCACAAACGGCCCAATATACCGAATACTTCACTACCATTGCCAATGTGGACTACCGTCTCCATCCCAATTGGAATGTATACTTGAAAGGTATCTACGAAACCGGTAAGATTTATAAAACAAACGGAATCTTTGAGAAAGGCACCTATCGTCGTACCTGGTGCGGGCAAGCCTGCGTAGAATACTATCCGATGCGAAACAGCGAACTATTGATCTTCCTCCATTATCAGTACAAACGGAACGAACTCCTGAAAGCTGCCCGCCGTTTAGAAGCTATAGACCCGAATACACAGCGGATTTCGCTAGGCCTGGTATATTCCATTCCGGTTTTTTAATACCGGGCAGTTCATAAAGGAAAGGCGAAAGAGTTTTATACTTAGGGGGAACTTTTTCGCTTTTCAAAGCTTTCACAATAATCCCTTTCCCCTTCTTCGTACATTGCAGATAATCCTTGCGCAAAGTGCGTTTATCCATATCAAAAATAAGACCGGGATTAAAATGTTGCCCGTTAATCCGCGTTTCGAAATGCAGATGTTCCGTAGTAGCCCGCCCGGTACGTCCGGTCAGGGCAATAGCTTTTCCCGCTTTCACAGCATCTCCGCTTTTTACCAGATTCTTCACATTATGACTGTACACCGTTTCCAATCCATTGGGATGGCGAATCACAATCACATTGCCGTATGCACCATAAGGTTTTGCCATACGTACCACTCCGTCAAAAGCAGCGCGAATCGTATCACGGGCACAAGTTTTTATATCATCCCCACTATGTCCGCCACGGGTTCCATAACCGGAAATGACTTTACCTCCCGGCAAAGGAAAAGAGTAATTCCGAGACAGGGAATTCAGATTGAGCATGATGCAATTCTCTTTAGCAAAAAGTCCCGGTGTAGCCACCCGGACATGATTAACTTCCATATCCGAGAATTTGGTTTGTGCACTGCGTTGTGCACTCGTACACAACGAAAACAGAGATAAAATCAAAAAAGTGTGTATGTTCTTCATGGACGCTTGTTATTCAAAATAGGTAATCGTTCCTCCGTCCGATCCTGCATATCTTCGCAATAAAGTCTGTATCATCCCGGCAGCCTCCTGCAATCCTTCCTTCCCATTATAACCATTAACGATGGCTAATATATGAGTCGTTTCCAGATCCATCTTTGTCCGCTCATTATCACTGGTAGGTGTTCCTATTCCTCCCACGGCATCGCGGTATACCGGAAGTCCCTCTATGTTCAGTACTCCACGGCCAATACCTTCGAAAGGCTCTTCTTTTTTGCCTATCCCCAGCTCCAGATTGGTGCCCGCTATCTTATCCGCATCAAAACCACCTATCGAATGCCCGGTCCGAAGAGAAACCAGATTGATCAAATCGACCAGAGTATCAATCTGATACAAGGTAATTCCCCGCATCAGCCTGCGACGTAATGCTTCGGCCGATGGGCGATATCTTCCGGGGTCTTTTCCACACCGTTTGTAAGCCTCACGTGTGGCAGCTATCACTGGTTGTTTTTTAATATCTTCCAACTGGGTTGTTGTAGTGAGCTTTTCTGTAAAAGATTGAATCTCCTCCCAAAGTCCTTCACAATAAGAAGTGTTTTTCACTTCAGCATATACAGCAGCTCCTGCAAAAACAGGACATGCTTCTTTTAACTCTTCCGATATAGTAATGGTATACATAATAAATCAAAATTTTGTCCATCAGCAGTTTATCATAATACCCGATAGAATACGTCCGGACTTTATGCCTAATCTTCTCGCTGAAAAGAAATCTTCATAATGGATGTAAGTACAGATATCCGCTACTTCAATCTGAACTCCCGGCACACCAAAGTCTAATAGTTGCTGCCGGTTTGCCTCCCATAAGTCAATATGGTACTTATGGGTAACCGAATGTCGGAAAGAGATACGCGACATATCAAAACCATTCAAACGAAAAGCTTCATAAACTTCGTCCCCTACTTCGAATGATTGAATAGAAATACCCGGGCCGATACATGCAATCACATCCCGTCCCTCCGTACCAAATGCCGCCCGCATTTTCTCAAGCGTGTGTCCCACGATATACCCCACAGTTCCCCGCCATCCGGCATGTACGGCTGCTACCCCCCCATGTACTTTATCATATAGCAGTACCGGAATACAATCTGCCGTTGAAATACCGATACAACACCCCGGTTCATTGGTAATCAATGCATCTATCCCGTCCAGCATTTCCTGTTGACATTCTATAGAAGTCTCCAGAAAATCCTTATTAATCAGAAGCACTTTTGTTCCATGCGTCTGGAAAGGGAGGATCAGATGTTTCGGTACTTGCGGTAACGATTGAAACAATAAAAGCTGATTCTTTTTTACTTTTTCAAATTCATCCCCCGAGTAAGGAGAACAATTAAAAGAAGCATACGCTCCCTCACTATAACCTCCATGTCGGGTCGTCACAAAATGAGAAATGTTGGGGTATGCGCCCAACAGCCCATACCCCAACATTTTCTTATCGTCGGTGAGTGAAATCATTTATCTTCCCAATCTTCTTCTTCGTATTCGTAATCCAGATCATCTTCATCACTATCGTCCTCATACTCATAGTCGAGTTCTTCATCCTCTCCCATGTCTTTGAGTTCCTGTTGCAGTCTGCTGACATCCTTCGGACGATGCACAATAGCCTCTATTTTATTGCTCTCTTTATTCAGTTCCGTCCACAGAATATCCTTCAATACTGAGATACCCAGACCAGATACGGACGAAATGAACACATGAGGGATTCCCTCAGGCAATGTCGGCTCTATTTCATCCATCAACTCCTGATCGAGCATATCACTTTTGGTGACTGCGAGTACCCGTTGCTTATCCAGCATTTCCGGATTAAACGTTTTCAGCTCGTTTAGCAGCACTTCATAATCTTTACGGATATCGTCACTATCTGCCGGTATCATAAACAGTAATAAAGAGTTACGTTCAATGTGACGTAAGAATCGTAATCCAAGCCCTTTACCCTCACTGGCTCCCTCGATAATTCCCGGAATATCTGCCATCACGAACGACTGTCCGTCACGGTAAGACACAATACCCAGGTTAGGCTCCAAAGTAGTAAACGGATAATCAGCTATTTTGGGTTTTGCCGCAGAAATAGCCGACAATAACGTAGACTTTCCGGCATTCGGAAAACCAACCAGACCTACATCTGCCAACAGCTTCAATTCAAGGATCACTGTCATTTCTTGCATCGGTTCACCCGGCTGGGCAAAACGGGGAGCCTGACGGGTAGCTGTCTTGAAATGCCAGTTTCCCAATCCGCCTCGGCCACCCTTCAGGAGAATGACTTCCTGTCCATGTTCCGTAACATCACATACATATTCTCCCGTTTCGGCATTGTAAACTACCGTACCACAGGGGACTTCAATAATCTTATCTGCGCCGTCTTTACCAAAACTGCGGTTCTTGCTCCCCGATTCTCCATGACCGGCCATAGCATGACGGTCATACCTCAGGTGAAGCAATGTCCAGTAGTTCCGGTTACCACGCAGGATAACATGGCCTCCTCTACCACCATCTCCTCCATCGGGACCACCGTTAGGAGTATATTTTTCTCGCCTCATGTGCGTAGAGCCTCTTCCACCCTTACCCGAGCGGCAGTATATCTTTACGTAATCAACAAAATTCGATTCAGCCATAATCAATAAATTTTCAATGTGATCATGTGCCGACATACCCATAATCCATGCTATCATCTTAATGAGCACATCGGCACATATATAATTATAATGTATCTACCGCTTTACAAATATCTTCGAAGATACCTTCCATGGTTCCAAGACCATTGATATGCTGGTATTTGCCTTCGCCTTTATAATATTCTTTCAACGGTGAAGTCTGTGTATTATATACAACCAGACGCTTTTTGATAGTCTCTTCATTATCATCAGCCCGACCTGATTCCTGACCACGCTTAATCAGACGAGTCATCAACTCTTCTTCCGGAACATCCAGATCCAGCATCACAGAGATATCCTGTCCACGTTCTTTCAACATCACTTTCAACGCCTCAGCTTGCGGAATAGTTCTTGGGAAACCATCAAAAATAACCCCTTTACTATCCTTAAAGCTATCGAATACGCTTGCCAGAATGTCTACCATCAATTCATCCGGAATCAACTGTCCCTGATCAATGTAGCCTTTAGCTGTTTTACCCAGCTCTGTGCCGTTTTTAATTTCTGCACGCAATACATCTCCTGTTGAAATGTGGTTAATTCCGTATTTCTCTACAATACGTTCGCTTTGTGTTCCCTTTCCTGAACCGGGAGCACCGAAAATTACAATGTTCAGCATCTTGTTAATTTATAATTCTACATTTTACCATTACTGGTATACCTATTATTTATTTTATGTTAGTCTATAACTGTATAAATATCCGGATAATTACGCCCGAAACCGTCGTAATCGAGTCCGTATCCTACAATGAAATCATTGGGAATATTCATTGCGACATATTCAATATTCAGATCCACCTTAAGCTTATCCGGCTTTACCAGCAACGAAGCAATGTGGATTTCCTGTGGCCCGCGCGTTCCCAGTGTTTCCAGCAAACGCTGCATAGTCAGTCCCGTATCTACAATATCTTCTACGATAACAACAGTACGTCCCGCTATATCTTCATTGATACCGATCACTTCTTTAATAGTACCGGTAGACGATACTCCCTGATAAGAGGCTAACTTTACAAATGAAATTTCGCAGGGAATCGTTATATGTTTCAGCAAATCGGCAGTAAACATGAACGAACCATTCAACACACTGAGGAACAAAGGGTTCTTACCTGCCAGGTCACGATTAATTTCATTCGCCACGCGAATCACTTCTTTTTGAATCTCTTGTTCCTTGATAGAAACAGTGAATAGTTTATCTTTTATCTGAATGGTATTCATAACCGGTTATTTTAAAAAAGTTGGTTGCAAAAATACGATTTTTATTCCACTCCTTACACCATCTCCTGCAAATTCTTTAAGAGAAGCGGCAGAATCCCTCCGATATGCGAGGTGAGAAAAGCCATCCGGAAGCAGAACTGATTATTTCGATGGAATTAGTATTAATCGTCATCTGTCTTTTACCTATTTTTAGGTATTTCACACTCTTTAAGTACCCTATATCTTTGCTGATCCAAAAACAAAGATTATGATAAGAACAAAATTTGCATTACTACTGACTTTTATAGGTGCACTCCCTTTAGCAGCACAGAATGTACGGCAAGAAAAGGACACAGTTTCTTATATGAATGATGATCCTTTCAACCTTGAACAAATTGTGGTTACAGCCACCCGAACTGAAAAAAAAATAAAAAATACACCGGTTATCACTCAGGTAATCACCGCAAAACAAATAGAAGAAAGGGGAACCGGTAACATCCAGGATCTCTTGACCCAGGAAGTACCCGGACTCAATTTTCAGGAAGTCGGTTATGGAACCAGTATCGACATACAGGGCTTGGGCTCCAAACATATCCTTTTCCTGATAGACGGTGAACGCATAGCAGGAGAAAACGGTGGCAACATTGACTATTCACGAATCAATCTTTATAATATCGATCATATCGAAATAGTCAAAGGGGCCTCTTCTGCCCTTTACGGCTCACAAGCTATGGGTGGAGTCATCAATATCATTACCCGTAAAGCCAAAAAGAAGTTTGAAGCCTCCGCAGGGATACGTTATGCGGGAAGAAACCAGCAAAATTATAAAGATACCCCCAAGGACCATTCACAATACAAGTACCGGACCCATTTAGATAAACCCAATCTGAACACCAATTTATCCCTTGGATTAAACTTAGGAAAATTCACGATGAACACCGATATACTTTATAAAAGTTTCGACGGATATCAATTATATGACAAAAAGCCGTTGGTAAAATTCTTTCCGGCCTATAACACCACAATTACCGAAGAACTCAACACAACTCCCACCAGCATATCGGGATACGAAGACGTGCAAGTAACCCATAAAATGGATTATCGTTTCAGTAAACGACTGAAGGTCCAGTTAAAGGGAAGCTATTATATGCTAAACAAGTATGATTTTCAAGCAGATAACATTTTCGAAAAATCAGAAGACTATACTTATGGGGGCACAATAGACTATACGATTTCCGATAAATCGGCTCTGGTTGCTTCTATTCATGCCGACCATTACAATCGTTATGATAAATACGAATTGAAAAGCGGGCGCCGCCTTGAATATAAAAACAATATTATTCAGCCACGCGTCGTTTACACTACCACGGCATTGGACAAACAGACCATCACGGGCGGTTTGGAATTTTACAGAGAGTCATTGTTCAGTGATAAATTCGAAACCGGTGTAAAAGAGAACAAAAGCCAATGGTATGCTACCGCTTTCCTCCAGGACGATTGGAGTATCAACAAGCAATTCTCCGTTGTGGCGGGAGTGCGATGTGACTATCATGAAAAATATGGTGCCAACGTCACTCCCAAAGCTTCTGTCATGTATAAAGTATTCCCATTCACAGTCCGCTTCAATTATGCACGCGGATACCGTTCGCCCAGCATTAAAGAACTCTATATGAACTGGGATCACCTGGGGATGTTCTGGATATATGGCAACAGTAAACTGAAACCTGAAACCAACAATTATATATCACTTTCAGGAGAGTACGTGAATAGTTGGATCAATATCAATGCCAACATCTACAGTAACTGGTTCCGAAACAAAATAGAAGGAATGTGGAGTAATGACCAAACCGAACTCCATTATACTAATGTGGGGAAAAGTCATCTGGCAGGAGTTGAAACCATGTGCAAGGTACAGATAAACAGACACATCAATGTACACGGAGCTTACAATTACCTCTACACAAGCAAAGACGCTGACGGAGTCCGGTTAAGTTCTTCCAGTCCACATTCCGGCAACATCCGTGCCGAATACAATACACGTATCCCCCGTTATGCCACAGTTGTCAATCTGTCCGGCAATATTATGGGGAAAAAGAAATTCGATGTGTTGGATGAACTGGAAATAGACGGAAAGAAGGTAGAAGCCTACTATCAGGCTAAAGTAAACCCTTATTGTCTTTGGGATCTGACAGTATCTCAATATATCATGCAGAATCTGAGAATCACAGCAGGAATAACCAATTTGTTCGATTATACTTCAGATCGAGTGACTTTCAATACTTCCACTTCACCGGGAAGAAACTATTTTATCGCATGTAATTATACACTATAAATTAAACTAAAACAAGTATGAACAACAAAAGCAAATTCAGATTCGCCATTCTATTATTTGGCGTACTATCAGCATTTATCAGCACCTCCTGCTCAGGTGACAATAACGGTTCTCTGCCCGACGATCCCTCACAGGGGGGAGATGCTTTACCGGTAAAACAGGTAAGCCTGAGCCGGAAAACAGCATATGGGAACGACTGGATTTATTATTCACTTGAAAAAGGAAAAGAAGTAAACGTCAGTGAAGAAACCCATGCCGAAAATACAGATTGGGATATCGCATTCAACCGTTACAATGTGCGTACCAACAGCGGCGCGTCCGGTAAGGGAAAAGGCGGTGCTTTACTCACGAATATCAAAGATATGGCAGCCTGTACGACAGTTCCTCAAGGAACATTCACTGTCGATGCATCCTATACCATTACCGCTCCCGGCACCGGATTTCCTCCTCCTACCATGGAGTCTACTGCCAACGAAGTACTTTGTAAAGCAATCACTTTTGCCGGCCCCCCTCCCACTTACACGCCAAGTGATTATGTATTTATCGTCCGCACAGCCAGTGGGAAATATGCAAAACTAAAAGCCAAAAGTTTTTATGATGACGAAGGCAATAGTGGCATTTATTCCTTTGAATACGCCATTCAGCCGAATGGCAGTACCAATTTAAACTAAGTAACAATCTCTAATGAAAAATTTCTGGAAGAAATACCATAAATGGGTAGGTTTGTTCTTTAGCTTCTTTATCCTGATGTTCTGTTTCTCAGGCATTGTACTCAATCACCGTACAATTTTCTCAAAAGTTGAAGTCAACAGAAACTGGATGCCGGAAAGCTATCACTACAGAAACTGGAATAATGGAATTATAAAAGGAACATTACGCCTTCCTGATGGGAAAATTCTGGCATATGGTAATGCAGGAGTCTGGCAAACAGACTCCTGTTTCATCACCTTTACCGATTTCAACCAAGGTCTGGTTCGGGGAATCGACAATCGCAAAATAAGTAATATCATCCGCCTTGCCAATAACGATATTTGGTGTGCCGGATTATACTCTGTCTATCTCCTGAACAAAAACAAATGGCAGGAGTATCCGATATCCGGAAACGAGGAACGAATCTCAGATATAACCCAACGCGGAGATACTCTGGTTGTGCTCACACGTTCTAATCTGTATACCAGTGTGTCTCCTTACCATCAATTCAGAAAAATAGAATTAAAAGCCCCCGAAAATTATTCACCGAAAACCTCCTTATTCCGTACCATCTGGCTCCTCCATAGCGGAGAGTTGTTCGGTACACCCGGCAAACTGGTAGTTGATTTTCTGGGAGTAGTATTAATCATTCTCAGTATAACGGGAATCATATATACTTTTCTTCCCTCATTCATTCGCCGAAGACACAGAAAAAGGCTCCCTGTCAAAACACAGGCAAAGGCCTTGAAAACGTCACTGAACTGGCACAATAAATTGGGTACATGGCTGATCGTACTGACCATATTGTTATCTGTTACGGGTATGTGTCTCCGACCGCCCTTAATGATACCTTTTGTTCTGGTGAACACGAACCCCATCCCCGGAACAACTCTTGATTCAGACAATCCGTGGCATGACAAACTCCGCAGTATCCGATGGGACGCATCAAAAAATGTCTGGTTATTGTCTTCGTCAACCGGTTTCTATCTTATAAACGACTTTACACTGCCACCGGTTAAATTAAAACGAACCCCACCGGTAAGTCCTATGGGAGTTAATGTGTTTTATCCGAAAAACCCGGACGAATGGTTAATCGGCTCTTTCAGCGGACTGTTTATCTGGAATCCATCTACAGGAAGTGTTCTCGATTATTATACAGGGCACCCCCCGGCAGCAACTTACGGGAAACCGCTCGGCGGCAGTCTCGTTAACGGATTCACCGACGATTTAATCACACGGGAGGTAATCTTCGAATACGACAACGGAGCACGCAATAAAGAGAATAATTTAGCATTGCCGGCAATGCCTGTTTTTATGCAACAGCAACCCATGTCATTATGGAATTTCTGCTTAGAACTCCATGTCGGTCGCTGCTATTCACCTCTCTTAGGTGTTTTCTCGGATCTATTCGTTTTTATCTCCGGACTTCTGCTAACGTTGATCCTCATTTCGGGATACATCGTGTATAAAAGACACCATAAACGAAGTAAAAAAATAAGGATGCATTAATTGCATCCTTATTAAAACAGTTTATAGAAACCGGAAAAGTAAGTTATAGCTTATAGAAGGGATTATCAGGCATATCCTCCAACTATGAAAGGATTAATAACGACCATACCCCAAATTATCATAAATATAATAATTATCTTTTAGGTAAAAGATGCAAGTGAAAATATTTGCTCATAAAAACAATATATATTCCACTCAGCAAGAGGATACAACCCAATAAATACCAATAACCATAATCCCGGCAATATAAATACCCGATGATAATTACAAATTGCGCAATCATATACACCAACGATACTGCTACGTGCGGTATTCTCAATTCATTAGCCATAATCTGATATAAGTGTTTCCGGTGCGGCAGACCAATATTTTCGTGAAGCATCAATCGATGAATGATAGTCAACACACTATCTACTCCATATACAGCAAGTAATACGAGCCAACTAAAATTCTCTGTTTTAATAATTAAACTTCCGATCAGAAAAAGGATCACAAAAGCTATACTGACCGACCCAACATCACCGGCGAAGCATCTCGCTTGCTTGCGAAAATTAAAAAAATTAAAGATCAATACTGCGCAAAGCATGGTATAAATAAAGTCCGTTTCAACAAATGGAACATATACCCTATTTATATAGGCCAATGCTATCAGAATGATCAATGAATATCCGCCTGTTATGCCATTAATACCATCCATAAAGTTGTAAGCATTAATAATCCCAGTACAAATGATCAGGGCAACAAGGATTGTCCACCAAGGCAAGCTAAACAATCCCCATTGATAAAACATCAAAGCCATTGCCGTAAAATGAAAGACTAAACGCAATCCTTGCGAAGTAGAACGAATGTCATCTATAAAACTGATAAAAGTTATCAGACTCAAAGCCAGCATAAACCATGGATATTCAAAGTGGTTTGTGAGAAAATAGACCAACACCCCAAAATAAAAGATGATTCCTCCACCACGCAGTGTAATCCGGGTATGTGAACTACGTTCGTTAGGCTTATCGATAATGTTACACTTATCCGCAATACGGAAATAAAAAAGTTCTGCCAGGAATAGCAGAACTAAGATGATTAGATAGTACATAAGTTATTTAGTTTCCTCAAATGAACGAATGGTCTTCATCAACCCCTCTTTGGCTGTCACAGGCATTTTATCAATCCCGAGAGCGGCTTTGATCTTAGCGTTACTTACTACATAATTCTCCGTCAGTTTACGAAGTCTTTCCGTATTCAAAGGTAAATGCAGCAGAGTACCCAAGCCGGCACATCCTTCCATAAGCCCTTTGTTCATCTTCCAGATATGCGGCTTTTTTCCCATTGCTTCACACATGATGCCAATCAGTTCATTTGTTGACAGAGCTTCATCATCTCCCATATGGTAGATGCCCGTAGGTACATCCTGATTCAAAAGCCCCTCAATCACATAACAAAGGTTATCAATTGAAGTAAACGAACGACGATTATCAAAATCACCGAGAGGCCAAGGGATTCCCTTCTTCACTACGTTATATAATAAATTTAAATTTCCCTTGTTTCCAGGACCATGAATCATACAGGGACGAAGGATATATACCTGTTTATTCATAGCCGTCCTCCCCTTATCTCTCTCCAACCGCAAAGACTGATCCTCATCAATAGAAGCAGTTAGAAACATAAAATGCTCTTTTATATACTCTTCCGCCTTTATCTTGCTCTCCCCATAAGGACCAACCGGGGTCGGAATCACGTCTTCAGTAAGTACGTCTCCCACTACGCTATCGGCAGCAGCTTTCACCGAACTAAAGAAAATGAATTTCTTGGCAGAAGACTCCAAAAAGAAATCGAATATCTTTTGAGTCAAACCGGTATTGATATCAAAATAGGACTGAGCAGCCGATTGGTTTTTCGTATCATGGGCCTTTCCGGCAAGATGAATAATGGCATCGAATTGAGGAAGAGTTTGAAAAGGGAAAGATGTGGGTTCGAGATCTTGCCAAGAAAAAGTTTTCAACACACCTTTGAATATAGAGCAACTAGTACTAAGGGCATATAAAATATGTTTATCTTTTAAAGCTATCGCGAAATTAGAGCCAATAAAACCATGAATTCCAGTAATTAATATGTTCATGTACTATCCTCTATATTTAAAAAAACTGATGAAAGCCCAGTTTATTAAGTAATAAATGCTTTTGAACAATCCTAATTTTTCAACTTTATAATAAACTAAAAAGTGTGGTTTTATCACTTTCTTTTTATCACCCGTTGTACTTGAATTCATAATTCTATATGAAGCAAGAACTTTTTGATTCCCATATGCATATCCGCCTTTACGTAATATAGACAACCAAAAAACATAATCATCTCGCATACTACCCATTTTCTCATCAAAGAAAACGTCACCTGTTTGTTCTTTATCAAATAAAGCGGTTAAGCAAGAAATACAACAGGACCTTAGTAATTTATTATAATTTACTTGAGTCGGTACAATAAAAGGTTTTAATATCTCTTGCCCAACATCATTAATCCTTTTATATGAAGCATAAACTATTTTTGCTTGTTTTGCTTTAATAAATACGATTTGCTCCTCCAAAAAATTAGATTCCCACAAATCATCAGAATCCAAAAAACAAATATATCTTCCTTTTGCATTTTTCAGTCCATTATTTCTAGCAACTGAAGACCCTCCATTTGCCTGTCTAAATAACTTAATACGTCCATCTTTCTCAGAATATGTTTGGACTAACTCGGCTCCATTGTCTTTTGAACCATCATCAACAATTATCATTTCCCAATTCGAATATGTTTGGGCCAAAACAGAGTCTATTGTATAACTAACATATTTTGCTCCATTATACATAGGAGTAATAATTGAAATTAAATCCATCTCTTTTCTCATTACATTTATATTATTTTTACTATACGATATGGAATATATTGAAAATGTCCTGTTGAAGGTTCTATTGATGATAAGTTTTTAGTAAGTAACAAAAAACAATATAATAAGAACAAAAAATAAAATATCAATTTATTTAGTTTATCCTTAGGTAAAGTGTGAATAATCATTGGGATAATAAATGCAATACTTATATATAGTAAACTAGTAAACCGCTCTACAAAAACACCATATTGATTAAACAATAGAGCAAAGCATATAGCCCAAAACAAAGAATTCCTTAATAAAAGAGCATAAGTATAATTCTCTATTTTTTTCCAATAATATAGTAACATGAAAAATAAAATAGTGTATACCATCAATCCCAAAGTAATTCCTGCAGCGGAAGAATTTTCTGTTGCATAATACTCCTCAGTATAAAAAAACAACTTATTTCCTATAATATTATTTACAGGTATCACAGCTTGCAAAAATCGAAATATTGGAATATAAAAACCGATAAAATAAGAAATAATAATACCCAAAATACATTTTTGAGGTTTTATATTATAATTAAGAAGCCAATAAAAAGGGATGAAGAAAAAACCTATAACATGAAACAACCCTCCCAAAAACACATAAATAAAAAACAACTTAAAATTACGTGAAGGAATATAAGTAAAGCCCAACCAAGTACACATAGCCATTATACCATGCCTTATTGTATTAAATTCAAATCTCAATAAAAAAAATGAATAAAAGATCAACAATACAACTAAAGTATACTGAGGTAAAATACGTTTAGATACAAAATAGAGTGACAATGTAGTTATAAATGAAGTAAAAAAAAATAAAACTACAACATCCCCACCAAATGTCTTAACCGTAGAATTCAAATACCAAAAGCCCCAATCGACTAATGGCATAGTAGAAAATAAACTATCCCATTGGGGAGTAATTTCAAAAATACCTACATATGATTCAAAATCAGTTCCAACTCCATCACGTATAGCAGTTATTGTTGCAAAGAAAATAATCCACAAAAAGAAAAGGATTGATTGTATTCTATTATATATTTTCCCTAAGAGTACGGATAAAAATAGAAATAAAAAAATCATATAATAGAAAGTCATTTGCTATATCTCAAAAGATTTCTCAATTCTTCAGGAGTACGAATATATGATTCTCCCCAATATTCTTCAACGATCTCTCTTTGCTTCTCTGTTATATCTATTTCATATTGATTGAAAGCCTCACATATTTCCTTCAATTCCCATTCATATGTAAGGTTATTATCTTGATTACTAGCATCACTTAAATGCTTTTGTGTCTTCTGATCTTTAGCATCATAAAATACTCTTTGTTGAAAGATATAATGTGGTTTATTTAAATGTATACAATACCCCACATGAGTACCTAAATTATTAGACATTGTATAATCAGCTAATTCTATAAAACTCCTTTGACGAGATAAGAAATTCAGATCAAAACGATGACCCGAAGTAACTATTTTATAGCCCAAAGCCTCATATGAAGCCACCAAATCAGGTTTCAAAACATCAGTCCAATATAAAGATATCAAAACAGTGTCAAAATCCTTTCTAACTCGTTCTATTTCCTCAATAAATTCATCATTATTGAAAGTCGCAGTAACACCAATAATTCCATGTGACGGAAATACAAGAAGGGTTCGTCCTAATTTGGCTTTCAAATCAGATTTCTCCTGATAAGATAGTAATGATTGTGCATAATGGATATATGGTCCAACAGCTATAATATTCTTATTTATTCCACCATACTCTAAATGTTTAATTCTACGATTACCAAAAGTTATCATCGACTTAACCGGATACAATCTATCATCTTCGCGAACTAAGTTTCCAAAAAATACACCATGCTCAATTGAAGCATCTAATGATTTATTTACATCTAATCCTGCATAACTTTTTAACCAATATGCTATTCCATAAAGATTATTATCAATTACTAATTCACTAGGACTATAAGGGATACTTACAACAAGTTTGTCATAGTCAAATAATGACAACATTTTCCTTTCTCTTATTATTCGATTGAAACGTTTTCTATGAATAAAATTAAAGCATCCATTTATTATTTTCAACAACCATTTACAGCGAATAACCGCATGTCTAAGGGAATGATTCATACATTCAATAATTTCTTATATTTTTCAATCATACTTTCTATTGTAAAGCAAGTCTCATAATGCCTTCTTGCCTCCTTTCCCATCTCTTTGAGAGAGTATTTACTATTATTAATACTTTGTAATGTGTCATATATACTCTCAACACTTGGATACATTAAAATTCCTTCTTTTCCATTTTCAAACATCAGATCTATTGCTCCCACATTGGTTGCCATTATCGGTAGACTATACTGCATAGCTTCTATAATAGAGATAGGCATTCCTTCATCACGACTACATAATATAAAGAAATCTGCATCAGCTAATACCTGGGCAATATACTCTTGTGAAAGTGCACCTAAAAAAGAGATATTATCTAAGTTTTTTGATGACTCTATAATGCTATTATCTTGAATATTGCCTATACAATAAATATGAATTCTATTTGAATCAATATTCAGCTTTTCACAAGCACTAACTAACAAGTCAAAACCCTTACGAATTCCAATAGTTCCTACAGATACTCCAATTAGTTTGCCATCCTCTTTTCTCTGCCTAAATTTATAGGGTAACTCCGCTCCATTACTAACTACAAAGTATTTTGATTTTAGATTTAAAATAGAATATTTCCTAGTAGCAACTTTTAAAGCATTCTCAGAAAGTAATACAATATTATCAAGATGCCTTAGTAGTAAATTTTCCTTGTGTTCTATTATTTTTTTTATATACTTACATTTGAGTTTAGGGAAATTAACAAAAAGCATTTTCGTCAAGTCACCATCGTTATGAAAAATCAATGTTTTATTGTTTACACATGAATATTTTTGAAGAAAAAAATAACAAACAAAAGGGTCATTAAAAATCCATTGATCATTTTCTCCAACTTCCTTTATTTGTGACACAACTCTTTGGGCATGACGTAAAATAAATAAATAAAATACAACGAGTGTCAGTATTATGCTATACCTACTATATGACAAAATTAAACGACGTAAAAAGATGCTATGACGCATTTTCCCATTATTACTAACATTATTATCATGAAAAACCTGAGTTAAGTTCTGGCAATAAAATCTCGTAACACATCTTTCACTATTGAACTTATTCCTGTTTTCAATAAACGTTCGAAAAAATGTAGCAGCACCATTTGGAGCATCTGCATAGCCTAAGTAAACAAAATTTAATATTTTCATTTCTTATTACAAATAAAATCAGCATCAATTATATGACCACATCTCTCACTTTCAGGTGGCAATCTCCTATAATCTCCAAATGCATCACGCAGAAATGCATCACAATCAGCAGGAGCATTAAATTCTATATCTTCAAATTTGATTCGCTGGAGAGGAAAAATATATTGAGGATTCCTTTTCATAATATAACCACTACCTAACTGATCATAATAGTATTTAGGTTTAAACAGTTTCGACACCAAACGTAAAATAGAATAATATCCATGCGCAACATGATAACAACAATCATCAAAAGCTCTTTTTATTCCCCATTTGTCATTTTTATGTCCACACAAACGAATATAGCATCGAGCAATATTAGCCAATTTTATAATTATAGGAGTCGTTTTCTCCAAGGCAAAAATGTCTATAAATAAACCTCTATATTCATAATTTACATCAATATTATTCTGTTCACATATGTGAGATTTTAAATCTCTAATTTTCGTATGAGTAAAAAGATAACCAGGATCAGAATGATGGTCTTGATAGATTAAACCATACTTAGGAAGCTCTTTTTGCAAAATTGGTATAAGACGCAATAAATCTTCACGCAATAATTCAACATCAATATCATCATCCCATGGTATAAAGCCACCATGTCTAACTGCCCCTAGTAAAGTTCCAGACGAAAGCCAATAAGGTATCTTATACTCTTGGCATATCTTATCGAATACTTTCAAAATCTCTAACATATGGAGTTGAATCTCACGTAATACACTTCCATCCTCATTATATTTAGACAAATTTCCCATTTTTTATAAATTTATTGCTTAAAAACATCCATATCACTATCAACTAAAAATTATAAATTTATCAAATATGTCTTATAAACAATATTATTTTATTTGCAACAACAAAAGGCCAAAGAAAAGCAAACAAAACATACAATTCAAACTTTAATAAAACCTCTATTCAGTAAAATCAAAAATAGTTTTCTCTTATATATTTTATTCTCACTACAAATAGAAATAATAAAGCAGCATAGTTAAATAATATTGAATAAATTATTTAAAAACAATAATTCTATATTTTACACAATACCAAAGTCTATATATTACAATATAACTTTCGATAATTACCAAGCAAGCAGAAAACATATATAAATTAAAAATATTTCCCAAGTACAAAATTAAATACGCAGCAATAAGCAACAAAGTAGAATAAATCACACTAGTATTAAAAGGTTTAAAGTATCCAAATGCAACTAATACTGGAGAACCCAAATATAGTGACATACTACACATTAATACATATCCTGAAAGAATATATGTAACATAAACAGCTTCTATTATTTCTTTACCAGATAAAATTTTCACAAAAAAATCAGCAAACAATACAGTTATTAACATCAAAACGACCCCTAAAGCAATCGAAACATACAACATCTTTTTCACAAAAGAAGTATTTTGTTTTTTAGCATTATATGGAAATAATGCAGTATTTATTGTTTGTAGAGGAATACAAGCTGCACCACAAATTTTATATGCTAAATCATAAACGGCAACCTGCTCCATACCTAAAAAAAATCCCGAAGCCACTTTTGCCAAAGTTTGATTCATTAAACTAGCCAACCTTGAGGAGAAAAAAGGTAAACTTTCTTTAAAATATAATTTAGCTGTATCCAATGGAGGAATATAAAAACTAAGAGAATGTTTTATAAAAATTAAATAATAAATCATTCCCCCTCCTACAACTCCTCCAACTCCTTGCAATAAATTAACATAAATATAATCTTCTGGAGAACGGATTACTATAAATGTCAATGCAGTAAATACTGAAACAACAGTAAAACGTATCAACGTAATATATTTCATTTGTTCTATTCCTTGAAAATACCAATACGGCAACATTATGTCATTAAAAACAATAGACAATGACAATATATACAAAAGTTTATGAGATGCAAAAAAGGATGAAGTGAATACTATAATAACAAAAATCAAAGCCACCGATAGAAAAAGCAGGAACTTTAAATAGGTAATGGTCAATACTATCTCACTAAGCTTCTTTTTATCCTCTCTGTAAACTGCGATGTCTTTTGTCGCTTTAATCTCAAGTCCGAAACTTATCAATATACTCAGATAAGCAATTATAGATTGAGCAAAAACAACAAGCCCATAAATGTCCACTCCTAATACTCTGAAAAGATATGGAACAGTCAATAATGGAAATACAACTTTTAAAACTTCTAATACAGATAAATAAGAAAAGTTGCTAATAAGCCCCTTATAAGGTTTTATCCACTCAACACTTTTCGCCATTCAAATATCTAGTTAATTCTTGAGCTTCAATTATATTATCTTCTATTGAACAATAAGTCCAACTACCATAACGTCCAATAGAGAACACATTATTTAATGCTAACCGCTTCTTTAACTCATTCACGGTATCTATGCTTCTACGATTGATATGTACATAAGCAGGATCCATTAGCACAGAATTGTAACTTACTAATTTTTGGTCAGTAACAATTCCTTTCTTTTTTAAATCAAATAAGACTCTTTCTAAATAAGCTTCAATATTAATATTTACAGTATCTTTTGCAAATCCTATTTCTACATATAAAGACATTTTATCTGTTCCCATAATATTATCATAAAATCCGACTCTATAGAAAATAATATCAGAATCAGGAATATATATCCAACTATTTTTAGTTTCACTTCCTTTCTTATCAAATCCCAAGTTAAAAACTAAGACTTTATTCCACGTAAATATATTAGAATCATACTTAATATTACATTTTTGCAATAAATCAGGAAAAGGAATCGTTGAAATTAAGTTATCATAATTAAGCATGCGTCTATTTGTTTTCACTTCCTTCTTGCATACATCAATACTAAGAACCTCCTCTGACAGAAAAACTTTTTCTTCATTTAAATTCTTAAATAATGAATTAATATACTCAATAGCCCCTCCTTTTGGATAAACAAAAAAAGAATTATATGAATTATTATGACAACTGTTTTTAAAATTCAATATAATTTCCTCTTTACTAGCTTTTGGGAAAAATCTTCCCATAGCTCCACTATCTAATAAATCTAAATCACATGCATACAATTTTTGATTATAAGGAATTAAAAATTTATCAGCAATACTCTTACCTAAGTTAGCATAAACCATATCCTTAAATGATTTAACATCTTCTGTTAACTTTTTCACAGAAAAAAGATCATACAAGCAATCTATAAATTCTTTTTTCTCTAATTGATGTATGTTTTTTTGAAAAGGAAAATCAACATATTGATCCTTATACAATATTTGTGTCCTTTTCTCAACCATATTTAATTCTTCTGGAGAGATATTACGAGTTACTATAGATTTAATATCAGAATTTCTAAAATGGAAAAAATGTCCAGAGTAATCCCAAACATACCCATCTTTTTTAATAGTTCTACAGTATCCTCCTATCTCTTTCTCTTTTTCAAGAATAATATACTCGCTTTTGGTAAAATTGGCATAACTAATACCTGAAACTCCTGCACCTATTATAATATCCATAACTTTAATTAATGAGATTTAGTTGAAATTTCGCACCTTTTTTAACTTCACATCCTATTTTTTTTCCTAATATTTCTTTTAGATACTTCGGATGTAATCCATATCCGGGTCTTACAGAACGAACATTCTCTTCTGTTATAATATCACCCACTTTCATGTCTTCAGCAACATATAATGAACGACAAAATTCCCTCCCAGATTTCATTTTGTCTGTCAATTCATAAGAAACCACACCAATTGACTGCTCAGCTATACGAATATCTTCCACCATTCGGCCAAAATGCTTTTCATCCATGGAGAAAGATGCGTCAGGACCACCTATAGAAGCATCTATTATAAAGTGCTTTTCAAGCATAACTGCACCATACGAAACTGCAACGATTGGTGATAGGCTTCCAATCGTATGATCAGACAGTCCCGCCTTCACTCCAAAACGCTCTGATAAATCTTTGATCATACATAAATTGGCTTCTTTTATAGGGGCCGGATACGATGAAGTACATTTCAATAAAGTGATATCATTATTACCTACAGCACGACAAGTTTCCACGGCCAGTTGGATGTCCTCCTGCATAGCAATCCCTGTAGAAATAACAATAGGTTTCATTGTTCGGGCAGCATATTCTATCAGAGGTATATCTGTTATTTCAAAAGATGCTATCTTATAAATAGGATTATTCAAACCTTCGAGAAAATCAACAGCTGTTTTATCAAACGGAGAAGAAAAACAAACCAGTCCCTCCTCTTGGGCAACATGAAAAAGTTCTTCATGCCATTCCCAAGGAGTATAAGCTTGTTTATAAAGATCATACAGATAGCCACCGTCCCAGATAGTTCCTTGTTTTATCTTAAAATCTTCACTCTTACAATCTAACGTAATAGTATCTGCTGTATAAGTCTGTAGTTTAATGGCATCAGCTCCAGCACGTTTTGCAGCTTTAATAGTCTCTATTGCAACTTGCTTATTTCCATTATGATTGGCTGACATCTCAGCCACTATGAAACATTTACTCATATTTTCTATTTTATTTTATCTAAAATCGACTCTAATTCCGCCAAAGTATCCGTACTAAAAATAATGTAACCTAAACGGTCCAGAGAACTCTTTATTAACGTTTTTGAATAAGGACGGATATCATATCGACTGATATGGGTATCATGTGATTCTATAAATTCCACGCAACGAGTATAATTCTGTGGATTCAAAAACTGCACACAGGAATAGCGAGACCTCTTTTTAGTGACATCAATCGTTTCACCCAACGATATTTTAACTAAATTCCCAAGCATATCTACACCGGTCGAAAGAGGAACTAAATCCGATGTTATATAGTCTCCCCCCAAACGGCATGCAATCTCTATGATGAAAGCTCCTCCGGAATTCAACTTTACTTCTGTATGTGACGGGCAATTATCTAAACCTATAATATTTATAGCCTTTATAACCTCTGCGGCAATAATTCCATATTCATCAGCAGTTATACGGGCTGGTTCAATGTGTGTATCTTCTACAAAAAAGCCTTCATCCTCACCTATTATTAGCTTTTCCGTAACAGCTATAATGGAAGTTCTTCCTTTTTGAGTAAATGTTTCCACACTAAATTCACGCCCATCAATAAAATCCTCAATCAGAACCTGTCCTTTTCTTGAATAGCTCAAAGCTAAATCAAAAGCATCTTTCAATTGTGCCAAACTGTCTACACGCTGAACCCCACGACTAGCTGATGAATCGACAGGTTTTACCACATAAGGAAATTCTTGATATAAGGACAAATCTGTTTGTTGATCGCATAAATAAAAAGCAGGAGTATGAACACCACTTCTCAAAAAGAGTTCTCGCTGCAAGTATTTATTCGTACAAATTTTAGCTACATCTTCAGGCATCGCTGATAGATGTAGTTTTTTAGATATTGATGCAACGACATTTACAGGATAATCTGAGGTTGTTAAGACTCCATCAAGATTATTATTTTCAGCATATTTCATGAGTTTATCAGTATCCAAAGTACTAATAGCCAGCTGTTCATCGGAAAATTCAAAACCAGGAGCACACGAATCCATATCTGCCACAATACAATACAAACCCAATTCCTTAGCTTTTAAAATAATTGGCACTTGAATGTTTCCAGCACCTAATATCAAAATTTTTTTCATAGTTATATTAAAGAGTTTATGATACGGCAAGATTTAAAAACAAACTCGGTATCAACCCGAAGATCATTAAATAAATTCAAAATACACATAGATTTTACTTCTGCTATAGGAGAATGGATACCACTGAACATATAAGAAACAGATGGGAAATTTGTCCCAGCAAATAAACCATTATCAAATAATGCTTTTAGAACTAATGCCCGATTAGGAATACAAACAAGAAATCTCCAATCACAATATTTTAAACCATATTTTATATCATTGGGCAATTCAGCATCATAAATGGCATTAAGTCGTCGCTTATGTAAATCAACAATCTCTTTTTTTTCTAAAACTATTTTCCTATACTCTTCAATAGTCCAGTTACTCCCTGAAATATCCAGCCAATCGGAGTCATGATAATAATATCGTTTATTATCTGACAAATATTGTTTATAGCAATCCATTTGGGTCTGATAGTCAGAATTATCATAGGCTAAAAACTCTCTTTTATAGGAAAAGGAGTCATTCATAATGCCAAATCCCCCATACAACAGTTCTACATATTTTGCATATCCTGTACTATAAAGAGTCAAATCAATATTGTTTTGATTCTCACTAGGAAACTCCGGTGGACATAAACATCTATCATCAATAACAACAATAGATGAATCGAATTCTTTTATCTGACAATAAAATTTTGAGGTATCATATTGATGCCCATAAGCATGTACGAACAATACACCCTTTACACCTCCTAAACAAATAGCCTTTAGTGCCAAATGTTGGTCCATCGCATGTGTATCGTCAATATCTATAAAATCAAAACTTAAACCGGCCTTCAGAAAAGTGGTCGGAACTATCGGACAAACATTAGCGGGCAACAAAAATTTACCCGATCTTATATTACTTCGCAAAAAGTTATATAGAATAACAGTAGCTCGATTCTCTAAAATCAACATAATCCCAAATTTTCCTTTATTACTTGAACAATAGAAATCATTCCTTCTCCAACAGATAGAGACAAAGAAGTATCCGATATAAACTTACGGCGTTCAAAAGAAAAAAGTTTTCTTAATTCTTGAATTAAGTGCTCAAACAAATAGGGATCATCCCATTGAAAAGCATTGCTCAATGTTCCTTTTTTTAAAAAGCCGGAAACATCTTCCGACTGGTTATCTACTACCTGAATTGCTATTGTAGGAAGCCCCACTGAAGCCAATTCATACAAAGTTTGTCCGCCAGCAGAAATTGCCACATCCGATTCCAGCATTAACGTTTTCATATGCTCAGCATCTAAAGAATAAAAGAAACGAATATTTCTGTTATTTAATAAAGACAAATCAACATGTGTTCTTGAACCAATGACAATATTGTATTGTAAAGTAGAATATGAATTTAATAATGAGGAAACTATAGGAATGGTTAAACCACGCACATCAGTTCCGCCCATTATTATAAAAACAGATGTAACTGAAGGTTTTACCGTATAAAAAGATTTTAAATTAAAAGCATTCCGCAAAACAGAATATTGCAACCCCAACAAATACAAGTTACTGGAATTCCATTTATGCCGGTGGCTATTTTCAACATTAGGAGTCCAATCAATGATAATAGAATCACGGTAATATCGACGACGATAATCATCGATTACAATTAATTTATAAACATGATTCTGTAGAAAATCAACCATTGACTGATCCGCCTGAATAGAATCCATAAATACCACTTCATCTTTAATGTAATTTTTTAAAAGTGCTATATCTTCTAGCCAGGGAATATATTCGACATTTCTGTTAGAAAGAAGTGAAGTTACAGAAGTATCTCCATGAATTATAAAACGAACATCAAAACCCTCGTTTAAAAACGCATCATAAAAAGCCAGACAACGGCAAATATGCCCTATTCCCCAATCAATGCTACCTTCTGTTAAAATTGTTATCAACATGATATAACATTTGATATTTTATTTCTGCCATCCGCCAATCCTCATATGTATCAATATCTTGAACTTCCAGATCTGATAATTCTATCATACCACTATTATCACAAAATATTTCTTTCACTTCCATAAATTTAGAAACAGTCATCCAATAAAATAGTCCAGAATCATGATACATCGGTTCTAAATCTTGTGAACGAGAATGAATATACTGAGGTTCACGCATCACAATTTTTCCGTCAATTTGTCTCAAAGCACGTTGAATAGGATATGTAAAACGCAAAACAGGAAATAACGAGTCATATTGCCCATCTAAAAATTTAATATGACTATTAATCAAAGACATTGATCTCAAAAATGGAGCCGTAGACAAAATGCAGCAGAATGAATCAAAAGATTTATTTTGACAATAATATTCATTTAACACTTCTTCTATAACATCTTCCATTGTCGCATGGTCATCAGAATTTTTTTTTGACCGCATAAATGGAACATTAGCCCCATATTGTTTTGCCATTTCAGCTATCTCTTCATCATCTGTTGAAACCATTACCTCATCGAATATGCCTGACTGTAATGCCGCCTCAATGGAATAAGCAATAATGGGCTTACCCATAAAGGGCTTAATATTTTTCCGAGGAATACGTTTACTACCTCCCCTTGCAGGAATTATTGCCAAATTTTTCATTTTCTCACAAATTCTATCACTTTATGAATCACGTATTCCTGTTCTTCATCTGTCAAAGTTGGATACATAGGCAAACTTAAACAATGATCATAATATTCTTCAACAACAGGCAAACTTCCCTTTTTATTTCCGAATTGCTGATAATAAGGCATCAAATGCAAAGGAGCATAATGGACCTGTGCATAGATATTATTATCATGCAAATAGTTATATAATCCCAAACGATCTGCCACTTGGATAATATAAAGGTGATAAGCGTGGAAAATGTCACGATCCACACGAGGTGTACAAATACCTTCTAGCTGGGAAAAAGCCTCAGTATAGCGTTGAGCTATCTCCTGACGACGTGCCAGACCTGAATCAGCACGCTTCAGTTGAGAAATGCCTAAAGCCGCCTGAAAATCAGTGAGCCGATAATTATAACCTAATTCTTGCATCTCATAATACCAACCACCATGATGCTCTTGAAGTAAATCAGGATTTTTTGTAATGCCATGCGTACGGTAAAGACACAGTCGGTCATATAACTCTTTGTTATTAGTAGTCACCATACCCCCCTCCCCCGTAGCAATATGTTTTACAGGATGGAATGAGAAAACTGAAACATCGGCAAAAGAACCATTCCCACAATACTGTTTCTGCCCATTACCATCTACAAAATATCCACCCGGAGCGTGACAAGCATCCTCTATGATCCAGAGCCCATACTCATCTGCTAACCTGCGAAAAGCCTCCATCTGCAAAGGATACCCGGCGAAATCGACCGGAACAATTCCCTTATAAGTCCCTTTGGGAGACAATTGAAGTAAAGATTCAAGTTTGTGAATATCCATTAGATAAGTATCCTTATCAATATCACAGAAAACAACCTCACCACCACAGTAACGAATACAATTAGCACTCGCCGCAAAAGTCATGGGAGTAACAATTACTTTATCACCGGGACGGACATCCAATGCAGTAGCCGATAAATGGAGACCTGAAGTAGCATTATTTACGGCCACAGCATATTTGGCACCTACATATTCTGCGAAAGCTGCCTCAAACTCCTTAATCTTAGGCCCTTGAGTCAAATAATCAGATTTCAAGGTTTCAATAACAGCCTGTATATCCCCGTCTGTTATACACTGGCGACCATAAGGAATAGGGTTACTGATCATTTGACTTCAAAATTTGGATCCACATATTTCTTTATATTTTCACGCATGCTCTCCACCGTTTCCCATTCCTCGTTTTTATCTGAACTGTAATGGAAATCACCGGGAACAGCAACGGCATGATGATGGAGGATATAATCCTCTTTACTATAATTAAACGACACTGAGGGAAGTATCGCATAATAACGGCCTAAGTCAATAGTATTCAAGGCGTCCGTTGCCGTAATCATTTCTTCATGGAGTTTTTCACCCGGACGAATACCAACTTCAACCAAAGGAAGGTTGGGAGCAATAGCCTTGGCTACATCCACAATGTGATAGGATGGGATTTTAGGAATGAATATTTCACCGCCTAAATGATGTCCGATAGCAAACATCACCAAATCCACACCGGCCTGAAGAGAAATATTAAAGCGGGTCATTTTCATATCGGTTATAGGTAATTCTGTTGCTCCATTATCTCTTTTGCTTATAAAAAAGGGAATAACAGAACCACGTGAACCCATTACATTACCATAACGAACGACTGAAAACTTAATATCTTTTGCACCTTTTATATTATTCGCAGAAACAAACAACTTATCAGATGTAAGTTTAGTAGCACCGTACAGATTAATAGGAGCGCAAGCTTTATCCGTAGAAAGAGCTACAACATGCTTAACGCCTGTTTGCAATGCTGCATTTATTACATTCTGAGCGCCATGAACATTCGTTTTAATACATTCTTCCGGATTATATTCCGCTGTATCAACTTGCTTGATCGCGGCTGCATGAATAATCACGTCAATACCTTCACAAGCACGCTTCAAGCGTTCACCATCACGAACATCACCTATAAAAAAGCGGAGTTGGGGATATTTAGATTCCGGATATTTTTGTTTAAGTTCAAATTGCTTCAATTCATCACGAGAATAGATGACAATTCTTGTAACATGCGGATAATCCCGAAGGATTGTTTCCACAAACTTCTTACCGAAAGAACCTGTTCCACCGGTAATTAAGACTGATTTACTATTAAGCATATATTACATTTATATATATTTTTAATCACCTATATTCTTAAATACATTTTTATACGACTATAGCTTAAAAATTATTATTTTTAAATACCTGACATATATCAGCAAAATAACATTATATTAAAAAGCATATAAGTTTTGTAACTATTTACACTATAGGAATTCAACATGTTCACCCCTTCGGAATTTTTCTATAATCCCAGCCATAGTAATCATTTCAGAATAGGTTAGCCGATGCGTATTACAAAGTCCATTGTTTATGCAGGATACAAATTCCTGTAATTCATAACGGAGACCCTCGCCCGCATAAGTATAAAAGTATTTCTTATTTTGATTTGTATCTTCATAACGAAGTTCAAAATAATCAGTCTTCCACCAAGGTGCAGGAACATAAGCATATCCTTTAGTACCTGAAATTACCAGATTCCCTTCCGTCTTGACCCCAAGCCCCAACTTAAAGGAAGCAATAGCCGAATCATAGCGTAATATCCCTTTAGTGAAAATATCAACGCCATCCTTAAAAGAAGAAAAGAACATTACCTCTTTATAATTAGTACCCAAAAGTTTAAATACCGGAAGTAAAGCAAAAGAGAGATTTTCAGTCACACTACCACCGGCCTGAAAACTGTCAAGTTCTCGCACTCCCTGAACCTTTAAAGTGGATAAAGAAGCATCTATATCAACGATGGTACCGATCAAACCGGATTTTATCAATGTAATCAGATGATTAAAAGCAGGGCAGTGAGCTGTTTTGTTAGCTTCCATGAAAGTCAATCCTTTGGATCTGGCAAGTTCACAAAGTTGCTGTGCCTCGGAAAAGGATAGTGTCAAAGGAGTTTCGCATAAAACGTGTTTCCCACAATCCAAAAGTTGTTTAACATAGTCATAATGGGTTAAATGTGGAGATGCAACATAAGCAGCATCTATATGTTTACACAATTCGGAAAAAGAACATGACACATGGGATATACCAAATTGCTCTGAAAATGAAGATGCGGACTCCTGATCAGGATTATAAACTGTAGTTATGTTAACTCCATTGACAAAAGCAACCTCAGGAATAAACTTATGGGCTATGCGCCCTGTGCCGATGATACCAAGACGAACACAACTCTCATTCCTCAACTGTGTACTGGAAATCCCCTCTGTACGATCTAGATAAACAACATCACAATACTCTTTCAGATAATCAAAATGGCCTCTCCAATCGGAACCAATTGCAAATACATCAATATTATAGCGCTGAATATCATCTATCTTTTGACCGACATACTCTTCTATGATAATTTCGTCAGCCAACCCCGTTCGACGAACACTTTCGATACGCTCCATTACATTATTGCGGACATTTAGCTTACCCCGATCCAAATCAAAATTATCCGTAGTCACACCAACAATCAAATAATCACCTAACGATTTGGCACGACGAAGTAAATTCAAATGACCTTGATGGAGCAAATCATATGTACCGTAAGTAATAACCCGTTTCATCGAATAAATTATAATTGTTCGATACGATAAATTTCCTCAGACAAACAAAGCAAATCCTGCTTATCCTGTACTCCAAGATGAGATACCCGAAAATAATTAGGTGTTCCCCCCGGCATTATGTAAATCTCCCTATCAAGTAATTCTTTGAAAAGAATATCGCCATTACGATTGATAAAAAAACCGGTGATGCAATTAGACGGCACTTCGGCAGGAACAATCCAATTGTACTTATTACATAAAGTACGAAAAAACAAAGCACGTTCACGAACTCGGGAAATAATGCTGTCTACTCCTATCTGAACATTACGTTTCAGTCGTTCATGCAATTGTAAAAAAATCGTAGTAGCCGGACTATAAGGGGTCTGCCCGCGTTGGAGATTTTTTAAATTTTCATTAAAATCAAAATAATAACCGGAACTGGCAAAGTGCATATCCGAAATATTTTGAGAAAGAATGACGAAAGAAAGCCCTGGAGCTATATTAAGGCCTTTTTGGCTACTGGTAATGCAGATATCTATTCCCAAATCAGACATATGCAGAGGATCAGCCAAAAAAGAACTGATTGCATCAACGACCAAAGAGACATGATATTTCTTACAAATATAGGAGATTTTATCTAAATTGAACATTTGTCCAGTAGAGGTTTCATGCTGCTGGCAAAGAAACACATCTGGATGCGATAATGCAATCTTGGCCTCAAGATCTGAGTAATCTATATCTTTTGCGAAAGGCACTTCATACAAATCAACATCAATATCATAATAGTCGCATAAACTTTTCCAACGATAACCAAAAGAACCGCCAGCAACAACAAAAGCTTTATGCTTTAGAGAAACATAATTGGTTACAACTGCATCCATCGCACCTGTTCCGGAAGCTGTATAAAAAATAACCCGCCCATTAGGGCAACCAATCAAACGAAGCAACATACTCTCACAATCTTGCACCAAAGATGAAAAAGAGGAAGTACGCATGTAGGGAATGGGAAGAGAAGAAATACCAAGGATATCCGACTCTATATTACCAGGAAATACAAAAGAATTCATAAATAACTCAAATTTTAAAACTACTAAGCTAATCGATTTACAATATTTTTCACTTCTCTTATCAGCTCCTCATCTCCCATCTGTTCAAAGCACTCCAGCAGCAATTGACATTTCAATACAGAGGCTGGTAGTTTTTCTAAAACAGTCATTGAACGATCCAATAATTCTTGAACAACCTGTTCATTTTCTAAGGAGAAATTAAACAGCATGGTATCGTAACCTTTGAACAAAGTAACAAGAATTTCCGCCTCTTCTTCGGGGGATTTTCCTTTCTGAAGAAGAAGATCGGCACACAAGTTACGGAGTTCTTTATTTAACGCAGTAAGTTCATTCACATAGACAGGAGTACCGTCCCCGCCATACTCCAAGAGTTTCTTCACTACGGAGGACACAGAATTACACAGAGAATTTTTCATTTTAAAAAGGAATGAATTATGATTCGTCGATTCTTTTTCGGTTTTTATTTATATAGAAAAAGTAACTTCAGTTTCAGAAGTAGATTTACGCCGTCTGAACCGATATACTTATGCCTTTCTTCAATTAACATTGTTAACGTCTTTTTTAGACTGTTTGGTTCTTGTGCGTAAACAACAGGCCTTTTGCATTTAAAACACTCGTTATTTGCATCTAAAGAACAAGCTTTAACACTGTGTTAAAACGAAACTTTTGTAGACAGAAGGCTTGTACTTTGAAAGCATTACTTTTCAAACAGTTAAGTGTTAAATTCACTTTTTCCTCCCACCGATAGCCTTTTCGGTCGAAAGCTGGGATACTTACTTTTTTGTCAACTATAAACGAGCACTTGCACTTCCGAAACCTGAAGAAGAGTAATAATATCCAATAGAATTATATCTAACGACGTAACGAGGCATTACATATATTGTTATCACCCGTTACATATATTGTTATCGCCATTACATATAATGGTATTTTCTTTACATATATACTTTTTATTTCTCTTTCCGGATGTAGCTAGCCGGAATTGTAACCATAGCGCTACCGAACATATCGATACGTACTAAAATATGATATTTATTATTATAGCGGACCAATTCTCCCCGCAAGCCTTGTAAATCGCCCTTGGCAACTACTACACGAGTACCTTTGGGAATGGACTCTCCTGTCAGGATCACCTGATCCTGGGAGTAATCGAGCATATAGCGAAAATCAGCCATTTGCGCATCAGGGATACAGGTAGGAGCCCCGGTGGAACGATCACGAAGGAAATCGTATACATTCAGTGTGCTTCGGACGGCGGCCATTTCCTGACGGGAGATATGAACGAAAACCATACGGGGCAACAAAAGGCGCTCACGCTCAATGCGTTTTCCTTCACGCTCTATGACACGGTTTTGTACAGGAAGAAAGGTATCTACCTCCTGCAATTGAAAATAATCCCGAACTTTACGTTCTGAGTTAGTTCGTGTCAGTACGACATACCAATGTTTATCGCTATCTGTTGTCTCCAAGACTACGTTCGTAAGAAAAAGTTTCAGTAATGACTAAGGATGAAAATTTGTTAAAAACAGAAATATTCAAAAAACACGCCTTATTTTCAGCAGTTTACAAATTAAGTTTTTTAATGATTGGATATAGAAAAAGTATTCGCATCAGATTTGAGAACCATCTGATACGTTGAATTATTTTATTTGAAATATATATTCGATTCAAAAAAGAGTATTCACACGCATATATATTTTCGGTTGCAAAGGTAAAACCTTCTTTCGAGTCTCCAAAACTTTTCACAGATTATTTTCACAAAACATGGCTATACCCATGTAAATCAAAAGTATAATTCAAATCTTCATAAAGAAGGGAAGTACTATAATATATGTATTATAGAAAAATATAAAAACAAGCATTTAATTAAGTAACAAGAAGTATTAATGCTAACTTGATAAATTGACAACTTCATATTTTAAATGTAAAAGGATGATTCTACCTGAACTAAACAACAAACATATAATCATCTGATTTCCTGCAAACAGGGTATTAATAAAATGATTATAGGAAGTTAACTTTAACACAGTGTTAAAGTTAACTTCGTAACCATAGGATATTAACTTCATAAAAATACGAAGTTAATAAGTTATCGGCAAGCAATTAAACTTCTCTTCTTACCATTAACATTGTTAATACATTCAGTAGTAAGCTAACCATCGGTATCCTTTACAACTGCATCATTTTCTTATGCCCTATTATACATAATTCCTCTTTTCTGCGGCGGTACATGGCTATATTGGTAAAACCGGCATTAACAAGAATAGTCTTCAGCTGATCATCGGAATACACCACCATTCCTTCGACACGACTGGTCCATACTTCATTCGTCGGATCACTCATTTCGCAACAGATAAGAAAAGCACCGCCAGGCTTCAAGACACGTGCCACTTCAGTAAAAGTATGCTGTAAGTCACTCCAGAAGTAAATGGTCTCAAAAGCGGTGACCACATTAAAACTGTGATCGGAATATGGAAGTTGATCGACACTCCCCTGCTCTACAAAACAACGTGTACCAAGTTGCCTTCTGTTTCTTTTTCGTGCAAAAGCAACACTTTCCGGTGAAATGTCTATGCCAAAAGCCTTACCTTGCGGGCAATATTTGAGGATTTGCGCCAGGTTGGCACCACCACCGCAACCTATATCAAGCACGTTCCATCCCTGATGCCACTCCATACAAGACATTCCCCAATGAGCCAACGAAGCATGTCCCTGATTCATTCCCCAGAGTATCATTCTTCCAAAGAATCCTTCGGGTTTACGGACATTCTGCAAGATTCTGTTAATAAGGCTTTTCCTTTTCATTTATTATTTGTTTTGGTTTCACAAACAAAGTTACAGATTCCATATAAACAGGCAATACCTAAAAGTAGGGAATTTATTCGATAGAAGCACAGTATGAATTTCGTTTCTATTTCATAAATATTACATAAACATTACAACATAACTCTTTCATTATCAATATCTATTAATAATAAATATTCATATATTCAGTAACAGGTCTGTAATACGAGGGACCTATTTTTGCGCCAGAAAACAACAAGCAGATGTTATGGACAATGTACAACAAGTAAAAACTAATTCACAAAAGAAACTTTCCGATTTCCTTTTCATTCTTTGGGCAGGTGGTGCTGCATTGCTCTCCTACTCACTGGTTTATGCACTAAGAAAACCTTATACGGCTGCCGGATTCGATGGACTTGAGGCATTTGGAATGGATTATAAAGTAGTGGTCACTATCGCACAGATATTAGGATACGTACTTTCCAAGTTCATTGGGATCAAACTCATTTCAGAGTTGAAACGGGAAAACCGGATGAAATTCATCCTGATCTCCATTGTACTGGCAGAAGCTTCGTTGATACTGTTCGGACTACTACCTGCACCTTATAATATAGGAGCTATGTTTCTGAACGGTCTTTCATTGGGATGTATGTGGGGAATCATTTTTAGTTTTATAGAAGGACGCCGCATGACGGACATACTCGCCAGCCTGTTGGGTGTCAGTATGGTTATCAGCTCGGGAACAGCTAAGTCCGCCGGCTTGTTTGTTATGGACACTTTAAACATAAGTGAATTCTGGATGCCGGCTCTGATCGGAGGTATTGCTTTACCCATACTCGCCCTATTGGGTTATTCTCTGAACCGGCTCCCACAACCCACGGCCGAAGATATCGCCATGAAATCGAAACGGGAAACACTGAACGGCAAACAGCGTTGGGATATCTTCAAGAATTTTATGCCATTTCTCACCCTGCTCTTCATTGCCAATGTAGTATTGACAATCTTAAGGGATATCAAAGAAGACTTCCTGGTGAAGATTATCGATGTCTCCCAATACTCTTCGTGGATGTTTGCTCAGGTAGACAGCGTAGTAACTATCATTATCCTTGTCATTTTCGGGTTGATGGTTTTTGTACGAAGCAACTTGAAAGCATTATCGATATTACTGGGATTGATCATCATCAGCATGGTAGTGATGGCAGTGGTTTCATTTGGCTACGAACAATTGCAATTAAACGCTATTGTCTGGTTATTCATTCAGAGCCTCTGTCTTTATCTGGCTTTTCTCACTTTTCAGACCATTTTCTTCGACCGTTTTATCGCTTGCTTCAAAATCCGGGGTAATGTAGGTTTCTTTATTGCCATGAATGATTTTCTCGGCTATACGGGTACGGTTATCGTATTGGCTGTCAAGGAATTCTTTTCACCTGACATTAACTGGACCGCTTTCTACAACTTGATGGCCGGCTATGTAGGAGTGATTTGTTTTGTCGCTTTCGTATGTTCATTTATCTATCTGTACCAACGTTATCGTAGAGAGAACTACGGAAAAACAGGCGTATTCAGAAAAAAAGAAGAAGAAAAAGAAGTTCCTGATTTCGTATATTAATTGCTATCTTTGTGGGTCAAAAAACTTAAAATAAAAGTTCACCATGAAGATTTTTCCAAGTAGCAGCATCAAAAAACTGGATGCTTACACCATAGAACATGAACCGATTGCATCGATCGACCTGATGGAACGGGCAGCGCAGGCACTGACAAAAGCCATCACTGAACGTTGGGACATCACAACTCCTGTCACGGTATTTGCGGGACCGGGTAATAACGGCGGAGATGCCCTTGCCGTGGCCCGCATGCTGGCGGAAAAGGAATATAAGGTTGAAGCCTATCTGTTCAACCCGAAAGGAGAACTGTCAGCCGACTGTCAGACCAACAAAGAGTTGGTGGAAATGATGGATAATGTGAAGTTCAGTGAAGTAAGCACACAATTCGTACCTCCTACCCTGACAATGGATCATTTGGTAGTGGACGGACTTTTTGGTTCGGGACTCAATAAACCGTTAAGCGGCGGTTTCGCGGCTGTAGTGAAATATATCAATGCATCGCCTGCTACAGTGGTTGCTATCGACACCCCTTCGGGATTGATGGGAGAAGAAAACACATTTAACGTAAAAGCCAATATCATCCGTGCCCATCTGACACTGAGCCTGCAATTGCCCAAACTGGCTTTTCTCTTCGCAGAGAATGCCGAATTCGTTGGTGAATGGAAATTGCTGGATATCAACCTCAGCCATGAAGCCATCGAAGAAACAGAAAGCAATTATGCCTTATTGGAAGCAGAAGAGATACATGCTTTGATCAAACCCCGCAGCCCCTTTTCACACAAAGGAAATTTCGGACACGCCTTGCTGATTGCCGGATCGTATGGTATGGCAGGGGCTTCAGTGCTGGCGGCCCGTGCCTGTATGCGTTCGGGGGTAGGATTGCTGACTGTACACGCACCCATGCGTAACAATGACATCCTACAGATTTCCGTCCCGGAAGCAATTGTCGAATTCGATGCCAGTGATTCCTGCTTTGCTTTTCCCACAGATACAGATGACTATCAGGCGGTAGGTATCGGTCCGGGAATCGGACGCTCAGAAGAAACAGAAGCCGCATTGCTCGAGCAACTCAGTGGATGCCAGACTCCTTTGGTGCTGGATGCCGATGCACTGAATATATTAGCCAACCACCGACATGCACTGACCACGCTCCCCAAAGGCTCCATCCTGACCCCTCACCCCAAGGAGCTGGAACGTATGGTGGGCAAATGCCAGAATTCGTACGAGCGACTAATGAAAGCTTGTGAACTGGCTCGTACCGCTAAAGTACATATTATATTAAAAGGAGCTTATTCAGCAATTATCACCCCTTCGGGCAAATGTTATTTCAACTCCACAGGTAATCCGGGCATGGCGACAGCCGGAAGTGGAGATGTATTGACGGGTGTCATACTGGCTTTACTGACACAGGGATACCCGGCTGAAGAAGCAGCTAAAATAGGTACTTACGTACACGGTCTGGCCGGCGATTTCGCACGCAAAAAGCAGGGCGTTATCGGTATGACAGCCGGAGATATTGTCAATTATCTGCCAATGGCCTGGCGTCTGGTAAGCGAATAAAGGTTAACAACTTATGATTTTCCAAATAACTTCATTAACTTTGTTTTTTAAACCAGTTAAAATAAACCGGAAAATGAAAAAGCTAATTATACTGACAGGACTGTTACTTTCTGCCTCGGCATATGCCCAGACAGAAGTTACAGCGGGAGTTACCCGGGGAAAAGATTACGGGGTGACCTATGCACTTCCTAAAACAGCAATCGACATTGAAGTCAAAGCCAATAAAGTGACATACACTCCGGGAGAATTCAGCAAATATGCCGACCGTTATCTGCGGCTGACCGATGTGTCGGGAGAGCCTCAGGAATATTGGGAACTGGTCAGCGTCAAAGCCAAATCTGTCGGTATCCCCGATAGTGACCATACCTATTTCGTCAAACTGAAGGATAAAACAGTGGCTCCGTTGATAGAGTTGACCGAAGACGGTATTGTTAAATCGATCAATGTACCGTTAAGTCCGAAGAAGTCTGCACCTATACAACCAGCCACTACGCTGAGAAAAAAAGTAAATCCACGCGATTTTCTGACAGAAGAGATTCTGATGGCAGGTTCTACAGCTAAAATGGCTGAATTGGTCGCCAAAGAAATCTACAACATCCGCGAAAGCAAAAACGCCTTAGTACGCGGACAGGCAGACAACATGCCTAAAGACGGAGAACAACTGAAGATAATGCTTGCCAACCTGGAAGAACAGGAAGCTGCCATGACCGAAATGTTCTCAGGTACACTGAATAAAGACGAGCGGATATTTACTATCCGCCTGAATCCGGAAAAAGAGATGGATAACGAAGTGGCCTTCCGCTTTTCCAGGAAACTGGGTATAGTTGCCAATAATGACCTGGCAGGAGAACCGGTTTACATTACTCTGAAAAATCTGAAAACAGTCAATGTACCGGAAGACGATGGCAAAAAGAAAGTAGACGGCATAGCTTATAACGTGCCCGGTAAGGCACAAGTGACGCTTATAGAAGGAAAAAAAGAATGGTTTAACGGTGAACTTCCCGTTACACAGTTCGGAACAATTGAATATCTGGCTCCGGCTCTTTTCAATAAAAAATCGACCGTACAAGTTACTTTCAATCCGGCTACAGGAGGATTGATTAAAGTAGATAGGGAAGAAGGAGAATAAAACTGATAAAAAAACTCCGGCTGATCTATACAGGTCAGTCGGAGTTTTTTTTATTTTCTTAAATTGTGCTTTTCAAACACCGTCAGTTTGTAACTGCTAATTTCACAAATCCGTCCTTCTGCAACTGGGTGATATAAGCAGTAATACGCGATTCGTAATTTTCTTCGTGATCGAAATGCTCTGCAAGTTCTTCAATAATCTGGCGTACGGTCCGCTTCCCGTCAATTAACTCCCATACGGCAGTACCATGTTCTTCCAGCCGGACATGAATATCCGGAGACATTCCTTTGGGCAATAAAAAACGCCGCATCCATTCATATTTAAACCGGGGGAAAGCAATGGTAACGGTACCATCGCTTCCCTTTTCGGCTGTAATATTCTCACTACGGAAAGGAATTACATCCAGAAGATTTATTTTCTCTTTCGCGTCTGCCATATTCTGTTATTTCTTAATATTCGCTTCCTGCAATCCGTATCCCTTCTTCTTATCTTCAGCTTTCAGCATCAAAGCCACAATCAGTGCCAAAACACCAAAACAAGCAAAGATAGACATAGGCAAAGTATAATCATAGGTCTGTGCACCATCTACAACGGGACCTTTGCAATAAGTATTCAGTACCCATCCGATCAACAAAGGAACACCCATCAATCCCCAGTTCTGTACCCAGAAAATCAGGGCATAGGCTGTACCCAGTTGTTTCTCCGGAATAATTTTCGGAACAGAAGGCCACATGGCCGAAGGCACCAGTGAGAAGGCAATACCCAGAATTATCATAATTACAGTGGCAAACCACCATACATTAAGGATAGGAAGCGCAAACAAAGTATGTACGCCAATCAACATAACGGCACCGATAATCATCAATGTAGCTCCCTTACCGATACGGTCATAAAGAGTACCAAACAACGGAGTCAGGAAGATGGTCCCTATCGGTAGTAATCCTGGGATATTTCCGGCCAATTTAGGATCTACGTTATACTTCTGCACCATCAAGTCAGTTGCATATTTAATAAAGGGGAAGACAGCGGAATAGAACAATACACACAATAAAGCAATCAACCAGAATCCCTTATTAGTAACAATAAGCATAACATCCTTCATACGGAACGGTTCCTCCGGTTCTTCTCCCTGAGCATCTAAAGAAGCATCAAGTTTCTTATCATAAAAGGTATAGATAAAGAAGGCGATAGTACCGATGCACAGCATAATCAGACACAACAAAATAGGCATCGGAATATTGGTATGGAAACTGCCACTTTCATCCGTATAGCCAAAATAATCGGCAATAGGAACAGTAAGTACCATTGCCAAAGTAGTACCGATACGCGCGGTTGCCATCTCAAGTCCCATGGCTAAAGCCATCTCTTTGCCCTTAAACCATTTTACAATAATCTTGGAAACCGTGATACCTGCAATCTCTACACCTACACCAAAGATAGCATATCCTAAAGCAGCCAGAAAGACCTGAGTTTTGAAGCCCATAATCAAAGCGCCTTCGGGGAAAGTTGTAGAAATAGCATAATATTTCAGTCCACAACCCAGCACCATCAGTATACAGGCTCCCATTCCGGTGAAACGAACTCCCATCTTATCGAGAATGATACCACCAAAAATCAACATCAGCAGGAATACATTAAACCACCCGTAAGCGCTGGTAAAGAATCCATAATCCAAACTATCCCAAAGGAGCTCTTTTTCGAGCATGGGTTTCAAAGGAGACATTACGTCGGTAAGGAAATAGCCGCAAAGCATAGTAAAAGCGACCAGAGCGAGCACACTCCAACGAAGTGTTTTGGAGTCACTCAGTTTGTTTCTCAATTGTTCTGTCATTGTAATATTTAAACTCAGAAGTTAGTAAAAGTGTTATAGCGAACAAAGGTAACTAAATCCGCCTTGTATGCCTAACAAAAAGATACATTTTACGGCTAAAAACAAGTGAAGCTGCAAGTTTCGGTTTGAAATTGCAGCTTCACTTATCGTTTCTTAAAAAGAATCTGTTGTTAGTTTGCCGGGGTTGCCGGAGTTTCTGTTGCAGGTGCTTCAGCCGGAGCAGCATCCGTCTTCGGTGCAGTAGTACCTACAGGCAGGTTATACGGGTTGGTCTGTTCTTCCTGCTGAGCCTGTTCCATGATGACATCTTGCGTTTTAGAAGAAGAAGTCGGAACAACATAAGCAGTAGCAATGCTCATCACAACCATAAATGCAGCTAAGCCCCAAGTTGCCTTTTCCAGAAAGTCTGTAGTTTTGCGTACACCCATAATCTGGTTAGATGACGAGAACCCAGAAGCAAGACCACCGCCTTTTGAGTTCTGAATCAACACAATGAAGCACATCAGTATGGCTGCAATAACCATTAAGATAACTAATAATAAGTACATTTTGTTATTTTGATTTAGCGTTAATAATCAATTTCTCTAAAAATCTGATTTGGTCTGCAAAGTAAGCATTTTTTTTTGGATATTTCAAACTTAATTTTTTAATAATTTCAAGTGCCTTGGAATATCGGTGCTGTTTGACATATATTTTGGCTAATGTTTCGGTAAAACAGCTATCATCTTCATCTTCTTCATGATGCGCCTCCCCCTCTTCTTCCACGGGAAGCGTTTCATTGTTAGCTGCGGGCTGCAGACGAATGGATGTTTCTCCCTCACTTCTCTCGATAAAGCCATCGATCAATTCATACCCACGAAGTTTCGGAATCTCCGACTGTTCCGGAGCGGAATCTTCTTCATCTTCCTGTAACAGATAAGTAGTATAATCCGTTGAATAGTCCAGACTTGTCTGCCCGGAAACCTCTTCAGGCACAGTGGCCAAAAAAGCATCGATCAGGGAGAGTGTACGATCCAGACCGGGCTCTTCCTCCAACACTTCTGCTTCGGAAGGCATATTCTTTTTACGGGGCTTCAAAATATACCTCTCACCTTCAATCAGATAAAACAGCTTCCGGCGATCTGCCACATATAATATGGCTTTACGAAGCTCCGCACCGAAAGAGATATCGTGTAACAGATAAAGATTTTTAAGATAGAGTAAACGCAGCGACTGGAAATAAGGATAGCGTGTGACAAGTGTCCGCAACTCGTACAAAGTATCTTTATTCAGCGTTTCAGGATGCTGAATCCATTGTTGTAAATTAGCAGAAATCATCCCAATTACCAATTTGCTACCGTTGCATTAAATATTTGATCTGTAATCTCTTTGGTCATCTCCGCAATCAGTCCGTCCTGAACAGCTGTCAGTAACTCCCTTGAGTCGTAGACACGGAAAGCCGAGAATTGCTGTTCGAAGTCCTGCTCATGGTTCGTATTATTCACAAAACGAACATTTACCGTAATCGTCAGCTTCGTTTCAGAAGAGTATCCATCGGCCGAAACAGCTTGGTTATACTGGTTGTATCCGGTGATTTCTCCATCAATCTGAAGGTCGGCATTATTATTCACCAGCTTCAGGCGAGTCTGGCGAAGGAAGATATCTTTCAGATCTTCATTGAATTTAGTACCTAACGGTGCATAAACATAGTCCGACTTTATAGGAAAGTCGGCTATAGAAATAGTCTTTACCTTATCGTAATTGATATTACCACCATTAAATTTATAAGAAACAGTACACGAGATGCCCACTACCAGCGTGACAACCAGTAGTGAGATTCGCATTATCTTTTTATTCCAATCCATATTCTTTTATTTTTCGGTAAAGGGTACGCTCAGAGATATTGAGGTCCTTTGCCGCACTTTTTCGTTTGCCATGATGTTTCTCAAGGGCTTTACGTATCATTTCTTTCTCTACCTCGTCCAGCGAAAGAGACTCTTCAACATACTCTTCGGTATCCTGTATGTCATCGTCATCGGGACAATTAGGCTTGACCGGATGGATCAGGGCAGGTACAGAAGGCGGAGGCGTCACAACAGGAGCCGGGGCATAAAACGTACCAACATTGGAAGCTACAGCTCCGCGTTCGGACATGATTTCGTGCACAAGCTTTTTCAGTTCGGTCACATCCTGCCGCATATCAAAGAGAACCTGATATAAAATTTCACGTTCACTTTCAAAACTCTTCCCGGCCTTTACACCGAACAAAGCCGGCAGTCGTTGTGTATTCTGGGCAGGCAGATAGGTCCGCAAAATAGAAGCATTGATTTCACGATTTGTCTCAATGATGGAGATCTGTTCCGTGATATTCTTCAATTGGCGCACATTACCCGGCCATGAATATGACAATAAAACCTGTTTGGCATCTTCGGTCAGTTGTATCGCAGGCATACGATATTTCTCCGCAAAATCACTTGCAAATTTGCGGAACAGCAACAGCACGTCTTCTCCACGTTCCCGCAAAGGAGGAATCTGGATGGGTACCGTATTGAGACGGTAATACAAATCCTCACGAAAACGCCCTTCAGCAATGGCTTGTGTCAGATTGACATTGGTAGCAGCCACAATACGGACATCTGTTTTCTGCACTTTGGAAGAACCTACTTTTATAAACTCTCCGCTTTCAAGCACACGAAGCAAACGCGCCTGAGTAGGCAAAGGCAACTCCCCGACTTCATCCAGAAAGATAGTCCCGCCGTCGGCCTCGCCAAAATATCCTTTCCGCTCACCAATAGCACCTGTAAAAGCCCCTTTTTCATGCCCAAATAGTTCCGAATCAATGGTCCCCTCAGGAATAGCACCACAGTTCACGGCAATATACTGGCCATGTTTACGACGGCTATACTGATGAATAATCTGAGGAAAGCTTTCCTTGCCGACACCACTCTCTCCGGTTATTAGCACGGACAAATCGGTAGGCGCTACCTGTATGGCAACATCTATCGCACGCGTCAAGGCTTCAGTGTTACCAATAATACCGAACCTTAGTTTTACTTGTTGTATTTCCGCTTTTGTCATATTCGCACTAAACTCCCTTCCTGATTAAATATCGTCATCTACTGTATCGAGCTTCAGTTTATCACTGTCGTCTCTTTTTTCGTAATATTGTTTACGCAACGGATTGGCATGTGCTGCCTTTTCACGCTGGCGGTTACGGAATACATCAATCGCTACATAAATAGCTTGCCGGAATGAATCTTCACAAGCAACCCCTTTTCCTGCAATATCATAGGCTGTACCGTGCGCCGGAGAAGTGCGTATCACAGGCAGACCTGCCGTATAATTCACGCCTTCATCCATGGCCAATGCCTTGAAAGGTGCCAGTCCCTGATCATGATACATAGCGAGCACTCCGTCAAAATGGGTAAAATTACCCGATCCCATAAAGCCGTCAGCCGGATAAGGACCATAACATAAGATTCCTTTAGCGGCCATCTCCTGGATAGCCGGAGAAATGATCTCCTGTTCTTCCGTACCGAGCAACCCGTCATCTCCGGCATGTGGATTCAGTGCCAACACTGCAATGCGAGGTGCGCCGATTCCAAAATCCTGTTTCAACGAACGGTTGAAAATGACAAGTTTCTCCTGAATCAGCTCTTTGGTTATCGAAGAAGCTATCTCCCGAACCGGAATATGACCGGTCACCAAAGCCACACGGAAATCCTCCTTCATCAGGATCATCAGAGATTTCGAACCGTCTCCCAAACGCTCTTCAATATATTCAGTATGTCCGGGGAAAGCGAATCCTTCGGACTGAATTGTATGCTTATTAATAGGAGCTGTCACAATGACATCAATCAACCCTTCCCTGAACTCCTCTATCGCTTTTTCAAGTGCCCCTAAAGCTGCTTTACCGGCCTCCGGATCGGGTTTTGAAAACTCGACTTTCACTTCGTCATCCGTACAATTGACTACACTCAACCGATTGTGTGCAGCTTCTGCAGCAGTATTGACAATACTGAAGTTAGTAGGCAGATCGAGTGATTTACGGTGATATGCAGCCACCTTCGGCGAACCGTAAATGACCGGTGTACAAAGTTCCAACATGACGGGGTCGGCAAAAGTCTTCAATATTACTTCGTATCCTACCCCGTTTATGTCTCCCTGAGTGATACCAATTTTTATTTTGTTATCTTCCATTTTGTTATTTGTTAGTTTTCTCCTCCTGCTCTATGCCCATCGGAATCTGCTCCTGCTTCTTCTCGGTAGGAAGTTGCAAAGTATACAGAGATGCTTCCAACATGCGCATCAGGTTACGTTTCAATTTATCTGGTGAGTAAATAAATACCTCTACAGTGACAATACGATGGTTAGCCTTGTCCAGACGAGTGTGCGAAACAAACGGACCACCCATGAAGTCACCCTTCATACGCCAAAGCCCACGTGCTTCCATTGTATAGTCGCCATGAATATCGATTGGACGAACCTCGACTGTAGTCGAGTCTGTCGACATATACATACCTTCTTTAGCTCCCGGAATATTAGCTTTCATCACAGAATCGCGTTTATGGATGAAAAACTCTTTCGTAAACGTATCCTTATCGGTATACGGATAAGAGTAGATCACAAAATTCTGATCAGCGGAAGCTGTATTCGTACCTGCCCAGAAGAAATCCTCTCCAGTCTTTGAACTGCCCAACTCAGCCGGAAGCCAGATGTCGCTATCGAACATACTGTTAACCTTCTTCGAAATGAAATCATTGTGGTTTTTCTCTAACAGGGAAATCTGGCGATTCATCTCGGCACGGGTAAAGAAGTCGATAATTGCTTGCTTATTTTCATTCACAAACTTTTCAAATGTGGCTTCGTCCGGAGCCTGAATAGTCAGAATCATCTGGGGAGATGCATATACATCCTTGGCATACTTAAATTTAGGCTGACTATAGATGTCCTGTATATCTACGATAATAATATTACGTACCAGCTTCAGGATAGCATCGAAATTGTTCGCAGAAGTAGACATGATTCTGAACGAACGTTCCGATTGCGGAAGTCCGGGTACATCTGTATCAAGCACATTGTACAAAGCTCTACCGGCAGGACGCTCCCACACAGGATTATCAACGACCACCAGGATTTCGTAAGCACGTCCGCTGGAAGTTGGAGTAAACACACTTTTCTTGCCGCCTTTACAAGAAAACAATACTACTGCTACAAGAGCCATACTGAGGTAAAACAGGTACTTTTTCATATGCATCAATTTTAATGTTTTCACAAAACTACGAAATCACCGTATACATATAGTCTACAAAGCTGATAATTTATATTAATTCTTGTCACTCTCTTCCTGCTTGGCAGTCGATAACATACCACAGGCAGCAAAAATATCTTCTCCCCTTGAAGCGCGAATCGTAGTAAACAATCCGTGCGACGTCAGATAATCACGAAATGCCATCATAGTCTCCATATCGGCACCTTCAAGATCCACTCCGGGAATGGCATGAAAACGAATCAGATTCATCCGGCAATCAAGCCCACGAAGTAACTTTACCAGCTCTTTGGCATAAATCAACGAATCATTGACGCCTTTAAAAACAATGTATTCAAACGAAAGTCTGCGTTGTTTACTAAAATCATAGTTTTTTAACAGATCGACCATCTCTTTTATCGAGAAGGCTCTTTCGGCAGGCATCAACTCTGAACGCTGTGAAGGAAAGGGAGAATGCAGGCTGATGGCCAGATGGCACTCGCTTTCTTCAATAAAACGCTGTAGTCCCTTCCGTAACCCCACCGACGACAAAGTTATACGTTTTGGACTCCAACCGTATCCATACGAAGCTGTCAGGATATGCAATGCTTTTAAAACTTCATCCAAGTTGTCAAGCGGTTCACCCATCCCCATCATAACGACATTGGTCAACTTGTCCCGCTCCGGCAATGCCGCGATCTGATTTAAAATCTGATTGGCAGTCAGACTTGCTGTAAATCCTTGCTTGCCCGTCATGCAAAATTTGCAGTTCATTTTACACCCCACCTGGGAAGACACACACAGTGTCGCCCGGTCTTCATCAGGGATATATACCGCTTCAACAAAATGGTTCTCTCCCACGCGATAAAGATACTTCACCGTACCATCTACGGAACGCATAGCATCCACGGGTGCGACTACTCCCAAATCGTACTCGCCTTTCAGCAATTCTCTATGCTTCAACGACAAATTAGTCATTTCGTCAATAGAAGTCACTTTTTTATCGTACAACCAGGAAGCTATCTGTTTGGCCGCAAAAGCCGGCATCCCCAAGTCTTTGGTAACAGATTGCAATTCGGTAAGAGTCATTCCTAAAAGCGGATATTTGGGCATATTTACTACAAATATTTATTTATTCATGCAAATGTAAGGAATAAAAGTTGATTTTTGAAAAGAGAAAGGACAAAAGTTAATAAGAAGAAGGAAAGAGAGAACAAAAAGAAAAGGCCATTCCACAAGGAATGACCTTTTATCTATAAAACTATTTTCTGAAAAAAACGAGTCTTGTTTTTAGAAGAACAGGTAACGCTTGTCTTTTACATCACCTTTCAGATAAAGATCGTTCATGAAACGGGCAGCCAGACGGGCATGCATATTTTCCAGAGTAACCTCCTCTGCCTTGGCATCGAATGTTTCATTCAACTTATCTTTGGCATATACCTGCAATACAAATACACCGCCATTACCTTTGATAGGAGCGCTCAGTTTATTAATATCGGCTACCGATGCATAAGCACCTACCAGCGGTTCGCTACTACGCAAAGCAGCTACATAGGCAGGAGCCGCAAATGTTACGTGTTTCACAGAATCGCTCACTGCATTGGCCATTGATTTATACTGATCGAAAGAAGTTGCATTGGCAGCCTTCATGTCAGCCATAATTTTTTCAGCCTTCTTATCACGAATGATTTCTGCTCTTAACTGATCCTGAACCTGAGCCAAAGGACGATAACCTTCTTCGATCACGTTAACCAGGCCGACAACCAGCATACGATCGCTCTCACCACATTCATACAAACCGGAAACTTCACCGGGTTTTGCAGCAAATGTCCATTTCAGAGCTTCTTTGGTTCCTCTGATACCACCGATTCCGTGTTCCGAGCTATACAAATCATTTCTTTCAAGCAATTTATAACCTGCTTCTTCAGCATTAGCCGCCATCTTTTCTACCGTCGGATTGGCTGCGATAAACTGACTGAAGTCATTATATGCCTTATTATAAGTTTCTTTGCTGAAGTCAACTGCGCGTTTGATTACGGCAACTTTATATTTATCTTTCACAGCTTTCTTGTCAGTAACCTGCAAAATGATGTTACCCTGTCCCAATGCTACATTAGAGAGTTCGTTCACTCCCAGGTTGTTGATCGTGGTGATAAACTTCAGGTTGTCACCATCAATCTGTGCATTTTCGTAGTTAGCAGAAGAAATCCAGTTGGATTCACCTGTCTGTCCATACTTTTTAGCCAAAGCGGTGAAGTCGGCCCCACCTTTAATTGCTGTATAAATACTATCAGCCAAAACTTTTGTTTTAGCAGCATCTTCAGCATAAACCTGAATCTGACGGAACTGTACAGAATCGGCAGCAGCCACTTTAGACAAAACCTTGAAAGAGTTAATGGTATTATCACCGGCATTATAATAAGGACCATATACCTGTCCCACTGAAGCTGAATCCATCCGTGCAACTACATCTGACGGAAAAGCTCTTTTAGTGTAATACAAATCAACGTAAGGATATTCAGATCCTGTCGAACGGATGAAAGTAGTATAATCACCATTAGCAGTAGCCAACTGATTTGTATAATCAGTCACTTCCTGCTGAATAGCGGCTTTATCTTCCGCACTGGCAGTCACCTGTACATCGATATATTTGATATTGCGTGTTTCAACATATTGTTTGAACTGTTCTTTCTTCTTATTATAGAGATCTTTCAGCTCTGACTCTTTCACTGTAATGGTAGAATCAACAATTGAAGAATAAGGCACAGCAGCCAACAGTACATCCGATTGGTTCACTCTTGCATCGAAAGCATCTTGTGCTTCAACCGGGTTAGAGAAAAGAGCCTTTGTCACCAATGCCTGATATTTTTCAGCCAGACGGCTCTGAATCAGAGTTTTTTCAACGAATGACCAAAGTTTATGCATGCCTTCATAGTATTCTACATATTGAGACGGCATCTTAGTTTTGTCCATTTTAGAATAGTCAGACAAAAATTTCTTCAACATATCTTTATCGAAAGCACCCGTTTGCGGATTGCGGAACGGAGTCTGTTGCAGCAACGGATTCACACCTTCGTTGATGATAGACTGAATTTCAGCCTTTGAAACTGTAATCCCCAGCTTCTTCGCTTCTTTTTCAATCAGTTTATTGTTCACGTAGCTACGCCATACTTCGTCTTTCACCTGATTGGTTTGTTCATCGTTCAATGAACTCATTCCGCTGGAGAACTTGATGACTTCAGTATATTCTTCTACCATATTCTGGTAGTCCTGAGCAGAAAGAGTTTCTCCGTTGACTTCGCCTACATCATGCGACTGGTGTGGCTGGAGAACTTTCCAGGCATCGCCCGCAATGAAAGCAAACAAAGCCAAACCAATAACGATCACCAACAGGGGTCCTTTGGATCTAATGTTTTGTAATGTTGCCATTTTGATTAATACGATTTATTTGTTATTATTATTTTCTTCATCTTTGGTTTTAGCGCACGAAGATACAAAAAATGCTAATATGCATCTATTTATTAGCTAAAAAATTACAGTTATCGATCATTATTCCATCACTTTCAGCCGAACAAGTTCGATTTTCGTTGCTGTAACCTTAATTATTTTAAACTGATATTTACCCACGGATACCAATTCGTGCAATTTTGGGAAACTCTGATACTGATTCAAGATTAATCCTCCCACTGTCAGATAGTCATCGGACTCCGGGAGGTCCAAATCGAAAGTTTCATTTACTTTCTCTATTTCAAGACGGGCCGAGAGCACATATTCATGCTCTCCGATTTGCTTGCAGATATAGGAAGTATTGTCATGTTCATCCTCTATGTCACCAAAAATTTCTTCAACAAGATCTTCCAGACTGACAATGCCCGAAGTTCCTCCGAACTCATCCACTACTACGGCAATAGTCTTCTTTTGCTGCATAAACAGTTTCATCAGCTTATGGGCAGCCATTGTTTCGGGCACAATAGGTACCTCTTTCACATGGTCGCGCCAGTCTTTCGGGTTACGGAACATTTCCGACGAATGAATGTATCCCACGACATTGTCTATGTTTCCGTCATAAACAATTATTTTTGATATTCCGGATTCCACAAACCGGTTTTTAAGTTCCTCAAGCGAGGTATCCAATGCAACGGCTACTACTTCCGTACGGGGAACAATGCAATCTCGTATTTTAACCGTCGAAAAATCAAGAGCATTCTGAAAGATTTTCACTTCTGTATCCAGGGTCTCTTCGCTTTCGGCATTATCTATACTCGACTGGACAAAATAATCGAGGTCTACTTTTCCAAAAGCTTTTGCCGAAGCCTCCTTATTCACTTTCATCCCGAACAGGCGAAGGAAAAGATAAGAAACTCCCGACGAGAATTTGGATATCGGATAAAGAATGATATAACAGATAAAAAGAGGAAGCGCACATACGTTCAGAACCAGATTCGGATTGATCTTAAAAAGTGTTTTTGGCAAGAACTCTCCTGTTACCAGGATAATCAATGTAGAAATAACGGTCTGTATCAATACCATCACAAAATGATTGGTAATCCACCCGGCCAGCAAATTATCACCGATAATCTGTGCCATCAATATACCATAGATAACCAAAGCAATGTTATTCCCGACCAACATGGTAGAAATAAAATCATTCGGGTTCCGGAAGAAAAGCGAAAGAATACGAGACGACACTCCCCCTTTCCGATCCATTTCAAAACGAAGTTTGTCTACCGAAACAAAAGCAATCTCCATACCGGAAAAGAAGGCGGAGAATGCCATGGTTATCAACAGGTAAATAATGATACTCATAACTAATTTACAGAATCTGTTTTTGCCTTTTCGGCATCTTGGTCAACATAAAATATACCGGCAATATTGTGAACAACCGGCTTCAGAAATCGGTCATCCGACTCAAAACCATATCCGGTTATCACCTGATCGGGCTGCTCCATCTGGACAAATTTGTCGGTATATACTTTCTTGGTGGCTTCATTCCAGTATAATAATTCGGTACTGACATGATCTCCTTTCAGACTTTTAATGTCTACATTCCCAATAAGCTTCCAAAGCCGGTCACGGTCGTAATAATAAGCCGTATCTGCCTTTATACTTGCATCTACATGAAACAAGGAGTCGAACTGCTCCAAATAAATTCCTTTCTCAAAGGCCCAATACGAGGGTTTCTTCTTGTCAAAAATCAGCCACTCTTCAGTATTGACCCGATAACGCGTAACTCCGGAATCGGATATAAGAGTCGTCACCCCTCGCGTGTCCATGACAGGCAGGGAATCCCGTTCGGTAATGGCATCGGCCATTGCCTTATTTCTTCCGCCACAGGAAGAAAATAAAAGAAGCATAACAATTGCCCCGAAGACAATTGTTATGCTCAAACTTTTATTTAATAAACTGTTACTTTGTTGTCGCAACATAAATTTATCTGATCGTTGTAGTCTCTCCAATCCAGCCACCGATAGTGATGCGGTCACCAGCTTTGTAACCCAACATGAACAAGTCTTTAGCCTGCGGAGTATAAGCGGAATATCTACCGATCATTTTGTTAGCCTCTTCTGCAACACTCGGATCTACAGATTTAGCTTTCTGCAACTTATCAATAACCACAAAATAAGTACACTTATTCAATGCTGATTCATCACTCCAGTTCGGACTCATTGCATACAGGTTAGCAATAAGGATATAAGGAGCACCGTAGTTTTCATTGAAACTGATTGCTTTCTGAGCATATGATCTTGCCTGAGATAACTTCTTAGCAGTAGTTAAAACACTGGCAGCAGCATAAGCTTTTTCCGCTTTCTTCGCATTATCCGTTTCCAGATTAATCGCTTCATCAAAGAACTTCACAGAAGTTTCAATATCCCCCTTCTTATAAGCTTGGTAGGCACATCCTGTAGCAGCTTCAGCTGAAGGCTCTATTTTATACACATAGAATGAAGCTTGTTGATAGGCTTCACTATCTGTACATTTCATCATCTTCATAATGTCGATAACTTTCTTTAAATAAGCCAGATCTGTCTGATTAGCTTCTACTTTGGGAGCATAGATTGCTTGCAGTGATTCACAATCGGCTGTACCGCTATTGATGAACAGAGCTACCAGATTGTCTTTGATACCAGTAAGCGCTTTCTTTGTACTCTCTTTATCAGCAGCAGCTATGGCAGCGTCCACATATTCGGATGCACTCAGGTAATCCTGAATAAACTGTTCTTTGTGGGCAGGATCTGTTTTCAGTTTATCATGTGACATCTGCAGGAAGTAGAATATAGTAGCTCCCGAAGATTCACCTTTTACAGCATCTACCGACTTTTTCAGCCACTTATAAGCTTGGTTTACATCCATTTTAGGAGCAAAGGCAATATAATCAACAGCCTTGATTCCCAAAGCTTCGTCCTCTGATGATACTTTCACACCTTTTCCCAAAAATTCCTGAGTATACTTCATACGAAGATCATGGGTATTCATCAACTCGTCAAAATACTGTTTGTATTCAGCAGAATTTCTGTCTTTGATCTGTCCCAGCAACCCTTTCAGAATTTTATAACCGTCTGTGAAGGTATAGAAACGAAGAGTCGGACAGTTCTCCAAAACAGCTTTCCACGGAGTATAGGCATCTTTAAAGTTGCCTGCTTTCACCGCTTCGTGAGAAATACTACTGTTCGAATTACAATTAGCGTCGTCCTGTGCTACCACAGTTGTTGCTCCCGCCGAAAGAAACAACACAGCCACAAGCGTTTTAATTTTCATTGTATCTAAATTTTAGTTGTTATATAATACCGTCTATTCTTTCTGTTATTTTACTTTACGTTTGAAGAACCAGCCTTCATTAAAGGTAATTCCAAGACTCAACCGCAATGTATTTTCATCTACCATACCAGCTCTCAGTCCGTGTACTTTAATGTATTGGGCTGAAACATTGATTAGCGAACGTGACCCCGGAAGCGGTAACCCCAAACCGGCTGTCACTCCATACTCACGAGAAGCTCTCTCTCCCCCTATCTTATAGTAGGGTTCCGAATAATATCCGCCAACACGATATTTAATATGTGCCAGATAACTGCGTGAAAAACGATTCGGCATATATTCGGCACCTACTGAAATTTTCATTGCATCGCAAAAGGCGTTAGGTTGATTCATATAGGTTACATCTCCCCATTTCTGCAAATTAAAATCTGCACCAATGATCAGACGTTTGTCATATTCGTAGGTGAGTCCCACTCCAAAACTGTTTGGTGTCCCATAGGTGGCCACCGTATCGATAGTGCTCACAGCAACTGTCTGGTTACTATTGGAATTGGTAAGTGTTGCCCTTTGCACATAAGCTTCATTATGCAAATCTTTTTTAGGTGAGAACACAACTCCTAAAGTAACAGCATGTTTTCTGCCAAACTGTTGTGTATACTGTGCCCCAAAATCCAATTTATAGTCGCGAACGGACAAATAATCAACATTTTGAAAAGCAAAAGCATTTTCATTATTCGGGAAAGCAATGCGTGCCGTACGTGTTATTTCACCCCAAAAGTAAGACACATTCGCACCGACAGACAAATTTTTAAGCACTTTCACTCCAAAACCTACATAAAGCTGATGCAACCCGCCGTCTCCGGAAAATGTAGTCACATTCTGCGCATCTTCCGACGCAACGTCTTTATCTGCTTTTGCCATGCTATAGCCGACACTCGAATAAGGCAACAAACCAATACTCATGGCTATCCATTTTTGCAAACGGAACTGCATGGCGATGTAGTCAAAACTTGAATTTTTCGCATTCAGCTTTGTTCCTTCACTACTGAAGTTGGTATTTTGCATCGAAAACCCTCCGTCGAAAAGAAAAGTCAACGAATCAATCGCTGTGTAAGAAGCAGGATTTAACGGATTAATATGTGATCCATTGCGCAACCCATAAGCAATCCCTCCCATTGCTTTACTATTTGCAAATGCCTGATCAGCCAACTGACCATAGCCATATCGTGTATAAGGAGAGTTTGTATTATTTTGAGCGATTGCCACTCCGGGTAATAATATCGTGAGCAGAAGCGCACAAAGTGTCTGTTTATATCCTACCATTATTATAGTTTAATATTCTATTTAATCCTTTCAACACTAAAAATCTATCTGCAAAGATGACACTTTTTAATTTCGTATCAAAAGAAAAATCATCTCCGCCCGTTAAAAAAACCAAAAGTTCAGGATATTTATGCTTCATAGCCGTAATATACCCTGCAATTTCGTATTCTATCCCTTTTTTCACTCCGGAACGAATGGCTGTTTCAGTATCTTTTCCCATATCCGGCAGGCGTCCTTCCGCATTGATCAAAGGCAAACGCCCGGTGAACTGATGAAGCGCTTTGAGACGCATCCATAATCCGGGCGAAATATTTCCACCATGATATTGCCCCAAAGAGTCAATAAATTCATAAGTGATACATGTACCCGCATCAATCACCAGAATGTCTTTACCGGGAAACTGATCGTTGGCCGCTACAACAGCAGCCATCCGGTCATAGCCGAGAGTTTCAGGTGTTTCATACAGATTCGTTACCGGAAGCGGCGTATTGCAATTCAACCATAAAATGGGTACAGGGAGCTTACCCAACTGAGCCAACACACATTCGTTTAAGTCTATAACAGTGGCAACAATTGCTTTTCGAACATTATATTTGCTGCAAACTGCCTCTAAACAATCCAGAGATTGATTAGAATCGTAAACAACTTCTACCATAGAAGTTTGGTCGAAAAGCGCTACCTTGGCTACTGTATTTCCAATATCGATAATTAAGTTCACTTTCTCTCTGTTTGAGGGTGCAAAGATAAGGGATAAAATTTATTTGCATACTGAAATAAGAAATAAAAAAGCATTGGGAGGCAAAGAAAAGCCCCCAAAAGACGACTTGACGAGCTATCGAAGAGACACGTTTTAAAACAGAAAACCCGCCTGAAAAAGCACACGAAAAGGAAGGCAGAAAACCCAAAACCAAACATCCAGTTTTCACCACTGATTAACAACGCCTTACGTATGTATAAAAACCCAGAAAAACCTACAATACAATACAGAACAATACAATACAGAACAATACAATAACAGAAGAAACAAGATACCGCCGCTGCCGATGCCATCCCCGGTAAACTTATCACAAAAAGATTTATAGCCCGGCGCTCCGGTCCCCGTAGCCCGGCGGTCGGATGTATGCAGCCCGGCGCTCCGCAATCTGTAGCCCGGCGCTCCGACACAAACAGCCCGGCGGTCGGGAAAAAGTGACAGATTTATTCACTTAATCGAGTATTTTATCCCACAAAAGCAGTATCTTTGCCACATGAACTCAAAGTTGCGACATTTGCTCCTGATATTTTTTTCTTTCTTCACCATCCTGACATGGGGAACAGAGAGTCCATCCTCGCCTGATTCTGTCCGAATCAGCCTGCTGACGTGCGCTCCGGGGGAAGAAATCTATTCGTTATTCGGACATACTGCCATCCGCTACGAAGAACCGGCACGGGGTATCGATAGGGTGTACAACTACGGCCTGTTCAGTTTCAACACTCCTAACTTTACGCTACGTTTTGCACTCGGCAATGCCGACTACCGGTTGGGAGTGGAAGATTACCGCCATTTTGCCGTCGAATATGAATACTTCGGACGCAGTGTATGGCAGCAGACGCTCAATCTGACAGCCGAAGAACAACAACAGTTAATCACCCTTCTGGAAGAAAATTACCGCCCGGAAAACCGGATATACCGCTATAATTTTTTCTACGATAATTGTGCTACCCGACCACGGGACAAAGTGGAAGAGAGCCTGCAAAAAAGTGGCAGCCAACTACTCTTCAGCAATACATATACCGAAAATAACGAAACTAAATCTTATCGGGATATTGTTCACCAATACACGAAAGGACACCCCTGGGCACAATTCGGAATCGACTTCTGCATTGGCAGCCAAGCCGACCGCCCCATCAGCGAAAGACAAATGATGTTCTCACCATTCTATCTGATGGATGCTTTTGACAAAGCGCGCATCGTTAACGCATCCGAAAACAGACCATTAGTGACCGCCACAAAAAAAATTATCGACTGCGAACCGGATGTATCCGCACCTGCAGAAAGTGATATTTGGGATACACTTACACCCATCCGCCTATCTCTTCTGTTTTTCATCGGCATCGGCATAGCTACGGTCTATGGCCTGCGAAAAAAGAAAAGTCTTTGGGGGCTGGATATAGCAGTATTCGCCGCAGCAGGTATCGCAGGATGCATTATTGCTTTCCTTGCTTTTTTCTCCGAGCATCCTACGGTGGGAGCCAATTATTTGTTATTTGTCTTTCACCCGGGACATCTGCTCTGTCTCCCTTTCTTCATAAACGATGAACGGAAGCAGCGCAAAAGCAGGTATCATCTGCTGAATTGCATAGTTTTAACACTTTTTATAGCGTTTTTCCCTGTAATACCACAAAATTTCGACTTAGCAGTATTACCTTTGGCACTCAGTTTGCTGATACGTTCTGCAAGCAACCTTATACTGACATACAAAAAAGCTAAATGAAAGGACTATTAACCTCCATACTGACCGTACTTACTTTTACCGGGCTGCAAGCCCAGCCACTCCCCACTACTCCGAAATTAGTGGTGGGACTTACAATCGACCAGTTACGTACGGACTATCTGGAAGCTTTTTCAACTTTGTATGGCGACAAAGGCTTCAGGCGGCTTTGGAAAGAAGGACGCGTATTCCGGAATGCCGAATATACTTTCTGTGGCACAGACCGCGCATCGGCCATCGCCGCCATTTATACAGGCACCACTCCTTCGGTCAACGGAATCATCGGTAAACGCTGGATGGATATGTCGATCCTGCGCACCGTGAGTTGTGTAGACGATCCTTCATTCATGGGTAATTACACGAATGAAAGTTCTTCTCCTTCACATCTCCTGACCTCAACAATTGCCGACGAACTCAAAATAGCTACCCGCAACGAGGGATTAGTATATGCCATCGCCCCCTTCCGTGACGCTGCCATTCTTGCAGCCGGACATGCCGGAAATGGCGCATTCTGGCTCAACAATACTACCGGAAAATGGTGCGGAACAACTTATTATAGTGAATTTCCATGGTGGGTGAGCCAATATAACGATCGGAATGCCGTAGACTTCCGCATTGCCGATATGACGTGGACTCCTGTCCACCCCATGCAAAATTACACATTCCTACCCGAATGGAGGGACGCAGCCTTTAAATATAAATTTGACGATGACCGCATCAATAAATACAAACGGCTGATTACAAGCCCCTTTATCAACGATGAAGTTAACTTGCTGACCGAGGAGCTTCTGGATAAGAGCACAATGGGAAAAGACAATACTCCCGACATGCTCTCACTCACCTATTACGCCGGCAATTATGCTCACAAGAGCGTACAGGAATGCGCTATGGAGATGCAGGACACCTACGTTCGCCTCGACCGCAGCATTGCTTCTTTGCTGGATATCATCGACAAGAAAGTAGGCTTACAGAACGTTGTCTTCTTTATCACTTCCACCGGATATACCGATACTGAATCGGCAGACCGGGGACTCTACCGGGTTCCGACCGGAGAGTTTCACTTGAACCGTTGTGCGGCCCTGTTGAACATGTATCTGATGGCTACTTACGGTCAGGGACAATACGTGGAAGCCTACTACGACCAGCAAATTTATCTCAACCATAAACTGATAGAAGAAAAACAACTGGATTTGGCAGATATTCAGGAAAAAGCCGCTGAATTCCTGATCCAGTTTAGTGGAGTAAATGAGGTTTATTCGGGTAGACGCCTGTTATTGGGGGCCTGGACACCGGACATCTCAATGATACGGAATGGTTTCCACCGTAAACGCTCGGGCGATCTGTTGATCGACGTATTGCCGGGCTGGACCATCGTCAATGAAAATACATCCGACCATAAAGTGGTCCGGAAAGCACATATTCCGTCTCCGCTTATTTTTCTGGGCAGTGGCGTAAAACCGGCCGTAATCAACACGCCCGTAACCGTCGACCACATAGCTCCTACCGTAGCTCACATCCTGAGAATACGGGCTCCGAACGCATGCACTGCAACTCCGATTACCGACATCCGGTGACACTTTCCACACAAAAAACAGTGTGCAAAGCGCAAATAAATCAGCATTTTAATGTAACTTTGCGCAGTTGAATCAATTTAGTAAATAATAAACATAAATAATAGATAATGGGATTTAATGAATTTTTAAGCTCGATTTTCGGAAACAAATCCACACGAGACATGAAAGAAATTCAACCCTGGGTAGACAAGATTAAAGCCGCTTACCCAGAGGTTGCTAAGCTTGACAATGACGGCCTCCGTGCAAAAACAGAGGAACTTAAAGAATACATCCGCAACTCGGCAAGCAAAGAACGTGCTAAAGCTGACGAACTCAGAGCAGGCATCGAAAGCGTGGAACTGGAAGACCGCGAAGAAGTATTCGCTCAGATCGACAAAATTGAAAAAGAAATATTAGAGATATACGAAAAAGCACTTGACGAAGTATTGCCGGTGGCTTTCTCCATCGTGAAAGAATCTGCCAAACGTTTCTCTGAAAACGAAGAAATAGTAGTTACAGCTACAGATTTCGACCGCACCCTGGCGGCTACCAAAGACTTCGTACGCATCGAAGGTGACAAAGCCATCTGGCAGAATCATTGGAATGCCGGTGGAAATGACACGGTATGGAACATGGTTCACTACGACGTACAGTTGTTTGGCGGTGTAGTACTGCACAAAGGGAAAATTGCCGAAATGGCGACCGGTGAAGGTAAGACTCTTGTAGCTACGCTTCCCGTATTCCTGAATGCCCTGACCGGAAACGGCGTACATGTAGTAACCGTGAACGACTATCTGGCTAAACGTGACTCCGAATGGATGGGACCGCTTTATATGTTCCACGGACTCAGCGTGGACTGCATCGACCGTCACCAACCCAACTCTGACGCACGCCGCCAGGCTTATTTGGCAGACATCACTTTCGGAACGAACAATGAATTCGGTTTCGACTATCTGCGTGATAATATGGCTATCAGCCCGAAAGACCTTGTGCAGCGCCAGCACAACTATGCCATCGTCGACGAGGTGGACTCTGTATTGATTGACGATGCCCGTACTCCGTTGATTATTTCAGGCCCCGTGCCCAAAGGCGAAGACCAGCTCTTTGAGCAACTCCGCCCATTGGTAGAACGCCTTGTGGAGAAGCAGAAAGAGTTAGCAACTAAATACTTATCGGAGGCTAAGAGACTTATCAACTCGAATGATAAGAAAGAGGTGGAAGAAGGATTTCTCGCTCTGTTCCGCAGCCACAAAGCACTGCCTAAAAATAAGGCATTGATCAAATTCCTCAGTGAACAGGGAATCAAAGCCGGTATGCTGAAAACGGAAGAGATCTACATGGAGCAAAACAACAAACGCATGCATGAAGCAACAGATCCATTGTACTTCGTGATTGACGAAAAGTTGAACAGCGTAGACCTGACAGATAAAGGTGTAGACCTGATCACCGGTAACTCGGAAGATCCGACTTTATTCGTATTGCCGGACATAGCCGCCCAACTTTCGGAATTGGAAAACGAACATGGATTGAGCGACGAACAAAAGCTTGAAAAGAAAGATGCCTTGCTGACCAATTATGCCATCAAGTCAGAACGTGTACACACCATCAACCAGTTGCTGAAGGCATACACCATGTTCGAAAAGGATGATGAGTATGTGGTAATCGACGGACAAGTGAAGATCGTTGACGAACAAACAGGACGTATCATGGAAGGCCGCCGTTACTCAGACGGACTGCATCAGGCCATCGAAGCGAAGGAAGGTGTGAAAGTAGAAGCTGCCACACAAACTTTTGCCACCATCACTCTGCAGAACTACTTCCGTATGTATCATAAACTCTCGGGTATGACCGGTACGGCCGAAACAGAAGCCGGTGAGTTGTGGGACATTTACAAACTGGATGTAGTCGTGATTCCGACCAATCGACCGATTGCTCGCAAAGACATGAATGACCGCGTTTATAAAACAAAACGCGAAAAGTATAAAGCCGTAATCGAAGAAATAGAACAACTGGTACAGGCAGGACGCCCGGTATTGGTGGGTACTACTTCGGTAGAAATCTCCGAGATGCTGAGCAAGATGCTAACCATGCGCAAGATCGAACACAACGTATTGAATGCGAAACTTCACCAGAGGGAGGCAGACATCGTTGCTAAAGCAGGTTTGAGCGGTACGGTAACCATTGCTACAAACATGGCCGGTCGTGGTACGGACATCAAGCTGAGTCCTGAAGTAAAAGCAGCAGGCGGTTTGGCGATCATCGGTACCGAACGTCACGAGTCACGTCGTGTAGACCGTCAGTTGCGCGGACGTGCAGGACGTCAGGGTGACCCAGGTTCATCTGTCTTCTTCGTTTCACTCGAGGACGACCTGATGCGCCTCTTCTCTTCCGACCGTATCGCCAGCGTGATGGATAAACTGGGATTCCAGGAAGGTGAAATGATCGAGCACAAGATGATCTCCAACTCCATCGAGCGTGCACAGAAAAAGGTAGAAGAAAACAACTTCGGTATCCGTAAACGTCTGTTGGAGTATGACGATGTAATGAATAAGCAACGTACGGTTGTTTATACCAAACGCCGCCATGCGCTGATGGGTGAACGTATCGGAATGGATATCGTTAATATGATTTGGGACCGTTGTGCCGCCGCTATCGAGAACAATGCAGACTACGAAGAATGTAAGCTGGACTTGCTCCAAACGCTCGCAATGGAGGTTCCTTTCACAGAAGAAGAGTTCCGCAACGAGAAAAAGGATAAGCTGGCAGATAAAACATTCGATGTGGCAATGGCTAACTTCAAGCGCAAGACAGAACGTCTGGCACAGATAGCCAATCCGGTGATCAAGCAAGTGTACGAGAACCAAGGACATATGTACGAAAACATCCTGATTCCGATCACGGACGGAAAACGTATGTACAATATCTCTTGCAACCTGAAAGCTGCTTACGAAAGCGAATCGAAAGAAGTAGTGAAATCATTCGAAAAATCGATCTTGCTCCATGTCATCGACGAGTCTTGGAAAGAAAACTTACGTGAATTGGACGAACTGAAACATTCGGTACAGAACGCAAGTTACGAACAGAAAGATCCGCTATTGATCTATAAACTGGAATCGGTGACTTTGTTTGATAATATGGTAAACAAGATCAATAATCAGACTGTATCCATCCTGATGCGTGGTCAGATTCCTGTAGCCGAACCAACTGAAGAACAGCAAGAAGCGGCCAGACGCGTAGAAGTACGCCAGGCAGCTCCGGAACAACGTCAGGACATGAGCAAATATCGGGAACAAAAACAAGATCTGAGTGATCCGAATCAGCAAGCCGCTGCCCAGCAAGATACGCGCGAAGCCGTGAAACGTGAACCCATCCGTGCCGAAAAAACAGTAGGACGCAATGATCCCTGCCCATGTGGAAGCGGAAAAAAATATAAAAATTGTCACGGACGGAACAGTTAAGTATATAAAGAACCCGTAACTCCTTAATAAAAGCCTTGAACGGTTAAAAACTGTTCGAGGCTTTTCTATATTCAATCAAAATCGTATTTTTGTTCTTTCAGAAAAGTAAAAAAACAGGCTATGACAAAATATCCGTATATTCTGTTCGTATTGCTCCTTGTGTCTTTCAGTTCCTGCCAGACTGTTGAGCAACTTTCCATTGATTATATGCTCCCTGCGGAAATCAGTTTTCCTAACGAGTTGAAACGGGTGGCAATCGTAAATAATGTCAGTGCCACACCTGATAATACCTTACCTCCCAAAGAAAATAAAATAAAAGATAAAAATGAACTCAGCCGGGCAGTATCCTATCACGACGGCCAGCCCGTGCTCACTACCGAGGCACTGGCCAAAGCCATAGCTGAGCAGAATTATTTTAACGAAGTCGTTATTTGTGATTCGGCTCTGCGCGCACGGGACTTCAGACCTCGTGAATCAACTCTCAGCCAAGAAGAGGTCCGGACCTTGACACAGACTTTAGGTGTTGATTTCATCATTTCACTTGAAAACTTGCAAATGAAATCAACACGTGTTTTCAGCTATATTCCCGAATGGAACACCTATTATGGTACATTAGATACTAAAATCTATCCTACGGTAAAGATTTATCTTCCGGGACGGAAAAGCCCGATGGTAACGATCAACAGCAACGACAGCATTTTTTGGGAAGAGTACGGAAATACCGAAGCGTTTGTCCGCTCACGTCTCCCGGATGACAAACAAATGATTCGCGAGTCCTCTGAGTTTGCCGGTAGCATCCCGGTAAGCAAGATACTGCCGTACTGGAAAACAGCCTATCGTTACTACTTCATCAGTGGCTCGGTAGCAATGCGCGATGCAGCCGTCTATGTGAAAGAAAATGAATGGGACAAAGCATCAAAACTTTGGGAACAAGCTTTCGAAGCAACTAAAAATGACAAAAAGAAAATGCGTGCAGCTTTCAATCTGGCCCTATACCACGAAATGAAAGATAGTGTGGAAGAAGCAGAGAAATGGGCTATCAAAGCACAGGAATTTGCACGTAAAATAGATAAAATCGATTCACTGAAGAGCAGTGATATAGACTTTAGCAGAATTCCCAACTACTACCTGACCAGCCTTTATGTGAACGAATTGAAGGAAAGGGCCGAGGGATTAGGCAAACTTAAAGGCCAAATGAGTAGATTTAATGATGATTTTTAAAGAAATCATGCAAGGGTTCTTATTTTTTTTATACCTTTGAGCTAAATAAAAAGAGCTAAAAGATATGAAACTTAGTCAGCAGTCACAAGCCATTATCGAATCTGCGATTCAAAAAGCAATTAACAAATATACCTGTGGATGCGAACAGACCATCGTCACAGATATCCATATTCAACCGAACCAAAATTCCGGTGAGCTCTTCATCTATGATGATGAAGATGAAGAATTATCCAGTGTAACCATTGATGAATGGACAGCCTACGAGGGAGATGACTTTTACGAAGATGCTGAAAGAATCTTCCGCACCATGCTCTGCCGTATGAAAGAAGGTGGAAGTTTCGATAAGTTGACTATCCTTAAACCTTATTCTTTCGTATTGGTAGACGAAGATAAAGAGACGATCTCCGACCTTTTGCTTGTAGACGATGATACACTGTTAGTAAATGATGAACTTCTGAAAGGGCTGGATAAAGAACTGGACGATTTTCTGAAAAACTTATTGGAAAAATAGTTCCGCCCCCTCCTTGTGATATAACTGAAAGAGGCTATCCGAATAATTCGAATAGCCTCTTTTGGATTGGGTTCATGACGGACACATGGATAATCAATACCTTGTCACCTTGTCCGAATGCGCCTTCAAGTATTCAAAACGATTGATTAGTTCACCCAACTTTTTAGGGTACTTCTCTGCCAGATTCTCCTGCTGACCGATATCCGATTTCAGATTATAGAGTTTATAGCCATAGCCTAAACCGATAAAGTCACCGTCTTCCTTACTATAGGGATTATAATAAGGGGGAATCAGCGCCCAGTCACCCTGACGATAAGCATAATTGAACATCCCTTCGATCACTAACTCTTTACGCCCCTTTTTACTCTTACCTAAAAAAGCATCCATCGTATTCTGACTATCCACTTTATCCGGATAACTTTGTCCCAGAAGTGAAGCAAATGAAGCTAATAGATCCATCTGGCAAACAAATACATCTGATACCTGAGGCTTCACCCTGGCCGGCCAGCGAAGCATAAATGGTATACGGGTTCCCCCATCAAACATGCTTGTTTTACCTCCGCGTAAAGGACCGGCTATTTGGTGATCACCCACCAATTCAACAGCATCATCTTTGTAGCCATCATCAAGTACCGGACCGTTGTCACTTGTCAGAATCACGATGGTATTCTCTGCCAATCCCAGTTTATCCAATTCTTTCAGAAATTGATCTACACACCAATCAGCTTCCAGAATCACGTCGCCACGAGGCCCCATACCCGACTTCCCGACAAAACGTTCGTTAGGCACACGAGGTACATGCGGTTGATGAAGTCCATAATAGAGAAAGAAAGGTTTATCCTTGTTTTCATCAACAAATTGTTTGGCTTTATCCAGAAATAATCCTGCCATTTCTTCATCTTTCCACTGTGCCGCCTTACCGCCTTTTTGGAAACCAATACGAGGCACCCCATTCACGATGGAACCTGCATGCCCCACACTGGGGTGCATACGCAACAACTCCGGATTGTCTTTACCGGTGGGTTCGCCAGGGAAATTTTTCCGATAATCCACATAAAGGGGGTCATTCGGATCCAGCCCGACCACTTTTCCATTTTCCAGAAAAACACAAGGAACACGATCATTCGTCGCTGCCTGAATGAATGAATAATCGTAACCGATCTCGGCAGCACCGGGATGTACCTCCTTATTCCAATCTACATGCCCGTCTCCCAGACCGATATGCCATTTACCGACAGAACCGGTAGTATACCCTGCCTGCTTCATCAGCTTTGGCAATGTTATCTTCTGTGGATCAATAATCAACGCGGCATTACCCGGCAAAATCTTAGCTTCGACATTGCTCCAGGGATACTTCCCGGTCATGACCGAATAACGGCTCGGAGTGGACGTAGCTGCGGTACAGAATCCCTGTGTAAACCGAATACCTTCATTGGCTATACGGTCCATGCCCGGAGTCTGTATTCGATGGGCACCATAACAACTTAAGTCTCCGTATCCCAAGTCATCGGCAACAATCAGGATAATGTTGGGCTGTTTTTCTGTTTTTTCTTGTGCAGACTGCGGCACTCCGGCCAAAGCAGTAGCCGGCAAAGATACCCCCGCTACCACCCCTAAGGTACAGTTTAGCAACTTCATTTTTTCGTTTGTCATATTAAATTTGTTCAAGAGTAATTTCTGATGAGGTCAATGGAGCCTGAGTACAAAGATAGGCAAGAATCTTGTTCTGTCATGAAAATAATGAAATTAAATATAAAGCACATCTAAAAAAGATGCCGCCTCAACGATATTATCATTAAGACGGCATCCTGTTTCTGCCAAGAAGTTTTCTAAGGTTTCAGATTTTTCATCCGGACATGCCTTAATATATTCTGTAATTCAAAAACCCGCTCCGGATATAAAGAAGCTTCGTTCTTCCGTTCCGCCACATCATCTGCTACATGATATAATTGGGGGGTACTCAAATTACCGGTTTCTATTTTAGGTCCCCAGGTAATCATGGCAGGTCCGTCATTCGGCTCAATATACTTCCAATCTTTGGTACGGACCGACAAAGTGTGATTTGAAGCCTGCTCTATCACCCATGGACGATCGGACTGATTCTTGCCTAACCAAGTATCCAGAAAGTTAAAACTGTCAGGTGCCGCTCCTTTGGGTAGCCCTGCTCCAACCAATGAAGCCAAAGAAGCAAACCAATCAATTTGTGAAACTAAAGCATTGGAAACCTCGGCTGAAGCAGCTCCCTTCGGCCACCGGACAATAGCGGGAATACGGGTTCCACCTTCAAAAGCACTGTACTTATTACCACGTAACGGTCCTGCGGGACTATGCCCGTTCAGCAACTCCTCTGCCCGATCCTGATAGCCATCATCAACAACCGGCCCGTTATCACTGGACAGGATAATGAGGGTATTTTCTGATAATCCCAGCTTATCAAGTGTATCCATAATCTGACCTACACTCCAGTCAAACTGGACTATTGCATCTCCGCGCAATCCCATCGGATTTTTACCACGGAAGCGATCGTGCGGAAAACGAGGGACATGAACATCGTTCGTCGCAAAATACATAAAGAACGGCTCGTCCTTATGCTCACGAATGAAACCTATGGCATGTGAAGTTATCGAATCAGCAATATTCTCGTCTTTCCACAAGGCCTTGCCTCCCCCTTTCATATATCCGATACGACCAATGCCATTGACAATAGCCATATCATGTCCATGGCTTGACTTCAGATTGAACAACAACTCCGGGTGATCCTTTCCCAATGGTTCTCCTTCAATCGGTTTACGATAACTGACCTCAATCGGAGCAGAGGGATCATAATTGGCCACCTTGCCATTTTCTATAAAAACACACGGAACACGATCAGCGGTTGCAGCCATTATATAGGAATAATCAAAACCGATATCTCCTAAAGCAGTCGGCAACGGAGCATTCCAATCTTGTTCCCCATCCTTATCTCCCAATCCTAAATGCCATTTGCCGATAGCAGCAGTGGCATAACCGGCGTTTTTAAACATGTCAGCCATCGTATAACGCTCGGGGCGGATAATCATCCCTGCATTGCCTGCCGCAATATCCGTGCCCGGACGACGCCAAGCATACTCTCCGGTAAGCATGGAATAACGGGATGGGGTACTTGTAGCTGCTGTAGCATGGGCATTATTAAAGCGGATCCCCTCAGCAGCCAAACGGTTTACATGGGGTGTCTGCACATTCTTTGCACCGTAACATTCCAAATCACCATAGCCGAGGTCATCAGCATAGATAAACACAACATTGGGGAGTTTCCGATCGTTTACTTTTTGTTGGGCTTTCCCTCCCTTCTGACCGGTAGCAGCCATCAAGCATGCTACCGGAGAGAGACAAGCCAATAATACATATTGTCTCATTACTTAAGCTATTAAATTAGTCGCGTAAATTAGGATTAATATTCTGTTCAGACTGTGGAATCGGCCATGTATAATCTGTCGGATTGCGGAAAGCACGTTTACCAACATACCAACGGCACTTCCCTGTCGGATCAACCTCCTTGGTCGTTGTTGCATACTGAGTTGAATTTGGATAGGGAGCACCCCATATTTTCTGGGACAACACTTCATGTGCAATCCCCCATCGCATGATATCCCAGTAGCGAATGCCTTCCATAGCCAACTCAATGCGACGTTCGTGACGCACGATCTCACGAAGTTTAGCCGGATTCACTTCGGTAATAACAGGCATCTTCACACTGGCCCGACCTCTCACTGCATTGATTGTCTCGTCCAATGTTCCCTGAGTGATCGTTTGATTATCTTCAACCAGACATTCCAGATATCCCAACAACACTTCGGCATAACGAATAATCGGAGTCAGTCCGTTTGCGCTCTGTACATCGTTTATAGGTGTCGATTCTTCAAAATATTTCCTCATCATAAAGCCGGTTCTGGAAGCCTCGCTCGTATAATCGAGCTTCTCTTTCTTGGCTGCACTATAGTCAGGACTCATCTTATACTCTGTACCCATAAAGATGGCACCATTATAGTAAATTGTATAATCCAGACGCGGATCGCGATCCTTTCCTAAATTAGACGGGTCATATCTCGGATCATCATAGCTGAAAGGAGTTCCATCCTTAAATTCATACGATTCGTATAAATCAGCAGCCGGATTGACCAGGCTCCAGCCCCCGTCTTTGGCAGAAAGTGCATGCTGCGGCAGACCGGTACCCAGATAGTTTTCCAGATACTGGATGTAGAAAATATTCTCCTTGTTCGAAGTTCCGGTAGAAGGATAAAACAGCTCCTGATAGTTGGCGTTTATCGCATTATCTCCCAATTCCATAATATCGTGGAAAGCCTTTGCTCCACTTTTCCAATCTTTCTGCAACATGCAGGTACGTCCGAGAAAAGCAAGGGCCGCCTGTTTACAAGCACGTCCGGCTTCTCCCGCCGGAATGGCGGAGAAACGGGGCAAATCGGCCGCAGCTGCAGTAAATTCGGTTACACACCATTTCAGGATATCGGCCTGTGAAGTCTTTGTCACATTGTTGGCTTCTTCACCCGTCAGCACATTCTCTACCAAAGGAACATCCTTGAAGTAGCTGGCAAGATAAAAATACTGGGTTGCACGTAAAAAGCGGGCCTCAGCAATCATCCGTGTCTTTTTTGCCGATTCGGAACTATTCTGAATGCCAACAAGAAAACGATTGCAGTAACCTATTCTCTTATAAGACGTTTCCCAATATCTTTTAATAAATGCATTATCAGCCGTCAAATTACCACTTGAAATCTTGAAGAAAGGATTATTCTCCCCCCGACGGTCAAAAGCATTATCCGAAAGATGCTCCATCATAATCATTCCGTGATAGGACCACCAATCCGAAGGGTTATACTCTACGCCGTCTGTCAGGCTTCCTCTATAAAGAGAAGTCAATGCCAGTTCCGCATTCGATTCGCTATTCCAAAAAGTCTCTTCAGACAAGTCTGTCAGTGGATAGCGCTCTAAATCACAAGCTTGAAACAGTCCTGCCGCCAATGCCAATGCTACTATATATTTTAAACTCTTCATCTTACATCAAAATTTTAAGGTTAAACCAAATGTATAAGTTGACAGAATAGGATAATAACTACCGTCTGTATTAATTTCCGGATCCCAGCCTTTACGATATCCGCTGATGGAGAATGGATTATCAAGTGATATATAAAAACGAAGGTTGGAGGAACCGAACTTCTGAGTTATATGTTTGGGCAATGTATATCCTAACTGGATATTTCTCACTTTGAGATAAGAGGCATCCAGAATCCAGAAGTCAGAACCCAGCGTATTGTTGCTACCCGCATTCGACATCACCTCGAGACGGGGATATTTAGGATACCGGTTCGACTGATTATTCGTCCAGGTCTCTTCTGCCTGCCATTTCTGGATATTACCTTCCTGGAAGAAAGCATAACCGGCATAATTAGTCAACTGTCCTTTTACTTTGGCCACTCCTTGAAGCAATATATTGAAATCGAATCCTTTGTATTCGGCACCCAATCCTAAACCAAATGTATATTGAGGTATCTTCGATCCCAAATAAGCTTTATCGGCTTCATCCACCTTTCCGTCACCGGAAATATCCACATAACGCAAATCACCCGCTTTGGAGTTAGGAGCAATCTTACTCTGATCATGCCATTCTTTTACTTCTTCATCAGTCAAGAATACGCCATCCGTCTTATAACCGTAAAACATATTCATCGGATAACCCAGGAACAGATTGCTACCATTACCTATCATTCCACTCTTTTGCTCCACATCTCCTACACCCAGACTGATCACTTTATTCTTGATAATGGAAAAGTTTCCGTTAACATGATAACTAAATTCACCAACCTTATTCTGGTGCCCTATTTCAAACTCCCATCCCTTGTTTTCAAGACTTCCCGTGTTGACTTGCGAAAGTGCAAGACCGAAAATAGAAGAATAACTTGCGCTCGGTTTATACAGGATGTCTGTTGTCTTACGATAGAAATAAGCTGCATTAAACGTCAGTTTGTTCTTCCAGAAAGCAGTCTCGATACCGACATCCGTAGTACGGGTCTTTTCCCATTTTAGAGTCGGATCAACATAGGTAGTCACTGCGGCACCCTGAGTATAAACACCCCCGAATACATAGTTCATTGCTTTTCCAAGAGCATAAGTAGACTGATAAGGATAGTTACCAATATTGTTATTACCCAGAATACCGTATGATGCTTTCAGCTTCAGATTATCAATAAAGCTCAGTGACTCTGCTTCTTTGAAAAATTGCTCCTCCGATAAACGCCATCCTGCAGCAACAGATGGAAAGAAACCAAATTTATTATCTGTCGGGAAACGGGAAGAACCATCATAGCGCATCGTGGTTTCAAACAAATAGCGTTGGTCATAATTATAAGTCAAACGTCCGAAAACAGACATAATGGCCCAATCATAGCCTCCACCGGAATTGGTTTGCCCATCAGCTCCTCCGGCGTTCAGGTAGGGGACTTCATCCGATGGGAAATTCAGGCGGCTTCCTCCTACGGTTCTCTGCGATTCATCTTCCCAAGTATAACCGACTAATACAGACAAATCATTCTTGCTGAATTTCACATTGTAATCTGCCAATGCCTGAAACGTTTTATAGACCGTTTTATACATGGTATCCGACAGAGAAGAAGGACCCAACTTTTTACCGCCTGTAATCTCCATAGCCGAACGATAGTGACGAATCTGCTGACCGGTATAATTATATCCTCCGATAGCTTTCAAAGTTAAACCTTTCACCGGTGTAAACGCCAACTCTACATTAGAACGGAATTTATCAAAGTTTTCATCATAAAAAGAACCACTATCCAACCATGCCAACGGTGTACCAAGCACCTTGGGTCCTAAACCGTACGAACCATCTTCCAATTTGGTAGCCCACAATCCTGGGAAACGAAGTGCATTGCTTGAAAAAGCTTTAAATCCTGCAGAATCCATTCCACCCGGAGTAGAAGGCTCGCTTCTTTTTGAAACGACACCGCCTAAACGTGTGGTTAATGTAAGGTTTTTAGCCAATTCTGTCGTCAGATTCACTCTGCCGTTATAACGATCATAGTGATTGTGTTTCATCAGCCCGTTCTGTTTTACATAGCCAAAGGAAACCATATATTGTGTTTTATCATTGCCTCCGTTCACAGTCAGTTCATGTCCGGTTTGCAGCCCTTTGTTACCCAATAATTTGTCCAGATAGTGTTCATTAGGATAATTGTACGGATCGGAACCATCTTTATATTTCTGAATCTCTTCTGCCGTATAAACCTCCTTGCCCATTGCTTTATTGTACAGTTCGGCATACTCCCACGAATCACACATTTCAGGTAATTCAGTAGCCTGATTAAATCCGACATAACCGTTATAACTTACGGTAACCTTACCCTTTTGACCACCCTTGGTTTTCACAAGTACAACACCGTTCGCAGCACGCGAACCGTAAATAGCAGCAGAGGAAGCATCTTTCAAGATTGAAATACTCTCAATATCAGCTGGATTCAAATCATTCAAGCTACCGGGAAGTCCGTCAACCAACACCAAAGGATCGGGGGTTGCTCCAAAAGAACCGACACCACGTACACGAATTGTACCTTGATCTTGTCCGGGATTACCGCTCGATTGTGTAATTGTTACTCCGGATAGTTGTCCGGTCAGCATATTCGAAACGCTGGGAGCGGTTCTGGATTCAAGTTTCTTACTATCCACCGCAGCAATCGAACCAATCACGTTCACTTTCTTCTGTGAACCATATCCAACCACGACCACCTCTTCCAAAGCCCGGGTATCTTCTTTCATCGTAACACTTAATGGTTTTCCCGAAACAACTTTCAGTTCCTGAGTCTGATATCCGATATAAGAAATCTCAATCACCGCTTTCTCCGAACTCACTGATAAGGAGAACTCTCCCTCTAAATTAGTTATGATACCGTTTGTTGTCCCTTTCTCAACGACACTGGCACCAATCACCGGTTCTCCGTTCACATCCGTCACTCTTCCCGAAACTCTTACCGTTTGTTGTTGCTTCGATGTCATTTCGGTAGATAAAATAATCTTTTTATCCAAAACGGAATACTTCACATTAGTCCCTTCAAAGATTTCATCCAGCACTTTAAATATATCACTCTTGTCAACTGAAACGGAAACCATCCTTTTCAGGTTAACATGTTTGTTATTAAAGAAAAAGCCAAAGCCCGATTGCTTTTCTATTTCTTTCAGAACTTTCTCTACAGTTTGATTATGTATATCAATACTGATCTCCACCTTTTGTGCAAAAACATCTGTGGCATGCACAAAACTCATAGAGCAAATTAGGAATAGAATAAATAGTCGCATAGTTCTTGGTATTTTATTCGAGGTCAGCCAAAGCGAAGACTTTACCACCCGCAATAATTGGATGCTAAAATAATTTTGCATAATTTTGTATTGACTTAAAGTTAAAAAAATAGTTTATCTTAGCTTGTCGCTAAACAAGCTCAAAAGGTTTACTCTTTTACGTATGGAAGGATACGCCAATATCTTTCCGTACGTTTTTAGTAATTCAGGGAGATTTGTTTTTCATAAGCATTTCTTTTAAGGGTTAATTAATAAATTTCAATTTTACTCCGTTCATCCTGAATATCAGGACTCTCCAGGTATCTCCATTGTATCTTGGACGAAATTTTAAAGTATTCCAATATGCGTTCAAGCCGTTGTTCGGTGAATGTACCCGTAAACGCATTTGTTTTTAAACGTGTATTCTTTATAATGAAAGTTACATTAAAACGTTTTTCAAGCATTCTCAACGCTACTTCCAACGGCGTATTACTGAATATGATCTTGCCATCTTTCCAGGCGGTTTCCGACAAGCCAGATGTAGCATATAGCCGCACATCACCGCTTGTCGAACTATAAACAAGCTTTTGTCCGGGTTTCATAACAACTTTCTTAACCCGATAATCTCTATCATTAAAATGAAAACAAACATGTCCTTCTACCAACGTGGTCGAGACGTCCGGTTCATCTTCATAAGCCTCCACATTAAAATGGGTACCCAATACTTCTATCTTTGATGCATGTGGAGTAGAGACGAAAAACTTCTTTTTTAAATCTTTTGCTACCGCAAAATAAGCCTCTCCCCGCAACTCCACATCTCGTGTATCACCTTCAAAAAAAGTTGGATAACGTAAAGAAGATTCCGAATTCAGATAAACGACCGTACTATCTGGTAGTACCACCGAAGTTGTCATTCCCGGATTCGTCTTAATCTCAAGCATCTGACTCAAGACAGGTTTACTATTGTTCATGTATTGCACCACAAAAGCTATAAACAAAGGAATGAATAAAACAGCAGCGGTACGTTGTATCCACTCCCACCAAGTTGTTTTCTTTACAACCATTCTACTCCTAACCTTATCCAAGGCCTTCTCCGTATCCACCTTACGCATTACGTTAACTGTATCTACAGCCAGATAAAGAGTATTCATCTGATCAACCATCTTCCGGTTCTCTTCCGATTCTCCTATCCAGGCTTCCACCTGCCTGCACTCTTCTTCCGTAGCCAGTCCTTCACAATAGCGAGGTAGTAAATGGTCTATATCTTCTTGATTCATATTTATAACTCAACTCTTTTATTAATAAGACAGGTGGGAAAATAGGATTCCTAAACTTAATTCCATTTTTTTTTAGAAAATCTTTGTTTTAATAAGAAAAGACTATCTTTGTATATAAATTAAATTCTTAGATCTATGAAGCCAAACCGGACAAGAGAAGAGATTTTATTGCTTTCCAAACTTCAACAAGGGGATAAAAAGGCTTTTAACGCCTTGTTCAGAAAATACTATCCAACGTTATGTGCATACGCCCACCGGTTTGTGGATTTGGAGGATGCGGAGGAAATTGTACAGGATGTGATGCTTTGGCTATGGGAGAATCGTGAGATATTACTTATTGAATCATCACTAAGCCAATATCTTCTAAAAATGATATATCACCGTGCATTAAACCGCATCGCGCAGAAAGAGGTAAAATATCGCGCAGATACACTATTTTATGAAAAAAATCAGGCAATGATTTACGATGTAGACTTCTATCAGATAGAAGAATTAACAAAACGGATTCACACAGCCATAGCAGCGTTACCGGAATCTTATCGAGAAGCATTTATCATGCACCGCTTCAAGGATATGAGTTACAAAGAAATTGCAGAGCTCCTTAATATATCTACTAAGACCGTAGATTATCGTATACAACAGGCACTGAAATTACTACGCAAGGAACTCAAGGAATTCTTATCATTGGCATTAATTTTTCTGGCAGCGTAGTTCGCACAGACGAAAGATAGACATTATAAAAGGAGGCAGAGTTACCGAATAAAAAGAAGGAGTTGTGTCAAAAGTCTTTTCACCACAAAGGACACAGAGTAGCAGAGATTATTCACATTGATCATCAACGACTTAAAGACACATCTGTGTTATTCTGTGTTCTCTATGGTGAGTTTCGACACCCCCTCCTTTACACATGCACTGTTTATTCTATCGTAATATCAAACTGATCATAAGAATCTGTTCTCCACGATTTATCGCAAGTCAGAGGAGAGAGAGCAAAAAGAGGAGAGAAAGTCTTGATTTTAATCGTTTTTCCATCAGGCATAAATTCCATAATTCTCAGCCACCCGTCTCCACCGTTACCAAACCATTGTCCATCTGCTGTCTGTGCATTGAACATCATTTGAGGAACATTTTTACCGGATGCATTTTTATCAATCCGGAAACTGACATTATCCTTATAATCGGCTATCTCACATTCGTGTCCACAAATCACCATACAAATATTCTTTGAAGGATAAACCAACTTGTCCCAAATAACTTGTCCATAATTGGCAGGTGTCATTTTATAATTCTCTTTTTCAATTATTTTTCCTGTCCATGCCAGATATGAATGCGTCAACAATATCACCTTATGATCCTTATAGCGAGGTGAATCCACCACTTTCTTCGCCCACTCCAAAGCTTCATCACGAGGAGCAAACTCCAGAGAAACAACTAAAATCTTACCCCAGGTATCAGTCACGAATTCATAAGCAGCATTTTCCAGTGTTGGTATGCCCTGATAGTTATTTCCTACAGCAACCAGACTTTCTCTCCAACAAGAATTTCTCTCTGAAGGAAAGTAATCAGGAAAATGACACAAACGATTTTCTGCTTTTTGATATCCATAATCATGATTGCCGGTACAAATCACATAAGGCAGCTTTCCGTCCAAGCGCTCAAATGCACGCGAGGCGGCACGCCATTGTTCTTCACTTGTCTGATTCCCGTTCACTCCATCCGGAATACGGATTTCATTCTGCTCCACCAAATCACCGGTACAAAGCACTCCTTTTATATTCAGAGACTCAATGCTATTAGCCACCCATGCTGTCTGCAACTCAAAAAGAGGTTGGTTGGCATCGAACTTTGTATAGCTCTGTGGATCGGGCAACAGAATCATTGAAAAAGAATTTTTATCGGTAAGTTTTGCACGTACCGGATAAACTTGCGCAGAAACAAATAAAGTCTGCATACAAAGAATAAAAGCTAATAAGTAGTTTTTCCTGTTCATAAGTATTACATTTAAATATTTCAAATAAAATTAAGTAGCAAAGATATAAATACTCACTGGCAATAACCCCTGTATCCTCCTAATTATTTCAGAAGAAAAGTGGCCATTACAGCTTTATGATCCGTCGGCCACACCCCTAACGGGGTTATAAATAAATCTTTGCTTCTCTCCTCTATACGTTTACTGCGGACAATCGATTTTGAAGGTCCTACCACAGATACATCCTTCAATTTCAATTTTTTGTCAGGCCTGAAATAAATAAAATCAATACGGTCCCGTTCATCAGCGTCAGGTGCCCACGACAGCTTTTCTACAGCTATACCTTCATTATCAGACGGAAAAGTAAATCCCGGATGTGTGATCGGATTAGGATATTTTGTCCGGTAGGCATCTTTAAATCCCGCATTTTCAAGGAGAACGGAACAATCCCACCGAACTACCGTCCCGTTATGATCCCACAATTTCTTCGTATTTTCGTTCCAGTCCAAATGTGAAGGTTCATTGAAATCACCGCCTAATAAAACAATATTCCCCTTTTCTTTCCGGGCATCTTCTATCACATGACGAATCGCTTCATCACGCAAAGATTCATTATTGGCTTTCTCAATCACCGCTACATCCAGTACCGGTGCATCCAACTTTTTCCATGTAACGCCACTATATCCTCTTGGCAGATAACAGGCATAATGTGTATAATCCAAATGTGCGGAATATACAACAACATCTCTTCCATTAATGCGTATGCGGGCTTTCAGTACGGAACCGGCATCATCTTCCAAGGGACAATTAGGAGCCTGTTCTTCAATTTTATATTTAGATAAAATACCTACATCCAACTTGCTGTTTTCACCATAATATCTCTTTCCACGTTCTTCCAAAGCCTGTAGTATACGCGAAATAAATTGTTTTCCATGATAGTTTCTCACTTCACTAAACATCACGATATCCGGCTCCAGACGAGCCACCTCGTCAGCTATTGCCTCAAAGCCCCCTTTCACCATGGTACCTTCCTGCCAGATATTCATTTGGAGGACTTTAACTTCGTTTCCCTTGCCATAAGCCATTACAGTAGATAGCCATAAGACTATACTTAATAAACTATATCTCAACATCATATTAATAAATGTATTAAAAACCAGAGGAGGTGCGAACAGAAAGCATTTCTCTCCATTCTGCACACACCTCTTCTAAAACTCTATTTTATTGCAAAATCCACATCAGTTTATTAACGTCATCTACTCCCCCGAATTGACGTTGCAAAGCCTCGTTCTGATGCTCCAGATTATAATCAGACTCTGATTTCGGATACATCCAGCGCATAGGCAGTCTGTCATTCATCGTATTCCGGTTGGTTGCAGGATTAATCGGTAATATCGGATACCCTGTACGACGGTAGTCATAATAAACATCATACGGATGTTGCATGAACGATGCCAGATAACGTTGTGTCAATATCTTCTCAAGGTCTCCCTCTCTCTCACCACTTAACTGTATAGCCGGTGTTTCAAGAAAAGCCGCAATCGCTTCCTGCGTCAACGGATGTCCATGATGATAGATCTCTTCATCCGGAGTATTAGCAGCTATAAACTCCATGTGAGCTCTGATTGCCTTCTTGTAATAAGTAGTTGCATCACCCGAAATCCATCCTCTCACGGCAGCTTCTGCCAGAATGAAATTCTGTTCGGCATATCCCAATCGGACAACCGGTTCTCCGGAAGGATAATCAGTATACCGCGCATTAAATCCAGAATATTGTTCTGTGGCATAAGCCTTCTCTATCTGCTCAAAAGGCAATGACGGATCAGTCCCGATATAAGCATCCCAACTGTCAGCGGTCACTCCTGCATCAAGTTTAGCCTTTGCCGGTTTGGCATAATAGAACATACGGATATCTCCGGTTGCCTTAAACTTATCAATCAGCATAGTAGAAAGCATGGCATAACCGGCGTGTTTAGTATTTGTGTTATGGAAAGGATATACAGTATTCGCTTTATCCGCATATTTCATCTGAAGATTATCATCGTTTGATTCCATTAAGCTACCCGATGCCACGATCCGGGCAAAACGTTCTTTCACATTCAAATCTACATCACTCTCTTTCTTCGAAAGATGCATCAGAACTTTCAACTGAAATGCTGTAGTCGCTTTCTTCCATTTGCTGATACTACCTCCCAGAATCGGATCACCATCAAAATCTTTAGCTGAGGAAAATAATTCGTATGCTCTTTCCAGATCACTCAAAACAAACCCCATCACTTCCTTTTGGGTATTGTATTTAGGGCGCACCAACCCTAATTCACCTTGCAAAGCCTCCTCGTAAGGAAGGTCACCCATTTCCATCGACATATAGAATATTTTGTAGGCCTTTATAAAATGCGCCAGACCATCGTATGCATTCACATTATCATCCGTAACAGATTCGACCATCTTCTGTGCATTAATCAGTGTCGTGTATCCTCCGAAACCGGAACGTCCGAACACATTATACTGGTAATCTTCCATACTTTCGCCCCATGCCATCTGTTTGGCAAGCAGATCGTCATATATAAATGATTTACTGGCACTGGACGATGTAATATCCAAAAGTAATCCGGTCGCCAGCAGTGAAGAGGTAACCTTAGTGGTTGCATCGGGATTTGTGTTGATTTCATCGAACTTATCGCAAGAAGCCAGCAAGGTAGTTACCAATAACAACGATATGTATTTATTAATTCGTTTCATATTATTCTATCTTTTAAAAATCCAATTTTACATTAAAGCCTAAATAACGGGTGGACGGAGAACTTAGGTTATCTGAGTCACTGTCGGGATCGGTAAAGCGGAACTCTTTAGTCCATACAAACAGATTTTGTCCGACAAAAGCCAGTGTCAAACCTTTCATATGCAGTTTGTTGCAAACAGACTTAGGCATCTGATAGCTCAGCGAGAGGTCACGCAGTTTGAAGAACGTCTCGTCAAATACATTCTGACGTGTCACGGTACCTATATACGGGTTAGTACTTTTCATATACGACTCGTAAGATACTTGTACGTCGTTCGGAGCAAATACTCGATCGTCATGGATAATTTTTCCGTTCGAATCGTAATCTACACTCCCGGAAACGACTTTCACTCCGGTACCTACAAAATTGGTCTTCTTATTCACCACTTCATCATATCGCCACTGATTGTCCGAATCAATATGTGCCCCCGAGTTCCACATCGCCTGATTGGTTTTCGAGTGTGCCATACCTCCTACCCGTCCGTCAAGTGTAAAGGAGAGAGTGAAATTCTTGTAAGTTATCGTATTCGTCCAGCCCCATATCCAATCAGGATATTCATAACCGATAACCGACTGGTAATCGCTCTGTTTAGGATAACCATTGTAATTGATAATATTTCCTTGAGGATCGCGTTCCCAATCGTAAATTCCGTACCAATCCCAACGTTTACCGACAGCTACCCAAGGCTTCTGTGTAGAATATACCGGGTCTATTTTGGTATAATACCAACGGTCACGTGACCAGTTGAAAGCCGACTCCCAATTCCAGTCTCTTGTTCTGATAATATCGCCTGACAGGGTCAATTCTACCCCACGACCCACATATTCTTCATCAATGTTGATCAATGTAGACGTAAATCCGGAAGAGTTGCTGATGCCGGCACTACGAGTCAGATTGTAATAGAGCTTATTATAATAAGTAAAGTCTACTTTCAGACGATTTTTAAACATATGGACTGCCGTACCGATTTCATAAGAACGTGTAGCCGAAGGTTTCACCGCAACACCACGGATAGATGTGGGATAATATGCAGCACTCTCACCATTCCACAAATCGGTAGACACACTATAAGTATTGTTAGTATCATATACTCCCAGGTCACTCTTAGTTTGTGTCCATGCACCTCTCACTTTCCAGAAATCAATAAATTTAGGCATTGGGATAAACTGCGAAAGCACAACACTGCTGGCCACAGACGGATAGAAATAAGATCGTGTCTCCGACGGCAAGGAAGATGACCAGTCATTACGTCCCGTTACATCCAGAAATAAAGTACTCTTCCACGAAACAGAAGCTTTTGCATATACACTGGTCACCAGTTTTTTAGTAATACCACTGGTTGTTTTCAACGGGTCTACAGATGATTTCAATGAGTAATATCCCGGAATTTTCAGACCATTTTGTGTTTCAGCCAAAATATTATCACTCTTCCAGTAATAAACGTTTCCACCCACGAAACCATCGACATTGAAATTACCGAATTTATGATCGGCAGACAGTATCAAGTCATTGTTTAAACTATATCCGCCTAAGCGTTGCAGACCATAATAACCCTGTTTATGCCAACCACCCACAGCACTTACAGCATTCCGCCACTCTTTTTTCTGTGAATACGAGTCCAGCCCCGAACGCAGTGATAAGTTCAACCAAGGAGTAAAATCATAATTGGCAGAAAGATATCCGTTAATCAAATCATAATCGCTTGAACGCGTAATTTCGTTCGCAATGAAATATGGATTATCATACCATTTGGTATCCATCCAGTTCTGCTGTTCATCCTGTTTAATCCAGTAATTTTTATAGTCCCGTATATCATACTCAGCCCCTGACCATACCAACAAATTATAAAGGAAACCACTTCCACCATATCCGGCTCCCATATCGTTGGGGTAGAAACGTTTGTTATAAGTCAGACCTCCGTCAAAAGAAAATTTCTTCCATTTCATATCGCCCGATACTGAGTAAGTAATCTTATTCAATTTTTGATTCGGATACTGCCCTTTGTTATATACATGGGTCAATGAAGTACGTACGCTACCATATTTACCTTTCTGGGATACACTTACATTGTTGTTTGTCACCAAACTCAATTCTTGAAAGTTCTTTAAGTTATTTCTACCTTTCGAAACCAAAGGCATATCCACCCATTCGTGAGTATACGGATCATATTGCAATGCTGTACGTCCGATGTCCAGTTTGTCTCCCCATACATATCCTCCGGTGGAATAAGTCCCCTGCGACCCGGAACTATATGAAGTTTGTACCTCCGGCTTTCTCAGATATCCGGCTGCAAACATGGTACTGCTGTTTACAGTCACATTCAATCCTTCTTCCTTACCTTTTTTAGTGGTAATCATCACTGCACCGGCACCTCCACGGGCACCATAGAGTGCCGAAGCCGTAGCTCCTTTCAGGACATCAACCGATTCGATATCATCAGCTGCTATATCATTCAATCCCACATTACCATAAGGTACACCGTCGATAACTAACAGGGGGGCAGATGCACGCAACGAGAGTGAAGGAGCTGTATTGAACTCTGTACTGTTTTTTACATTCAATCCGGCAATCTTGCCCGTTAACGAAGTAGCAACATTCACTGTTTTTACAGCAGCCAGCCGATCTCCGTCCACTTTTTGCACGGCATACCCCAGAGCCTTCTCTTCGCGCTTGATACCTAATGCCGTTACAACAACCTCATCGAGCAGTTTCGTGTTCTCGGCCAACCGAACAGTAAGTGAAGTATTATTACCCACAGGAACTTCTTTGGTGATGTACCCGATATACGAAATGATAATTGAGCTTTTAGTTCCTACAGAAAGACTAAAGTTACCGTTGACATCTGTAATCGTCCCGTTTCCGGAATCCTTTTCTTTAATATTAGCTCCGATAATGGGTAAACCGGCCTCATCAGTAACCAGTCCCTTTATCTTTTTAGTGGTCTGCTGTTGTGCAGCAGTCGTTTCCAAAATCTGTTTAGGAGACAGGATAATACTATTCTCCAATATTTTATAACCGATATCCGTACCGGCAAACAGCTGATTCAAAACTTGGCTGATCTCTTTTTGAGTACTTTTAATAGTCACACTCCGAGAGATATCCACCTGCTTATTATTATAGAAAAAGTGGTATTCCGACTGCTTCTCTATTTCATCCAGCACTTTCTGAAGACTGCTGTTGCTGACATTCAATGTCACACGTACTGACTGGCTATAACCCTTAGCCGCAAATGCCATACTGGCAAAGACAAACAACATGATCGCTGATAGTTTCATACACAAAGGTATTTTTTTCAGAAGCGAAAAGATATTCTGCCTCCCGAAAAATTGGAAGTTTAAGTAAATTGTCATAGATTTGTAGTGATTTTGATTTAAAAAATTCTATTAACCGCACAACTTGTCGCCAAACAAGCGGACGGTGGACTTTCATACAGGAAAATACGCCAATATTTTCCTGTATGTTTTTTTGTTTTAAGGTGGACGTGTTGTCATAGGTATCAGATTTTAAAAGTTTAATATTCAAATGGTCAATATAGCTCTATTTTCATTTTCTGCTGTATTGTCTGCTGTGTGTTATGTTCCAGTTCTATAAATCTATACTGTATGCCCGAAGCAAGCCTGAAGTGTTCAAGAATCAGAGGTAAGTGCTGTTCGCTGAATACTCCGGTAAATGAATTTCCATAAAGAGTAGAATCTTTTACGATAAACTCCACATGAAACCGCTTGGTAAGTATTTTCAAAGCCTCAGACAGCGGGGTATTCCTAAATACCACCTGACCGTCTTTCCAGGCCGTATAAGTTTTCACATAAGGTTTGTCGGTCCTCACTGTACGTGTTTTCGGATTATAGATAAACTCCTCATCAGGCTTCATCACAAAGGTCCGTTGCTTGTCACCCTCACCCAGAAATGACAATTTCACAGAGCCCGATACTAAGGTAGTTCTTACCACACTGTCCGTCCGATAAGCCTCTATATTGAACTCCGTACCCAAAACCTCAGTCTGAATACGGAAAGGCGTATTAACAATAAATCGCTTACTTTTATCTCTATGCACCTCAAAGTAAGCCTCTCCATCAAGTTCTACGTTACGTATATCTCCTGTGAACCTGGTAGGATGTTTAAGTGAAGATCCCGAGTTCAGCCAAACTTTAGTTCCATCCGGCAGATTCGCTTCAGCAACCATACCGGGATTTGTCCGTATCTCCACATACTCCACGGGGGAGTTTTTCAAAATCAGATAAAGGGTGGTGGCAAGCAGCGGCAAAGCTAAACAAGCAGCAATACGCTGCCCCCACACCATCCATGAAACTCTATGTTGATGTTTGTGTATTCGGTCCTTTACCTGATGGAAAGCCCCAACAGAATCTACATGCTTCATGTAGTTCAATGTATCGGCTGCCCGGTAAAGCTGAAAAATATCCCGTGCTGTCTTCGTATTCTCCTCCGAAGTAGCGATCCACTCTTCTACCTCCTTTTGTCTGTCAGCAGGAAGCTCCCCGGCAAAATAGCTTAAAAGAATTGACTCATTTATGTAATAGAATTCATCCATAATTCGTGCTTTTATAGATAAGACGAATGAAATCAGAAATCTCCTAACCTAAAAACGTATTTTTTTTGAAAAAAATATTATTTTTGCCCAAAACGAGGGTTTACATGCACAACAATACATCGCATACAACAAGCGACGAAATTCTTTTTTATCAGATACAACAGGGAAATGAAGACGCATTTGAAGCGCTGTTTCTCCGGCACTATCCCGCCTTGTGCGCTTACGCCAAGCTGTTTGTGGAACCGGACGACGGACAGGAGATTGTATCGGATGTAATGGTCTGGCTTTGGGAAAATAAAGAGATGCAGGCATTTGAAACTTCTTTGAAAAGTTACTTGTTCAAAGCTGTTAAAAATCGTTGCCTGACTCTTATCAATCGGAACGAAGTCAAACAAAGAATCGAAAAGATGATTTTCGACAATCTCCAATCACAGTATGATGATCCCGATTTCTACGTCATGCAAGAATTAACCGAGAAAATAGAAGAAGCTTTGGCACGACTCCCGGAAAATATCCGCGAAGCATTCGAGCTCAATCGTTTCCAGAATCTGACCTACAACGAAATAGCCGAACGCTTAGGAGTATCTCCCAAAACGATAGATTACCGGATTCAGCAGGCACTGAAACAACTGCGCATCGATCTGAAAGATTATCTGCCCGTCCTGCTATCCTTCCTGCTGCGTTAAAACAGCGGAGCATTCAGCAAATACTATACAGAAGTCCGGTAGGGTAAAGTAAACCAAAAAAGAGAGCCTTTACCAACCTCGGAGGTAACCCCGATCTCACCTCCCAGTTTTTCAATAATCATCCGGCTGATAGATAGTCCCAGCCCGGTACCTTGTATAAAAGGATTATATTTGACAAAACGTTCAAACACATGCTCACACTGTTCGGTAGACATGCCACAGCCTGTATCAGACACATAAAAATATAATGTTGCGGCATCTTTCAACCGATATCCCATCCGTATCTCCCCTCCGGAAGTGAACTTAATCGCATTGGTCAACAAATTAATAATGACTTGTGTCAGCCGATTCTTATCAGTATATAAAATACATTGGGGCAATTGTTCGTCAAAAGTTAGAACGAGTTCTTCCGATTTGATACGCAGTTTACCCACTTGTTCTATCTCCGACATCATTTGATTGACATCCGCACGGGTTATATGAAAATCATACATTCCGGACTCGATCTTCGACATGTCCAGAATATCGCTGATCAGTTGAAGCAGAAGATCTGTATTGGTTTCAATGATATCGGCATATTCTTTCATCTCTTCTTTATCTTCTACCTGCGAAAGCAGGTTTGAAAAACCGACAATAGCATTCAGAGGGGTACGTATTTCATGACTCATATTCGCAAGAAAAGCTGATTTTAATTGATTAGCCTCCTCCGCTTTCAGACGTGCCTCTTCCAGGCGTTGATGAGTTTTCTTAAGAATATGAATATAAAAGCCAATGGCACCTGCTACCAGAAGCACAACAAATACCGTTAGTAAAATCTCCTTTTTATACTGCTCAAAGAAACTCATAGGAAGATTGACATATACAGCCCCTTCCGGATAAAGCGAAACAGGGATTTGGTAGGACTGCAAAGCCGGATAACAAAGATAAGCGGCCGGCTCACCCCCTAATGCAGACGGAATTTCGCGGGGTTGCTCTCCTTTCAACACACGTTCAATCAGTTGCAATAATGAATCTCCGAATGCCTCCACCGATACATAATACCCTCCCGCAAATGTGTTATTGGATAAATCCTCAGCAGCCAGCAAAAACAGGGGAGAGTGCACAAATCGGGTAATAATCTCTTGAATATGATCAAACAAATAGTTATTGTCGTCTTGGTTATGCGATTCAAACCACGAATAATAAATCAATCCGGTGTTTTTATCATATCCGCTCAAAGTATCGAGCAGCATTTCAGTAGAAATATTTTTGGTTGACAACTGCTCCAGACTCAGCTCCGGGAAGTATCTGCCCACAGCCTGACTGACATCACCACGAACTGCCTCACTGATATATCGGTCATCGGATATAAAAGCAACTCGTTTCATCCCGGGCATCACTTGCCGCATCAGTTCGATAGTCTCTTTTACATAATACGTTTGCCCCAATGTAGTCACATTATATCCTTTGCGCCATTCTTTAGCCGGAACGGTATTGGTATCAGTCAACGGTTCGTGAGACAGCAAAACATCAAGTGTTGCCGGCAAGCGGTCCCGGGCATTAGTAATGATGACCAGCACATCTCTCCATTCATCATCAAAAAGCTCCCGACAGACAATCCATCCCGGGTCACCTATAAAAACAACCAATCGAGGAGGTATATCATGCTTTCGACGTAACTGTTCTACAATTGCAGTTGCCTCTTTACGGCTACAAAGGGCTGGTACAGACAGAGATTCAGCCGTTACGGCAACATCTTCCTTCTGCAATTCCTGATGTACATACCAATATATACTTTTTGCCCAGGGAAGATTAAAGTTAATAGAATTCAGAAACAACACATCTCCACCGGACCTGTCCTTGTGAGCCGATAGCCGACAGTTCATTCCTCCCAACAGAATCAGAAGGAAACAGAAATATCTGAATTGCATTTGTTTCATTTGTAACGGTCGATTGCTAAAATCGGTGACAAAGGTATCATTATTATTCGTATACAGAAAAAGGCACCCTATTATTTTAGAGTGCCCTTTTATATTTATCTTCTAAAAAGATCTTCTTACGCGTTTCTCAGAGATGCAATACTCTCCTTGAGCGATTTAATGATACTTTCGGCATCAGCCTGTTTCTTGCGTTCCATTTCAATAACGGCAGCCGGCGCATTACTCACGAATTTCTCATTGCTGAGTTTCTTCAAAACGCCCTGCAAGAAGCCCTCTTTATGTTTCAGTTCGGCTTCCATACGTGCTATCTCAGCTTCCACATCGATCATATTACCCAAGGGGACTGCAAACTCAGTCGTTCCGATCATGAATGAAGAAGCTCCGTCAGCTTTTACATCCACTACCTGAATAGCAGACAAGTTACACATTTTAAAGATAACAGGGTTCATTTTCTCTACCGGGTTTACTCCTACCACTTGTAACTCAAGCGGTTCTTTCATTGCAATATTCTTTTGCAAACGGATGGCACGCACACTACTGATTATCTCTTTAGCCGTTTCAAATTGTTTCAAAAACTCCTCGTTCACTTCTCCGACTTCTGCCAACGGTTCTACCATCAGACTTGCCCCCGGCTCACGCTCACGCAACTGCTGCCACAATTCTTCCGTAATAAATGGCATGAAAGGATGGAGCATAGCCAACAGACGTTCGAAAGCACTCAAAGTCATTGAATAGATAAATCCGTTTACAGGTTGTCCATAAGCAGGTTTCACGATTTCGAGCAACCATGAAGAAAATTCATCCCAGAACAGTTTATAAATCAGCATCAACGCTTCGCTCAAACGGTACTTGCTGAATAAATCGGCTACCTCAACTGCGGCAGCATCCAGTCTTTGGTCAAACCATTGTACAGCCAGGTGTGCATCCGCCGGAATATCGATTGTTCCCATTCCATTCTCCCAACCTTTCACCAGTCGGAAAGCATTCCATATTTTATTGCAGAAATTACGTCCCTGTTCGCAAAGTGCATCATCAAAAAGAATGTCGTTTCCGGCAGGAGCCGAAAGCATCATCCCCATACGTACACCATCTGCTCCGTATTTCTCTATCAACTCCAACGGATCCGGTGAGTTGCCGAGCGACTTGGACATTTTACGTCCCAATTTGTCGCGGACAATACCCGTAAAATATACATTTTTAAACGGCATTTTACCTTCATACTCATAGCCTGCCATAATCATGCGAGCCACCCAAAAGAAGATAATATCCGGACCGGTCACCAGGTCACTGGTAGGATAGTAATAGTTAATTTCTTCGTTACCCGGATTATTGATGCCATCGAACAAAGAAATAGGCCACAGCCAAGAAGAGAACCAAGTATCCAGACAATCTTCATCCTGACGAAGGTCAGCCATTGTCAGATGATCGTTGCCTGTTTTTTCTTTAGCCAGTTTCAATGCTTCTTCGTCAGTAACGGCTACTACATATCCGCCTTCCGGAAGGAAGTAAGCCGGGATGCGGTGTCCCCACCACAACTGACGACTGATACACCAGTCTTTGATGTTCTCCATCCAATGACGATAAGTATTTTTATATTTGGCAGGATAAAACTTAATCTCATCCTTCATCACCGGCTCAAGGGCAATCTGAGCCAAATGCTCCATCTTAAGGAACCACTGCATAGAGAGTTTAGGCTCTATCACTACATTGGTACGTTCAGAATAGCCGACTTTATTGGTATATGCCTCCGTCTTTTCAAGTAATCCGGCGGCTTCAAGATCTTTCTCAATCTGTTTGCGAACTTCAAAACGGTCCATACCGATATACATACCGGCAGCTTCGCTGATAGTCCCGTTATCATTGAAAATATCAATACTTGGCAAGTTATACTTCTCACCCAGCATATAGTCATTCACGTCATGTGCCGGAGTCACTTTCAGACATCCTGTACCGAATTCGATATCTACATAATCATCCTCAATCACCGGGATGACACGGCCTACCAGCGGAACAATAACCTTCTTACCTTTCAGGTGCTGATTTTTCGGGTCATTCGGATTGATACACATAGCGGTATCGCCCATAATCGTCTCCGGACGAGTAGTCGCAACAACGGCATAACTGTCTTCACCCTCTACCTTATATCTCAGATAATACAGCTTTCCATGCTCCTCTTTGTAAATCACCTCCTCGTCAGACAAAGCTGTCAATGCCTTCGGGTCCCAGTTTACCATACGCACGCCACGGTAAATAAGTCCCTTCTTGTAAAGGTCTACAAATACTTTCAGCACACTTTCGCTACGCTTTTCGTCCATAGTAAAAGCAGTACGGTCCCAGTCACAGGATGCCCCCAACTTACGGAGCTGTTTCAGGATAATCCCACCATGTTCATCTGTCCATGCCCAAGCATGCTTCAGAAACTCGTCACGAGTCAGATCAGTCTTTTTAATACCCTGTGCAGCCAACTTATTCACCACCTTTGCTTCGGTAGCGATAGAGGCATGGTCGGTTCCCGGCACCCAACAAGCATTCTTGCCTTCCATACGTGCACGACGAACGAGGATATCCTGAATGGTATTATTAAGCATGTGTCCCATATGCAGCACACCGGTGACGTTAGGCGGCGGAATAACGATGGTGTAAGGTTCACGTCCATCGGGTTTCGAACTGAATAATTTATGGTCCAGCCAATACTGATACCACTTTCCCTCCACGTCAGCAGGGCTGTACTTACTTGCTAATTCCATGTTGTATATATCTATTTTATTAGTTTATTGCGAAAGATTGGCGCAAAATTAATAAAAATAAGTAGAATATAGGGACAGGAATATGTACTTTTGTTCCTCGAAAGAAAGAAGTAGCAATGAAAAGCAAAAAGCGAGTCATACGGTACTCTGTTTTAGGAACTTTAATTATCCTTGTCTGGGTCACTCAGGCGATCCCGGCAATGGGGGAAGGATATGCACGCTCGGTCTATCCTGTTATCTCGTACGTCCTGTCCGGTTTTTCCAATTTCTTTCCTTTTGCTTTGGGTGACCTGTTCATAGCATTCAGTATTACAGGGATTATTCTTTATCCGGTATACGCACGCATCCGCCAAAAGTTAAGTTGGAAAACAATCCTGAGAAGGGATACGGAATATCTGGCATGGATCTATGTATGGTTTTACCTGGCATGGGGACTCAACTATTCGCAAAGAAACTTCTACGAGCGTACAGGGATACCATATATTACCTATACTCCGGAAAATTTTGACCACTTTGTAAACCAATACATCTATTTACTGAATGAATCATACGTTCCCATAACCCGGATCGACAAGGAAACCATCTGTAAAGAGGCAGTCAGCCAGTACAGTCTGATCAGTGACAGTCTCGGCGTACACCATCCTCCACACTCCATGCCACAGGTCAAAACAATGTTGTTCACTCCACTTATTTCAATGGTAGGAGTAACAGGAAGCATGGGACCGTTTTTCTGTGAGTTCACGCTGAATGGTGACTTGTTACCTCCACAATATCCGGCAACCTATACGCATGAACTGGCCCACTTATTGGGTATAACCAGTGAAGCGGAAGCCAACTTTTACGCCTATCAGGTCTGCACACGTTCTACAAATAGAGAAATCCGCTTTAGCGGTTACTTCTCTATCCTGGGACATGTGCTTGCTAATGCCCGCAGATTGATGACAGAAAATGAATACCGGGAATTATTCAGTCGGATACGTCCGGAAATCATCGAACTCGCCCGGAAGGATCAAGAGTATTGGATGGCTAAATATAGCCCGTTGATAGGTGATATTCAAGATTGGATATATGACTTATATCTGAAAGGAAACAAAATAGAAAGCGGACGGAAAAACTATTCGGAAGTCATCGGTCTGCTGATTTCATACAACGAATGGAAAAAAGAATCAAATAAAGAATAAACATGCATACAAGAGAAGAACAGATGGAAGCCTTCGGGCGCTTCCTGGATATACTCGACGAACTTCGGGTAAAATGTCCCTGGGATCGCAAACAGACCAACGAAAGTCTGCGCCCCAATACTATCGAAGAGACTTACGAATTGTGCGACGCATTGATGCGCGATGACAAAAAAGATATTTGTAAAGAGTTGGGAGATGTATTGCTGCACGTGGCCTTTTATGCAAAAATAGGCTCAGAAACCGGTGATTTCGACATGAAAGATGTTTGTGACAAACTCTGCGAAAAACTGATTTTCCGCCATCCACATGTTTTCGGAGAAGTAAAAGCCGACACAGCCGGACAAGTATCCGAAAACTGGGAACAGCTGAAACTAAAAGAAAAGGACGGAAATAAAACTGTATTAAGCGGAGTCCCTACTGCCCTACCCTCACTTATCAAAGCTTACCGGATGCAGGACAAAGCACGTAATGTAGGATTCGATTGGGAAGAAAAAGAGCAAGTCTGGGAAAAAGTCAAAGAAGAAATTGCAGAATTTCAGGTAGAAATAGCCCATATGGACAAAGATAAGGCGGAAGCCGAATTCGGTGATGTCATGTTCAGCCTCATCAACGCTGCCCGTCTCTACAAGATCAACCCGGACAATGCCTTAGAACGTACAAACCAAAAATTCATCCGCCGATTCAACTATCTGGAAGAACACACCATTAAGGAAGGCAAAAACCTGAAAGAGATGTCTCTCGCAGAAATGGATGCAATCTGGGATGAAGCCAAAAAGAAAGGACTGTAAAAAGTCCTCTCTCCTCTAAAAGGATAATACCAAAATTCCACTGCAAACTAACGGATTGCGCAGAGTATGTAATTGACGGATCAATAAATATCCCCAATTAGTGTTTATCTGTGCAATCCGTTAAGTCTGTGGTAAATTCTCCCGCTCTTGCAGGAAAGCAATTTTTCATTCTATTTTTTCTTTCCTTTGTTATCACGAACCCCTTTCAACAACTCTCGGTGAAAACGCATTTCCGCTCGCTGTATCAGATAAATTTTCTTACACGGAAGTATCTTTTTAAACTTCTCAAAATAAGTTTTATCCAGACGGTCTGAAGCAATACGGGCATCGTATACCCCTTCCAATATTTCTCCATATTGTGCGTCAGTGGTTTTATCATCTTTGCCACTACGAAGCAACTTCCAGGCCTCGTCATTCAGTTGTTTTTTCCGGTCCTGTAATTCAAAGTAAACCGGGAAGAACTTTGCTGCCTCTTCCTTAGTCAAACCGGCTTTTTCTGTTATAAATGCTCGTTGTTTGGCCCTGAATTCTTCGGGTGACAAATGTTGGTTAGGATCTCCCATGGCATTCAGTGCCGGGATACAACTACAAACTATAATCAATAGAATAATCAGTTTCTTCATTTTGCTTTATTAAATCAGTTTAGTTTACTTATTCAGCTGTAGCATCACTGAGATAGACGTACAAAGAGTAATCGTCCAGCATCGAGCGATCCAGTGCTACATCAATATATTCATCCGAAACAACTTCGGTTCCTGCATCATTTGCAGTCAGTTGATCATCCACCGTTGCCGGCTGGTGATTTGAAGAAGCCACACGGATAATCAATGCAGCTCCTATAAACATAGCCGCCATATAGAATAAAGGTTTCACCCTAGTCCACATTGTGGGTTGCTTCACTTCTTCAAAAGCAGGCTTCTCTTTTTCCGGAAGTTTACCCATCACCTCTGAAGTCAAGTTTTCAAAGTATCCCTCAGGTACTTTAAAGGAATTCTCCCTCCCCACTTTCTTCAATATGTTATCTTCTTCTTTCATACGTTCTTCTCCTCTCTTCTTCTTAGACATTATGCATATTAAAAGGTTTAATCAGCCTCCTCCAAAAACTTCTCGATTTTTTTCACGGCATGGTGATAAGAAGCTTTCAGAGCCCCCACCGAAGTGCCGAATATCTCCGACATCTCTTCATATTTCATTTCCTGATAATATTTCAGGTTGAACACCATCCGTTGCTTTTCAGGAAGGGTCAGCAATGCCTTCTGAAGCAATAACTCTGCCCGATCCCCCGAGAAGTAAGGATCGCTCTCCAGTTTCTGAGTCACGTCGGCCTCCGGATCGTCAATGGCAATTGTATTCATAGCCCGTTGTTTATTCAGGAAAGTGATACATTCGTTCAGGGCAATACGGTAAAGCCAGGTAGACAGCTTTGCCTCAGCCCGGAAATAGTCAATGTTTATCCATGCCTTAATGAAAGTATTTTGAAGAAGGTCATTGGCATCGTCATGTGAAAGTACCATCCGCCTGATCTGCCAGTATAATTGTTCGCTATACTGCGAAACGATCTGCTCAAATCCCTGCTTCTGTGTCCTCTCATCCTGAAGGAGTGCCAAAACCTCTCGTTCATTATAAGGGTTCATAGGTTCGTTTGTAATTCGTATATGTTATTTTAGACAATTCTATTCAACAAAGGTTTAATCGATCTCCCGAAATTAAAGACTTATACACAAGTTTTCTTTTGCAAGTATAGTATCCGGAAAGATAGCCGAAGCTTCTTTCAGCAAAACATTTTCATCTTCGTAGCGGGCAGAGAAATGACCGATCACTAATCGCCGTACACCAGCTTCCACAGCTATCCGGCCGGCTTGGGCGGCTGTAGTATGGTACGTTTCTTTAGCACGTGCCAGTTCCGATTCGGCAAATGTAGCCTCATGAAAAAGCAAGTCAACACCTGAGATCTGTTCCGCAATCTCCCGCCGGAAAATCGTATCCGAGCAATAGGCATACCGTCTGGGAGGATCCGAGGGGCGGGTCAAGCGCACATTAGCAATCACTTCTCCTTCCGGAGTTATGTAGTCTGCACCGTTCTTTATCCGATTCAGTTCATAGACCGGTACTTTATAGAAATCGATCATATCACGGATAATATGGTTCGGCCGGGTCTTTTCCGCAAACAAAAAGCCACAACAGGGAATACGGTGCTGGAGCGGGATGGTGGTGACTGTCATCGAACGGTCTTCATAAATCACCGACGCTTGTCTGGTGTCAAATTCATGGAAAATGACTTTATATGCCAACGTATGGCAAAAGAAATTAAGCATAGGAGCCAATAACTCCTCCAATCCTTTTGGAGAATGGATATGTAACTCTGCCGTGCGCCCCAATAACCCGAAAGTGGAAATAAGCCCCATCAATCCGAAGCAATGATCACCATGCAGATGCGAAATGAAGATATGGTTCAGCCGCGAAAATTTCAACCGCGACTTACGCAATTGCATCTGTGCCCCTTCTCCGCAATCGATCATAAAAAGTTTATCACGCAAGTTGACTACCTGCGAAGTGGCAAAATGCCGGGTAGTAGGCAATGCGGACCCACAACCCAATATATGTAATTCAAATTTTTCCATCTTTCAAACTGTATTTGCAAAGATAGACAATTAAAGTTCAGCGCAATGATTCAACATACAAAAAAATGAAGGGTATCCCATTGAATGAGATACCCTTCTATATCAATCTATGAAAGATTTGAATTACTTCTTACCTTCCAGCTGTTCTTTCAAAGCAGCCAAAGCATCGATATCACCCAAAGTAGTAGAAGCAGCCTGATTTTGGATAGCAGGAGTTTCTTCTCTCTTAGAAGATTTCTTTGCGTTAGAAGCAGCTTTCTTCTCAGCTCTTTCTTCCGCCTTGGCAACATCTTCGAAAATGCGGCTATGAGATAGGATGATTCTCTTAGCGTCTTTGTTGAACTCGATTACTTTGAATTCCAGTTTCTCGTCCATCTGAGCCTGTGAACCGTCTTCTTTAACGAGGTGTTTCGGAGTAGCGAAACCTTCAACGCCGTAAGGAAGAGCAACTACAGCACCCTTATCCAACATTTCGATGATTGTACCTTCATGTACAGAACCTACAGTAAATACTGTTTCAAATACATCCCAAGGATTTTCCTCAAGTTGTTTGTGACCAAGGCTCAGACGACGGTTTTCTTTATCGATTTCCAGTACCTGAACTTCAATATCAGCACCAATCTGAGTAAATTCTGACGGGTGTTTAACCTTCTTAGTCCAAGACAGGTCAGAGATGTGGATCAATCCGTCAACACCTTCTTCGATTTCTACGAATACACCGAAGTTAGTGAAGTTACGAACCTTAGCAGTATGTTTAGAACCTACAGGATATTTTTCTTCGATAGTTTCCCAAGGATCTTGTTTCAGTTGTTTGATACCCAAAGACATCTTACGTTCTTCACGATCCAGAGTCAGAACTACAGCTTCTACTTCGTCACCGACTTTCATGAAGTCCTGTGCAGAACGCAGGTGCTGTGACCATGACATTTCTGATACGTGGATCAGACCTTCAACACCCGGAGCGATTTCGATAAATGCACCGTAGTCAGCCATAACCACTACTTTACCTTTCACTTTGTCACCTACCTGGAGGTTCGGATCCAAAGCATCCCATGGGTGCGGAGTCAGTTGTTTCAGACCCAAAGCGATACGTTTCTTCTCGTCATCAAAGTCGAGGATAACTACGTTCAACTTCTGATCCAGCTCAACCACTTCCTTCGGATCGCTTACGCGGCCCCAAGACAGGTCAGTGATGTGGATCAATCCGTCTACGCCACCGAGGTCAATAAATACACCATAAGATGTGATATTCTTAACGGTTCCTTCAAGAACTTGTCCTTTTTCAAGTTTACCGATAATTTCTTTCTTCTGTTGTTCCAGTTCAGCTTCGATAAGAGCTTTGTGAGAAACAACCACGTTTTTGAATTCCTGGTTGATTTTAACAACTTTGAATTCCATTGTTTTGCCAACGAATACATCGTAGTCGCGGATCGGTTTCACGTCGATCTGAGAACCCGGCAAGAATGCTTCGATACCGAATACGTCAACAATCATACCACCCTTAGTGCGGCACTTGATGTAACCCTTGATAATTTCTTCATTTTCCAGAGCAGCATTAACGCGATCCCAAGAACGGGTAGCGCGGGCTTTTCTGTGAGACAGAACCAACTGTCCTTTTTTGTCTTCCTGGTTTTCGATGTATACTTCTACAGTGTCACCTACTTTCAGATCAGGATTGTAGCGGAATTCATTCAAAGGAATGATACCGTCTGATTTGTAACCGATGTTCACAACAACTTCACGTTTGTTCATTGCGATTACAGTTCCGTCAACAACCTCACGGTCATTTACTTTGTTAAGCGTACCGTCGTAAGCTTTTTCAAGTTCTTCGTGGCTGGCACCAGCGAAGCTCTCGCCGTTTTCATACGCATCCCAGTTGAAGTCTTCAATAGGAGCAACGTTCTTTAAGTTTTCCATTAATAATTAATTGTTTAGTAATTCTTTAATTAAATAAGACATTATATTGATTATATAAATCGGGCGCAAAGATAGAACTATTTTCTTGAATTAGAAAAGAATAACAAAAAAAATATCAAAAAGAGCTACAATCGGTATGTCTCACATCAAGCTCTTTAAAGCCGCGATAGAATCGGATACATATCGGTTATCCGGTTCTATGGAACGCCAGTAACACAGATTGCCCAATAAACGCTTCAGATAAACCGGATCGGTGGAGCCAATATGCTCCTGATGACTGGCCAATCCTTTTGTCAGGACGTAATGCACATTCTTACGGATCTCCCTCTTTTTAGTTTTGGGAATTGTCATCTTCGTGCCCGAACTAACTGATACTCCGGTAATTATCTTACGTTTATGCTCAGGCAGAAAACGGGTTTTCTTCACATTCATCGTAAACCCTTCCTCCCTGATAACCTGATCAATCCGTGACAAGACTTTATCCTTCGGCAGAAAATCTCCCGAAAAGGTCAGGTCATCGGCATACCTCGTATAGACCAGCCCGTATTCATCGGCTAACGCCATCATTTTTTTATCCATCGGATAAGCAATAATATTGCTGAGAGCCGGACTTGTAGGCGCACCCTGCGGAAGGCACCTGTTACAACAGCAGAGTTCCGCCAGTACTTTCGCTATAGGACGTGAATATCCCATCTCCCTGAATGTCGCTCTCACTTTGGGCGAACGTATGGAAGGGAAAAAGTCATGAAGATCTACTTTCAATACATTTTTTCGTCCCAAATGAACCCGCGCATTATCGGATACAGATTTACCAGGACAGAATCCGGTAACAGCAGGATGCACATTGGCTAACAATAAAACTCGTTGGTAAATGGTCTGCTGCATAACTCGCAACTGACCTTGGGGAGCTGTAATGATCCGGACTCCTCCGCTTCTCTTCTTTATATAGAACTGGGTGTATTGCCTCGGAACATAATCCAGCACCTCTCTCAACGTGTCTTCTTTGACTCCAAGTAAACTGGCACACCAACTGACAGCTCCGGCATCGAACCGCTTTGAGCCGAAAGCCACGGCTTTCCTACCAAAAATATTCTTCAGGGACGAAACACTTTCCTTCTTCTCTTTAGCATAAGGATTCTCACCGGCATAGTTTCCGGCTTTCCATCTTTTATATCCTTCCTGGCCTTTACTTGAACGAATGATACTAAAAACCAGCCAACCGGTAACGACAATCACAATAGCTAAAAGTAGTTCCATCCTTATACCTTAATTAATATATAGAAGCAAGTAAAAAAGAGGATGAGAGTATTTACTTTTCTTTATTATGAGTATCTTAATAAAGAAATCCAGAAAGACCCTGAATTCACGAGGCGACTGCACCTCTTTTTTGCTAAATCTTTATCTCATCCTCTTACGGGCAAAGATAAAGGTTTTCTCCTCCCCGACAAATAATAACAAGAATAAAATTAGCGGTTGAATAACTCAAACGTAAATTTACAGCCAACCTCGGTATACCTCCAGTTCTCACTTCCTACGAAAACGCCGAAATCGAAAATGTGAGTGCCGATTCCATATCCCAGCTCAATATAAGGCTGAAGATGGGGTACCGATAATATACTTGCATACAACCGTTCGTTTTGCACATAGCGTGTATACTTGATCAGATGCTTTAGAAGTAAAAAAGGAGCTTCATAGGTGAAATGCCCCCGTATGTACTTGCGTGAAGCATTGTACCAACGTCGGTCAAGAAGCTGAAATACTCCGCCAATTTCATCATTCCAACCTTCAGGAAGATTGCTACGGGTGAAATTATTAAAGTCAACAAAATACATTTCTTTCTGGTTAGTAAACATACCGAAACCAAAACGATAATAGATATTACGCATCAGTCCCAAAGGGATATGGTGTTGCAGGTCAAACTCCAGACGTTCATATTGCCCGGTGCTGCCAAACACCCCCTTGATACCCCTCTCCCAGTCTATTGAAAAAGTGGGGTATTTAGAACGCAGGTTGATCTTACGATGGCCGTTCATATAATAGTAAAGGCAAGGGGTCCACTCCAACCGGACCCGGGGAGCAAAGCTTAAATAGGTATTCCTGATTTTTCCCTGAATATCTTCGTTGGGAAGTTCCAGGCTCTTGGTCAATGGAACCAACTTGGAGGGTTTCACGGCTTTTCGTCTATGGGTGGAAAAGCCCACACTCAATTCCAGTCCATTAATAATTTCGATACTGTGCCTGAAGTTAAAGTATAAGTCATAGAAATAATCCAGATGAATCTGGTTGAAATCGAATACACTATCCGGTATGGCCTTCAGGTCATCGAGCACATCACTGCTGTAAATCCGGTTTCCGTTACCAAAGTCCACGTGGAAGGTCCCCATTTTCTCGGGCAGATAATTAAATTCGGAATTGACAGACCAATAAAACTCCTTGCGCGTAAAGTTGTAACCCAACTTAGGCACCACACGCAACAGCCGGTCGTGCTTAAAAAGCCGGTTGTACTTAAACGATTGCCTGTAAGAAAGCCCGTTACTCCCACTGTAACTCAATAAGAAAGGATTGATTATGGGCGAGCACTTCACACTTCCCAAATTGGACAGATTCAATTTATAATCACTGATCAGCACATCTCCTACCTGTCCCCAGAACACCTGGCTCTTACTCTTTGGCTTGATATTGCGCTGAATGGTGTCTTTACGCAGCGCATCTTCCTCGTACAATTTACGCTCACTTTCCGACAAGGGAATAGGCCGTAATGTTTCAAAGTAGGCACTATCCGTATGATAAGAAGCAGTCTCACATTGCAGGTTGTAAGAGTCTGAAAGATCATATTTACTTTTTCCTTTTGTCCTTGCCCTCACTTTTTCTTTCCATTCATTCTGGTTTTCTTCAAGTACGATGTCATGGTAGTTGAGTGATGCCACATAAACCCCGTTGATACGATTACCCAAGAAATTAAACTGTCCCTCGACATTGTAGCTGACAGGCAGAAATTCATCATCTTCTCCAACTCCTCCCATCTTTATCAGACAACTGAACAGCAAAAGCTCCGACCTGCCGGAAAATCGTATCTCGCGGACACTCCATACATCACTGCTCACAATCATATACCCGCCCACCAACTGGTCGCTTTTGCTTTTGGGGATAAACCGTATCTTATACTGCCGGTTATCTGTCCCACCCATAATGGAATCAATCAGATACTTATAATACTTCCGTCCATTTTTGGCCAAGGGCGAAAGCAACCGATCATAAAGCAGCGTAGACGAATAGAGGTTGATATTGAAATACTCCAGCATACCCGGCACTCCCCGGCTATTGTGTACCGTACCTACAGAGGCTTTCACTTTTTGGTCATAAATATTAGGAGCCGTAAAATGCAGGTCACTATATGTTTCCACCATATACTGGCGCACTCCTTTCTGAAGACGGAACATGGAAGGCACATACCGGAGAATAAAATTTTTGCGTTTGATGTCCATCGTACCTTTTATATAGAGGTCGGCTCGGTAGTCGGTCACCAACTTTTCATAAAACGGGGCAAAGGTCATCACATTATTTAAAATGGAATCGGCAGAAATCGGACGTTTGGTCTGAGGATCAAGAACAACGTTAGCCACTCCCTTTTGTGAAAAAGAGAGCAAGACAAGCCCAAACACCCATATCCATATCTTGTATCTCAAATAGTAATCTCCTTTATTCAAGGCAAATATAAAAAAAATCCGATTATACGACTAATAAATTAATGATTTATACGAATCCGATCTACCTTCTTAAAACAGGGTGTCATCTTAAAAAAGAGACTAATTATAGAAAATACCCCTATAAAAATAGGGGTTATCTCAGAAAAAACACATAATTTTGCGCCCAACAACCGATAAAAAAGGCACCATTATGTCAAAAATGAGATTTTTCGCATTACAAGAGCTATCTAACAGAAAGCCCTTAGAAGTTACCACTCCCTCAAACAAACTATCCGATTATTATGCCAGCCACGTATTCGACCGCAAGAAGATGCAGGAATATCTTCCCAAGGAAGCATACAAAGCAGTGGTAGACGCTACCGAAAAAGGTACACCCATCAGCCGTGAGATGGCCGATCTGATAGCCAATGGTATGAAAAGCTGGGCTAAATCGCTCAACGTGACACACTATACACACTGGTTTCAGCCACTGACGGACGGAACTGCCGAAAAGCACGATGGCTTTATCGAGTTTGGCGAAGACGGTGAAGTCATCGAACGCTTCTCCGGAAAATTACTGATCCAGCAAGAACCGGACGCTTCTTCCTTCCCCAACGGCGGAATCCGAAATACATTCGAAGCCCGCGGATATACAGCATGGGATGTATCCTCACCGGCTTTTGTGGTAGACACCACTCTTTGTATCCCGACAATCTTTATCTCCTATACGGGCGAAGCGCTCGACTACAAAACTCCGTTACTGAAAGCATTGGCCGCCGTTGACAAAGCTGCCACCGAAGTGTGCCAGCTTTTCGACAAAAACGTAACCCGCGTATTTACCAATCTGGGTTGGGAGCAGGAATATTTCCTGGTCGACACCTCTTTATATAATGCGCGTCCTGACCTCCGACTGACCGGACGTACCCTGATGGGACACTCTTCGGCTAAGGATCAGCAATTGGAAGATCATTACTTCGGCTCCATCCCTCCACGTGTCACAGCCTTTATGAAAGAGCTTGAAATAGAATGCCACAAACTGGGCATACCGGTGAAAACCCGTCACAACGAAGTAGCTCCCAACCAGTTTGAGTTGGCCCCCATTTTCGAAAACTGCAACCTGGCAAATGACCATAACCAGCTGGTGATGGATCTGATGAAGCGCATCGCACGCAAGCATCATTTCGCCGTACTCTTCCACGAAAAGCCATACAGCGGTGTCAATGGTTCGGGTAAACATAACAACTGGTCGCTTTGTACTGACACAGGTGTCAATCTCTTTGCACCGGGCAAGAACCCAAAAGGAAACATGTTGTTCCTCACCTTTCTGGTCAACGTGCTGATGATGGTTCACAAAAATCAGGACCTGTTGCGTGCTTCGATCATGAGCGCCGGAAACAGTCACCGTTTGGGAGCCAATGAAGCCCCTCCAGCCATCTTATCCATCTTCCTGGGTTCGCAACTGTCGGCTACTCTGGACGAAATTGTCCGCCAGGTGACCAATTCCAAAATGACTCCGGAAGAGAAGACTACCCTGAAACTGGGCATCGGACGTATCCCCGAAATCTTGCTCGATACTACCGACCGTAACCGCACCTCTCCATTCGCATTCACCGGAAACCGCTTTGAGTTCCGTGCCGCAGGTTCATCGGCCAACTGTGCCGCTGCCATGATTGCCATCAACGCTGCCATGGCCAACCAGTTGAACGAATTTAAAGCATCGGTAGACAAACTGATGGAAGAAGGCATTAGCAAGGATGAAGCCATCTTCCGCATCCTGAAGGAAAATATCATCGCCTCCGAACCCATCCGTTTCGAAGGGGACGGTTATTCGGAAGAGTGGAAGCAGGAAGCTGCTCGTCGCGGACTGACAAACATCTGCCACGTACCGGAAGCCCTGATGCACTACATGGACAACCAATCGAGAGCCGTACTGATCGGTGAACGCATCTTTAACGAAACCGAACTTGCCTGCCGCCTGGAAGTGGAACTTGAAAAGTACACCATGAAAGTACAGATCGAAAGTCGTGTATTGGGTGACTTGGCCATCAACCACATTGTCCCCATTGCTGTCAGCTATCAGAACCGCTTGCTGGAAAACCTTTGCAGAATGAAAGAGATCTTCCCAGCAGAAGAATACGAAATCATGAGTGCCGACCGGAAAGAGCTTATCAAAGAAATCTCGCACCGTGTGTCTGCCATCAAGGTACTGGTACGCGACATGACAGAGGCCCGCAAAGTGGCAAACCATAAAGAGAACTTTAAGGAAAAAGCATTTGCCTACGAAGAGACCGTACGTCCCTATCTGGAAAGCATACGCGATCATATTGACCACCTGGAAATGGAAATCGACGACGAAATCTGGCCGTTACCGAAGTATAGAGAACTACTATTCACAAAGTAAGCCCTATACTTTATAGAATAGGACTCTGTCAAAAGTCTTTTCACCACAGGTTACACAGATTATCACAGATTATCAATACTGATAATCAATGACTTAAAATTCACTCTGTGTTACTCTGTGGTGAGTTTCGACACACTTTCTTTTTTTATTTATAAATGTTCCACTACAAGCACTAATTCCTTCACCTTAAAACATCCTCATGTTTTACCATAAAACATCCGGATGTTTTACACAACAACATGGGGATGTTATCATCATAAACACCCGGATGTTTTAGATATAGAGATCAAAAGGTATACAAGGAACAGCCAAAGAATGCAATACAAAAGATACAGAGTTCACAGGCTTTTAATCATTTATGAATATATCTTCAAAAATATAGTTTCACTGTGCCCTCTCTACTTCTGTAATGAAAGAAATAAACCCTGCATACATCTGTGGAATCTGCGGTATTGCAATGCCAACATGGCAAACTTTTCCCAAAACTATTCCGTTTTTCATTTTTTCTTTCTACATTTGTGCTTTATAACACAGTTTTGCAGCAGTCATGGTAAAGATGAATTTGTCAGAAATAAACGTTCCCGAACGTATTGCAGAGATGTGGGCTCCTCTAAACGCAGAGCAGAGAGAGTTCCTGGCCAATAATTTCACTCTTCAGAATTACAAAAAGAACGAAACAATCTATTGCGAAGGCGAATCGCCTGCCTATCTGATGTGTCTCCTTAGCGGAAAAGTTAAAATCTACAAAGACGGTGTAGGAGGCAGAAGTCAGATTATCCGCATGATAAAACCTACGGAATATTTCGGTTACCGGGCTTATTTTGCCAAAGAAGACTATGTGACCGCTGCTTCTGCATTCGAACCTTCAACTATCTGCCTGATTCCCATGAGTGCCATCATGACACTGCTCGGCCAGAACAACGACCTGGCCATGTTTTTCATTCGCCAGTTGTCTGTTGACCTCGGTATTGCTGACGAAAGAACTGTGAACCTGACCCAGAAGCATATCCGCGGACGTCTGGCCGAATCGCTACTCTTCCTTAAAGAGAGTTACGGACTGGAGGAAGACGGCTCTACCCTGAGTATCTATCTGTCCCGTGAAGACCTGGCCAATCTGTCGAATATGACAACTTCCAATGCCATACGCACGTTGTCCAACTTCGCAACCGAACGCCTGATCACCATCGACGGAAGAAAAATCAAGATCATTGACGAAGAAAAGCTTAAGAAGATCAGCAAAATCGGTTAAGACGCTTCGTCACTATTTAATAACTTAACACATATTTATCAGACCATGAAAAAAGGAATTACTCTTCTTCTTTTGTCTCTACTTTTCATCGCCCCCGGATGTAAACAGTCAAAAGAAGCCATCGTGAACGAGTACAATATCGTTCCGTTGCCCAACCAAATGATTCCCCAACAGGGGCGATTTGAAATAAGTAAAAAAGTAAGAGTCATCACTACTGCTTGCACACCGGAAGTACAGACCATTGCCGACAGCCTTATCAACCGATTGAAGTTGACGTCCGGAATCACAATGAAACAGACTTTCGAAAACATAACGGACGAGCCCGTCATCCGCTTTGTCCCCCAGGACGGAATGCCCGAAGAAGGATATAAACTCTCGGTCACACCGCAGAATATCACTCTCAGCGCCTCCACCCCCAAGGGATTTTTCTATGCATTACAGACCCTTTACCAATTGCTTCCTCCCGCCGTATATGGCACAGAGAAAGTAAAAAACGCAGAATGGTCAGTGCCGGCTGTCGAGATAGAAGACGCCCCGCGCTTTGCATACCGCGGTATGATGCTGGACGTATGCCGCCACTTCTCTCCAGTGGAATATGTATATAAGTTCATTGACATGCTGGCCATGCATAAAATGAATACCTTCCACTGGCACCTGACCGATGATCAGGGATGGAGAATTGAAATCAAGAAATACCCGAAACTGACCGAGATAGGCTCCAAGCGCAAAGAGACACTGATAGACTATTATTATGTGAACTATCCGCAAATATTCGACGGCAAAGAGCATGGCGGATATTATACACAGGAACAGATCAAGGACATTGTAGACTATGCTGCCAGTAAATTCATCACTGTAATCCCTGAGATCGAAATGCCGGGACATGCAATAGCTGCCATCGCTTCTTATCCGGAGCTTTCGTGTACACCGGACAGTACATGCGATGTGACGGGAACCTGGGGCGTATTCGAAGAGGTATTCTGTCCTTCGGATACCACTTTCGAGTTCCTTGAAGGAGTGATGGACGAAGTAATGGATCTCTTCCCAAGCAAATATATCCACATAGGCGGTGACGAATGTCCGAAAACGGCCTGGATCAAAAGTGAATATTGCCAGTCACTGATTAAACAACTGGGACTGAAAGACGATGTCACTCCCAACGTTATTGACGGGAAGAAGCATACCAAAGAGGAGAAATTACAGAGTTACTTCATCACCCGCATGGAGAAATACCTGAACAGCAAAGGACGCAACATCATCGGGTGGGACGAAATCCTGGAGGGCGGGTTGGCCCCGAATGCTACCGTCATGTCCTGGCGGGGAGTAGAAGGCGGAATGAATGCAGCCAAAGCCGGTCACAACGCTATTATGACTCCGAATCCATACGCTTATCTGGATCAATATCAGGAAGAACCGGAGATAGCCCCCGTTACTATCGGCGGATATAATACACTTAAAAAGACCTACAGTTATAACCCGGTACCGGACGATGCAGACGACCTGGTAAAAAAACACATCATCGGAGTACAAGGCAACATTTGGACCGAATACATGCCGAGCGACAATAACCGCGACTATCAAGCCTTCCCGCGCGCAATAGCTATTGCCGAAACCGGTTGGACACTGAACGCAAACAAAAACTGGAATGACTTCTGCCAGCGCATGGTTGAAGATTTCCGGCGAATGGACGTGAAGAATGTAAAAGCCTGCCGTAATTTCTTCGATGTGAACATAAATACTCATGTAGACGAGAGTGATACGCTAAAAGTGATACTGGAAAGCTTTTATCCCAATGCGGAAATTCATTATACAACAGATGGAAGTACTCCAACCGTAGAATCGGCCCTCTACAATCGCCCTTTCACCCTCTCGGGCGAAATTGAAGTGAAAGCAGCCGCTTTCAAAGACGGACAGATGCTGGGCAAGGTCACCGGAAAGAAACTGTACGGCAACCTGATCAGCGGAAAGAGCTTCACAGTCACTCCGGCCATTGGAGGTGCCAAAGGCGACATCTTTGGTGAAAATGACGTTCTCGGCACGGACATAAGTACCTTCGGGCTTACCAACGGTAAACGCGGCAACACCGCCTCTATGACTCCGTGGAGCGGATTCCGGATGGATGATAACTGCAAAGAGATGGTATTCATCGTCGAATTCGATGAGCCCACTACTGTCAGCAAAGTAGTCTTCGGTTCTCTATACAACCCTGCGTCAGTTATCCTCCCTCCGAGTGTTGCCACCATCGAAACCTCTTCCGACGGACAAAAATACAGCAAAGTCGCAGAAGCTTCCTTCAAACGCAACTATCCGGAAAGAGGCAGAAAGGCATTTACAGACACCTTAGCCTTCGAACCGAGAGAAGTAACCTATCTCAAAGTCACCCTTCAGAATGGCGGTACTTTGCGAAACGGCATCGACTTCGTAAAAGACCCGGGCAGCAAAGAGGTGGTTCAGGCAAACCTGTATCTGGACGAAATTGAAGTATACTAATTTGTTTTTCCATCGATTGACGATTACATAAAAATAAATAATCCCAATTATCTTCTTCTCAATGTAATCTGTTAATCGGTGGTGAAATGAAAACTACCGGAAAAAGAACTTCATCTATCCGGATAAGTGATAAATATAAAACAGAATCAAGCCTGAGATGACTCTGATACAACATATAGAATTGAACAAGACGAATTTGCAGGGTGCCATAGGGGCTTGATCTCGCAAAATCAATAAAGAAATAAGAAGTTATAAAAAAACTACCGGACGCAACCAGCTCTCTTATCAAGCATGGTTGCGTCCGGTATATTAATAAACAATATCTTACGACTATCAGATCAAACCCTTCTCCGACAGATAACGCTCGGCCTCAATGGCAGCCTTACAGCCGCTTCCTGCAGCAGTAATAGCCTGGCGATAGTGTGAATCGGCTACATCGCCAGCCGCAAACACTCCGGGAACCTTAGTACGGGGACTATCACCGTCAGTGATGATATATCCCACCTCATCGGTATCCAGATAAGGTTTGAAAATGTCCGAATTAGGCTTATGACCGATGGCAAGGAAAAATCCGTCGATAGGCAACGAATAACGTTCTTCGTCCGGTTCTTCCCAACGTTTTACGAGATTCATACCTTCTACACCGTTATCTCCAAAGAGTCCGACTACATTATGCTCGAAAAGGACTTCAATCTTATCGTGCTTCATCACACGCTCTTGCATGATCTTTGAAGCACGAAGATAGGGTTTGCGTACAACCAAATAGACTTTAGAAGCGAGTCCGGCCAGATAGATGGCTTCTTCGCAAGCGGTATCGCCACCACCCACAACAGCAACTACCTTTTTGCGATAGAAAAATCCGTCACAAGTAGCACAAGCACTGACCCCCATACCGGCATATCTCTTTTCATCATCCAAACCTAAGTATTTGGCTGTGGCACCAGTAGCGATAATCAATGAATCGGCTTCAATTACTTTTTCACCATCAATCGTGATTTTGTAGGGAGCTTGGCCAAGGTCGGAAGCAGTAGCGATTCCAAAACGGATATCGGCACCGAATCGTTCGGCCTGTGTACGAAGATCTTCCATCAATTGCGGTCCGCTGATTCCCTGAGGATAGCCCGGGAAATTTTCTACATCGGTAGTCGTGGTCAACTGTCCACCCGGTTGTATTCCTTCGTAAAGCACCGGTGACAAATTTGCACGTCCTGCATAAATAGCGGCTGTATAGCCGGCTGGTCCTGAACCTATAATAAGGCATTTAATTCTTTCTGTTTCCATATTCCTATTTTACATTCTACGATTTATAATAAACGATCGAAGTTACTCCTCTTGACCTATCGGAGATCGATCACCTCGGCATGAGGATAGAGCTTCTTATCAAACACAAACATACTGTCGGCATATTTCAATCCTGCCTGATAGCTGGTCACCGTGATTTCGCTACGGCTCTTATCACGTTGTTCCATCAGAATGAAGAGTGGCTGGTAAGTGTCTTTACTGACATAAAGCACAATTCGTGATAAATCCCGTTTCTTGTCGGTAGCAGTCAGCACCACTTCATAAATCGATTTGCCACCAAAATTCTTCAGTGTTCCAAGCTTATAGCTGAAACCATGGCGATAAATCTGCAAAAGTGCGTACGGATTAAGACTTTGCAGTTCGACTCCGGTTGGATTGCTGATATTGACCTCGTCACTACCTGCCAGATAACTCCATTGGGTCTTGCCATCAAACCACGTGGTACCATCGTCCGTTTTCAGCACGAACTTCTCTCCCCTGAGTTCAATGACTCCGGCAGATTGTCCCGCCATCCGGCCTTTATTGAACACCGTCACGTTGAATCCCGCACGAATACCCCCTGCTTTCTCAAATGTGGCTGCCGTTTTATCAAGCACAACCTTTGCCTGCATTTGTTGTTGCGCAAACACAGGCAAAGTCAGTAAAGCTATCCAAATGCTAATTATAATCTGCTTCATTGTATACACTCATTTAACGTTTGATTATTGAATATTGTTCAAACGCATTTCAAGGTCGTTCTCGTCAACACAAAGTACGTCGCGCGCCTTGCTTCCTTGCGAAGGACCCACAATGCCGGCCTTTTCAAGCTGATCCATCAAGCGTCCGGCACGGTTGTAGCCAATGGAGAATTTACGCTGTATCAACGAAGTTGACCCTTGCTGATGAATTACGATCAGGCGGGCAGCATCTTCAAACAAAGGATCGAGGCGCCCCATATCGACATCTCCCAGATCGCTTCCGCTGTCTTCACTCACATATTCGGGCAGGAAGAAAGCGGTAGGATATCCTTGTTGGCGTGAAATATATTTGGTAATTTCTTCCACTTCCGGCGTATCGATAAAAGCACACTGCACACGCACCGGATCGGCCCCTTGCAAGAAAAGCATATCACCACGCCCAATCAGTTGATTGGCTCCCGGACGGTCAAGGATGGTACGTGAGTCCATCATGGCCGACACACGGAACGCAATACGCGCCGGGAAGTTGGCTTTGATAGTACCGGTAATGATATTTGTAGTCGGACGCTGGGTTGCAATAATCATGTGGATACCTACGGCACGTGCCAACTGCGCAATACGGGCAATCGGCAACTCGATCTCCTTGCCGGCAGTCATGATCAAGTCTCCGAACTCATCGATGACTACCACAATATAAGGCATAAATTTATGCCCTTTCTCCGGATTCAGGCGGCGGTTGATGAATTTCTCATTGTACTCTTTGATATTGCGTACATGTGCCATTTTCAACAGATCGTAACGACTGTCCATCTCTACACAGACTGAGTTGAGGGTCTGCACCACCTTGGTCACATCGGTGATGATAGCATCCTCACCATCGGGAAGCTTCGCGAGAAAATGATGCTCAATAACAGAATAAATACTGAACTCTACCTTTTTAGGATCCACCAGAACGAACTTCAGTTCGGCAGGATGCTTCTTGTAGAGCAATGAAGTGATGATGGCATTCAAACCGACAGATTTACCCTGTCCGGTAGCACCTGCCACCAGCACATGAGGCATTTTGCAAAGATCTACCATGAATACCTCGTTCGTAATGGTCTTACCAAGCGCAATGGGCAAATCGTAAGTCGATTCCTGAAACTTCTTACTGCCGATGATGGACTGCCCCGAAACAATCTTAGGATTTGAATTAGGTACCTCGATACCGATTGTACCTTTTCCCGGTATAGGAGCTATAATACGGATACCCAAGGCAGAAAGGCTTAAAGCGATATCATCTTCCAACCCACGAATCTTTGAGATGCGCACTCCCTGTTCCGGAGTGATTTCGTAAAGAGTCACCGTAGGACCTACCGTAGCTTTAATCGTACTGATTTCAATACCAAAACTACGCAATGTATTAATGATACGGTCTTTATTTGCGTTCTGTTCCTCCATATTGATGGTAGGCTCACTATTTTCATAGTGCTTCATCAAATCGATAGTAGGGAAATGATAGTTTTCCAGATCCAACTTTGGATTATAGGGTTCGGTTTCCGTTCCCTGATAACTTTCGTCATCGGCAGCAGCCTCTATTTCAAACTCAGGCCCGTTATCTGCCGACTCTGCCCGAAAAGGGGGCACAGGATCAGGAGTTGTCTGTTCGAAAGTCATGGTGACATCACCATCGGTTGCCGTATTTCTGCTTTCCGTAACTATTGGAGACTCAGAAGGAGACTCGACAAGCAGATCGGATACGGTAGGAGTTTCCACCTTCTTCACCGGTACCTCCTGACGGAAAGTGCGATTAACATCGAATTCCACTTCCTGAGGTTTCGGATTATCATATTCACGGGGATCGGAATCCTGCTTCACCTCTGAATGTTCTTCTTTTTGTTTACGTTTCAGGAAACTAAGAGTGAAAAGCTTACGCAACCAGATGACTGTGCGGGCACTCATATATATAAGAAAACAAATGCCTGTCACCAAAAGAATAAGCCAAACACCGGGAATACCGACCTGCGAAATAAGCCAGTTACTGATATTATATCCATGCAATCCACCCAGATAAATGAATGAATCCTGATAATGATCCATAAAAATAAAGCCCAGGAAAACGGAAAACCAAATGAGCAACAGCGTACATCCGATGAACCACTTCCAAAGACGCACCACACGCACACGCATCAGCTTCAATCCGGCTACAGCCAGATAAACCAAAATAAAGAAAGAGGAGACACCAAAACAGTCATTGATCAGATAACTTGCCAGCTGAGCTCCCCGGGAACCTGCATAGTTTTTTACATGATTATTTACAGCAGCAAGATCCTGGGCATTCCCGCTATCAATGATACTCTGGTCGGCTGCTCCGGTGAAAAAGAAGGAGGTAAAAGCCAGCAACAGATAGACTGAAAAGATGACCAATACCAATCCGATCACAAAGTGGATTGTTTCGTTTCTGAAGAAAGCCAAGTACTTATTAGTGGAAGCCGGCTTCTGTTCTGCTTCCTTATCTGATTTCTTTTTTGCCATGTGGATGAAGAATCTTAAGCTATATGATTAATGATGCAAAAGTAGTAAAAAAAAGAATTTCATTGGACTACCCACAACTTTTTCTTACCTTTGCGTTTCAATTCAAGCTGATATGAAAAAAGAAAGCCAAGTAATATTTGATAAGAATGTGGTAGAATTCGTTACGGTAGCTGCCGAGTTCTGCGCTTTTCTGGAACGTGCCGAAGGCATGAAACGTAGTATGTTTGTTGACACCACCCTGAAAATTCTTCCTTTACTTTATCTAAAAGCGTCCATGCTTCCAAAATGCGAAATGATAGGCGACGAAGCACCGGAAACATATGTGACGGAAGAAATATACGAAGTGTTGCGCATCAACCTGGCATCCGTATTGGCGGAAAAGGACGACTATCTGGAAGTATTCCTACCCGACATGGCTTACAGCGATGAACCCATCAAAAAGAATATTTCGGAAGACCTGGCCGATATCTATCAGGATATTAAAGATTTTATCTTTGTATTTCAACTGGGATTGAACGAGACGATGAATGACTCCCTTGCCATTTGCCAGGAAAACTTCGGACTCTTGTGGGGACAAAAACTGGTAAATACCATGCGTGCCCTGCATGACGTGAAATATAGTCCGAAGGCCCGGGGAGAAGACGAAGAGGAGGATGAATACGAACCCGAAAACAATGAAGACTGTCACTGTGAAGATGACGACTGCCATTGTCACGATCATGGCTGTCATTGCCACGACGATGAATAAACGAATATGATTTTAAAAAGAACCATAAGCAAAGAAGAGGTGAAGGAGATGCCCAAAGCGGCATTCCCCGGACGGATTCATGTAATACAAACTGAAAGTGAAGCGGAAAAAGCAGTGGCTTATCTGCAATCCCAGGCAATTCTGGGCATCGACAGCGAAACCCGTCCCTCATTCACCAAAGGACATTCCCATAAAGTAGCATTGCTCCAGATTTCATCTGACGAATGTTGCTTCCTGTTCCGCCTGAACATGACCGGGCTGACCCAACCCATCATAGAGTTGCTTGAAAATCCGGAAGTGATCAAAGTAGGACTCTCGTTGAAAGACGACTTTATGATGTTGCATAAACGGGCTCCTTTCAACCAGCAGGCATGCATCGAGTTGCAAGAGTATGTCCGTCCGTTCGGCATTCAGGATAAAAGCCTGCAAAAGATATACGGTATCTTATTCAGGGAAAAAATCTCAAAATCACAACGTCTTTCCAATTGGGAAGCAGATGTACTGACGGATGCCCAAAAGCAATATGCAGCTACAGACGCATGGGCTTGCCTCAACATATACCACCTACTGCAAGACCTAAAGCGTACGGGTAATTACGAACTGGCCCCGGAAGAAGAAACCGTAGAGACGGTGAAAGCAGGTTCGGATCAATGATAAAAATAAAAACAACATAATAAATTTATGCATAAAGTATATCTTAAACCCGGCAAAGAAGACTCACTGAAACGGTTCCATCCCTGGATTTTCTCCGGGGCCATTGCTCACTTCGACGGCGAACCCGAAGAAGGAGAAGTAGTGGAAGTGTATACCTCAAAAAAAGAATTCATAGCTAAAGGGCATTTCCAAATCGGAAGCATTGCCATACGTGTTCTTTCCTTTAAACAAGAAGAGATCGACCATGACTTCTGGAAACGCAAGTTGGAAGTGGCTTATGACATGCGACGCAGCATCGGCATCGCTACCAACCCGACTAACAACACTTACCGCCTGGTACACGGAGAAGGCGATAACCTGCCAGGACTTGTTATCGATGTTTATGCCCGGACCGCCGTAATGCAGGCACACTCTGCCGGCATGCACGTAGACCGCATGGCCATTGCCGAAGCATTGTCCGAAGTAATGGGCAACCAGATTGAAAACATCTACTATAAATCGGAAACGACTTTGCCATTCAAAGCGGACCTTCTTCCGGAAAACGGTTTCCTCAAAGGAGGAAGTAACGACAACATCGCTCAGGAATATGGATTAAAGTTCCATGTAGACTGGCTGAAAGGACAAAAAACGGGATTCTTCGTAGACCAACGCGAAAACCGTGCTTTGTTGGAACGTTATGCCAAAGACCGTTCGGTATTAAACATGTTCTGCTACACCGGCGGATTCTCCTTTTACGCCATGCGTGGAGGTGCCAAACAGGTACATTCGGTAGACAGTTCTGCCAAGGCCATTGATTTGACTAATAAAAATGTAGAATTAAATTTCCCGGGTGATACCCGTCATGCGGCTTTTGCAGAAGATGCTTTCAAATATCTCGACCGCATGGGCGACCAATACGATTTGATCATCCTCGATCCGCCGGCATTCGCCAAGCACAAAGACGCATTGCGCAACGCCCTCCAAGGTTATCGCAAACTTAATGCCAAAGCATTTGAGAAAATCAAACCGGGCGGTATCCTGTTCACCTTCTCTTGTTCACAGGTAGTGACCAAAGATAATTTCCGTACTGCTGTATTCACAGCAGCAGCCATGTCCGGTAGAAGTGTACGCATACTGCATCAGTTGACTCAACCAGCAGATCATCCGGTAAATATCTATCATCCGGAAGGCGAATATCTCAAAGGATTGGTACTGTATGTCGAATAATCGCCTTAATAGCATAAAAGCAGAAGCTACAAAGTTAATATGAGTTAACAAACAGAAGATTTTCACCAAATCGTTATGTTCTATAACATAAAACCCTTTATCTTTGCAATGTGTTTTTCATGGTATTAGATTTAAGGTTAATAAAGATTGGCTGTCTGGGATAGATAGCCTTCTTTTTTTATATACCCTTTCCTTCTTTGCATTTCCAATTTTCTTTTGCTATTTTTCCCTTTCTTCCTCCCTTTTATCCCGTGCTTTTTCCACTCTGTCAACTAAAAATATTATATTTGCAGCTGATCTGCCATATATTGGCACGACGGGAAACACATCAATAAAGTTATGAATATAAAAAATCGTTTGATTATTATGAACTTCCTGCAATTCTTTGTATGGGGGTCGTGGTTAATTTCATTAGGTGGCTATATGGAAAGAGGCCTCCATTTCGAAGGTGGACAAATCGGAGCTATCTTCGCTACAATGGGAATCGCATCTATCATCATGCCGGGAATAACCGGTATTATTGCCGATAAATGGTTCAACGCCGAACGTCTTTATGGTATTTGTCATTTATTAGGAGCCGGCTGTTTGTTTTACGCATCCACCGCTACCGACTATAATCAAATGTATTGGGCCATGTTACTCAACCTGATGGTTTACATGCCTACCCTTTCCCTTGCCAATACAGTTTCATATAACGCACTTGAACAATATAAATGTGATTTAGTAAAGGATTTCCCGCCTATCCGCGTATGGGGAACCATCGGTTTCATCTGTGCCATGTGGGCAGTAGACCTTACAGGATTCAAGAACTCCAGTGCACAACTTTATGTAGGAGCAAGTTCAGCCTTACTTTTGGGGATATATTCTTTCACGCTGCCTCCCTGTCCACCGGCGAAGAATGAAAATAAAACTTTATTATCTTCTTTCGGACTTGATGCCCTCAGCCTGTTCAAAAGAAAAAAGATGGCTATTTTCTTCTTTTTCTCTATGCTATTGGGTGCGGCATTGCAAATTACAAATACCTATGGTGATGCATTCCTGGGTAGTTTCGCCAAAATACCCGAATTTGCAGATTCCTTTGGTGTCAAACACTCGGTAATTCTACTATCTATCTCACAAATGTCCGAGACCCTGTTTATCCTGGCCATCCCCTTCTTCTTGAGACACTTCGGAATCAAGCGTGTCATGCTGATCAGTATGTTCGCCTGGGTATTCCGATTCGGGCTGTTTGGATTCGGTGATCCGGGTACGGGCATCTGGATGCTGATTTTATCCATGATAGTATATGGTATGGCATTTGACTTCTTCAACATTTCCGGTTCTTTATTTGTTGAATTGGAAACAAAACCTGAGACAAGGGCCAGCGCACAAGGCTTGTTCTTCATTATGACAAACGGACTTGGAGCCGTCATCGGAGGATATGCCAGCGGTGCTGTAGTGGACGCATTCTCCGTATACGAAAACGGAATGTTGGTAAGCCGAGATTGGCCGACCATCTGGTTTATATTTGCAGCATACGCACTGGCCATCGGCATTTTATTTGCCGTTGTCTTCAGATACAAACATCAACCGGGAGAACTTAAGAAAGTGAATAATTAACAATGGATAAGAAAGTAGAACTACAGGTATTGAACATTTCTAACAGCCAGGCGCAGGTGGGTGCCTATGCAATGGTACTGGGAGAAGTAGATGGCGAACGGCAGTTACCTATCATAATAGGACCAGCCGAAGCGCAAGCCACAGCCATTTGCCTGAAAGGAATAAAAGCCCCTCGCCCGCTGACACACGATTTATTTTACTCGTGTTTGAATGTTCTGGGAGCATCTTTGCTCCGGGTACTGATTTATAAAGCAAAAGAAGGTGTCTTTTATTCGTATATCTACTTTAAAAGAGACGAAGAGATTATCCGGATAGACGCACGTACTTCGGATGCGGTAGCATTGGCCGTGAGGGCAGATTGCCCCATATTTATATATGAATCTATCCTTGAACGCGAATGCATTCGGATGACAGACGGTGCTGAACGTCCTGATTCACCGGAAGAAGATGATAACTCACGTACGGAGGCAGTCAGCATCATTTCCCTTGAAGAAGCCTTAAGCAAGGCCATTCAAGAAGAGAATTATGAACTTGCCGCCCGACTGCGTGATGAGATAAACCGACATAAATAAAAGATATGCACGTATTTTATACCCCTGATATACAAACCAATGCTGAGCTTCCGGAAGAGGAGGCGCAGCATTGCGTGCGTGTGCTCCGTCTGACAGCCGGAGACGAAATCACCCTGACCGACGGTAAAGGAAACTTCTATCGGGCAGAGATCAGTGCAGCAACCAATAAACGTTGCCTGGTGAATATTAAAGAAACTATTCATCAAGAGCCTTTATGGCAGGGCCATCTGCATATTGCCATGGCACCGACCAAGAATATGGACCGTAATGAATGGCTCGCTGAAAAAGCGACAGAAATAGGTTTCGATGAATTGACGTTTCTGAACTGTCGCTTTTCCGAACGAAAAGTGATCAAGACGGAACGTATCGAAAAGATATTGGTATCGGCCATCAAACAATCATTAAAGGCACGCTTGCCCCGGTTGAACGAAATGACTGACTTCAATTCGTTCATTGAAAAAGACTTCTCAGGACAAAAATTCATAGCCCACTGTTATGAAGGAGAGAAACCTCTCCTGAAGGATGTACTGAAAAAAGGAGAAGATACATTAGTATTGATCGGGCCGGAGGGCGACTTCAGCGAAGAGGAAGTGAAAAAAGCCATCGAAAAGGGATTCATCCCGATCAGTTTAGGCAAATCACGACTACGAACAGAAACGGCGGCATTAGTGGCTTGCCATACAATGAATATGTAATTTACAGAACTAAATATATAGTAATTATGGTAAAACGAATGATTTCCCGACTTTCGGTACTGGGAGTACTGATTGTTTTCATGGCAGCCTGCTCAAAGAAAGCGGAATATATCCATGTGATTCCTGCTGACGCTTCGGCTGTTGCCTCCGTCAATCTGAATACGCTTGCCGACAAAGCCGGCCTGAATGATAAAGAAAACGAAGGAATGAAACAAAAAATGATGGAAGCCCTGAAAAGCGGAATGAATGCGGCCGCCTTCCAGCAATTGGAAAAGATAATGAAGGATCCTTCCCAATCGGGTATCGATATCAAGGCCCCCGTCTTTGTGTTTACTTCCAAAACGTTCATTACCCCCGCTATGGTTGCCAAGGTTAGCAATATCGACGACTTGCGTGCTTCTCTTGACTTAATGGCCAAAGAGGGAATCTGCCAGCCGATAGCAGAAGAAGACGGATACAGTTTCACTACTCTGCAAAAAAACAGCTTGTTGGTTTTTAATGAAAACGCAGCAGTCTTGACAGAAGCCTACGGAACTTCACAAATGGATGTTGCCAAACAAACCATCTCTACTTTACTAAAACAGACGGAAGAGAACAGTATCATGAAGAACAGCGGTTTCAAAAAGATGCAAAATCAAAAAGGAGACATTAACTTCTTTGCTTCAATGGATGCCGTTCCTAAGATATACTCACAACAAATCAGTATGGGACTTTCTTCACAACTCGATCTAAGCGAAGTAATGGCCGTAGGCAATCTCAACTTTGAGAAAGGAAAGATAGCTCTGCAGATTGAAACTTATTCGGATAACGCCGAAACAGACGCACTGCTAAAGAAGCAGGCTCAAGCTGTGAAAAAACTAAATACAACTTTCCTCCAGAATTTCCCGGAATCGACTCTTGCCTTTCTAAACATAGGAGTCAACGGGGCAGCATTCTATGACCTATTGCTCAACAACGAAGAATTCCGCAGAAACGTTTCACTTGCAAAAGCCGAGGAGGTGAAAAGTTTATTCGCATCTTTCGATGGTGATATCTCTATCGGTCTGATTAACGTAACCATGAACAGTGCACCCACTTTCGCTGCTTATGCCGACGCAAAGAACGGAAATGCCTTGAAAGCATTGTACAATAAAAAGAAAGAATTGAAATTAGGTAGAAATGAAGACATCATCCAACTGGGCGAAAATGAATACGTTTATAAGTCCAACACCAATAATGTGTTCTTTGGCATCCGTAACAAACAAATGTATGCCACCAATGACGAGCTCCTCTACAAGAATATCAGTAAGCCGGTAGACAAATCAATCAAAGATGCCGGATATGTATCGGATATGAAGGGCAAAAATGTGTTCTTTGTCATCAACATGGATGCCATTTTAGATCTTCCTGTCGTGAAAATGATAACCGGTTTCGGTGGCGAAGAATACCAGACTTACTATAAACTTGCTTCACAGATTTCTTATATTGAAGCATTCAGTGACAGCGAAGGTAAGACTGAAACAGCCATTCTCCTGAAAAACAAAGATGTCAACGCTTTAAAACAGATAGTAGACTTTGCCAAGCAATTTGCCGGCATGTAACCTTCAGCGTATGAACAGCATTCACTTACAGCAAACACTTCCCCAAGTGTTTGCTGACCGTAACTCGGTCATTTCGGATGTATGGCATCAAGACCTCTTTTTCCATAAAGGAAAATCTTACTTGATCGAAGCAGCATCCGGTACCGGAAAATCATCGCTATGCAGCTATATCTATGGCTACCGAAACGACTATCAAGGAATTATCAATTTCGATGAAACCAATATAAAAGCATACTCGGTGAAGCAATGGGTTGAACTCAGGAAGCATTCACTGAGTATGCTATTTCAGGATTTGCGCATTTTCACAGAGCTGACTGCCATCGAAAATATCCGGTTAAAGAATAACCTAACCGGATATAAAACCCGGAAAGAGGTATTGGCATTGTTCGAAGCACTGGGACTTTCGGACAAGTTGAATGTAAAAGCAGGAAAACTATCTTTCGGACAACAACAAAGAGTGGCGTTCATCCGGTCACTTTGTCAACCCTTCGACTTTATTTTCCTGGATGAACCCATCAGCCATCTTGACGATGACAACGCACATATCATGGAAGAGTTAGTGACGGGAGAAGCCGAGAAACAAGGGGCGGGTATCATCGTGACGTCCATCGGAAAGCATATCGAGTTAAAGTATGACAGAATATTAAAATTATGAACAACTTAGTCTGGAAGCTGCTCCGTCAGCATATCAGCATCGGTCAGTTGACCGGTTTCTTTTTTGCCAACCTTTTCGGGATGGTCATTGTGTTGCTCAGCGCACAATTCTACAAAGATGTACTTCCCATCTTTACCGAAGGAGATAGTTTCATGAAGAAAGATTATATTATTGCTACCAAGAAAATCAGTACATTAGGGACTTTCGCAGGTAAGAATAACACCTTCTCCCCCGAAGAAATCGAGGAACTGAAACAACAGTCATTCACCCTAACAGTAGGCGCTTTCACCCCTTCGCAATTTAAAGTATCCGCCGGTCTGGGAATGCAGGAAGCAGGAGTACACCTTTCTACGGAAATGTTTTTCGAAGCCGTCCCTGACGAATTCGTAGACGTCAACCTCGACAAATGGTACTTCGATGAAAATACCCATACCCTCCCCATCATCATTCCACGCAATTATCTGAACCTGTATAACTTTGGTTTTGCCCAAAGCCGAAACCTGCCTAAACTCTCGGAAGGCCTGATGAGTCTGATCCAGATGGACATCCTGATGAAGGGGAATGGACGGGTAGAGCAATACAAGGGGAATATCGTCGGCTTTTCCAACCGGTTGAACACCATTCTGGTTCCGCAATCGTTCATGGATTGGGCTAACAAGAACTTCGCACCGGATCGTCAGGCAGATCCTTCACGACTGATTGTTGAAGTAAACAACCCGGCTGACGCCTCTATCGCAAAATATTTTCAGCAGAAAGGTTATGAAACGGAAGACGGGAAACTGGATGCCGGTAAAACGACTTATTTCCTGAGACTGATTGTGGGTATCGTTCTGGCTGTGGGACTATTCATCAGCTTGCTCTCTTTCTATATATTGATGCTCAGCATTTTCTTGTTACTGCAAAAAAACACCACCAAGCTGGAAAGCCTGCTTCTGATAGGATACAGCCCTTCGAAAGTGGCACTCCCCTATCAGACCCTGACAGTAGGACTTAATATTGTAGTGATGTTATTATCCATAGGAATTGTTTCGTGGACACGTGCATCTTATCTCGAAACACTAAACTCACTTTTCCCACAGATACCCTCCGGATCACTTTGGCCCACATTCACTATCGGCATATTGCTGTTCTTACTGGTATCATTCATCAATATCATTGTTTTGAAAAAGAAGATGTTATCTATATGGATGCACAACGCATAAGAGAGATTAGGACATAAAAAAAGGAGCAACGCCTTGCTCCAACCTTTGTTAACCTTAAATCTAATACTATGAAAAACACATTGCAAAGATACGCACTCTTTGGTTATCTGCAAATAATACAAGAAAAAAAGCATGTTTTATAACACCATTTAAGAGTTTAACATCTGCTTTTCACTTCCTTTTTCATATCTTTGTCCAATCATTAATAAAGTTATGACCATGCCGGACTATGATCTGATTGCCATACTTGGCCCCACCGCTTCAGGTAAAACCCCTTTTGCTGCCGCATTAGCTGCAGACTTAGATACTGAAATCATCAGTGCCGATTCACGCCAGATTTACCGGGGAATGGACCTCGGAACAGGCAAAGATCTGGAAGATTACACCATCAACGGGCAGCAAATTCCCTATCACTTGATCGATATTGCCGACCCGGGTTATAAATACAATGTTTTTGAGTATCAACGTGATTTCCTGACAGCTTACGAGACTATTAAACAAAAAGGGCGCCTTCCCGTTCTATGTGGAGGTACGGGACTGTATCTGGAATCGGTACTGAAAGGATATCGCCTGATTCCCGTCCCCGAAAATCAAGAATTGCGCACACGTCTGGCGGAAAAATCATTGGAAGAACTGACCGGCATATTAAGCCAGTATAAGACACTTCATAACTCGACAGATGTAGATACCGTTAAACGGGCAATCCGCGCCATCGAAATTGAAGAATATTACGCAAAGACGCCGATAGAAGAAAGAGAGTTTCCACAACTGAACAGCCTGATTATCGGAGTGGACATCGACCGGGAGTTACGACGGGAAAAAATCACCCGCCGGCTGAAGCAAAGGCTGGATGACGGCATGATAGAAGAGGTACGCCGCTTATTGGCACAAGGAATCCATCCGGATGATCTGATTTATTATGGGTTGGAATACAAATACCTGACTCTGCATGTTATTGGGAAAATGACGTATAAGGAAATGTTCACGGGCTTGGAAACTGCCATTCATCAGTTTGCCAAACGGCAAATGACCTGGTTTAGGGGAATGGAGCGAAGGGGCTTTACCATTCATTGGGTAAATGCTTCACTTCCGATGGAGGAAAAGATTAACTTTGTAAAGCAGAAACTCAAAGAGTTTTAGTAACTTTGGCGAAGTTCTTAACAGCCTTTGCTTTGTTCATCAACTCGTCCCGCCTGCCTGGGCTCATTAGCCCGCGTACGCGGGCTAATGAGCCCAGGCAGGCGGGACGAGTTGATGAACAAAGCAAAGGCTGTTAAGAACTTCGCCAAAGTTACTAAAACTCTTTGAGTTTCTGCTTTACAAAGTTAATCTTTTCCTCCATCGGAAGTGAAGCATTTACCCAATGAATGGTAAAGCCCCTTCGCTCCATTCCCCTAAACCAGGTCATTTGCCGTTTGGCAAACTGATGAATGGCAGTTTCCAAGCCCGTGAACATTTCCTTATACGTCATTTTCCCAATAACATGCAGAGTCAGGTATTTGTATTCCAACCCATAATAAATCAGATCATCCGGATGGATTCCTTGTGCCAATAAGCGGCGTACCTCTTCTATCATGCCGTCATCCAGCCTTTGCTTCAGCCGGCGGGTGATTTTTTCCCGTCGTAACTCCCGGTCGATGTCCACTCCGATAATCAGGCTGTTCAGTTGTGGAAACTCTCTTTCTTCTATCGGCGTCTTTGCGTAATATTCTTCAATTTCGATGGCGCGGATTGCCCGTTTAACGGTATCTACATCTGTCGAGTTATGAAGTGTCTTATACTGGCTTAATATGCCGGTCAGTTCTTCCAATGATTTTTCCGCCAGACGTGTGCGCAATTCTTGATTTTCGGGGACGGGAATCAGGCGATATCCTTTCAGTACCGATTCCAGATACAGTCCCGTACCTCCACATAGAACGGGAAGGCGCCCTTTTTGTTTAATAGTCTCGTAAGCTGTCAGGAAATCACGTTGATACTCAAAAACATTGTATTTATAACCCGGGTCGGCAATATCGATCAAGTGATAGGGAATTTGCTGCCCGTTGATGGTGTAATCTTCCAGATCTTTGCCTGTTCCGAGGTCCATTCCCCGGTAAATCTGGCGTGAATCGGCACTGATGATTTCAGTATCTAAGTCTGCAGCTAATGCGGCAGCAAAAGGGGTTTTACCTGAAGCGGTGGGGCCAAGTATGGCAATCAGATCATAGTCCGGCATGGTCATAACTTTATTAATGATTGGACAAAGATATGAAAAAGGAAGTGAAAAGCAGATGTTAAACTCTTAAATGGTGTTATAAAACATGCTTTTTTTCTTGTATTATTTGCAGATAACCAAAGAGTGCGTATCTTTGCAATGTGTTTTTCATAGTATTAGATTTAAGGTTAACAAAGGTTGGAGCAAGGCGTTGCTCCTTTTTTTATGTCCTAATCTCTCTTATGCGTTGTGCATCCATATAGATAACATCTTCTTTTTCAAAACAATGATATTGATGAATGATACCAGTAAGAACAGCAATATGCCGATAGTGAATGTGGGCCAAAGTGATCCGGAGGGTATCTGTGGGAAAAGTGAGTTTAGTGTTTCGAGATAAGATGCACGTGTCCACGAAACAATTCCTATGGATAATAACATCACTACAATATTAAGTCCTACTGTCAGGGTCTGATAGGGGAGTGCCACTTTCGAAGGGCTGTATCCTATCAGAAGCAGGCTTTCCAGCTTGGTGGTGTTTTTTTGCAGTAACAAGAAAATGCTGAGCATCAATATATAGAAAGAGAGCAAGCTGATGAATAGTCCCACAGCCAGAACGATACCCACAATCAGTCTCAGGAAATAAGTCGTTTTACCGGCATCCAGTTTCCCGTCTTCCGTTTCATAACCTTTCTGCTGAAAATATTTTGCGATAGAGGCGTCAGCCGGGTTGTTTACTTCAACAATCAGTCGTGAAGGATCTGCCTGACGATCCGGTGCGAAGTTCTTGTTAGCCCAATCCATGAACGATTGCGGAACCAGAATGGTGTTCAACCGGTTGGAAAAGCCGACGATATTCCCCTTGTATTGCTCTACCCGTCCATTCCCCTTCATCAGGATGTCCATCTGGATCAGACTCATCAGGCCTTCCGAGAGTTTAGGCAGGTTTCGGCTTTGGGCAAAACCAAAGTTATACAGGTTCAGATAATTGCGTGGAATGATGATGGGGAGGGTATGGGTATTTTCATCGAAGTACCATTTGTCGAGGTTGACGTCTACGAATTCGTCAGGGACGGCTTCGAAAAACATTTCCGTAGAAAGGTGTACTCCTGCTTCCTGCATTCCCAGACCGGCGGATACTTTAAATTGCGAAGGGGTGAAAGCGCCTACTGTTAGGGTGAATGACTGTTGTTTCAGTTCCTCGATTTCTTCGGGGGAGAAGGTGTTATTCTTACCTGCGAAAGTCCCTAATGTACTGATTTTCTTGGTAGCAATAATATAATCTTTCTTCATGAAACTATCTCCTTCGGTAAAGATGGGAAGTACATCTTTGTAGAATTGTGCGCTGAGCAACACAATGACCATCCCGAAAAGGTTGGCAAAAAAGAAACCGGTCAACTGACCGATGCTGATATGCTGACGGAGCAGCTTCCAGACTAAGTTGTTCATAATTTTAATATTCTGTCATACTTTAACTCGATATGCTTTCCGATGGACGTCACGATGATACCCGCCCCTTGTTTCTCGGCTTCTCCCGTCACTAACTCTTCCATGATATGTGCGTTGTCATCGTCAAGATGGCTGATGGGTTCATCCAGGAAAATAAAGTCGAAGGGTTGACAAAGTGACCGGATGAACGCCACTCTTTGTTGTTGTCCGAAAGATAGTTTTCCTGCTTTTACATTCAACTTGTCCGAAAGTCCCAGTGCTTCGAACAATGCCAATACCTCTTTCCGGGTTTTATATCCGGTTAGGTTATTCTTTAACCGGATATTTTCGATGGCAGTCAGCTCTGTGAAAATGCGCAAATCCTGAAATAGCATACTCAGTGAATGCTTCCTGAGTTCAACCCATTGCTTCACCGAGTATGCTTTTATATTGGTTTCATCGAAATTGATAATTCCTTGATAGTCGTTTCGGTAGCCATAGATATAGCTGCATAGCGATGATTTTCCGGTACCGGATGCTGCTTCGATCAAGTAAGATTTTCCTTTATGGAAAAAGAGGTCTTGATGCCATACATCCGAAATGACCGAGTTACGGTCAGCAAACACTTGGGGAAGTGTTTGCTGTAAGTGAATGCTGTTCATACGCTGAAGGTTACATGCCGGCAAATTGCTTGGCAAAGTCTACTATCTGTTTTAAAGCGTTGACATCTTTGTTTTTCAGGAGAATGGCTGTTTCAGTCTTACCTTCGCTGTCACTGAATGCTTCAATATAAGAAATCTGTGAAGCAAGTTTATAGTAAGTCTGGTATTCTTCGCCACCGAAACCGGTTATCATTTTCACGACAGGAAGATCTAAAATGGCATCCATGTTGATGACAAAGAACACATTTTTGCCCTTCATATCCGATACATATCCGGCATCTTTGATTGATTTGTCTACCGGCTTACTGATATTCTTGTAGAGGAGCTCGTCATTGGTGGCATACATTTGTTTGTTACGGATGCCAAAGAACACATTATTGGTGTTGGACTTATAAACGTATTCATTTTCGCCCAGTTGGATGATGTCTTCATTTCTACCTAATTTCAATTCTTTCTTTTTATTGTACAATGCTTTCAAGGCATTTCCGTTCTTTGCGTCGGCATAAGCAGCGAAAGTGGGTGCACTGTTCATGGTTACGTTAATCAGACCGATAGAGATATCACCATCGAAAGATGCGAATAAACTTTTCACCTCCTCGGCTTTTGCAAGTGAAACGTTTCTGCGGAATTCTTCGTTGTTGAGCAATAGGTCATAGAATGCTGCCCCGTTGACTCCTATGTTTAGAAAGGCAAGAGTCGATTCCGGGAAATTCTGGAGGAAAGTTGTATTTAGTTTTTTCACAGCTTGAGCCTGCTTCTTTAGCAGTGCGTCTGTTTCGGCGTTATCCGAATAAGTTTCAATCTGCAGAGCTATCTTTCCTTTCTCAAAGTTGAGATTGCCTACGGCCATTACTTCGCTTAGATCGAGTTGTGAAGAAAGTCCCATACTGATTTGTTGTGAGTATATCTTAGGAACGGCATCCATTGAAGCAAAGAAGTTAATGTCTCCTTTTTGATTTTGCATCTTTTTGAAACCGCTGTTCTTCATGATACTGTTCTCTTCCGTCTGTTTTAGTAAAGTAGAGATGGTTTGTTTGGCAACATCCATTTGTGAAGTTCCGTAGGCTTCTGTCAAGACTGCTGCGTTTTCATTAAAAACCAACAAGCTGTTTTTTTGCAGAGTAGTGAAACTGTATCCGTCTTCTTCTGCTATCGGCTGGCAGATTCCCTCTTTGGCCATTAAGTCAAGAGAAGCACGCAAGTCGTCGATATTGCTAACCTTGGCAACCATAGCGGGGGTAATGAACGTTTTGGAAGTAAACACAAAGACGGGGGCCTTGATATCGATACCCGATTGGGAAGGATCCTTCATTATCTTTTCCAATTGCTGGAAGGCGGCCGCATTCATTCCGCTTTTCAGGGCTTCCATCATTTTTTGTTTCATTCCTTCGTTTTCTTTATCATTCAGGCCGGCTTTGTCGGCAAGCGTATTCAGATTGACGGAGGCAACAGCCGAAGCGTCAGCAGGAATCACATGGATATATTCCGCTTTCTTTGAGCAGGCTGCCATGAAAACAATCAGTACTCCCAGTACCGAAAGTCGGGAAATCATTCGTTTTACCATAATTACTATATATTTAGTTCTGTAAATTACATATTCATTGTATGGCAAGCCACTAATGCCGCCGTTTCTGTTCGTAGTCGTGATTTGCCTAAACTGATCGGGATGAATCCCTTTTCGATGGCTTTTTTCACTTCCTCTTCGCTGAAGTCGCCCTCCGGCCCGATCAATACTAATGTATCTTCTCCTTTTTTCAGTACATCCTTCAGGAGAGGTTTCTCTCCTTCATAACAGTGGGCTATGAATTTTTGTCCTGAGAAGTCTTTTTCAATGAACGAATTGAAGTCAGTCATTTCGTTCAACCGGGGCAAGCGTGCCTTTAATGATTGTTTGATGGCCGATACCAATATCTTTTCGATACGTTCCGTCTTGATCACTTTTCGTTCGGAAAAGCGACAGTTCAGAAACGTCAATTCATCGAAACCTATTTCTGTCGCTTTTTCAGCGAGCCATTCATTACGGTCCATATTCTTGGTCGGTGCCATGGCAATATGCAGATGGCCCTGCCATAAAGGCTCTTGATGAATAGTTTCTTTAATATTCACCAGGCAACGTTTATTGGTTGCTGCACTGATCTCTGCCCGATAGAAGTTTCCTTTACCGTCGGTCAGGGTGATTTCGTCTCCGGCTGTCAGACGGAGCACACGCACGCAATGCTGCGCCTCCTCTTCCGGAAGCTCAGCATTGGTTTGTATATCAGGGGTATAAAATACGTGCATATCTTTTATTTATGTCGGTTTATCTCATCACGCAGTCGGGCGGCAAGTTCATAATTCTCTTCTTGAATGGCCTTGCTTAAGGCTTCTTCAAGGGAAATGATGCTGACTGCCTCCGTACGTGAGTTATCATCTTCTTCCGGTGAATCAGGACGTTCAGCACCGTCTGTCATCCGAATGCATTCGCGTTCAAGGATAGATTCATATATAAATATGGGGCAATCTGCCCTCACGGCCAATGCTACCGCATCCGAAGTACGTGCGTCTATCCGGATAATCTCTTCGTCTCTTTTAAAGTAGATATACGAATAAAAGACACCTTCTTTTGCTTTATAAATCAGTACCCGGAGCAAAGATGCTCCCAGAACATTCAAACACGAGTAAAATAAATCGTGTGTCAGCGGGCGAGGGGCTTTTATTCCTTTCAGGCAAATGGCTGTGGCTTGCGCTTCGGCTGGTCCTATTATGATAGGTAACTGCCGTTCGCCATCTACTTCTCCCAGTACCATTGCATAGGCACCCACCTGCGCCTGGCTGTTAGAAATGTTCAATACCTGTAGTTCTACTTTCTTATCCATTGTTAATTATTCACTTTCTTAAGTTCTCCCGGTTGATGTTTGTATCTGAAGACAACGGCAAATAAAATGCCGATGGCCAGTGCGTATGCTGCAAATATAAACCAGATGGTCGGCCAATCTCGGCTTACCAACATTCCGTTTTCGTATACGGAGAATGCGTCCACTACAGCACCGCTGGCATATCCTCCGATGACGGCTCCAAGTCCGTTTGTCATAATGAAGAACAAGCCTTGTGCGCTGGCCCTTGTCTCAGGTTTTGTTTCCAATTCAACAAATAAAGAACCGGAAATGTTGAAGAAGTCAAATGCCATACCATATACTATCATGGATAAAATCAGCATCCAGATGCCCGTACCCGGATCACCGAATCCAAACAGCCCGAATCGGAATACCCAGGCGAACATACTGATCAGCATGACACGCTTGATTCCGAAGTGTCTCAAGAAGAAGGGGATGGCCAGGATAAACAGGGTCTCGGACATTTGTGAGATAGATAGTAGAATTACCGAGTGTTTGACACCAAAGGAATCTGCAAATTCGGGTATTTTGGCGAAACTACCCAGGAATGCATCACCATAGGTATTTGTAATTTGCAATGCCGCACCCAATAGCATAGAGAAAAAGAAGAAAATAGCCATCTTTTTTCTTTTGAACAGGCTGAGGGCATCAAGTCCGAAAGAAGATAATAAAGTTTTATTTTCATTCTTCGCCGGTGGACAGGGAGGCAGCGTGAAAGAATATATCCCCAAAAGTAAGGCTGAACTTGCTCCTACATAAAGTTGTGCACTGGAGTTCTTGAATCCTGTAAGGTCTACTGCCCACATGGCACAGATGAAACCGATGGTTCCCCATACGCGGATAGGCGGGAAATCCTTTACTAAATCACATTTATATTGTTCAAGTGCGTTATATGAAACTGTATTGGCAAGGGAAAGGGTAGGCATGTAAACCATCAGGTTGAGTAACATGGCCCAATACATTTGATTATAGTCGGTAGCGGTGGATGCGTAAAACAAACAGCCGGCTCCTAATAAATGACAAATACCATAAAGACGTTCGGCGTTGAACCATTTATCGGCAATAATACCGGTTATTCCCGGCATGATGATAGATGCGATTCCCATTGTAGCGAAGATAGCTCCGATTTGTCCACCTTCGAAATGGAGGCCTCTTTCCATATAGCCACCTAATGAAATTAACCACGACCCCCATACAAAGAATTGCAGGAAGTTCATAATAATCAAACGATTTTTTATATTCATAACTTTATTGATGTGTTTCCCGTCGTGCCAATATATGGCAGATCAGCTGCAAATATAATATTTTTAGTTGACAGAGTGGAAAAAGCACGGGATAAAAGGGAGGAAGAAAGGGAAAAATAGCAAAAGAAAATTGGAAATGCAAAGAAGGAAAGGGTATATAAAAAAAGAAGGCTATCTATCCCAGACAGCCAATCTTTATTAACCTTAAATCTAATACCATGAAAAACACATTGCAAAGATAAAGGGTTTTATGTTATAGAACATAACGATTTGGTGAAAATCTTCTGTTTGTTAACTCATATTAACTTTGTAGCTTCTGCTTTTATGCTATTAAGGCGATTATTCGACATACAGTACCAATCCTTTGAGATATTCGCCTTCCGGATGATAGATATTTACCGGATGATCTGCTGGTTGAGTCAACTGATGCAGTATGCGTACACTTCTACCGGACATGGCTGCTGCTGTGAATACAGCAGTACGGAAATTATCTTTGGTCACTACCTGTGAACAAGAGAAGGTGAACAGGATACCGCCCGGTTTGATTTTCTCAAATGCTTTGGCATTAAGTTTGCGATAACCTTGGAGGGCGTTGCGCAATGCGTCTTTGTGCTTGGCGAATGCCGGCGGATCGAGGATGATCAAATCGTATTGGTCGCCCATGCGGTCGAGATATTTGAAAGCATCTTCTGCAAAAGCCGCATGACGGGTATCACCCGGGAAATTTAATTCTACATTTTTATTAGTCAAATCAATGGCCTTGGCAGAACTGTCTACCGAATGTACCTGTTTGGCACCTCCACGCATGGCGTAAAAGGAGAATCCGCCGGTGTAGCAGAACATGTTTAATACCGAACGGTCTTTGGCATAACGTTCCAACAAAGCACGGTTTTCGCGTTGGTCTACGAAGAATCCCGTTTTTTGTCCTTTCAGCCAGTCTACATGGAACTTTAATCCATATTCCTGAGCGATGTTGTCGTTACTTCCTCCTTTGAGGAAACCGTTTTCCGGAAGAAGGTCCGCTTTGAATGGCAAAGTCGTTTCCGATTTATAGTAGATGTTTTCAATCTGGTTGCCCATTACTTCGGACAATGCTTCGGCAATGGCCATGCGGTCTACGTGCATGCCGGCAGAGTGTGCCTGCATTACGGCGGTCCGGGCATAAACATCGATAACAAGTCCTGGCAGGTTATCGCCTTCTCCGTGTACCAGGCGGTAAGTGTTGTTAGTCGGGTTGGTAGCGATGCCGATGCTGCGTCGCATGTCATAAGCCACTTCCAACTTGCGTTTCCAGAAGTCATGGTCGATCTCTTCTTGTTTAAAGGAAAGAACACGTATGGCAATGCTTCCGATTTGGAAATGCCCTTTAGCTATGAATTCTTTTTTTGAGGTATACACTTCCACTACTTCTCCTTCTTCGGGTTCGCCGTCGAAGTGAGCAATGGCCCCGGAGAAAATCCAGGGATGGAACCGTTTCAGTGAGTCTTCTTTGCCGGGTTTAAGATATACTTTATGCATAAATTTATTATGTTGTTTTTATTTTTATCATTGATCCGAACCTGCTTTCACCGTCTCTACGGTTTCTTCTTCCGGGGCCAGTTCGTAATTACCCGTACGCTTTAGGTCTTGCAGTAGGTGGTATATGTTGAGGCAAGCCCATGCGTCTGTAGCTGCATATTGCTTTTGGGCATCCGTCAGTACATCTGCTTCCCAATTGGAAAGACGTTGTGATTTTGAGATTTTTTCCCTGAATAAGATACCGTATATCTTTTGCAGGCTTTTATCCTGAATGCCGAACGGACGGACATACTCTTGCAACTCGATGCATGCCTGCTGGTTGAAAGGAGCCCGTTTATGCAACATCATAAAGTCGTCTTTCAACGAGAGTCCTACTTTGATCACTTCCGGATTTTCAAGCAACTCTATGATGGGTTGGGTCAGCCCGGTCATGTTCAGGCGGAACAGGAAGCAACATTCGTCAGATGAAATCTGGAGCAATGCTACTTTATGGGAATGTCCTTTGGTGAATGAGGGACGGGTTTCGCTGTCGATGCCCAGAATTGCCTGGGATTGCAGATAAGCCACTGCTTTTTCCGCTTCACTTTCAGTTTGTATTACATGAATCCGTCCGGGGAATGCCGCTTTGGGCATCTCCTTCACCTCTTCTTTGCTTATGGTTCTTTTTAAAATCATATTCGTTTATTCATCGTCGTGGCAATGACAGCCATGATCGTGACAATGGCAGTCGTCATCTTCACAGTGACAGTCTTCATTGTTTTCGGGTTCGTATTCATCCTCCTCTTCGTCTTCTCCCCGGGCCTTCGGACTATATTTCACGTCATGCAGGGCACGCATGGTATTTACCAGTTTTTGTCCCCACAAGAGTCCGAAGTTTTCCTGGCAAATGGCAAGGGAGTCATTCATCGTCTCGTTCAATCCCAGTTGAAATACAAAGATAAAATCTTTAATATCCTGATAGATATCGGCCAGGTCTTCCGAAATATTCTTTTTGATGGGTTCATCGCTGTAAGCCATGTCGGGTAGGAATACTTCCAGATAGTCGTCCTTTTCCGCCAATACGGATGCCAGGTTGATGCGCAACACTTCGTATATTTCTTCCGTCACATATGTTTCCGGTGCTTCGTCGCCTATCATTTCGCATTTTGGAAGCATGGACGCTTTTAGATAAAGTAAAGGAAGAATTTTCAGGGTGGTGTCAACAAACATACTACGTTTCATGCCTTCGGCACGTTCCAGAAAAGCGCAGAACTCGGCAGCTACCGTAACGAATTCTACCACATTCTTATCAAATATTACTTGGCTTTCTTTTTTCATATCAGCTTGAATTGAAACGCAAAGGTAAGAAAAAGTTGTGGGTAGTCCAATGAAATTCTTTTTTTTACTACTTTTGCATCATTAATCATATAGCTTAAGATTCTTCATCCACATGGCAAAAAAGAAATCAGATAAGGAAGCAGAACAGAAGCCGGCTTCCACTAATAAGTACTTGGCTTTCTTCAGAAACGAAACAATCCACTTTGTGATCGGATTGGTATTGGTCATCTTTTCAGTCTATCTGTTGCTGGCTTTTACCTCCTTCTTTTTCACCGGAGCAGCCGACCAGAGTATCATTGATAGCGGGAATGCCCAGGATCTTGCTGCTGTAAATAATCATGTAAAAAACTATGCAGGTTCCCGGGGAGCTCAGCTGGCAAGTTATCTGATCAATGACTGTTTTGGTGTCTCCTCTTTCTTTATTTTGGTTTATCTGGCTGTAGCCGGATTGAAGCTGATGCGTGTGCGTGTGGTGCGTCTTTGGAAGTGGTTCATCGGATGTACGCTGTTGCTCATTTGGTTTTCCGTTTTCCTGGGCTTTATTTTTATGGATCATTATCAGGATTCATTCATTTATCTGGGTGGATTGCATGGATATAATATCAGTAACTGGCTTATTTCGCAGGTCGGTATTCCCGGTGTTTGGCTTATTCTTTTGGTGACAGGCATTTGTTTTCTTATATATATGAGTGCCCGCACAGTCATCTGGTTGCGTAAGCTTTTCACTCTTAGTTTCCTGAAACGTAAACAAAAAGAAGAACATTCAGAGGTGAAGCAGGATTCCGATCCCCGTGAATATGATAATCCGAAACCTCAGGAAGTGGAATTCGATGTTAATCGCACTTTCCGTCAGGAGGTACCGGTGAAGAAGGTGGAAACTCCTACCGTATCCGATCTGCTTGTCGAGTCTCCTTCTGAGTCTCCAATAGTTACGGAAAGCAGAAATACGGCAACCGATGGTGATGTCACCATGACTTTCGAACAGACAACTCCTGATCCTGTGCCCCCTTTTCGGGCAGAGTCGGCAGATAACGGGCCTGAGTTTGAAATAGAGGCTGCTGCCGATGACGAAAGTTATCAGGGAACGGAAACCGAACCCTATAATCCAAAGTTGGATCTGGAAAACTATCATTTCCCTACTATCGATTTGATGAAGCACTATGAAAATAGTGAGCCTACCATCAATATGGAGGAACAGAACGCAAATAAAGACCGTATCATTAATACATTGCGTAGTTTTGGTATTGAAATCAGTACGATTAAAGCTACGGTAGGTCCTACGGTGACTCTTTACGAAATCACTCCGGAACAGGGAGTGCGCATCTCAAAGATTCGTGGGTTGGAAGATGATATCGCTTTAAGCCTTTCTGCCTTGGGTATCCGTATTATAGCTCCTATACCGGGAAAAGGTACAATCGGTATCGAGGTACCTAATTCAAATCCTAAGATTGTTTCGGGGCAGTCCATCATCGGCAGTAAGAAGTTTCAGGAATCGACTTACGATTTGCCCATTGCGCTTGGTAAGACCATTACGAACGAGGTATTCATGGTAGATCTTTGCAAAATGCCTCATGTGCTGGTGGCAGGTGCTACCGGACAGGGTAAATCTGTCGGTTTGAATGCCATCATCACTTCATTGCTCTACAAGAAGCATCCTGCCGAACTGAAGTTCGTTCTGGTGGATCCTAAAAAGGTAGAGTTCAGTATTTATTCTGTTATTGAGCATCATTTTCTCGCGAAGCTTCCCGATGGTGAGGATGCTATCATCACCGATGTGACCAAGGTGGTGCAGACCCTCAACTCAGTCTGTGTAGAGATGGACAGTCGTTACGATCTGTTGAAAATGGCACATGTACGCAATATCAAAGAGTACAATGAGAAATTCATCAACCGCCGCCTGAATCCGGAGAAAGGGCATAAATTTATGCCTTATATTGTGGTAGTCATCGATGAGTTCGGAGACTTGATCATGACTGCCGGCAAGGAGATCGAGTTGCCGATTGCCCGTATTGCGCAGTTGGCACGTGCCGTAGGTATCCACATGATTATTGCAACCCAGCGTCCGACTACAAATATCATTACCGGTACTATCAAAGCCAACTTCCCGGCGCGTATTGCGTTCCGTGTGTCGGCCATGATGGACTCACGTACCATCCTTGACCGTCCGGGAGCCAATCAACTGATTGGGCGTGGTGATATGCTTTTCTTGCAAGGGGCCGATCCGGTGCGTGTGCAGTGTGCTTTTATCGATACGCCGGAAGTGGAAGAAATTACCAAATATATTTCACGCCAACAAGGATATCCTACCGCTTTCTTCCTGCCCGAATATGTGAGTGAAGACAGCGGAAGCGATCTGGGAGATGTCGATATGGGGCGCCTCGATCCTTTGTTTGAAGATGCTGCCCGCCTGATCGTAATTCATCAGCAAGGGTCAACTTCGTTGATACAGCGTAAATTCTCCATTGGCTACAACCGTGCCGGACGCTTGATGGATCAGCTTGAAAAGGCCGGCATTGTGGGTCCTTCGCAAGGAAGCAAGGCGCGCGACGTACTTTGTGTTGACGAGAACGACCTTGAAATGCGTTTGAACAATATTCAATAATCAAACGTTAAATGAGTGTATACAATGAAGCAGATTATAATTAGCATTTGGATAGCTTTACTGACTTTGCCTGTGTTTGCGCAACAACAAATGCAGGCAAAGGTTGTGCTTGATAAAACGGCAGCCACATTTGAGAAAGCAGGGGGTATTCGTGCGGGATTCAACGTGACGGTGTTCAATAAAGGCCGGATGGCGGGACAATCTGCCGGAGTCATTGAACTCAGGGGAGAGAAGTTCGTGCTGAAAACGGACGATGGTACCACGTGGTTTGATGGCAAGACCCAATGGAGTTATCTGGCAGGTAGTGACGAGGTCAATATCAGCAATCCAACCGGAGTCGAACTGCAAAGTCTTAATCCGTACGCACTTTTGCAGATTTATCGCCATGGTTTCAGCTATAAGCTTGGAACACTGAAGAATTTTGGTGGCAAATCGATTTATGAAGTGGTGCTGACTGCTACCGACAAGAAACGGGATTTATCACGAATTGTGCTTTATGTCAGTAAAGACACTTACCAGCCACTCTTCATTCTGATGGAACAACGTGATAAGAGCCGTAGCGAAATCACGGTGACCAGCTATCAGGCAGGATTGAAATATGCCGACAGTATGTTTGTGTTTGATAAGAAGCTCTATCCTCATGCCGAGGTGATCGATCTCCGATAGGTCAAGAGGAGTAACTTCGATCGTTTATTATAAATCGTAGAATGTAAAATAGGAATATGGAAACAGAAAGAATTAAATGCCTTATTATAGGTTCAGGACCAGCCGGCTATACAGCCGCTATTTATGCAGGACGTGCAAATTTGTCACCGGTGCTTTACGAAGGAATACAACCGGGTGGACAGTTGACCACGACTACCGATGTAGAAAATTTCCCGGGCTATCCTCAGGGAATCAGCGGACCGCAATTGATGGAAGATCTTCGTACACAGGCCGAACGATTCGGTGCCGATATCCGTTTTGGAATCGCTACTGCTTCCGACCTTGGCCAAGCTCCCTACAAAATCACGATTGATGGTGAAAAAGTAATTGAAGCCGATTCATTGATTATCGCTACTGGTGCCACAGCCAAATACTTAGGTTTGGATGATGAAAAGAGATATGCCGGTATGGGGGTCAGTGCTTGTGCTACTTGTGACGGATTTTTCTATCGCAAAAAGGTAGTTGCTGTTGTGGGTGGTGGCGATACCGCTTGCGAAGAAGCCATCTATCTGGCCGGACTCGCTTCTAAAGTCTATTTGGTTGTACGCAAACCCTATCTTCGTGCTTCAAAGATCATGCAAGAGCGTGTGATGAAGCACGATAAGATTGAAGTCCTTTTCGAGCATAATGTAGTCGGACTCTTTGGAGATAACGGTGTAGAAGGTATGAATCTCGTAAAACGTTGGGAAGAACCGGACGAAGAACGTTATTCGTTGCCTATCGACGGATTTTTCCTTGCCATCGGTCATAAGCCTAATTCGGACATTTTCAAACCTTATCTGGATACCGATGAGGTGGGATATATCATCACTGACGGTGATAGTCCCCGTACTAAGGTTCCCGGAGTGTTTGCGGCTGGCGATGTAGCCGATTCACACTATCGCCAGGCTATTACTGCTGCAGGAAGCGGCTGTAAGGCTGCCATTGAGGCCGAGCGTTATCTGTCGGAGAAGGGTTTGATCTGATAGTCGTAAGATATTGTTTATTAATATACCGGACGCAACCATGCTTGATAAGAGAGCTGGTTGCGTCCGGTAGTTTTTTTATAACTTCTTATTTCTTTATTGATTTTGCGAGATCAAGCCCCTATGGCACCCTGCAAATTCGTCTTGTTCAATTCTATATGTTGTATCAGAGTCATCTCAGGCTTGATTCTGTTTTATATTTATCACTTATCCGGATAGATGAAGTTCTTTTTCCGGTAGTTTTCATTTCACCACCGATTAACAGATTACATTGAGAAGAAGATAATTGGGATTATTTATTTTTATGTAATCGTCAATCGATGGAAAAACAAATTAGTATACTTCAATTTCGTCCAGATACAGGTTTGCCTGAACCACCTCTTTGCTGCCCGGGTCTTTTACGAAGTCGATGCCGTTTCGCAAAGTACCGCCATTCTGAAGGGTGACTTTGAGATAGGTTACTTCTCTCGGTTCGAAGGCTAAGGTGTCTGTAAATGCCTTTCTGCCTCTTTCCGGATAGTTGCGTTTGAAGGAAGCTTCTGCGACTTTGCTGTATTTTTGTCCGTCGGAAGAGGTTTCGATGGTGGCAACACTCGGAGGGAGGATAACTGACGCAGGGTTGTATAGAGAACCGAAGACTACTTTGCTGACAGTAGTGGGCTCATCGAATTCGACGATGAATACCATCTCTTTGCAGTTATCATCCATCCGGAATCCGCTCCACGGAGTCATAGAGGCGGTGTTGCCGCGTTTACCGTTGGTAAGCCCGAAGGTACTTATGTCCGTGCCGAGAACGTCATTTTCACCAAAGATGTCGCCTTTGGCACCTCCAATGGCCGGAGTGACTGTGAAGCTCTTTCCGCTGATCAGGTTGCCGTACAGTTTCTTTCCGGTGACCTTGCCCAGCATCTGTCCGTCTTTGAAAGCGGCTGCTTTCACTTCAATTTCGCCCGAGAGGGTGAAAGGGCGATTGTAGAGGGCCGATTCTACGGTTGGAGTACTTCCATCTGTTGTATAATGAATTTCCGCATTGGGATAAAAGCTTTCCAGTATCACTTTTAGCGTATCACTCTCGTCTACATGAGTATTTATGTTCACATCGAAGAAATTACGGCAGGCTTTTACATTCTTCACGTCCATTCGCCGGAAATCTTCAACCATGCGCTGGCAGAAGTCATTCCAGTTTTTGTTTGCGTTCAGTGTCCAACCGGTTTCGGCAATAGCTATTGCGCGCGGGAAGGCTTGATAGTCGCGGTTATTGTCGCTCGGCATGTATTCGGTCCAAATGTTGCCTTGTACTCCGATGATGTGTTTTTTTACCAGGTCGTCTGCATCGTCCGGTACCGGGTTATAACTGTAGGTCTTTTTAAGTGTATTATATCCGCCGATAGTAACGGGGGCTATCTCCGGTTCTTCCTGATATTGATCCAGATAAGCGTATGGATTCGGAGTCATAATAGCGTTGTGACCGGCTTTGGCTGCATTCATTCCGCCTTCTACTCCCCGCCAGGACATGACGGTAGCATTCGGGGCCAACCCGCCCTCCAGGATTTCGTCCCACCCGATGATGTTGCGTCCTTTGCTGTTCAGGTATTTCTCCATGCGGGTGATGAAGTAACTCTGTAATTTCTCCTCTTTGGTATGCTTCTTCCCGTCAATAACGTTGGGAGTGACATCGTCTTTCAGTCCCAGTTGTTTAATCAGTGACTGGCAATATTCACTTTTGATCCAGGCCGTTTTCGGACATTCGTCACCGCCTATGTGGATATATTTGCTTGGGAAGAGATCCATTACTTCGTCCATCACTCCTTCAAGGAACTCGAAAGTGGTATCCGAAGGACAGAATACCTCTTCGAATACGCCCCAGGTTCCCGTCACATCGCATGTACTGTCCGGTGTACACGAAAGCTCCGGATAAGAAGCGATGGCAGCTATTGCATGTCCCGGCATTTCGATCTCAGGGATTACAGTGATGAATTTACTGGCAGCATAGTCTACAATGTCCTTGATCTGTTCCTGTGTATAATATCCGCCATGCTCTTTGCCGTCGAATATTTGCGGATAGTTCACATAATAATAGTCTATCAGTGTCTCTTTGCGCTTGGAGCCTATCTCGGTCAGTTTCGGGTATTTCTTGATTTCAATTCTCCATCCCTGATCATCGGTCAGGTGCCAGTGGAAGGTATTCATTTTATGCATGGCCAGCATGTCAATGAACTTATATACATATTCCACTGGAGAGAAGTGGCGGCATACGTCCAGCATCATACCGCGGTATGCAAAGCGCGGGGCGTCTTCTATCTCGACAGCCGGCACTGACCATTCTGCGTTTTTTACTTTCTCTGTGCCATATACGGCGGGAGGAAGCAATTGGTAAAGGGTCTGTAATGCATAGAAAAATCCCTTGGGGGTGGAGGCGCTGAGAGTGATATTCTGCGGTGTGACCGAGAGTTTATATCCTTCTTCGGGCATTCCGTCCTGGGGGACAAAGCGGATGACGGGCTCGTCCGTTATGTTTTCGAAAGTCTGTTTCATTGTGATTCCGGACGTCAACTTCAATCGGTTGATAAGGCTGTCGGCAATGGTCTGTACTTCCGGTGTGCAAGCAGTAGTGATGACTCTTACTTTTTTACTTATTTCAAATCGCCCCTGTTGGGGAATCATTTGGTTGGGCAACGGAACGATATTGTACTCGTTCACGATGGCTTCTTTTGACTGTTTACATCCGGGGGCGATGAAAAGTAGAGACAAAAGAAGAAGAGTAATTCCTTTTTTCATGGTCTGATAAATATGTGTTAAGTTATTAAATAGTGACGAAGCGTCTTAACCGATTTTGCTGATCTTCTTAAGCTTTTCTTCGTCAATGATCTTGATTTTTCTTCCGTCGATGGTGATCAGGCGTTCGGTTGCGAAGTTGGACAACGTGCGTATGGCATTGGAAGTTGTCATATTCGACAGATTGGCCAGGTCTTCACGGGACAGATAGATACTCAGGGTAGAGCCGTCTTCCTCCAGTCCGTAACTCTCTTTAAGGAAGAGTAGCGATTCGGCCAGACGTCCGCGGATATGCTTCTGGGTCAGGTTCACAGTTCTTTCGTCAGCAATACCGAGGTCAACAGACAACTGGCGAATGAAAAACATGGCCAGGTCGTTGTTCTGGCCGAGCAGTGTCATGATGGCACTCATGGGAATCAGGCAGATAGTTGAAGGTTCGAATGCAGAAGCAGCGGTCACATAGTCTTCTTTGGCAAAATAAGCCCGGTAACCGAAATATTCCGTAGGTTTTATCATGCGGATAATCTGACTTCTGCCTCCTACACCGTCTTTGTAGATTTTAACTTTTCCGCTAAGGAGACACATCAGATAGGCAGGCGATTCGCCTTCGCAATAGATTGTTTCGTTCTTTTTGTAATTCTGAAGAGTGAAATTATTGGCCAGGAACTCTCTCTGCTCTGCGTTTAGAGGAGCCCACATCTCTGCAATACGTTCGGGAACGTTTATTTCTGACAAATTCATCTTTACCATGACTGCTGCAAAACTGTGTTATAAAGCACAAATGTAGAAAGAAAAAATGAAAAACGGAATAGTTTTGGGAAAAGTTTGCCATGTTGGCATTGCAATACCGCAGATTCCACAGATGTATGCAGGGTTTATTTCTTTCATTACAGAAGTAGAGAGGGCACAGTGAAACTATATTTTTGAAGATATATTCATAAATGATTAAAAGCCTGTGAACTCTGTATCTTTTGTATTGCATTCTTTGGCTGTTCCTTGTATACCTTTTGATCTCTATATCTAAAACATCCGGGTGTTTATGATGATAACATCCCCATGTTGTTGTGTAAAACATCCGGATGTTTTATGGTAAAACATGAGGATGTTTTAAGGTGAAGGAATTAGTGCTTGTAGTGGAACATTTATAAATAAAAAAAGAAAGTGTGTCGAAACTCACCACAGAGTAACACAGAGTGAATTTTAAGTCATTGATTATCAGTATTGATAATCTGTGATAATCTGTGTAACCTGTGGTGAAAAGACTTTTGACAGAGTCCTATTCTATAAAGTATAGGGCTTACTTTGTGAATAGTAGTTCTCTATACTTCGGTAACGGCCAGATTTCGTCGTCGATTTCCATTTCCAGGTGGTCAATATGATCGCGTATGCTTTCCAGATAGGGACGTACGGTCTCTTCGTAGGCAAATGCTTTTTCCTTAAAGTTCTCTTTATGGTTTGCCACTTTGCGGGCCTCTGTCATGTCGCGTACCAGTACCTTGATGGCAGACACACGGTGCGAGATTTCTTTGATAAGCTCTTTCCGGTCGGCACTCATGATTTCGTATTCTTCTGCTGGGAAGATCTCTTTCATTCTGCAAAGGTTTTCCAGCAAGCGGTTCTGATAGCTGACAGCAATGGGGACAATGTGGTTGATGGCCAAGTCACCCAATACACGACTTTCGATCTGTACTTTCATGGTGTACTTTTCAAGTTCCACTTCCAGGCGGCAGGCAAGTTCGGTTTCGTTAAAGATGCGTTCACCGATCAGTACGGCTCTCGATTGGTTGTCCATGTAGTGCATCAGGGCTTCCGGTACGTGGCAGATGTTTGTCAGTCCGCGACGAGCAGCTTCCTGCTTCCACTCTTCCGAATAACCGTCCCCTTCGAAACGGATGGGTTCGGAGGCGATGATATTTTCCTTCAGGATGCGGAAGATGGCTTCATCCTTGCTAATGCCTTCTTCCATCAGTTTGTCTACCGATGCTTTAAATTCGTTCAACTGGTTGGCCATGGCAGCGTTGATGGCAATCATGGCAGCGGCACAGTTGGCCGATGAACCTGCGGCACGGAACTCAAAGCGGTTTCCGGTGAATGCGAATGGAGAGGTGCGGTTACGGTCGGTAGTATCGAGCAAGATTTCGGGGATACGTCCGATGCCCAGTTTCAGGGTAGTCTTCTCTTCCGGAGTCATTTTGGAATTGGTCACCTGGCGGACAATTTCGTCCAGAGTAGCCGACAGTTGCGAACCCAGGAAGATGGATAAGATGGCTGGAGGGGCTTCATTGGCTCCCAAACGGTGACTGTTTCCGGCGCTCATGATCGAAGCACGCAACAGGTCCTGATTTTTGTGAACCATCATCAGCACGTTGACCAGAAAGGTGAGGAACAACATGTTTCCTTTTGGGTTCTTGCCCGGTGCAAAGAGATTGACACCTGTGTCAGTACAAAGCGACCAGTTGTTATGTTTACCCGAACCATTGACACCGCTGTATGGCTTTTCGTGGAAGAGTACGGCGAAATGATGCTTGCGTGCGATGCGCTTCATCAGATCCATCACCAGCTGGTTATGGTCATTTGCCAGGTTGCAGTTTTCGAAAATGGGGGCCAACTCAAACTGGTTGGGAGCTACTTCGTTGTGACGGGTTTTCACCGGTATGCCCAGTTTGTGGCATTCTATTTCAAGCTCTTTCATAAAGGCTGTGACACGTGGAGGGATGGAGCCGAAGTAATGATCTTCCAATTGCTGATCCTTAGCCGAAGAGTGTCCCATCAGGGTACGTCCGGTCAGTCGGAGGTCAGGACGCGCATTATATAAAGAGGTGTCGACCAGGAAATATTCCTGCTCCCAACCCAGATTGGTAAATACGCGGGTTACGTTTTTGTCGAAAAGCTGGCACACTTCGGTGGCAGCTTTGTCAACGGCGGCCAATGCTTTCAGTAACGGAGTTTTGTAGTCGAGCGCTTCGCCCGTATAGGAGATAAAGATTGTCGGGATACAAAGAGTGGTGTCTACCACAAAAGCCGGTGAGGATACATCCCATGCTGTATATCCGCGGGCTTCGAATGTATTTCGGATTCCGCCGTTGGGGAAGGAAGAAGCGTCCGGTTCTTGCTGGATCAGTAATTTTCCGGAGAAGCGTTCGATGACTTCACCGTCTTCGCCAAACTCGATAAAGCCATCGTGCTTTTCGGCAGTTCCGTCCGTCAGTGGCTGAAACCAGTGTGTATAGTGTGTCACGTTGAGCGATTTAGCCCAGCTTTTCATACCATTGGCTATCAGATCGGCCATCTCACGGCTGATGGGTGTACCTTTTTCGGTAGCGTCTACCACTGCTTTGTATGCTTCCTTGGGAAGATATTCCTGCATCTTCTTGCGGTCGAATACGTGGCTGGCATAATAATCGGATAGTTTGTTTGAGGGAGTGGTAACTTCTAAGGGCTTTCTGTTAGATAGCTCTTGTAATGCGAAAAATCTCATTTTTGACATAATGGTGCCTTTTTTATCGGTTGTTGGGCGCAAAATTATGTGTTTTTTCTGAGATAACCCCTATTTTTATAGGGGTATTTTCTATAATTAGTCTCTTTTTTAAGATGACACCCTGTTTTAAGAAGGTAGATCGGATTCGTATAAATCATTAATTTATTAGTCGTATAATCGGATTTTTTTTATATTTGCCTTGAATAAAGGAGATTACTATTTGAGATACAAGATATGGATATGGGTGTTTGGGCTTGTCTTGCTCTCTTTTTCACAAAAGGGAGTGGCTAACGTTGTTCTTGATCCTCAGACCAAACGTCCGATTTCTGCCGATTCCATTTTAAATAATGTGATGACCTTTGCCCCGTTTTATGAAAAGTTGGTGACCGACTACCGAGCCGACCTCTATATAAAAGGTACGATGGACATCAAACGCAAAAATTTTATTCTCCGGTATGTGCCTTCCATGTTCCGTCTTCAGAAAGGAGTGCGCCAGTATATGGTGGAAACATATAGTGACCTGCATTTTACGGCTCCTAATATTTATGACCAAAAAGTGAAAGCCTCTGTAGGTACGGTACACAATAGCCGGGGAGTGCCGGGTATGCTGGAGTATTTCAATATCAACCTCTATTCGTCTACGCTGCTTTATGATCGGTTGCTTTCGCCCTTGGCCAAAAATGGACGGAAGTATTATAAGTATCTGATTGATTCCATTATGGGTGGGACAGATAACCGGCAGTATAAGATACGGTTTATCCCCAAAAGCAAAAGCGACCAGTTGGTGGGCGGGTATATGATTGTGAGCAGTGATGTATGGAGTGTCCGCGAGATACGATTTTCCGGCAGGTCGGAGCTTTTGCTGTTCAGTTGTCTGATAAAGATGGGAGGAGTTGGAGAAGATGATGAATTTCTGCCTGTCAGCTACAATGTCGAGGGACAGTTTAATTTCTTGGGTAATCGTATCAACGGGGTTTATGTGGCATCACTCAACTACCATGACATCGTACTTGAAGAAAACCAGAATGAATGGAAAGAAAAAGTGAGGGCAAGGACAAAAGGAAAAAGTAAATATGATCTTTCAGACTCTTACAACCTGCAATGTGAGACTGCTTCTTATCATACGGATAGTGCCTACTTTGAAACATTACGGCCTATTCCCTTGTCGGAAAGTGAGCGTAAATTGTACGAGGAAGATGCGCTGCGTAAAGACACCATTCAGCGCAATATCAAGCCAAAGAGTAAGAGCCAGGTGTTCTGGGGACAGGTAGGAGATGTGCTGATCAGTGATTATAAATTGAATCTGTCCAATTTGGGAAGTGTGAAGTGCTCGCCCATAATCAATCCTTTCTTATTGAGTTACAGTGGGAGTAACGGGCTTTCTTACAGGCAATCGTTTAAGTACAACCGGCTTTTTAAGCACGACCGGCTGTTGCGTGTGGTGCCTAAGTTGGGTTACAACTTTACGCGCAAGGAGTTTTATTGGTCTGTCAATTCCGAATTTAATTATCTGCCCGAGAAAATGGGGACCTTCCACGTGGACTTTGGTAACGGAAACCGGATTTACAGCAGTGATGTGCTCGATGACCTGAAGGCCATACCGGATAGTGTATTCGATTTCAACCAGATTCATCTGGATTATTTCTATGACTTATACTTTAACTTCAGGCACAGTATCGAAATTATTAATGGACTGGAATTGAGTGTGGGCTTTTCCACCCATAGACGAAAAGCCGTGAAACCCTCCAAGTTGGTTCCATTGACCAAGAGCCTGGAACTTCCCAACGAAGATATTCAGGGAAAAATCAGGAATACCTATTTAAGCTTTGCTCCCCGGGTCCGGTTGGAGTGGACCCCTTGCCTTTACTATTATATGAACGGCCATCGTAAGATCAACCTGCGTTCTAAATACCCCACTTTTTCAATAGACTGGGAGAGGGGTATCAAGGGGGTGTTTGGCAGCACCGGGCAATATGAACGTCTGGAGTTTGACCTGCAACACCATATCCCTTTGGGACTGATGCGTAATATCTATTATCGTTTTGGTTTCGGTATGTTTACTAACCAGAAAGAAATGTATTTTGTTGACTTTAATAATTTCACCCGTAGCAATCTTCCTGAAGGTTGGAATGATGAAATTGGCGGAGTATTTCAGCTTCTTGACCGACGTTGGTACAATGCTTCACGCAAGTACATACGGGGGCATTTCACCTATGAAGCTCCTTTTTTACTTCTAAAGCATCTGATCAAGTATACACGCTATGTGCAAAACGAACGGTTGTATGCAAGTATATTATCGGTACCCCATCTTCAGCCTTATATTGAGCTGGGATATGGAATCGGCACTCACATTTTCGATTTCGGCGTTTTCGTAGGAAGTGAGAACTGGAGGTATACCGAGGTTGGCTGTAAATTTACGTTTGAGTTATTCAACCGCTAATTTTATTCTTGTTATTATTTGTCGGGGAGGAGAAAACCTTTATCTTTGCCCGTAAGAGGATGAGATAAAGATTTAGCAAAAAAGAGGTGCAGTCGCCTCGTGAATTCAGGGTCTTTCTGGATTTCTTTATTAAGATACTCATAATAAAGAAAAGTAAATACTCTCATCCTCTTTTTTACTTGCTTCTATATATTAATTAAGGTATAAGGATGGAACTACTTTTAGCTATTGTGATTGTCGTTACCGGTTGGCTGGTTTTTAGTATCATTCGTTCAAGTAAAGGCCAGGAAGGATATAAAAGATGGAAAGCCGGAAACTATGCCGGTGAGAATCCTTATGCTAAAGAGAAGAAGGAAAGTGTTTCGTCCCTGAAGAATATTTTTGGTAGGAAAGCCGTGGCTTTCGGCTCAAAGCGGTTCGATGCCGGAGCTGTCAGTTGGTGTGCCAGTTTACTTGGAGTCAAAGAAGACACGTTGAGAGAGGTGCTGGATTATGTTCCGAGGCAATACACCCAGTTCTATATAAAGAAGAGAAGCGGAGGAGTCCGGATCATTACAGCTCCCCAAGGTCAGTTGCGAGTTATGCAGCAGACCATTTACCAACGAGTTTTATTGTTAGCCAATGTGCATCCTGCTGTTACCGGATTCTGTCCTGGTAAATCTGTATCCGATAATGCGCGGGTTCATTTGGGACGAAAAAATGTATTGAAAGTAGATCTTCATGACTTTTTCCCTTCCATACGTTCGCCCAAAGTGAGAGCGACATTCAGGGAGATGGGATATTCACGTCCTATAGCGAAAGTACTGGCGGAACTCTGCTGTTGTAACAGGTGCCTTCCGCAGGGTGCGCCTACAAGTCCGGCTCTCAGCAATATTATTGCTTATCCGATGGATAAAAAAATGATGGCGTTAGCCGATGAATACGGGCTGGTCTATACGAGGTATGCCGATGACCTGACCTTTTCGGGAGATTTTCTGCCGAAGGATAAAGTCTTGTCACGGATTGATCAGGTTATCAGGGAGGAAGGGTTTACGATGAATGTGAAGAAAACCCGTTTTCTGCCTGAGCATAAACGTAAGATAATTACCGGAGTATCAGTTAGTTCGGGCACGAAGATGACAATTCCCAAAACTAAAAAGAGGGAGATCCGTAAGAATGTGCATTACGTCCTGACAAAAGGATTGGCCAGTCATCAGGAGCATATTGGCTCCACCGATCCGGTTTATCTGAAGCGTTTATTGGGCAATCTGTGTTACTGGCGTTCCATAGAACCGGATAACCGATATGTATCCGATTCTATCGCGGCTTTAAAGAGCTTGATGTGAGACATACCGATTGTAGCTCTTTTTGATATTTTTTTTGTTATTCTTTTCTAATTCAAGAAAATAGTTCTATCTTTGCGCCCGATTTATATAATCAATATAATGTCTTATTTAATTAAAGAATTACTAAACAATTAATTATTAATGGAAAACTTAAAGAACGTTGCTCCTATTGAAGACTTCAACTGGGATGCGTATGAAAACGGCGAGAGCTTCGCTGGTGCCAGCCACGAAGAACTTGAAAAAGCTTACGACGGTACGCTTAACAAAGTAAATGACCGTGAGGTTGTTGACGGAACTGTAATCGCAATGAACAAACGTGAAGTTGTTGTGAACATCGGTTACAAATCAGACGGTATCATTCCTTTGAATGAATTCCGCTACAATCCTGATCTGAAAGTAGGTGACACTGTAGAAGTATACATCGAAAACCAGGAAGACAAAAAAGGACAGTTGGTTCTGTCTCACAGAAAAGCCCGCGCTACCCGTTCTTGGGATCGCGTTAATGCTGCTCTGGAAAATGAAGAAATTATCAAGGGTTACATCAAGTGCCGCACTAAGGGTGGTATGATTGTTGACGTATTCGGTATCGAAGCATTCTTGCCGGGTTCTCAGATCGACGTGAAACCGATCCGCGACTACGATGTATTCGTTGGCAAAACAATGGAATTCAAAGTTGTTAAAATCAACCAGGAATTCAAAAACGTGGTTGTTTCTCACAAAGCTCTTATCGAAGCTGAACTGGAACAACAGAAGAAAGAAATTATCGGTAAACTTGAAAAAGGACAAGTTCTTGAAGGAACCGTTAAGAATATCACATCTTATGGTGTATTTATTGACCTCGGTGGCGTAGACGGATTGATCCACATCACTGACCTGTCTTGGGGCCGCGTAAGCGATCCGAAGGAAGTGGTTGAGCTGGATCAGAAGTTGAACGTAGTTATCCTCGACTTTGATGACGAGAAGAAACGTATCGCTTTGGGTCTGAAACAACTGACTCCGCACCCATGGGATGCTTTGGATCCGAACCTCCAGGTAGGTGACAAAGTGAAAGGTAAAGTAGTGGTTATGGCTGACTACGGTGCATTTATCGAAATCGCTCCGGGTGTTGAAGGTCTGATCCACGTATCAGAAATGTCATGGTCACAGCACCTGCGTTCTGCACAGGACTTCATGAAAGTCGGTGACGAAGTAGAAGCTGTAGTTCTGACTCTGGATCGTGAAGAACGTAAGATGTCTTTGGGTATCAAACAACTGAAACAAGATCCTTGGGAAACTATCGAAGAAAAATATCCTGTAGGTTCTAAACATACTGCTAAGGTTCGTAACTTCACTAACTTCGGTGTATTCGTAGAAATCGAAGAAGGTGTTGACGGATTGATCCACATCTCTGACCTGTCTTGGACTAAGAAGGTTAAACACCCGTCAGAATTTACTCAGATTGGTGCTGATATTGAAGTTCAGGTACTGGAAATCGATAAAGAAAACCGTCGTCTGAGCCTTGGTCACAAACAACTTGAGGAAAATCCTTGGGATGTATTTGAAACAGTATTTACTGTAGGTTCTGTACATGAAGGTACAATCATCGAAATGTTGGATAAGGGTGCTGTAGTTGCTCTTCCTTACGGCGTTGAAGGTTTCGCTACTCCGAAACACCTCGTTAAAGAAGACGGTTCACAGGCTCAGATGGACGAGAAACTGGAATTCAAAGTAATCGAGTTCAACAAAGACGCTAAGAGAATCATCCTATCTCATAGCCGCATTTTCGAAGATGTTGCCAAGGCGGAAGAAAGAGCTGAGAAGAAAGCTGCTTCTAACGCAAAGAAATCTTCTAAGAGAGAAGAAACTCCTGCTATCCAAAATCAGGCTGCTTCTACTACTTTGGGTGATATCGATGCTTTGGCTGCTTTGAAAGAACAGCTGGAAGGTAAGAAGTAATTCAAATCTTTCATAGATTGATATAGAAGGGTATCTCATTCAATGGGATACCCTTCATTTTTTTGTATGTTGAATCATTGCGCTGAACTTTAATTGTCTATCTTTGCAAATACAGTTTGAAAGATGGAAAAATTTGAATTACATATATTGGGTTGTGGGTCCGCATTGCCTACTACCCGGCATTTTGCCACTTCGCAGGTAGTCAACTTGCGTGATAAACTTTTTATGATCGATTGCGGAGAAGGGGCACAGATGCAATTGCGTAAGTCGCGGTTGAAATTTTCGCGGCTGAACCATATCTTCATTTCGCATCTGCATGGTGATCATTGCTTCGGATTGATGGGGCTTATTTCCACTTTCGGGTTATTGGGGCGCACGGCAGAGTTACATATCCATTCTCCAAAAGGATTGGAGGAGTTATTGGCTCCTATGCTTAATTTCTTTTGCCATACGTTGGCATATAAAGTCATTTTCCATGAATTTGACACCAGACAAGCGTCGGTGATTTATGAAGACCGTTCGATGACAGTCACCACCATCCCGCTCCAGCACCGTATTCCCTGTTGTGGCTTTTTGTTTGCGGAAAAGACCCGGCCGAACCATATTATCCGTGATATGATCGATTTCTATAAAGTACCGGTCTATGAACTGAATCGGATAAAGAACGGTGCAGACTACATAACTCCGGAAGGAGAAGTGATTGCTAATGTGCGCTTGACCCGCCCCTCGGATCCTCCCAGACGGTATGCCTATTGCTCGGATACGATTTTCCGGCGGGAGATTGCGGAACAGATCTCAGGTGTTGACTTGCTTTTTCATGAGGCTACATTTGCCGAATCGGAACTGGCACGTGCTAAAGAAACGTACCATACTACAGCCGCCCAAGCCGGCCGGATAGCTGTGGAAGCTGGTGTACGGCGATTAGTGATCGGTCATTTCTCTGCCCGCTACGAAGATGAAAATGTTTTGCTGAAAGAAGCTTCGGCTATCTTTCCGGATACTATACTTGCAAAAGAAAACTTGTGTATAAGTCTTTAATTTCGGGAGATCGATTAAACCTTTGTTGAATAGAATTGTCTAAAATAACATATACGAATTACAAACGAACCTATGAACCCTTATAATGAACGAGAGGTTTTGGCACTCCTTCAGGATGAGAGGACACAGAAGCAGGGATTTGAGCAGATCGTTTCGCAGTATAGCGAACAATTATACTGGCAGATCAGGCGGATGGTACTTTCACATGACGATGCCAATGACCTTCTTCAAAATACTTTCATTAAGGCATGGATAAACATTGACTATTTCCGGGCTGAGGCAAAGCTGTCTACCTGGCTTTACCGTATTGCCCTGAACGAATGTATCACTTTCCTGAATAAACAACGGGCTATGAATACAATTGCCATTGACGATCCGGAGGCCGACGTGACTCAGAAACTGGAGAGCGATCCTTACTTCTCGGGGGATCGGGCAGAGTTATTGCTTCAGAAGGCATTGCTGACCCTTCCTGAAAAGCAACGGATGGTGTTCAACCTGAAATATTATCAGGAAATGAAATATGAAGAGATGTCGGAGATATTCGGCACTTCGGTGGGGGCTCTGAAAGCTTCTTATCACCATGCCGTGAAAAAAATCGAGAAGTTTTTGGAGGAGGCTGATTAAACCTTTTAATATGCATAATGTCTAAGAAGAAGAGAGGAGAAGAACGTATGAAAGAAGAAGATAACATATTGAAGAAAGTGGGGAGGGAGAATTCCTTTAAAGTACCTGAGGGATACTTTGAAAACTTGACTTCAGAGGTGATGGGTAAACTTCCGGAAAAAGAGAAGCCTGCTTTTGAAGAAGTGAAGCAACCCACAATGTGGACTAGGGTGAAACCTTTATTCTATATGGCGGCTATGTTTATAGGAGCTGCATTGATTATCCGTGTGGCTTCTTCAAATCACCAGCCGGCAACGGTGGATGATCAACTGACTGCAAATGATGCAGGAACCGAAGTTGTTTCGGATGAATATATTGATGTAGCACTGGATCGCTCGATGCTGGACGATTACTCTTTGTACGTCTATCTCAGTGATGCTACAGCTGAATAAGTAAACTAAACTGATTTAATAAAGCAAAATGAAGAAACTGATTATTCTATTGATTATAGTTTGTAGTTGTATCCCGGCACTGAATGCCATGGGAGATCCTAACCAACATTTGTCACCCGAAGAATTCAGGGCCAAACAACGAGCATTTATAACAGAAAAAGCCGGTTTGACTAAGGAAGAGGCAGCAAAGTTCTTCCCGGTTTACTTTGAATTACAGGACCGGAAAAAACAACTGAATGACGAGGCCTGGAAGTTGCTTCGTAGTGGCAAAGATGATAAAACCACTGACGCACAATATGGAGAAATATTGGAAGGGGTATACGATGCCCGTATTGCTTCAGACCGTCTGGATAAAACTTATTTTGAGAAGTTTAAAAAGATACTTCCGTGTAAGAAAATTTATCTGATACAGCGAGCGGAAATGCGTTTTCACCGAGAGTTGTTGAAAGGGGTTCGTGATAACAAAGGAAAGAAAAAATAGAATGAAAAATTGCTTTCCTGCAAGAGCGGGAGAATTTACCACAGACTTAACGGATTGCACAGATAAACACTAATTGGGGATATTTATTGATCCGTCAATTACATACTCTGCGCAATCCGTTAGTTTGCAGTGGAATTTTGGTATTATCCTTTTAGAGGAGAGAGGACTTTTTACAGTCCTTTCTTTTTGGCTTCATCCCAGATTGCATCCATTTCTGCGAGAGACATCTCTTTCAGGTTTTTGCCTTCCTTAATGGTGTGTTCTTCCAGATAGTTGAATCGGCGGATGAATTTTTGGTTTGTACGTTCTAAGGCATTGTCCGGGTTGATCTTGTAGAGACGGGCAGCGTTGATGAGGCTGAACATGACATCACCGAATTCGGCTTCCGCCTTATCTTTGTCCATATGGGCTATTTCTACCTGAAATTCTGCAATTTCTTCTTTGACTTTTTCCCAGACTTGCTCTTTTTCTTCCCAATCGAATCCTACATTACGTGCTTTGTCCTGCATCCGGTAAGCTTTGATAAGTGAGGGTAGGGCAGTAGGGACTCCGCTTAATACAGTTTTATTTCCGTCCTTTTCTTTTAGTTTCAGCTGTTCCCAGTTTTCGGATACTTGTCCGGCTGTGTCGGCTTTTACTTCTCCGAAAACATGTGGATGGCGGAAAATCAGTTTTTCGCAGAGTTTGTCACAAACATCTTTCATGTCGAAATCACCGGTTTCTGAGCCTATTTTTGCATAAAAGGCCACGTGCAGCAATACATCTCCCAACTCTTTACAAATATCTTTTTTGTCATCGCGCATCAATGCGTCGCACAATTCGTAAGTCTCTTCGATAGTATTGGGGCGCAGACTTTCGTTGGTCTGTTTGCGATCCCAGGGACATTTTACCCGAAGTTCGTCGAGTATATCCAGGAAGCGCCCGAAGGCTTCCATCTGTTCTTCTCTTGTATGCATGTTTATTCTTTATTTGATTCTTTTTTCCATTCGTTGTATGAAATCAGCAGACCGATGACTTCCGAATAGTTTTTCCGTCCGCTTTCTATTTTGTTTCCTTTCAGATATAAGTCATATATCCAATCTTGAATATCACCTATCAACGGGCTATATTTAGCCATCCAATACTCTTGATCCTTCCGGGCGAGTTCGATGATTTCCGGACGTATCCGACTGAATAATTCCCGGTATTCATTTTCTGTCATCAATCTGCGGGCATTAGCAAGCACATGTCCCAGGATAGAGAAGTAACCGCTAAAGCGGATTTCTCTATTTGTAGAACGTGTGCAGACCTGATAGGCGTAAAAGTTGGCTTCCGCTTCACTGGTTATACCCAATAAGTGGGCCAGTTCATGCGTATAGGTTGCCGGATATTGTGGAGGTAACAAGTCACCATTCAGCGTGAACTCACAGAAAAACGGTCCCATGCTTCCTGTTACTCCTACCATTGAAATAAGTGGAGTGAACAACATTGTTTTGACCTGTGGCATGGAGTGTGGAGGATGGTGTACGCCGAGACTGTCACTGATCAGACTGTACTGGCTGACTGCCTCTTTACAGATGGTTTCCTTGTCGATCCGGGTTATGGGAACGTATGATTCATTCAGTAAATAGATGTATTGGTTTACAAAGTGGTCAAAATTTTCCGGAGTATAGGTAATATATGGTATCCCTGTACGCTCGTAGAAGTTTCTTTGCGAATAGTTGAGTCCCCATGCCAGGTAAAACCATACATAGATCCATGCCAGATATTCCGTATCCCTTCTCAGGATTGTTTTCCAACTTAACTTTTGGCGGATGCGTGCGTATACCGGATAAAGAATAATCCCTGTAATACTGAATGCTATGAACAGGTCACCCAAAGCAAAAGGAAAGAAATTGGAAAAACCGGACAGGACGTACGAGATAACAGGATAGACCGAGCGTGCATATCCTTCCCCCATTGCCGGGATCGCCTGAGTGACCCAGACAAGGATAATTAAAGTTCCTAAAACAGAGTACCGTATGACTCGCTTTTTGCTTTTCATTGCTACTTCTTTCTTTCGAGGAACAAAAGTACATATTCCTGTCCCTATATTCTACTTATTTTTATTAATTTTGCGCCAATCTTTCGCAATAAACTAATAAAATAGATATATACAACATGGAATTAGCAAGTAAGTACAGCCCTGCTGACGTGGAGGGAAAGTGGTATCAGTATTGGCTGGACCATAAATTATTCAGTTCGAAACCCGATGGACGTGAACCTTACACCATCGTTATTCCGCCGCCTAACGTCACCGGTGTGCTGCATATGGGACACATGCTTAATAATACCATTCAGGATATCCTCGTTCGTCGTGCACGTATGGAAGGCAAGAATGCTTGTTGGGTGCCGGGAACCGACCATGCCTCTATCGCTACCGAAGCAAAGGTGGTGAATAAGTTGGCTGCACAGGGTATTAAAAAGACTGATCTGACTCGTGACGAGTTTCTGAAGCATGCTTGGGCATGGACAGATGAACATGGTGGGATTATCCTGAAACAGCTCCGTAAGTTGGGGGCATCCTGTGACTGGGACCGTACTGCTTTTACTATGGACGAAAAGCGTAGCGAAAGTGTGCTGAAAGTATTTGTAGACCTTTACAAGAAGGGACTTATTTACCGTGGCGTGCGTATGGTAAACTGGGACCCGAAGGCATTGACAGCTTTGTCTGACGAGGAGGTGATTTACAAAGAGGAGCATGGAAAGCTGTATTATCTGAGATATAAGGTAGAGGGTGAAGACAGTTATGCCGTTGTTGCGACTACTCGTCCGGAGACGATTATGGGCGATACCGCTATGTGTATCAATCCGAATGACCCGAAAAATCAGCACCTGAAAGGTAAGAAGGTTATTGTTCCGCTGGTAGGCCGTGTCATCCCGGTGATTGAGGATGATTATGTAGATATCGAATTCGGTACAGGATGTCTGAAAGTGACTCCGGCACATGACGTGAATGACTATATGCTGGGTGAGAAGTATAACTTGCCAAGTATTGATATTTTCAATGATAACGGGACTATCAGCGAAGCTGCCGGTATGTATATCGGTATGGACCGTTTTGAAGTTCGCAAACAGATTGAGAAAGATCTTGAAGCCGCCGGATTACTTGAAAAGACGGAGGCATATACCAATAAAGTCGGCTATTCTGAACGTACCAATGTAGTGATAGAGCCTAAACTCTCTATGCAGTGGTTCCTTAAGATGGAGCATTTGGCTCAGATTGCCCTTGAGCCGGTGATGAAGGATGAGATTAAGTTTTATCCTGCCAAATATAAAAATACTTATCGTCATTGGATGGAGAACATCAAAGACTGGTGTATCAGTCGTCAGTTGTGGTGGGGACACCGCATCCCGGCTTACTTCCTTCCGGAAGGCGGATATGTAGTAGCCGTTACTGACGAAGAAGCATTGAAACTGGCTAAAGAAAAAACAGGCAACGATCATCTGACAATGGCTGACCTTCGTCAGGATGAAGATTGTCTGGATACTTGGTTCTCTTCTTGGCTGTGGCCTATTTCTTTGTTCGATGGCATCAATAATCCGGGTAACGAAGAAATTAACTATTACTATCCTACCAGTGACCTGGTGACCGGTCCGGATATTATCTTCTTTTGGGTGGCTCGCATGATTATGGCAGGCTATGAGTATGAAGGTAAAATGCCGTTTAAAAATGTATATTTTACGGGTATTGTCCGCGACAAATTGGGACGTAAAATGTCCAAGTCGCTCGGCAACTCACCGGATCCGTTGGAGTTGATAGAGAAATACGGAGCAGATGGTGTACGTATGGGGATGATGCTTTCGGCTCCTGCCGGAAACGACATTCTTTTTGATGATGCACTTTGCGAACAGGGACGTAATTTCTGCAATAAAATATGGAATGCTTTCCGACTGGTGAAAGGTTGGGAGAATGGAATGGGAACAATCGATATTCCGGCGGATGCACACCTGGCTGTACAATGGTTTGACCAAAGACTGGATGCTGCCGCAGTTGAGGTAGCCGATTTATTCAGCAAGTACCGTTTGAGCGAAGCGTTGATGCTGATTTATAAACTGTTCTGGGATGAATTTTCTTCATGGTTGCTCGAAATCGTGAAACCTGCTTATGGACAACCTGTAAACGGATTTATCTATTCAATGACTTTGAGTGCTTTCGAACGTCTGTTGGCTATGCTCCATCCTTTCATGCCATTTATTACGGAAGAATTGTGGCAGCAGTTGCGTGAGCGTGAGCCGGGGGCAAGTCTGATGGTAGAACCGTTGGCAGAAGTCGGAGAAGTGAACGAGGAGTTTTTGAAACAATTTGAAACGGCTAAAGAGATAATCAGTAGTGTGCGTGCCATCCGTTTGCAAAAGAATATTGCAATGAAAGAACCGCTTGAGTTACAAGTGGTAGGAGTAAACCCGGTAGAGAAAATGAACCCTGTTATCTTTAAAATGTGTAACTTGTCTGCTATTCAGGTAGTGGATGTAAAAGCTGACGGAGCTTCTTCATTCATGATCGGAACGACTGAGTTTGCAGTCCCCTTGGGTAATATGATCGATGTGGAAGCTGAGATAGCACGTATGGAAGCCGAACTGAAACATAAAGAGGGCTTCTTGCAGGGCGTTTTGAAGAAACTCAGCAATGAGAAATTCGTGAGTAATGCGCCGGCTGCCGTTATTGAAATGGAACGCAAGAAACAGGCTGATGCCGAAAGTATCATTAAATCGCTCAAGGAGAGTATTGCATCTCTGAGAAACGCGTAAGAAGATCTTTTTAGAAGATAAATATAAAAGGGCACTCTAAAATAATAGGGTGCCTTTTTCTGTATACGAATAATAATGATACCTTTGTCACCGATTTTAGCAATCGACCGTTACAAATGAAACAAATGCAATTCAGATATTTCTGTTTCCTTCTGATTCTGTTGGGAGGAATGAACTGTCGGCTATCGGCTCACAAGGACAGGTCCGGTGGAGATGTGTTGTTTCTGAATTCTATTAACTTTAATCTTCCCTGGGCAAAAAGTATATATTGGTATGTACATCAGGAATTGCAGAAGGAAGATGTTGCCGTAACGGCTGAATCTCTGTCTGTACCAGCCCTTTGTAGCCGTAAAGAGGCAACTGCAATTGTAGAACAGTTACGTCGAAAGCATGATATACCTCCTCGATTGGTTGTTTTTATAGGTGACCCGGGATGGATTGTCTGTCGGGAGCTTTTTGATGATGAATGGAGAGATGTGCTGGTCATCATTACTAATGCCCGGGACCGCTTGCCGGCAACACTTGATGTTTTGCTGTCTCACGAACCGTTGACTGATACCAATACCGTTCCGGCTAAAGAATGGCGCAAAGGATATAATGTGACTACATTGGGGCAAACGTATTATGTAAAAGAGACTATCGAACTGATGCGGCAAGTGATGCCCGGGATGAAACGAGTTGCTTTTATATCCGATGACCGATATATCAGTGAGGCAGTTCGTGGTGATGTCAGTCAGGCTGTGGGCAGATACTTCCCGGAGCTGAGTCTGGAGCAGTTGTCAACCAAAAATATTTCTACTGAAATGCTGCTCGATACTTTGAGCGGATATGATAAAAACACCGGATTGATTTATTATTCGTGGTTTGAATCGCATAACCAAGACGACAATAACTATTTGTTTGATCATATTCAAGAGATTATTACCCGATTTGTGCACTCTCCCCTGTTTTTGCTGGCTGCTGAGGATTTATCCAATAACACATTTGCGGGAGGGTATTATGTATCGGTGGAGGCATTCGGAGATTCATTATTGCAACTGATTGAACGTGTGTTGAAAGGAGAGCAACCCCGCGAAATTCCGTCTGCATTAGGGGGTGAGCCGGCCGCTTATCTTTGTTATCCGGCTTTGCAGTCCTACCAAATCCCTGTTTCGCTTTATCCGGAAGGGGCTGTATATGTCAATCTTCCTATGAGTTTCTTTGAGCAGTATAAAAAGGAGATTTTACTAACGGTATTTGTTGTGCTTCTGGTAGCAGGTGCCATTGGCTTTTATATTCATATTCTTAAGAAAACTCATCAACGCCTGGAAGAGGCACGTCTGAAAGCGGAGGAGGCTAATCAATTAAAATCAGCTTTTCTTGCGAATATGAGTCATGAAATACGTACCCCTCTGAATGCTATTGTCGGTTTTTCAAACCTGCTTTCGCAGGTAGAAGATAAAGAAGAGATGAAAGAATATGCCGATATCATTGAAACCAATACAGATCTTCTGCTTCAACTGATCAGCGATATTCTGGACATGTCGAAGATCGAGTCCGGAATGTATGATTTTCATATAACCCGTGCGGATGTCAATCAAATGATGTCGGAGATAGAACAAGTGGGTAAACTGCGTATCAAATCGGAAGAACTCGTTCTAACTTTTGACGAACAATTGCCCCAATGTATTTTATATACTGATAAGAATCGGCTGACACAAGTCATTATTAATTTGTTGACCAATGCGATTAAGTTCACTTCCGGAGGGGAGATACGGATGGGATATCGGTTGAAAGATGCCGCAACATTATATTTTTATGTGTCTGATACAGGCTGTGGCATGTCTACCGAACAGTGTGAGCATGTGTTTGAACGTTTTGTCAAATATAATCCTTTTATACAAGGTACCGGGCTGGGACTATCTATCAGCCGGATGATTATTGAAAAACTGGGAGGTGAGATCGGGGTTACCTCCGAGGTTGGTAAAGGCTCTCTTTTTTGGTTTACTTTACCCTACCGGACTTCTGTATAGTATTTGCTGAATGCTCCGCTGTTTTAACGCAGCAGGAAGGATAGCAGGACGGGCAGATAATCTTTCAGATCGATGCGCAGTTGTTTCAGTGCCTGCTGAATCCGGTAATCTATCGTTTTGGGAGATACTCCTAAGCGTTCGGCTATTTCGTTGTAGGTCAGATTCTGGAAACGATTGAGCTCGAATGCTTCGCGGATATTTTCCGGGAGTCGTGCCAAAGCTTCTTCTATTTTCTCGGTTAATTCTTGCATGACGTAGAAATCGGGATCATCATACTGTGATTGGAGATTGTCGAAAATCATCTTTTCGATTCTTTGTTTGACTTCGTTCCGATTGATAAGAGTCAGGCAACGATTTTTAACAGCTTTGAACAAGTAACTTTTCAAAGAAGTTTCAAATGCCTGCATCTCTTTATTTTCCCAAAGCCAGACCATTACATCCGATACAATCTCCTGTCCGTCGTCCGGTTCCACAAACAGCTTGGCGTAAGCGCACAAGGCGGGATAGTGCCGGAGAAACAGCGCTTCAAATGCGTCTTCATTTCCCTGTTGTATCTGATAAAAAAGAATTTCGTCGCTTGTTGTATGCGATGTATTGTTGTGCATGTAAACCCTCGTTTTGGGCAAAAATAATATTTTTTTCAAAAAAAATACGTTTTTAGGTTAGGAGATTTCTGATTTCATTCGTCTTATCTATAAAAGCACGAATTATGGATGAATTCTATTACATAAATGAGTCAATTCTTTTAAGCTATTTTGCCGGGGAGCTTCCTGCTGACAGACAAAAGGAGGTAGAAGAGTGGATCGCTACTTCGGAGGAGAATACGAAGACAGCACGGGATATTTTTCAGCTTTACCGGGCAGCCGATACATTGAACTACATGAAGCATGTAGATTCTGTTGGGGCTTTCCATCAGGTAAAGGACCGAATACACAAACATCAACATAGAGTTTCATGGATGGTGTGGGGGCAGCGTATTGCTGCTTGTTTAGCTTTGCCGCTGCTTGCCACCACCCTTTATCTGATTTTGAAAAACTCCCCCGTGGAGTATGTGGAGATACGGACAAATCCCGGTATGGTTGCTGAAGCGAATCTGCCGGATGGAACTAAAGTTTGGCTGAACTCGGGATCTTCACTTAAACATCCTACCAGGTTCACAGGAGATATACGTAACGTAGAACTTGATGGAGAGGCTTACTTTGAGGTGCATAGAGATAAAAGTAAGCGATTTATTGTTAATACGCCTTTCCGTATTCAGACTGAGGTTTTGGGTACGGAGTTCAATATAGAGGCTTATCGGACGGACAGTGTGGTAAGAACTACCTTAGTATCGGGCTCTGTGAAATTGTCATTTCTGGGTGAGGGTGACAAGCAACGGACCTTTGTGATGAAGCCTGATGAGGAGTTTATCTATAATCCGAAAACACGTACAGTGAGGACCGACAAACCTTATGTGAAAACTTATACGGCCTGGAAAGACGGTCAGGTGGTATTTAGGAATACCCCGCTGTCTGAGGCTTTGAAAATACTTACCAAGCGGTTTCATGTGGAGTTTATCGTAAAAGATTCTACTCTTTATGGAAATTCATTTACCGGAGTATTCAGCGAACAGCACTTACCTCTGATTCTTGAACACTTCAGGCTTGCTTCGGGCATACAGTATAGATTTATAGAACTGGAACATAACACACAGCAGACAATACAGCAGAAAATGAAAATAGAGCTATATTGACCATTTGAATATTAAACTTTTAAAATCTGATACCTATGACAACACGTCCACCTTAAAACAAAAAAACATACAGGAAAATATTGGCGTATTTTCCTGTATGAAAGTCCACCGTCCGCTTGTTTGGCGACAAGTTGTGCGGTTAATAGAATTTTTTAAATCAAAATCACTACAAATCTATGACAATTTACTTAAACTTCCAATTTTTCGGGAGGCAGAATATCTTTTCGCTTCTGAAAAAAATACCTTTGTGTATGAAACTATCAGCGATCATGTTGTTTGTCTTTGCCAGTATGGCATTTGCGGCTAAGGGTTATAGCCAGTCAGTACGTGTGACATTGAATGTCAGCAACAGCAGTCTTCAGAAAGTGCTGGATGAAATAGAGAAGCAGTCGGAATACCACTTTTTCTATAATAATAAGCAGGTGGATATCTCTCGGAGTGTGACTATTAAAAGTACTCAAAAAGAGATCAGCCAAGTTTTGAATCAGCTGTTTGCCGGTACGGATATCGGTTATAAAATATTGGAGAATAGTATTATCCTGTCTCCTAAACAGATTTTGGAAACGACTGCTGCACAACAGCAGACCACTAAAAAGATAAAGGGACTGGTTACTGATGAGGCCGGTTTACCCATTATCGGAGCTAATATTAAAGAAAAGGATTCCGGAAACGGGACGATTACAGATGTCAACGGTAACTTTAGTCTTTCTGTAGGAACTAAAAGCTCAATTATCATTTCGTATATCGGGTACATCACCAAAGAAGTTCCTGTGGGTAATAATACTTCACTTACTGTTCGGTTGGCCGAGAACACGAAACTGCTCGATGAGGTTGTTGTAACGGCATTAGGTATCAAGCGCGAAGAGAAGGCTCTGGGGTATGCCGTGCAAAAAGTGGACGGAGATCGGCTGGCTGCTGTAAAAACAGTGAATGTTGCTACTTCGTTAACGGGCAAGATTGCCGGATTGAATGTAAAAAACAGTACAGAGTTCAATACAGCTCCTTCACTCTCGTTGCGTGCATCTGCCCCCCTGTTAGTTATCGACGGTGTACCTTATGGTAATGTGGGATTGAATGATATAGCAGCTGATGATATCGAATCGGTTGATGTCCTGAAAGGAGCTACGGCTTCGGCACTCTATGGTGCCCGTGGAGGTGCCGGTGCAGTGATGATTACCACTAAAAAAGGTAAGGAAGAAGGATTGAATGTGACTGTAAACAGCAGTACCATGTTTGCAGCCGGATATCTGAGAAAGCCGGAGGTACAAACTTCATATAGTTCCGGGTCGCAGGGGACTTATTCCACCGGAGGATATGTATGGGGAGACAAACTGGACATCGGACGTACAGCATTGCAATATGATCCGTATACTCACGAATGGGTGGATATGCCTTTGGTTTCGAAAGGTAGAAATAACTTAAAGAACTTTCAAGAATTGAGTTTGGTGACAAACAACAATGTAAGTGTATCCCAGAAAGGTAAATATGGTAGCGTACGTACTTCATTGACCCATGTATATAACAAAGGGCAGTATCCGAATCAAAAATTGAATAAGATTACTTACTCAGTATCGGGCGATATGAAATGGAAGAAATTTTCTTTTGACGGAGGTCTGACTTATAACAAACGTTTCTACCCCAACGATATGGGAGCCGGATATGGTGGAAGTGGTTTCCTTTATAATTTGTTGGTATGGTCAGGGGCTGAGTATGATATACGGGACTATAAAAATTACTGGATTAAACAGGATGAACAGCAGAACTGGATGGATACCAAATGGTATGATAATCCATATTTCATTGCGAACGAAATTACGCGTTCAAGCGATTATGATTTGATTAACGGATATCTTTCTGCCAATTATGATTTTACTCCTTGGTTGAACTTATCACTGCGTTCGGGGCTGGACTCGTATTCACAGAAAAAAGAGTGGCGGAATGCTGTAAGTGCTGTGGGTGGTTGGCATAAACAGGGTTATTATGGTCTGCAACGCTTAGGCGGATATAGTTTAAACAATGACTTGATACTGTCTGCCGATCATAAATTCGGTAATTTCAATGTCGATGGTTTCGTGGGTGGAAACGTTTATTACTGGAAGAGTGATAATATTTTGGCTGAAACACAAAATGGTCTGAAAATTCCGGGATATTACTCATTGAAATCATCTGTAGACCCGTTGAAAACAACCAGTGGTATTACTAAAAAACTGGTGACCAGTGTATATGCAAAAGCTTCTGTTTCGTGGAAGAGTACTTTATTTCTGGATGTAACGGGACGTAATGACTGGTCATCTTCCTTGCCGTCGGAGACACGATCTTATTTCTATCCGTCTGTGGCCAGCAGTGTTGTGCTTTCGCAGTTTATCCCAATGCCTAAATTTATTGATTTCTGGAAAGTGAGAGGTGCATGGACACAAACTAAGAGTGACCTGGGAGTATATGATACTAACAATACTTATAGTGTGTCTACCGATTTGTGGAATGGTGAGAGTGCTGCATATTATCCCACATCTATCCGTGGTGTTGCGGTGAAACCTTCGGCTACACGTTCTTATGAAATCGGTACGGCAGTCCATATGTTTAAAAATCGTCTGAAAGTAGACTTTACTTATTATAATAAGCTCTATTACAATCTGACTCGTAGTGCCGGCATCAGCAACTCTTCCGGATTTACGTCTACATTGATCAACATTGATGAAGAATATGTGGGTCGTGGGGTAGAATTGACCCTGTCAGGCGATATTATCAGAACAAGAGACTGGAATTGGGAGTCGGCTTTCAACTGGTCACGTGACCGTTGGTATTATACCAAAATAGACCCGGTATATTCTACACAGAAGCCTTGGGTAGCTGTCGGTAAACGTTGGGATTGGTACGGAATTTACGATTGGGAACGCGATCCTCAAGGAAATATTATCAATTACAATGGTTATCCTAAACAGAGCGATTACCAGTCGGTTATCGGTTATGAATATCCTGATTGGATATGGGGCTGGACGAATACGATAACTTACAAGAATTTCACTCTCTCCTTTACACTTGACGGACGGGTAGGAGGTATGGCACACTCGAAAACCAATCAGGCGATGTGGAACTCGGGGGCACATATTGATTCGGACAATCAGTGGCGATATGATGAAGTGGTGAATAAGAAGACCAATTTTGTAGGTACCGGAGTGAAAGTCGTTTCCGGGAGTGTAGATTACGATTCGAACGGAAAAATTATCCATGACGATCGAGTATTTGCTCCGAACGACGTACAAGTATCTTACGAGTCGTATATGAAAAGTACTAACCCGTATATAGGTACCGTGACACGTCAGAATGTATTTGACGAGACGTTCTTCAAACTGCGTGACCTCTCGCTGAGCTATCAGATGCCTAAGTCTGTTTGCAACAAACTGCATATGAAAGGTTTGACACTGGCTTTTGTCGGACAAAATCTGTTTGTATGGACTAAAGAGTTCCGCTTTACCGATCCCGACAGTGACTCAGATAACCTAAGTTCTCCGTCCACCCGTTATTTAGGCTTTAATGTAAAATTGGATTTTTAAAAGATAGAATAATATGAAACGAATTAATAAATACATATCGTTGTTATTGGTAACTACCTTGCTGGCTTCTTGCGATAAGTTCGATGAAATCAACACAAATCCCGATGCAACCACTAAGGTTACCTCTTCACTGCTGGCGACCGGATTACTTTTGGATATTACATCGTCCAGTGCCAGTAAATCATTTATATATGACGATCTGCTTGCCAAACAGATGGCATGGGGCGAAAGTATGGAAGATTACCAGTATAATGTGTTCGGACGTTCCGGTTTCGGAGGATACACGACACTGATTAATGCACAGAAGATGGTCGAATCTGTTACGGATGATAATGTGAATGCATACGATGGTCTGGCGCATTTTATAAAGGCCTACAAAATATTCTATATGTCGATGGAAATGGGTGACCTTCCTTACGAGGAGGCTTTGCAAGGTGAATTAGGGTTGGTGCGCCCTAAATACAATACCCAAAAGGAAGTGATGGGGTTTGTTTTGAGTGATCTGGAAAGAGCATACGAATTATTTTCCTCAGCTAAAGATTTTGATGGTGATCCGATTCTGGGAGGTAGTATCAGCAAATGGAAGAAAGCGACTACAGCATTTCAGTTGAAAGTTCTGATGCATCTTTCGAAGAAAGAGAGTGATGTAGATTTGAATGTGAAAGAACGTTTTGCCCGGATCGTGGCATCGGGTAGCTTAATGGAATCAAACGATGATAATCTTCAGATGAAATATGCGGATAAAGCGAATACTGTATATCCTTTCCATAACACAAATACTAAACACGCCGGTTATGCCATGCTTTCTACTATGCTGATTGATAAGTTTAAGGCAACCGGAGATATCCGTATGTTCTATTATGCCAAACCGGCAAAGGCTAAACTTGATGCAGGAGTGACCGCTGACAGTTGGGATGCTTATATCGGGACTGATCCGTCATTGCCTTTTGAGCAGATAGAGAAGGCTTATGCCACAGAACAATATTCTGGATTTAATGCGCGGTATACTGATTATCCTTCCGGAGAACCGGTTGTCCGATTGGGATATGCCGAACAGAATTTCATTCTGGCAGAAGCTGCCGTGAGAGGATGGATTTCGGGTGATGCAACTACTTATTACAAGAAGGCAATCAGAGCTCACATGGAGTTTATAGCTGCTAATACTCCGGATGAAGAGATCTATCATCATGGACATCCGTTGACGCAGGAAGCGATTGCGGCTTTTCTTGAAACACCGGCTATACAGTTAAGTGGTGAGAGAGAGGGAGACCTTGAGAAGATATTGACACAACGTTATCTGGCATCGTTCATGCAACATCCGTATGATGTTTATTATGACTACCGTCGTACAGGGTATCCGATATTACCGATTAATCCTGCAACCAACCGGAATACGATGAATGACAGACTGCCTATGCGCTGGATGTATCCGAAATCAGAGTCTGATTATAATCTGGAGCATCAGAACGAGGCTTTGCAACGTCAATTCGGGGGAGTAGATGACGTTAATAAACTGATGTGGATTTTGCAATAAAATAGAGTTTTAGAAGAGGTGTGTGCAGAATGGAGAGAAATGCTTTCTGTTCGCACCTCCTCTGGTTTTTAATACATTTATTAATATGATGTTGAGATATAGTTTATTAAGTATAGTCTTATGGCTATCTACTGTAATGGCTTATGGCAAGGGAAACGAAGTTAAAGTCCTCCAAATGAATATCTGGCAGGAAGGTACCATGGTGAAAGGGGGCTTTGAGGCAATAGCTGACGAGGTGGCTCGTCTGGAGCCGGATATCGTGATGTTTAGTGAAGTGAGAAACTATCATGGAAAACAATTTATTTCGCGTATACTACAGGCTTTGGAAGAACGTGGAAAGAGATATTATGGTGAAAACAGCAAGTTGGATGTAGGTATTTTATCTAAATATAAAATTGAAGAACAGGCTCCTAATTGTCCCTTGGAAGATGATGCCGGTTCCGTACTGAAAGCCCGCATACGCATTAATGGAAGAGATGTTGTTGTATATTCCGCACATTTGGATTATACACATTATGCCTGTTATCTGCCAAGAGGATATAGTGGCGTTACATGGAAAAAGTTGGATGCACCGGTACTGGATGTAGCGGTGATTGAGAAAGCCAATAATGAATCTTTGCGTGATGAAGCGATTCGTCATGTGATAGAAGATGCCCGGAAAGAAAAGGGGAATATTGTTTTATTAGGCGGTGATTTCAATGAACCTTCACATTTGGACTGGAACGAAAATACGAAGAAATTGTGGGATCATAACGGGACGGTAGTTCGGTGGGATTGTTCCGTTCTCCTTGAAAATGCGGGATTTAAAGATGCCTACCGGACAAAATATCCTAATCCGATCACACATCCGGGATTTACTTTTCCGTCTGATAATGAAGGTATAGCTGTAGAAAAGCTGTCGTGGGCACCTGACGCTGATGAACGGGACCGTATTGATTTTATTTATTTCAGGCCTGACAAAAAATTGAAATTGAAGGATGTATCTGTGGTAGGACCTTCAAAATCGATTGTCCGCAGTAAACGTATAGAGGAGAGAAGCAAAGATTTATTTATAACCCCGTTAGGGGTGTGGCCGACGGATCATAAAGCTGTAATGGCCACTTTTCTTCTGAAATAATTAGGAGGATACAGGGGTTATTGCCAGTGAGTATTTATATCTTTGCTACTTAATTTTATTTGAAATATTTAAATGTAATACTTATGAACAGGAAAAACTACTTATTAGCTTTTATTCTTTGTATGCAGACTTTATTTGTTTCTGCGCAAGTTTATCCGGTACGTGCAAAACTTACCGATAAAAATTCTTTTTCAATGATTCTGTTGCCCGATCCACAGAGCTATACAAAGTTCGATGCCAACCAACCTCTTTTTGAGTTGCAGACAGCATGGGTGGCTAATAGCATTGAGTCTCTGAATATAAAAGGAGTGCTTTGTACCGGTGATTTGGTGGAGCAGAATGAAATCCGTATTCCGGATGGAGTGAACGGGAATCAGACAAGTGAAGAACAATGGCGTGCCGCCTCGCGTGCATTTGAGCGCTTGGACGGAAAGCTGCCTTATGTGATTTGTACCGGCAATCATGATTATGGATATCAAAAAGCAGAAAATCGTTTGTGTCATTTTCCTGATTACTTTCCTTCAGAGAGAAATTCTTGTTGGAGAGAAAGTCTGGTTGCTGTAGGAAATAACTATCAGGGCATACCAACACTGGAAAATGCTGCTTATGAATTCGTGACTGATACCTGGGGTAAGATTTTAGTTGTTTCTCTGGAGTTTGCTCCTCGTGATGAAGCTTTGGAGTGGGCGAAGAAAGTGGTGGATTCACCTCGCTATAAGGATCATAAGGTGATATTGTTGACGCATTCATATCTGGCATGGACAGGAAAAATAATTGAAAAAGAGAATTATAAAATGACACCTGCCAATTATGGACAAGTTATTTGGGACAAGTTGGTTTATCCTTCAAAGAATATTTGTATGGTGATTTGTGGACACGAATGTGAGATAGCCGATTATAAGGATAATGTCAGTTTCCGGATTGATAAAAATGCATCCGGTAAAAATGTTCCTCAAATGATGTTCAATGCACAGACAGCAGATGGACAATGGTTTGGTAACGGTGGAGACGGGTGGCTGAGAATTATGGAATTTATGCCTGATGGAAAAACGATTAAAATCAAGACTTTCTCTCCTCTTTTTGCTCTCTCTCCTCTGACTTGCGATAAATCGTGGAGAACAGATTCTTATGATCAGTTTGATATTACGATAGAATAAACAGTGCATGTGTAAAGGAGGGGGTGTCGAAACTCACCATAGAGAACACAGAATAACACAGATGTGTCTTTAAGTCGTTGATGATCAATGTGAATAATCTCTGCTACTCTGTGTCCTTTGTGGTGAAAAGACTTTTGACACAACTCCTTCTTTTTATTCGGTAACTCTGCCTCCTTTTATAATGTCTATCTTTCGTCTGTGCGAACTACGCTGCCAGAAAAATTAATGCCAATGATAAGAATTCCTTGAGTTCCTTGCGTAGTAATTTCAGTGCCTGTTGTATACGATAATCTACGGTCTTAGTAGATATATTAAGGAGCTCTGCAATTTCTTTGTAACTCATATCCTTGAAGCGGTGCATGATAAATGCTTCTCGATAAGATTCCGGTAACGCTGCTATGGCTGTGTGAATCCGTTTTGTTAATTCTTCTATCTGATAGAAGTCTACATCGTAAATCATTGCCTGATTTTTTTCATAAAATAGTGTATCTGCGCGATATTTTACCTCTTTCTGCGCGATGCGGTTTAATGCACGGTGATATATCATTTTTAGAAGATATTGGCTTAGTGATGATTCAATAAGTAATATCTCACGATTCTCCCATAGCCAAAGCATCACATCCTGTACAATTTCCTCCGCATCCTCCAAATCCACAAACCGGTGGGCGTATGCACATAACGTTGGATAGTATTTTCTGAACAAGGCGTTAAAAGCCTTTTTATCCCCTTGTTGAAGTTTGGAAAGCAATAAAATCTCTTCTCTTGTCCGGTTTGGCTTCATAGATCTAAGAATTTAATTTATATACAAAGATAGTCTTTTCTTATTAAAACAAAGATTTTCTAAAAAAAAATGGAATTAAGTTTAGGAATCCTATTTTCCCACCTGTCTTATTAATAAAAGAGTTGAGTTATAAATATGAATCAAGAAGATATAGACCATTTACTACCTCGCTATTGTGAAGGACTGGCTACGGAAGAAGAGTGCAGGCAGGTGGAAGCCTGGATAGGAGAATCGGAAGAGAACCGGAAGATGGTTGATCAGATGAATACTCTTTATCTGGCTGTAGATACAGTTAACGTAATGCGTAAGGTGGATACGGAGAAGGCCTTGGATAAGGTTAGGAGTAGAATGGTTGTAAAGAAAACAACTTGGTGGGAGTGGATACAACGTACCGCTGCTGTTTTATTCATTCCTTTGTTTATAGCTTTTGTGGTGCAATACATGAACAATAGTAAACCTGTCTTGAGTCAGATGCTTGAGATTAAGACGAATCCGGGAATGACAACTTCGGTGGTACTACCAGATAGTACGGTCGTTTATCTGAATTCGGAATCTTCTTTACGTTATCCAACTTTTTTTGAAGGTGATACACGAGATGTGGAGTTGCGGGGAGAGGCTTATTTTGCGGTAGCAAAAGATTTAAAAAAGAAGTTTTTCGTCTCTACTCCACATGCATCAAAGATAGAAGTATTGGGTACCCATTTTAATGTGGAGGCTTATGAAGATGAACCGGACGTCTCGACCACGTTGGTAGAAGGACATGTTTGTTTTCATTTTAATGATAGAGATTATCGGGTTAAGAAAGTTGTTATGAAACCCGGACAAAAGCTTGTTTATAGTTCGACAAGCGGTGATGTGCGGCTATATGCTACATCTGGCTTGTCGGAAACCGCCTGGAAAGATGGCAAGATCATATTCAGTAATACGCCGTTGGAAGTAGCGTTGAGAATGCTTGAAAAACGTTTTAATGTAACTTTCATTATAAAGAATACACGTTTAAAAACAAATGCGTTTACGGGTACATTCACCGAACAACGGCTTGAACGCATATTGGAATACTTTAAAATTTCGTCCAAGATACAATGGAGATACCTGGAGAGTCCTGATATTCAGGATGAACGGAGTAAAATTGAAATTTATTAATTAACCCTTAAAAGAAATGCTTATGAAAAACAAATCTCCCTGAATTACTAAAAACGTACGGAAAGATATTGGCGTATCCTTCCATACGTAAAAGAGTAAACCTTTTGAGCTTGTTTAGCGACAAGCTAAGATAAACTATTTTTTTAACTTTAAGTCAATACAAAATTATGCAAAATTATTTTAGCATCCAATTATTGCGGGTGGTAAAGTCTTCGCTTTGGCTGACCTCGAATAAAATACCAAGAACTATGCGACTATTTATTCTATTCCTAATTTGCTCTATGAGTTTTGTGCATGCCACAGATGTTTTTGCACAAAAGGTGGAGATCAGTATTGATATACATAATCAAACTGTAGAGAAAGTTCTGAAAGAAATAGAAAAGCAATCGGGCTTTGGCTTTTTCTTTAATAACAAACATGTTAACCTGAAAAGGATGGTTTCCGTTTCAGTTGACAAGAGTGATATATTTAAAGTGCTGGATGAAATCTTTGAAGGGACTAATGTGAAGTATTCCGTTTTGGATAAAAAGATTATTTTATCTACCGAAATGACATCGAAGCAACAACAAACGGTAAGAGTTTCGGGAAGAGTGACGGATGTGAACGGAGAACCGGTGATTGGTGCCAGTGTCGTTGAGAAAGGGACAACAAACGGTATCATAACTAATTTAGAGGGAGAGTTCTCCTTATCAGTGAGTTCGGAGAAAGCGGTGATTGAGATTTCTTATATCGGATATCAGACTCAGGAACTGAAAGTTGTTTCGGGAAAACCATTAAGTGTTACGATGAAAGAAGATACCCGGGCTTTGGAAGAGGTGGTCGTGGTTGGATATGGTTCACAGAAGAAAGTGAACGTGATTGGTTCGATTGCTGCGGTGGATAGTAAGAAACTTGAATCCAGAACCGCTCCCAGCGTTTCGAATATGCTGACCGGACAACTATCCGGAGTAACAATTACACAATCGAGCGGTAATCCCGGACAAGATCAAGGTACAATTCGTGTACGTGGTGTCGGTTCTTTTGGAGCAACCCCCGATCCTTTGGTGTTGGTTGACGGACTTCCCGGTAGCTTGAATGATTTGAATCCAGCTGATATTGAGAGTATTTCAATCTTGAAAGATGCTTCCTCTGCTGCTATTTACGGTTCGCGTGCTGCGAACGGTGTTGTACTTGTGAAAACCAAGGGTGGTCAAAAGGGTAAGGTTACCGTAAGTTATAACGGTTATGTCGGATTTAATCAGGCTACTGAATTACCTGAAATGTGTGATTCGTGGGAGTATGCCGAACTGTACAATAAAGCAATGGGCAAGGAGGTTTATACGGCAGAAGAGATTCAGAAATATAAAGATGGTTCCGATCCGTACAATTATCCTAATGAACACTATCTGGACAAATTATTGGGTAACAAAGGGCTGCAAACCGGACATGAACTGACTGTGAACGGAGGCAATGATAAAACACAATATATGGTTTCCTTTGGCTATGTAAAACAGAACGGGCTGATGAAACACAATCACTATGATCGTTATAACGGCAGAGTGAATCTGACGACAGAATTGGCTAAAAACCTTACATTAACCACACGTTTAGGCGGTGTCGTTTCAAAAAGAAGCGAGCCTTCTACTCCGGGTGGAATGGATTCTGCAGGATTTAAAGCTTTTTCAAGCAATGCACTTCGTTTCCCAGGATTGTGGGCTACCAAATTGGAAGATGGTTCGTACGGTTTAGGACCCAAGGTGCTTGGTACACCGTTGGCATGGTTGGATAGTGGTTCTTTTTATGATGAAAACTTTGATAAATTCCGTTCTAATGTAGAGTTGGCGTTTACACCGGTGAAAGGTTTAACTTTGAAAGCTATCGGAGGATATAATTATACCGGTCAGCAGATTCGTCACTATCGTTCGGCTATGGAGATTACAGGCGGTAAAAAGTTGGGTCCTTCTTCTCTGTCGGATACCATGTATAAAACGGTCTATAAAACGTTTCAGGCATTGGCAGATTACAATGTGAAATTCAGCAAGAATGATTTGTCTGTATTAGTCGGTTATACTTGGGAAGATGAATCGCAGAGAACCGTAGGAGGAAGCCGCCTGAATTTCCCATCGGATGAAGTCCCCTACCTGAACGCCGGAGGAGCTGATGGGCAAACCAATTCCGGTGGAGGCTATGATTGGGCCATTATGTCTGTTTTCGGACGTTTGACTTATAATTATGACCAACGCTATTTGTTTGAAACCACGATGCGCTATGATGGTTCTTCCCGTTTCCCGACAGATAATAAATTTGGTTTCTTTCCATCTGTTGCTGCAGGATGGCGTTTATCGGAGGAGCAATTTTTCAAAGAAGCAGAGTCACTGAGCTTTATTGATAATCTGAAGCTGAAAGCATCATACGGTATTCTGGGTAATAACAATATTGGTAACTATCCTTATCAGTCTACTTATGCTCTTGGAAAAGCAATGAACTATGTATTCGGGGGTGTTTATACTCAGGGTGCCGCAGTGACTACCTATGTTGATCCGACTCTAAAATGGGAAAAGACCCGTACTACGGATGTCGGTATCGAGACTGCTTTCTGGAAGAACAAACTGACGTTTAATGCAGCTTATTTCTATCGTAAGACAACAGACATCCTGTATAAACCGAGCGCAAGTTATTCTTCTATTTTCGGTCTTGCACTTTCGCAAGTCAACACGGGAAGTCTTGAAAACAAGGGATGGGAGTTTGAAATAGGGCACCAGAATAAGGTTGGTGAATTTAGTTATCATGTTAACGGAAACTTTTCCATTATCAAGAATAAAGTGATCAGTCTGGGTGTAGGAGATGTGGAGCAAAAGAGTGGAATGATAGGTAATGGTAGCAATCTGTTCCTGGGTTATCCGATGAATATGTTTTACGGTTATAAGACGGATGGCGTATTCTTGACTGATGAAGAAGTAAAAGAATGGCATGATCAGAGTAAGATTGCTCCTAACTCCAAAGCGGGTGATTTGCGTTATGTGGATATTTCCGGTGACGGAAAGGTGGATGAAGCCGATAAAGCTTATTTGGGATCGAAGATACCTCAATATACATTTGGTTTAGGATTGGGTGCCGAATACAAAGGATTCGATTTCAATATATTGCTTCAAGGAGTGGCCAAAGTAAAAGGACAGTTGACTAATTATGCCGGTTATGCTTTCTTCCAGGAAGGTAATATCCAGAAATGGCAGGCAGAAGAGACCTGGACGAATAATCAGTCGAACCGGTATCCTAAATATCCCCGTCTCGAGGTGATGTCGAATGCGGGTAGCAACAATACGCTGGGTTCTGACTTCTGGATTCTGGATGCCTCTTATCTCAAAGTGAGAAATATCCAGTTAGGATATACATTGCCCAAACATATAACTCAGAAGTTCGGTTCCTCCAACCTTCGTTTTTATATATCACTTGATAATCCATTCTCCATCAGCGGATATCGTAAAGGCTGGGATCCGGAAATTAATACAGACGGTAGTTATTATCCTATTCTGTCAACTTATACATTTGGTTTAACCTTAAAATTTTGATGTAAGATGAAGAGTTTAAAATATATAGTAGCATTGGCATTGGCGGCAGGACTGTTTCAAGCTTGTGATTTAGAGCGCTATCCACTGACAGACTTGTCTGAAGAGACTTTTTGGAATAGCGAATCGAATGCGGAACTGGCATTGACTTCTCTTTATAGAGGAAGCCTGACAGACGGCGTAGAGTATAACCCTTCGGATTGGTGGTCCTATCACGGAATGATTATGATGGAGCATCTTTCGGATAATGCTTTTGACCGTCGGGGGGAGAATAATCCTTTCTTCAAGATTTCAAGTGGTAATTTGACGGCTGATAATGCATTTATTAAAAGATATTGGGAAACGTCTTATAAGAGAATAGGTTACTGCAATCGTTTTCTTGTTGGCATTCAGAATAGTTCCGAATCGGCAAAAAAGACACGGATGATTGCTGAGGCCCGCTTTTTACGTGCAACCCAGTATTTTTATCTTGCCAGCTACTTCAAGGATGTTCCTTTGGTAGAGAATGTGCTGACGGGTGAAGAAGCCAACAATGTGACAAAGACTTCACAGGCCGATATCCTGAAATGGTGTGTAACCGAATTTACTGCAGCTGCGGCCGATTTGCCCCGTTTCTCCGCCATTCCGGCGGGAGAAGCCGGACGTGCTTGTAAACAGGCGGCCCTTGCTTTTCTCGGACGTACCTGCATGTTGCAGAAAGATTGGAAAAGTGGAGCAAAGGCTTTCCACGATATTATGGAATTGGGAGATAATGCGATAAACGCCAACTATCAGGAGCTGTTTTATCCTTCTACCGGAACTTCGAACAAGGAGAATATTTTCTACATCCAGTATCTGGAAAACTATCTGGGTACCGGTCTGCCGCAGCATGCACTTTCTGCCAAAGACGGGGGCTGGAGCCTGGTCAATCCGGCTGCTGATTTATACGAATCGTATGAATTTAAGGATGGAACTCCTTTCAGCTATGATGATCCGAGATATGACCCGTCTAATTTAGGAAAGGATCGCGATCCGCGTCTGGATTATACAATTTACTATAATGGTGCCATCTTTATGGGTACAGAGTATAAGATGAGTCCTGACTATAGTGCAGCCAAGAAAGAGAAGCTCGATTATACGAGCGAGGCTTCCAGAACCGGCTTTATGATGAGGAAATATTTTGAAGAATCGACACCTATAAACGATGTACAGAGCGCAAACGGACTGACTCCGATTATTCGTTATGCCGAAGTGTTGTTGGGATATCTGGAATGTCTGGTTGAAGATAATCAAACGATCACTCAGGGAACATTGGACGAGACAATCAATGCAGTGAGAGGTCGGGCCAGTGTGAAGATGCCTGTTATTACCGAAGTGAATCCGGCTAAACTTCGTGAGATCGTGCGTCACGAACGTCGCATTGAGTTGGCTATGGAAGGCATTCGCTACTGGGATATCATGCGATGGGGGATTGCACATGAAGTGTTGTCCCAGAAAATATGGGGTGCTCCCTATCCAAATTCAACTCAGTATGCAACAACGACCAAGGAGGTTGATCCGACAGGGAAGTGCCGTTGGTATGTTGGTAAACGTGCTTTCCGCAATCCGACAGATTATACATGGCCGATTCCACAGTCTGAACAGAATATTAATCCTAATTTACGCGACTAATTTAATAGCTTAAGTAATGAGACAATATGTATTATTGGCTTGTCTCTCTCCGGTAGCATGCTTGATGGCTGCTACCGGTCAGAAGGGAGGGAAAGCCCAACAAAAAGTAAACGATCGGAAACTCCCCAATGTTGTGTTTATCTATGCTGATGACCTCGGCTATGGTGATTTGGAATGTTACGGTGCAAAGAATGTGCAGACACCCCATGTAAACCGTTTGGCTGCTGAGGGGATCCGCTTTAATAATGCCCATGCTACAGCAGCTACAAGTACCCCATCCCGTTATTCCATGCTTACCGGAGAGTATGCTTGGCGTCGTCCGGGCACGGATATTGCGGCAGGCAATGCAGGGATGATTATCCGCCCCGAGCGTTATACGATGGCTGACATGTTTAAAAACGCCGGTTATGCCACTGCTGCTATCGGCAAATGGCATTTAGGATTGGGAGATAAGGATGGGGAACAAGATTGGAATGCTCCGTTGCCGACTGCTTTAGGAGATATCGGTTTTGATTATTCCTATATAATGGCTGCAACCGCTGATCGTGTTCCGTGTGTTTTTATAGAAAATGGCAAGGTGGCCAATTATGATCCCTCTGCTCCGATTGAGGTCAGTTATCGTAAACCGATTGAAGGAGAACCATTGGGAAAGGATCACCCGGAGTTGTTGTTCAATCTGAAGTCAAGCCATGGACATGATATGGCTATTGTCAATGGCATTGGTCGTATCGGATATATGAAAGGGGGAGGCAAGGCCTTGTGGAAAGACGAGAATATTGCTGATTCGATAACTTCACATGCCATAGGTTTCATTCGTGAGCATAAGGACGAGCCGTTCTTTATGTATTTTGCGACGAACGATGTTCATGTCCCTCGTTTTCCGCACGATCGCTTCCGTGGTAAAAATCCGATGGGATTGCGCGGAGATGCAATAGTCCAGTTTGACTGGAGTGTAGGTCAGATTATGGATACACTTGATAAGCTGGGATTATCAGAAAATACCCTCATTATCCTGTCCAGTGATAACGGGCCGGTTGTTGATGATGGCTATCAGGATCGGGCAGAGGAGTTGCTGAACGGGCATAGTCCCGCAGGACCGTTACGTGGTAATAAGTACAGTGCTTTTGAAGGTGGAACCCGTATTCCCGCTATTGTCCGGTGGCCGAAGGGAGCTGCTTCAGCCGAGGTTTCCAATGCTTTAGTTTCACAAATTGATTGGTTTGCTTCTTTGGCTTCATTGGTTGGAGCAGGGCTACCCAAAGGAGCGGCACCTGACAGTTTTAACTTTCTGGATACTTGGTTAGGCAAGAATCAGTCCGATCGTCCATGGGTGATAGAGCAGGCTTCAAATCACACTTTGTCGGTCCGTACCAAAGATTGGAAGTATATTGAGCCGAATGACGGACCTGCCATGATTACCTGGGGACCTAAAATAGAAACCGGTAATTTGAGTACCCCCCAATTATATCATGTAGCAGATGATGTGGCGGAACGGAAGAACGAAGCTTCTTTATATCCGGAGCGGGTTTTTGAATTACAGAATATATTAAGGCATGTCCGGATGAAAAATCTGAAACCTTAGAAAACTTCTTGGCAGAAACAGGATGCCGTCTTAATGATAATATCGTTGAGGCGGCATCTTTTTTAGATGTGCTTTATATTTAATTTCATTATTTTCATGACAGAACAAGATTCTTGCCTATCTTTGTACTCAGGCTCCATTGACCTCATCAGAAATTACTCTTGAACAAATTTAATATGACAAACGAAAAAATGAAGTTGCTAAACTGTACCTTAGGGGTGGTAGCGGGGGTATCTTTGCCGGCTACTGCTTTGGCCGGAGTGCCGCAGTCTGCACAAGAAAAAACAGAAAAACAGCCCAACATTATCCTGATTGTTGCCGATGACTTGGGATACGGAGACTTAAGTTGTTATGGTGCCCATCGAATACAGACTCCGGGCATGGACCGTATAGCCAATGAAGGTATTCGGTTTACACAGGGATTCTGTACCGCAGCTACGTCCACTCCGAGCCGTTATTCGGTCATGACCGGGAAGTATCCCTGGAGCAATGTCGAAGCTAAGATTTTGCCGGGTAATGCCGCGTTGATTATTGATCCACAGAAGATAACATTGCCAAAGCTGATGAAGCAGGCAGGGTATACTACCGGTTCTGTCGGTAAATGGCATATCGGTCTGGGAGACGGGCATGTAGATTGGAATAAGGAGGTACATCCCGGTGCTGCCGAGATCGGTTACGATTATTCATTCATTCAGGCAGCGACGAATGATCGTGTTCCTTGTGTTTTTCTGGAAAATGGAAAAGTGGTCGGGCTGGATCCGAATGACCCCCTTTATGTGGATTATCGGAAAAATTTCCCTGGCGAACCCACCGGTAAAGACAATCCGGAGTTGTTGCGTATGCACCCCAGTGTGGGGCATGCAGGTTCCATCGTGAATGGGGTGCCTCGTATTGGTTTCCAAAAAGGCGGTAAGGCGGCACAGTGGAAAGATGAAGAAATGGCAGGATTATTTCTGGATAAAGCCAAACAATTTGTTGATGAAAACAAGGATAAACCTTTCTTTCTCTATTATGGACTTCATCAACCGCATGTACCTCGTGTGCCTAACGAACGTTTTGTCGGGAAGTCGGGTATGGGGCCTCGTGGCGACGTGATTCTGGAAGCTGATTGGTGTGTAGATCAATTTCTGAAAGAATTGGATAAACTGGGATTGGCAGAGAATACCATCGTGATTCTGACAAGTGACAACGGTCCGGTACTTGATGATGGCTACAAAGATGATGCTGTTGAATTGGTGGGTGATCACCAAATAGCCGGTCCTTTACGCGGAGGTAAAACAAGCATGTTTGATGGGGGAACCCGTATACCATTTATGCTTCGCTGGCCGGCCAGGGTGAAGCCTCAGGTATCAGATGTATTTGTTTGCCAGATGGATCTATTAGCTTCATTTGCTTCACTTCTGGGACAAAGTTATCCGGATAAAGTGGATAGTCAGAATACGATGGATGCTTTTTTAGGTAAGAGTAAAAAGGGGCGTAAAGAGTTAGTGATCGAAGGGATGTTCAATTATGCTTATCGTCAGGGTGACTGGGCGCTGATTCCCCCTTATTATAATCCCTATAGTAAGGAAGACGGTGACTTTATCGGTTTAGGCTATGGCTATAAACTCTATAATCTGAAATCGGATATCGGTCAGCAGGAGAATCTGGCAGAGAAGTACCCTAAAAAGTTGGGTGAACTAATCAATCGTTTTGAATACTTGAAGGCGCATTCGGACAAGGTGACAAGGTATTGATTATCCATGTGTCCGTCATGAACCCAATCCAAAAGAGGCTATTCGAATTATTCGGATAGCCTCTTTCAGTTATATCACAAGGAGGGGGCGGAACTATTTTTCCAATAAGTTTTTCAGAAAATCGTCCAGTTCTTTATCCAGCCCTTTCAGAAGTTCATCATTTACTAACAGTGTATCATCGTCTACAAGCAAAAGGTCGGAGATCGTCTCTTTATCTTCGTCTACCAATACGAAAGAATAAGGTTTAAGGATAGTCAACTTATCGAAACTTCCACCTTCTTTCATACGGCAGAGCATGGTGCGGAAGATTCTTTCAGCATCTTCGTAAAAGTCATCTCCCTCGTAGGCTGTCCATTCATCAATGGTTACACTGGATAATTCTTCATCTTCATCATCATAGATGAAGAGCTCACCGGAATTTTGGTTCGGTTGAATATGGATATCTGTGACGATGGTCTGTTCGCATCCACAGGTATATTTGTTAATTGCTTTTTGAATCGCAGATTCGATAATGGCTTGTGACTGCTGACTAAGTTTCATATCTTTTAGCTCTTTTTATTTAGCTCAAAGGTATAAAAAAAATAAGAACCCTTGCATGATTTCTTTAAAAATCATCATTAAATCTACTCATTTGGCCTTTAAGTTTGCCTAATCCCTCGGCCCTTTCCTTCAATTCGTTCACATAAAGGCTGGTCAGGTAGTAGTTGGGAATTCTGCTAAAGTCTATATCACTGCTCTTCAGTGAATCGATTTTATCTATTTTACGTGCAAATTCCTGTGCTTTGATAGCCCATTTCTCTGCTTCTTCCACACTATCTTTCATTTCGTGGTATAGGGCCAGATTGAAAGCTGCACGCATTTTCTTTTTGTCATTTTTAGTTGCTTCGAAAGCTTGTTCCCAAAGTTTTGATGCTTTGTCCCATTCATTTTCTTTCACATAGACGGCTGCATCGCGCATTGCTACCGAGCCACTGATGAAGTAGTAACGATAGGCTGTTTTCCAGTACGGCAGTATCTTGCTTACCGGGATGCTACCGGCAAACTCAGAGGACTCGCGAATCATTTGTTTGTCATCCGGGAGACGTGAGCGGACAAACGCTTCGGTATTTCCGTACTCTTCCCAAAAAATGCTGTCGTTGCTGTTGATCGTTACCATCGGGCTTTTCCGTCCCGGAAGATAAATCTTTACCGTAGGATAGATTTTAGTATCTAATGTACCATAATAGGTGTTCCATTCGGGAATATAGCTGAAAACACGTGTTGATTTCATTTGCAAGTTTTCAAGTGAAATGATGAAATCAACACCTAAAGTCTGTGTCAAGGTCCGGACCTCTTCTTGGCTGAGAGTTGATTCACGAGGTCTGAAGTCCCGTGCGCGCAGAGCCGAATCACAAATAACGACTTCGTTAAAATAATTCTGCTCAGCTATGGCTTTGGCCAGTGCCTCGGTAGTGAGCACGGGCTGGCCGTCGTGATAGGATACTGCCCGGCTGAGTTCATTTTTATCTTTTATTTTATTTTCTTTGGGAGGTAAGGTATTATCAGGTGTGGCACTGACATTATTTACGATTGCCACCCGTTTCAACTCGTTAGGAAAACTGATTTCCGCAGGGAGCATATAATCAATGGAAAGTTGCTCAACAGTCTGGCAGGAACTGAAAGACACAAGGAGCAATACGAACAGAATATACGGATATTTTGTCATAGCCTGTTTTTTTACTTTTCTGAAAGAACAAAAATACGATTTTGATTGAATATAGAAAAGCCTCGAACAGTTTTTAACCGTTCAAGGCTTTTATTAAGGAGTTACGGGTTCTTTATATACTTAACTGTTCCGTCCGTGACAATTTTTATATTTTTTTCCGCTTCCACATGGGCAGGGATCATTGCGTCCTACTGTTTTTTCGGCACGGATGGGTTCACGTTTCACGGCTTCGCGCGTATCTTGCTGGGCAGCGGCTTGCTGATTCGGATCACTCAGATCTTGTTTTTGTTCCCGATATTTGCTCATGTCCTGACGTTGTTCCGGAGCTGCCTGGCGTACTTCTACGCGTCTGGCCGCTTCTTGCTGTTCTTCAGTTGGTTCGGCTACAGGAATCTGACCACGCATCAGGATGGATACAGTCTGATTATTGATCTTGTTTACCATATTATCAAACAAAGTCACCGATTCCAGTTTATAGATCAATAGCGGATCTTTCTGTTCGTAACTTGCGTTCTGTACCGAATGTTTCAGTTCGTCCAATTCACGTAAGTTTTCTTTCCAAGACTCGTCGATGACATGGAGCAAGATCGATTTTTCGAATGATTTCACTACTTCTTTCGATTCGCTTTCGTAAGCAGCTTTCAGGTTGCAAGAGATATTGTACATACGTTTTCCGTCCGTGATCGGAATCAGGATGTTTTCGTACATATGTCCTTGGTTCTCGTACACTTGCTTGATCACCGGATTGGCTATCTGTGCCAGACGTTCTGTCTTGCGCTTGAAGTTAGCCATTGCCACATCGAATGTTTTATCTGCCAGCTTATCCTTTTTCTCGTTGCGGAACTCTTCTTCTGTGAAAGGAACCTCCATTGCGAGCGTTTGGAGCAAGTCCAGCTTACATTCTTCGTAGTCTGCATTGTTCTCGATAGCGGCGGCACAACGGTCCCAAATCATATTAACGATATCCATTCCGATACGTTCACCCATCAGCGCATGGCGGCGTTTGGTATAAACAACCGTACGTTGCTTATTCATTACATCGTCATACTCCAACAGACGTTTACGGATACCGAAGTTGTTTTCTTCTACCTTTTTCTGTGCACGCTCGATGGAGTTGGAGATCATCTTGTGCTCGATCATTTCACCTTCCTGGAATCCCAGTTTATCCATCACGCTGGCGATACGGTCGGAAGAGAAGAGGCGCATCAGGTCGTCCTCGAGTGAAACGAAGAAGACAGATGAACCTGGGTCACCCTGACGTCCTGCACGTCCGCGCAACTGACGGTCTACACGACGTGACTCGTGACGTTCGGTACCGATGATCGCCAAACCGCCTGCTGCTTTTACTTCAGGACTCAGCTTGATGTCCGTACCACGACCGGCCATGTTTGTAGCAATGGTTACCGTACCGCTCAAACCTGCTTTAGCAACGATGTCTGCCTCCCTCTGGTGAAGTTTCGCATTCAATACGTTGTGTTCGATCTTGCGCATGGTTAGCATCTTGCTCAGCATCTCGGAGATTTCTACCGAAGTAGTACCCACCAATACCGGGCGTCCTGCCTGTACCAGTTGTTCTATTTCTTCGATTACGGCTTTATACTTTTCGCGTTTTGTTTTATAAACGCGGTCATTCATGTCTTTGCGAGCAATCGGTCGATTGGTCGGAATCACGACTACATCCAGTTTGTAAATGTCCCACAACTCACCGGCTTCTGTTTCGGCCGTACCGGTCATACCCGAGAGTTTATGATACATACGGAAGTAGTTCTGCAGAGTGATGGTGGCAAAAGTTTGTGTGGCAGCTTCTACTTTCACACCTTCCTTCGCTTCGATGGCCTGATGCAGTCCGTCTGAGTAACGGCGGCCTTCCATGATACGTCCTGTTTGTTCGTCAACGATCTTCACTTGTCCGTCGATTACCACATACTCATCATCCTTTTCGAACATGGTGTATGCCTTCAGCAACTGGTTGATGGTGTGTACACGTTCTGACTTGATGGCATAATTGGTCAGCAAGGCATCTTTCTTTTCAAGCTTTTGTTCGTCGCTCAATCCATGTTCGTTTTCCAATTCCGAAAGTTGGGCGGCTATGTCCGGCAATACGAATAAAGTCGGATCTTCCGAGTTACCGGTGATCAGGTCTACACCTTTATCTGTCAGGTCTACGCTGTTCAACTTTTCGTCAATCACGAAGTACAATGGATCTGTTGCTTCATGCATGCGTTTGTTGTTTTGCTCCATGTAGATCTCTTCCGTTTTCAGCATACCGGCTTTGATTCCCTGTTCACTGAGGAATTTGATCAATGCCTTATTTTTAGGCAGTGCTTTGTGGCTGCGGAACAGAGCGAGAAATCCTTCTTCCACCTCTTTCTTATCATTCGAGTTGATAAGTCTCTTAGCCTCCGATAAGTATTTAGTTGCTAACTCTTTCTGCTTCTCCACAAGGCGTTCTACCAATGGGCGGAGTTGCTCAAAGAGCTGGTCTTCGCCTTTGGGCACGGGGCCTGAAATAATCAACGGAGTACGGGCATCGTCAATCAATACAGAGTCCACCTCGTCGACGATGGCATAGTTGTGCTGGCGCTGCACAAGGTCTTTCGGGCTGATAGCCATATTATCACGCAGATAGTCGAAACCGAATTCATTGTTCGTTCCGAAAGTGATGTCTGCCAAATAAGCCTGGCGGCGTGCGTCAGAGTTGGGTTGGTGACGGTCGATGCAGTCCACGCTGAGTCCGTGGAACATATAAAGCGGTCCCATCCATTCGGAGTCACGTTTAGCCAGATAGTCGTTCACGGTTACTACATGTACGCCGTTTCCGGTCAGGGCATTCAGGAATACGGGAAGCGTAGCTACAAGAGTCTTACCTTCACCGGTCGCCATTTCGGCAATTTTCCCTTTGTGCAGTACTACACCGCCAAACAACTGTACGTCGTAGTGAACCATGTTCCATACCGTGTCATTTCCACCGGCATTCCAATGATTCTGCCAGATGGCTTTGTCACCTTCGATGCGTACGAAGTCTTTGGTAGCCGCCAGGGTGCGGTCGAAATCTGTAGCTGTAACTACTATTTCTTCGTTTTCAGAGAAACGTTTGGCAGATTCTTTCACGATGGAGAAAGCCACCGGCAATACTTCGTCAAGTGCTTTTTCGTATATCTCTAATATTTCTTTTTCAATTTTGTCGATCTGAGCGAATACTTCTTCGCGGTCTTCCAGTTCCACGCTTTCGATGCCTGCTCTGAGTTCGTCAGCTTTAGCACGTTCTTTGCTTGCCGAGTTGCGGATGTATTCTTTAAGTTCCTCTGTTTTTGCACGGAGGCCGTCATTGTCAAGCTTAGCAACCTCTGGGTAAGCGGCTTTAATCTTGTCTACCCAGGGTTGAATTTCTTTCATGTCTCGTGTGGATTTGTTTCCGAAAATCGAGCTTAAAAATTCATTAAATCCCATTATCTATTATTTATGTTTATTATTTACTAAATTGATTCAACTGCGCAAAGTTACATTAAAATGCTGATTTATTTGCGCTTTGCACACTGTTTTTTGTGTGGAAAGTGTCACCGGATGTCGGTAATCGGAGTTGCAGTGCATGCGTTCGGAGCCCGTATTCTCAGGATGTGAGCTACGGTAGGAGCTATGTGGTCGACGGTTACGGGCGTGTTGATTACGGCCGGTTTTACGCCACTGCCCAGAAAAATAAGCGGAGACGGAATATGTGCTTTCCGGACCACTTTATGGTCGGATGTATTTTCATTGACGATGGTCCAGCCCGGCAATACGTCGATCAACAGATCGCCCGAGCGTTTACGGTGGAAACCATTCCGTATCATTGAGATGTCCGGTGTCCAGGCCCCCAATAACAGGCGTCTACCCGAATAAACCTCATTTACTCCACTAAACTGGATCAGGAATTCAGCGGCTTTTTCCTGAATATCTGCCAAATCCAGTTGTTTTTCTTCTATCAGTTTATGGTTGAGATAAATTTGCTGGTCGTAGTAGGCTTCCACGTATTGTCCCTGACCGTAAGTAGCCATCAGATACATGTTCAACAGGGCCGCACAACGGTTCAAGTGAAACTCTCCGGTCGGAACCCGGTAGAGTCCCCGGTCTGCCGATTCAGTATCGGTATATCCGGTGGAAGTGATAAAGAAGACAACGTTCTGTAAGCCTACTTTCTTGTCGATGATATCCAGCAAAGAAGCAATGCTGCGGTCGAGGCGAACGTAGGTGTCCTGCATCTCCATAGCGCATTCCTGTACGCTCTTGTGAGCATAATTGCCGGCGTAATAGGTGAGTGAGAGCATGTCGGGAGTATTGTCTTTTCCCATTGTGCTCTTATCCAGAAGCTCCTCGGTCAGCAAGTTAACTTCATCGTTGATAAAGGGGCTTGTAATCAGCCGTTTGTATTTATTGATGCGGTCATCGTCAAATTTATATTTAAAGGCTGCGTCCCTCCATTCGGGTAGGAATGTGTAATTTTGCATGGGGTGGACAGGAGTCCACGTCATATCGGCAATGCGGAAGTCTACGGCATTCCGATCGTTATATTGGCTCACCCACCATGGAAATTCACTATAATAAGTTGTTCCGCACCATTTTCCGGTAGTATTGTTGAGCCAGAATGCGCCATTTCCGGCATGTCCGGCTGCAAGAATGGCAGCGTCACGGAAGGGGGCGATGGCATATACTAATCCCTCGTTGCGGGTAGCTATTTTGAGTTCGTCGGCAATTGTTGAGGTCAGGAGATGTGAAGGAGAAGAACTTTCATTCGTGTAATTACCCATGAATGAAGGATCGTCTACACAACTCACGGTGCGCAGGATCGACATATCCATCCAGCGTTTACCGATGATTCCGTTGACCGAAGGAGTGGTGCCTGTATAAATGGCGGCGATGGCCGATGCGCGGTCTGTGCCACAGAAAGTATATTCGGCATTCCGGAATACGCGTCCTTCTTTCCAAAGCCGCCTGAAGCCTTTGTCGCCATACAAAGTTGAAAAAGCTTCCAGATAGTCCGTACGTAACTGGTCGATTGTAAGTCCCACCACTAATTTCGGAGTAGTGGGGAGTGGCTGGGCTTGCAGCCCGGTAAAAGTAAGTACGGTCAGTATGGAGGTTAATAGTCCTTTCATTTAGCTTTTTTGTATGTCAGTATAAGGTTGCTTGCAGAACGTATCAGCAAACTGAGTGCCAAAGGTAATACTGCTAAGTCGAAATTTTGTGGTATTACAGGGAAAAACGCTATAAAAAGTGTTAAAACTATGCAATTCAGCAGATGATACCTGCTTTTGCGCTGCTTCCGTTCATCGTTTATGAAGAAAGGGAGACAGAGCAGATGTCCCGGGTGAAAGACAAATAACAAATAATTGGCTCCCACCGTAGGATGCTCGGAGAAAAAAGCAAGGAAAGCAATAATGCATCCTGCGATACCTGCTGCGGCGAATACTGCTATATCCAGCCCCCAAAGACTTTTCTTTTTTCGCAGGCCATAGACCGTAGCTATGCCGATGCCGATGAAAAACAGAAGAGATAGGCGGATGGGTGTAAGTGTATCCCAAATATCACTTTCTGCAGGTGCGGATACATCCGGTTCGCAGTCGATAATTTTTTTTGTGGCGGTCACTAATGGTCTGTTTTCGGATGCGTTAACGATGCGCGCTTTGTCAAAAGCATCCATCAGATAGAATGGTGAGAACATCATTTGTCTTTCGCTGATGGGGCGGTCGGCTTGGCTGCCAATGCAGAAGTCGATTCCGAATTGTGCCCAGGGGTGTCCTTTCGTGTATTGGTGAACAATATCCCGATAAGATTTAGTTTCGTTATTTTCGGTATATGTATTGCTGAAGAGTAGTTGGCTGCCACTTTTTTGCAGGCTCTCTTCCACTTTGTCCCGTGGTCGGGTAGCACAATTATCGTAGAAAAAATTATAGCGGTATATCCGGTTTTCCGGGCGGTAATTTTCTTCCAGAAGGGTGATTAACTGTTGTTGTTCTTCGGCTGTCAGATTGAGCGTCTGCTGCCATACACTGCGTCCGAAGTATTCATATTCGACGGCAAAATGGCGGTAATCTTCCACTCCCAACCGGTAGTCGGCATTGCCGAGTGCAAAACGTAGCGTAAAGTTAGGAGTGTTGAAACTGAACAGGCCGTAGTTGTACACCCTATCGATACCCCGTGCCGGTTCTTCGTAGCGGATGGCAGTATGTCCGAATAACGAATAGATTTCTTCCCCCGGAGCGCACGTCAGCAGGCTGATTCGGACAGAATCAGGCGAGGATGGACTCTCTGTTCCCCATGTCAGGATGGTGAAGAAAGAAAAAAATATCAGGAGCAAATGTCGCAACTTTGAGTTCATGTGGCAAAGATACTGCTTTTGTGGGATAAAATACTCGATTAAGTGAATAAATCTGTCACTTTTTCCCGACCGCCGGGCTGTTTGTGTCGGAGCGCCGGGCTACAGATTGCGGAGCGCCGGGCTGCATACATCCGACCGCCGGGCTACGGGGACCGGAGCGCCGGGCTATAAATCTTTTTGTGATAAGTTTACCGGGGATGGCATCGGCAGCGGCGGTATCTTGTTTCTTCTGTTATTGTATTGTTCTGTATTGTATTGTTCTGTATTGTATTGTAGGTTTTTCTGGGTTTTTATACATACGTAAGGCGTTGTTAATCAGTGGTGAAAACTGGATGTTTGGTTTTGGGTTTTCTGCCTTCCTTTTCGTGTGCTTTTTCAGGCGGGTTTTCTGTTTTAAAACGTGTCTCTTCGATAGCTCGTCAAGTCGTCTTTTGGGGGCTTTTCTTTGCCTCCCAATGCTTTTTTATTTCTTATTTCAGTATGCAAATAAATTTTATCCCTTATCTTTGCACCCTCAAACAGAGAGAAAGTGAACTTAATTATCGATATTGGAAATACAGTAGCCAAGGTAGCGCTTTTCGACCAAACTTCTATGGTAGAAGTTGTTTACGATTCTAATCAATCTCTGGATTGTTTAGAGGCAGTTTGCAGCAAATATAATGTTCGAAAAGCAATTGTTGCCACTGTTATAGACTTAAACGAATGTGTGTTGGCTCAGTTGGGTAAGCTCCCTGTACCCATTTTATGGTTGAATTGCAATACGCCGCTTCCGGTAACGAATCTGTATGAAACACCTGAAACTCTCGGCTATGACCGGATGGCTGCTGTTGTAGCGGCCAACGATCAGTTTCCCGGTAAAGACATTCTGGTGATTGATGCGGGTACATGTATCACTTATGAATTTATTGACTCTTTGGGGCAATATCATGGTGGAAATATTTCGCCCGGATTATGGATGCGTCTCAAAGCGCTTCATCAGTTCACCGGGCGTTTGCCTTTGATCAATGCGGAAGGACGCCTGCCGGATATGGGAAAAGATACTGAAACAGCCATTCGTTCCGGAGTGAAAAAAGGGATAGAATACGAAATTGCAGGGTATATTACGGCTATGAAGCATAAATATCCTGAACTTTTGGTTTTTTTAACGGGCGGAGATGATTTTTCTTTTGATACGAAATTAAAAAGTGTCATCTTTGCAGATAGATTTTTAGTGTTGAAAGGATTAAATAGAATATTAAACTATAATAATGGTAGGATATAAACAGACACTTTGTGCGCTTCTGCTCACGATATTATTACCCGGAGTGGCAATCGCTCAAAATAATACAAACTCTCCTTATACACGATATGGCTATGGTCAGTTGGCTGATCAGGCATTTGCAAATAGTAAAGCAATGGGAGGGATTGCTTATGGGTTGCGCAATGGATCACATATTAATCCGTTAAATCCTGCTTCTTACACAGCGATTGATTCGTTGACTTTTCTTTTCGACGGAGGGTTTTCGATGCAAAATACCAACTTCAGTAGTGAAGGAACAAAGCTGAATGCGAAAAATTCAAGTTTTGACTACATCGCCATGCAGTTCCGTTTGCAAAAATGGATAGCCATGAGTATTGGTTTGTTGCCTTATTCGAGTGTCGGCTATAGCATGGCAAAAGCAGATAAAGACGTTGCGTCGGAAGATGCGCAGAATGTGACTACATTTTCCGGAGACGGCGGGTTGCATCAGCTTTATGTAGGTTTTGGAGTGAAAGTGCTTAAAAATTTGTCTGTCGGTGCGAATGTGTCTTACTTTTGGGGTGAAATAACACGTACGGCACGCATTGCTTTCCCGAATAATGAAAATGCTTTTGCTTTTCAAAATGTTGATTATTTGTCCGTTCGCGACTATAAATTGGATTTTGGGGCACAGTATACACAACAGTTTGGCAGAAAACATGCTGTTACTTTAGGAGTTGTGTTCTCACCTAAAAAAGATTTGCATAATGAAGCTTATGTGCAAAGGGCAACACTTACCAATTCCAATAGTAACCAGACAGTTGCTGTGAGCACTATCGATACGGTGGCCACCTATGGGACACCAAACAGTTTTGGAGTGGGACTCACCTACGAATATGACAAACGTCTGATCATTGGTGCAGATTTTAATTTGCAGAAATGGGGAGATGTAACCTATATGAATCAACCTAACGCCTTTTGCGATGCAATGAAAATTTCAGTAGGTGCCGAATATATGCCGAATCGTTTTTCACGCAGTTATCTGGCACATATTAAATATCGTGTTGGCGGATATTATTCGGAACCCTACTATAAGATAGGGGGAGAGAGAGCTTCTCGTGAGTATGGAGTGACAGCCGGTTTGGGGTTACCGCTTCCGGGGTCACGTTCGCTAATCAATGTTTCAGCCCAATACATTAAAGTACACGGACTGAGAGCTGGTATGGTAGATGAAAATACATTGCGGTTGAGTCTTGGAATTACCTTTAATGAAGGCTGGTTCTTCAAACGTAAAGTAAAATAACAGAAAGAATAGACGGTATTATATAACAACTAAAATTTAGATACAATGAAAATTAAAACGCTTGTGGCTGTGTTGTTTCTTTCGGCGGGAGCAACAACTGTGGTAGCACAGGACGACGCTAATTGTAATTCGAACAGTAGTATTTCTCACGAAGCGGTGAAAGCAGGCAACTTTAAAGATGCCTATACTCCGTGGAAAGCTGTTTTGGAGAACTGTCCGACTCTTCGTTTCTATACCTTCACAGACGGTTATAAAATTCTGAAAGGGTTGCTGGGACAGATCAAAGACAGAAATTCTGCTGAATACAAACAGTATTTTGACGAGTTGATGAATACCCATGATCTTCGTATGAAGTATACTCAGGAATTTTTGGGAAAAGGTGTGAAAGTATCATCAGAGGACGAAGCTTTGGGAATCAAGGCTGTTGATTATATTGCCTTTGCTCCTAAAATGGATGTAAACCAAGCTTATAAGTGGCTGAAAAAGTCGGTAGATGCTGTAAAAGGTGAATCTTCGGGAGCTACTATATTCTACTTCCTGCAGATGTCACATGATAAACTGAAAACAGATCCTGCCCACAAAGAACAGTTTATTCAGGATTACCTGAGTGCATCCGAATATGTGGACGCTGCCATAGCTGCTGCTGATAAAGAGAGTACAAAGAAAGCGCTTACTGGTATCAAAGACAATCTGGTAGCTCTGTTCATCAATAGCGGTACAGCCGATTGTGAATCACTGCAAGCAATCTATGCTCCCAAAGTAGAAGCTAATCAGACAGATCTGGCTTATTTAAAGAAAGTTATCGACATTATGAAGATGATGAAATGTACAGATAGTGAAGCCTATCAACAAGCTTCATTCTATGTGTATAAAATAGAGCCTTCAGCTGAAGCTGCTACAGGATGTGCCTACCAAGCTTATAAGAAGGGGGATATTGAAACTTCTGTGAAGTTCTTTGATGAAGCGATTAATCTGGAAACGGATAATGCGAAGAAAGCGGAAAAAGCTTATGCTGCTGCCAGTGTTTTAACTACTGCTAAGAAGTTATCTCAGGCAAGATCATATGCTCAGAAAGCAATCAGTTTCAATGAAAACTACGGTGCTCCTTATATCCTTATTGCTAACCTGTATGCAATGAGTCCGAACTGGAGTGATGAATCAGCATTGAATAAGTGTACTTATTTTGTGGTTATTGATAAGTTGCAGAAAGCTAAATCTGTAGATCCGAGTGTTGCAGAAGAGGCTAACAAAATGATCGGTAGATATTCCGCTTATACTCCGCAGGCTAAAGACTTGTTCATGTTGGGTTACAAAGCTGGTGACCGCATCACTATCGGTGGCTGGATTGGAGAGACTACAACGATCAGATAAATTTATGTTGCGACAACAAAGTAACAGTTTATTAAATAAAAGTTTGAGCATAACAATTGTCTTCGGGGCAATTGTTATGCTTCTTTTATTTTCTTCCTGTGGCGGAAGAAATAAGGCAATGGCCGATGCCATTACCGAACGGGATTCCCTGCCTGTCATGGACACGCGAGGGGTGACGACTCTTATATCCGATTCCGGAGTTACGCGTTATCGGGTCAATACTGAAGAGTGGCTGATTTTTGACAAGAAGAAACCCTCGTATTGGGCCTTTGAGAAAGGAATTTATTTGGAGCAGTTCGACTCCTTGTTTCATGTAGATGCAAGTATAAAGGCAGATACGGCTTATTATTACGACCGTGACCGGCTTTGGAAGCTTATTGGGAATGTAGACATTAAAAGTCTGAAAGGAGATCATGTCAGTACCGAATTATTATACTGGAATGAAGCCACCAAGAAAGTATATACCGACAAATTTGTCCAGATGGAGCAGCCCGATCAGGTGATAACCGGATATGGTTTTGAGTCGGATGACCGATTTCTGAAGCCGGTTGTTCACAATATTGCCGGTATATTTTATGTTGACCAAGATGCCGAAAAGGCAAAAACAGATTCTGTAAATTAGTTATGAGTATCATTATTTACCTGTTGATAACCATGGCATTCTCCGCCTTCTTTTCCGGTATGGAGATTGCTTTTGTTTCGGTAGACAAACTTCGTTTTGAAATGGATCGGAAAGGGGGAGTGTCGTCTCGTATTCTTTCGCTTTTCTTCCGGAACCCGAATGATTTTATTTCTACCATGTTGGTCGGGAATAACATTGCTTTGGTTATCTATGGTATATTGATGGCACAGATTATCGGTGATAATTTGCTGGCCGGGTGGATTACCAATCATTTTGTGATGGTATTGATACAGACCGTTATTTCTACATTGATTATCCTGGTAACAGGAGAGTTCTTGCCAAAAACACTTTTTAAGATCAATCCGAATCTGGTTCTGAACGTATGTGCGCTTCCTCTTTTTATCTGTTATATCATTCTTTATCCGATATCCAAATTCTCGTCGGGAGTTTCTTATCTTTTCCTTCGCCTGTTCGGGATGAAAGTGAATAAGGAGGCTTCGGCAAAAGCTTTTGGAAAAGTAGACCTCGATTATTTTGTCCAGTCGAGTATAGATAATGCCGAAAGCGAAGAGACCCTGGATACAGAAGTGAAAATCTTTCAGAATGCTCTTGATTTTTCGACGGTTAAAATACGAGATTGCATTGTTCCCCGTACGGAAGTAGTAGCCGTTGCATTGGATACCTCGCTTGAGGAACTTAAAAACCGGTTTGTGGAATCCGGAATATCAAAAATAATTGTTTATGACGGAAACATAGACAATGTCGTGGGATACATTCATTCGTCGGAAATGTTCCGTAACCCGAAAGACTGGCGCGACCATGTGAAAGAGGTACCTATTGTGCCCGAAACAATGGCTGCCCATAAGCTGATGAAACTGTTTATGCAGCAAAAGAAGACTATTGCCGTAGTAGTGGATGAGTTCGGAGGAACTTCGGGCATTGTCAGTCTGGAAGATCTTGTTGAAGAAATTTTTGGTGACATAGAGGATGAACATGACAATACTTCCTATATCTGCAAGCAAATCGGAGAGCATGAATATGTGCTCTCGGCCCGTCTTGAAATAGAGAAAGTAAATGAAACTTTCGATTTGGACCTCCCGGAGTCCGATGACTATCTGACAGTGGGAGGATTAATCTTGAATCAGTATCAGAGTTTCCCAAAATTGCACGAATTGGTATCCGTGGGTAAATATCAGTTTAAAATAATTAAGGTTACAGCAACGAAAATCGAACTTGTTCGGCTGAAAGTGATGGAATAATGATCGATAACTGTAATTTTTTAGCTAATAAATAGATGCATATTAGCATTTTTTGTATCTTCGTGCGCTAAAACCAAAGATGAAGAAAATAATAATAACAAATAAATCGTATTAATCAAAATGGCAACATTACAAAACATTAGATCCAAAGGACCCCTGTTGGTGATCGTTATTGGTTTGGCTTTGTTTGCTTTCATTGCGGGCGATGCCTGGAAAGTTCTCCAGCCACACCAGTCGCATGATGTAGGCGAAGTCAACGGAGAAACTCTTTCTGCTCAGGACTACCAGAATATGGTAGAAGAATATACTGAAGTCATCAAGTTCTCCAGCGGAATGAGTTCATTGAACGATGAACAAACCAATCAGGTGAAAGACGAAGTATGGCGTAGCTACGTGAACAATAAACTGATTGAAAAAGAAGCGAAGAAGCTGGGGATTACAGTTTCAAAGGCTGAAATTCAGTCTATCATCAACGAAGGTGTGAATCCGTTGCTGCAACAGACTCCGTTCCGCAATCCGCAAACGGGTGCTTTCGATAAAGATATGTTGAAGAAATTTTTGTCTGACTATTCTAAAATGGACAAAACTAAGATGCCGTCTCAATATGTAGAATACTATGAAGGCATGCATAAACTTTGGTCATTCGTTGAAAAAACTCTGATTCAGAGCCGTCTGGCTGAAAAATATCAGGCATTGGTGACAAAGGCTCTTTTCTCTAACCCGGTTGAAGCACAAGATGCTTTCGATGCAAGAGTGAACCAATCGGATGTACTGTTGGCTGCTGTGCCTTATTCTTCAATTGTTGATTCTACCATTACAGTGAAAGAGTCAGAGCTGAAAGATCTCTATAATAAGAAGAAAGAACAGTTCAAACAATATGTTGAAACACGCAATATCAAATATATCGATGTACAGGTGACTGCCAGTGCGGAAGATAAAGCCGCTATTCAGCAGGAAGTGACTGATTATACAAATCAGTTGGCTACTGCTAATGGTGATTATACTACTTTCATCCGTTCGACAGGATCTGAATATCCTTACGTTGATTTGTATTACACTAAAAGAGCTTTTCCGTCAGATGTAGTTGCACGGATGGATTCAGCTTCAGTGGGACAGGTATATGGTCCTTATTATAATGCCGGTGATAATACCATTAACTCTTTCAAGGTTTTGTCTAAAGTGGCTGCTGCCGATTCTGTACAGTTCCGTCAGATTCAGGTTTATGCTGAAGATGCTGCTAAAACAAAAGTTTTGGCTGATAGTATTTATACAGCAATTAAAGGTGGGGCCGACTTCACCGCTTTGGCTAAAAAGTATGGACAGACAGGTGAATCCAACTGGATTTCTTCTGCTAACTACGAAAATGCACAGATTGATGGTGACAACCTGAAGTTTATCACCACGATCAACAACCTGGGAGTGAACGAACTCTCTAATGTAGCATTGGGACAGGGTAACATCATTTTGCAGGTTACTGACAAGAAAGCTGTGAAAGATAAATATAAAGTTGCCGTAATCAAACGCGCAGTTGACTTCAGCAAAGAAACTTATAATAAGGCATATAATGACTTCAGTCAGTTTATCGCAGCCAATCCGACGGTAGAAAAGATGGCGGCTAATGCTGAAGAAGCAGGTTATAAATTGCTTGAAAGAAATGATTTGTATAGCTCGGAACACGGAATCGGTGGTATCAGAGGAACCAAAGAAGCTCTGAAATGGACATTTGCTGCAAAACCCGGTGAAGTTTCCGGTTTGTATGAATGTGGTGAGAGCGATCGTATGCTGGTTGTCGGCCTGGTTAACGTGATCGAAGAAGGTTATCGTCCTTTGGCTCAGGTTCAGGATCAGTTAAGAGCAGAAATCATTCGTGATAAGAAGGCTGAAAAAATTATGGCTGACATGAAGGCTGCCAATGCAACTTCTTTCGATCAGTATAAATCAATGGCCAATGCAGTGAGCGATTCTGTGAAACACGTAACATTTGCGGCTCCTGCCTATGTAGCTGCTTTGCGTAGTAGCGAACCGCTGGTAGGTGCTTATGCATCGGTAGCCGATATTAATAAACTGAGCGCTCCTATCAAAGGTAATGGCGGTGTATTTGTATTGCAGGTATATGCCAAAGATAAGTTGAATGAAACATTCGATGCCAAGGCAGAGGAGGTTACTCTGGAAAATATGCATGCCCGTCTGGCTGCCCGTTTCATGAACGATCTTTATCTGAAAGGTGATGTAAAAGACAAGCGTTACCTGTTCTTCTAAAAACAAGACTCGTTTTTTTCAGAAAATAGTTTTATAGATAAAAGGTCATTCCTTGTGGAATGGCCTTTTCTTTTTGTTCTCTCTTTCCTTCTTCTTATTAACTTTTGTCCTTTCTCTTTTCAAAAATCAACTTTTATTCCTTACATTTGCATGAATAAATAAATATTTGTAGTAAATATGCCCAAATATCCGCTTTTAGGAATGACTCTTACCGAATTGCAATCTGTTACCAAAGACTTGGGGATGCCGGCTTTTGCGGCCAAACAGATAGCTTCCTGGTTGTACGATAAAAAAGTGACTTCTATTGACGAAATGACTAATTTGTCGTTGAAGCATAGAGAATTGCTGAAAGGCGAGTACGATTTGGGAGTAGTCGCACCCGTGGATGCTATGCGTTCCGTAGATGGTACGGTGAAGTATCTTTATCGCGTGGGAGAGAACCATTTTGTTGAAGCGGTATATATCCCTGATGAAGACCGGGCGACACTGTGTGTGTCTTCCCAGGTGGGGTGTAAAATGAACTGCAAATTTTGCATGACGGGCAAGCAAGGATTTACAGCAAGTCTGACTGCCAATCAGATTTTAAATCAGATCGCGGCATTGCCGGAGCGGGACAAGTTGACCAATGTCGTTATGATGGGGATGGGTGAACCGCTTGACAACTTGGATGAAGTTTTAAAAGCATTGCATATCCTGACAGCTTCGTATGGATACGGTTGGAGTCCAAAACGTATAACTTTGTCGTCGGTGGGGTTACGGAAGGGACTACAGCGTTTTATTGAAGAAAGCGAGTGCCATCTGGCCATCAGCCTGCATTCTCCCTTTCCTTCACAGCGTTCAGAGTTGATGCCTGCCGAAAGAGCCTTCTCGATAAAAGAGATGGTCGATCTGTTAAAAAACTATGATTTTAGTAAACAACGCAGACTTTCGTTTGAATACATTGTTTTTAAAGGCGTCAATGATTCGTTGATTTATGCCAAAGAGCTGGTAAAGTTACTTCGTGGGCTTGATTGCCGGATGAATCTGATTCGTTTTCATGCCATTCCCGGAGTGGATCTTGAAGGTGCCGATATGGAGACTATGATGGCATTTCGTGATTATCTGACGTCGCACGGATTGTTTACTACGATTCGCGCTTCAAGGGGAGAAGATATTTTTGCTGCCTGTGGTATGTTATCGACTGCCAAGCAGGAAGAGAGTGACAAGAATTAATATAAATTATCAGCTTTGTAGACTATATGTATACGGTGATTTCGTAGTTTTGTGAAAACATTAAAATTGATGCATATGAAAAAGTACCTGTTTTACCTCAGTATGGCTCTTGTAGCAGTAGTATTGTTTTCTTGTAAAGGCGGCAAGAAAAGTGTGTTTACTCCAACTTCCAGCGGACGTGCTTACGAAATCCTGGTGGTCGTTGATAATCCTGTGTGGGAGCGTCCTGCCGGTAGAGCTTTGTACAATGTGCTTGATACAGATGTACCCGGACTTCCGCAATCGGAACGTTCGTTCAGAATCATGTCTACTTCTGCGAACAATTTCGATGCTATCCTGAAGCTGGTACGTAATATTATTATCGTAGATATACAGGACATCTATAGTCAGCCTAAATTTAAGTATGCCAAGGATGTATATGCATCTCCCCAGATGATTCTGACTATTCAGGCTCCGGACGAAGCCACATTTGAAAAGTTTGTGAATGAAAATAAGCAAGCAATTATCGACTTCTTTACCCGTGCCGAGATGAATCGCCAGATTTCCCTGTTAGAGAAAAACCACAATGATTTCATTTCGAAGAAGGTTAACAGTATGTTCGATAGCGACATCTGGCTTCCGGCTGAGTTGGGCAGTTCAAAGACTGGAGAGGATTTCTTCTGGGCAGGTACGAATACAGCTTCCGCTGATCAGAATTTTGTGATCTACTCTTATCCGTATACCGATAAGGATACGTTTACGAAAGAGTTTTTCATCCATAAACGCGATTCTGTGATGAAAGCTAATATTCCGGGAGCTAAAGAAGGTATGTATATGTCGACAGACTCGACTACAGTCGAGGTTCGTCCAATCGATATTCATGGCGACTATACAATGGAAGCACGTGGGCTTTGGCGTATGAAGGGTGACTTCATGGGTGGTCCGTTTGTTTCGCACACTCGTCTGGACAAGGCTAACCATCGTATTGTCACTGTAGAGGTATTTATTTACTCACCAGATAAATTGAAACGTAACCTGATGCGCATGTTGGAAGCATCTCTGTATACTTTGCAACTTCCTACCGAGAAGAAGCAGGAGCAGATTCCGATGGGCATAGAGCAGGAGGAGAAAACTAACAAATAACAAAATGGAAGATAACAAAATAAAAATTGGTATCACTCAGGGAGACATAAACGGGGTAGGATACGAAGTAATATTGAAGACTTTTGCCGACCCCGTCATGTTGGAACTTTGTACACCGGTCATTTACGGTTCGCCGAAGGTGGCTGCATATCACCGTAAATCACTCGATCTGCCTACTAACTTCAGTATTGTCAATACTGCTGCAGAAGCTGCACACAATCGGTTGAGTGTAGTCAATTGTACGGATGACGAAGTGAAAGTCGAGTTTTCAAAACCCGATCCGGAGGCCGGTAAAGCAGCTTTAGGGGCACTTGAAAAAGCGATAGAGGAGTTCAGGGAAGGGTTGATTGATGTCATTGTGACAGCTCCTATTAATAAGCATACAATTCAGTCCGAAGGATTCGCTTTCCCCGGACATACTGAATATATTGAAGAGCGTTTGGGAGACGGTTCGAAATCTCTGATGATCCTGATGAAGGAGGATTTCCGTGTGGCTTTGGTGACCGGTCATATTCCGGTTCGGGAGATAGCTTCTTCGATAACCAAAGAGCTGATTCAGGAGAAACTTGTCATTTTCAACCGTTCGTTGAAACAGGATTTTGGAATCGGCGCACCTCGCATTGCAGTGTTGGCACTGAATCCACATGCCGGAGATGACGGGTTGCTCGGTACGGAAGAACAGGAGATCATTTCTCCGGCTATCCAGGAGATGGCCGCTAAAGGAATCTTATGTTATGGTCCTTATCCGGCTGACGGCTTTATGGGATCGGGTAATTTTACCCATTTTGACGGAGTGCTCGCTATGTATCATGATCAGGGACTGGCACCTTTCAAGGCATTGGCCATGGATGAAGGCGTGAATTATACGGCAGGTCTGCCTGTGATACGCACTTCTCCGGCGCACGGTACAGCCTATGATATTGCAGGAAAAGGGGTTGCTTGTGAAGATTCATTCCGGCAAGCTATTTATGTAGCGATTGATGTATTCCGTAACCGCCAGCGTGAAAAGGCAGCACATGCCAATCCGTTGCGTAAACAATATTACGAAAAAAGAGACGACAGTGATAAACTGAAGCTCGATACAGTAGATGACGATATTTAATCAGGAAGGGAGTTTAGTGCGAATATGACAAAAGCGGAAATACAACAAGTAAAACTAAGGTTCGGTATTATTGGTAACACTGAAGCCTTGACGCGTGCGATAGATGTTGCCATACAGGTAGCGCCTACCGATTTGTCCGTGCTAATAACCGGAGAGAGTGGTGTCGGCAAGGAAAGCTTTCCTCAGATTATTCATCAGTATAGCCGTCGTAAACATGGCCAGTATATTGCCGTGAACTGTGGTGCTATTCCTGAGGGGACCATTGATTCGGAACTATTTGGGCATGAAAAAGGGGCTTTTACAGGTGCTATTGGTGAGCGGAAAGGATATTTTGGCGAGGCCGACGGCGGGACTATCTTTCTGGATGAAGTCGGGGAGTTGCCTTTGCCTACTCAGGCGCGTTTGCTTCGTGTGCTTGAAAGCGGAGAGTTTATAAAAGTAGGTTCTTCCAAAGTGCAGAAAACAGATGTCCGTATTGTGGCTGCTACCAATGTCAATCTGACACAAGCCATTGCTGAAGGGCGTTTTCGTGAGGATTTGTATTACCGTCTCAATACGGTACCCATCCAGATTCCTCCTTTGCGGGAACGTGGAGAAGACGTGCTGTTGCTGTTCCGCAAATTTGCAAGTGATTTTGCGGAGAAATATCGTATGCCTGCGATACAACTGACCGAAGATGCCAAACAGGTTTTATTGTCATATTCATGGCCGGGTAATGTGCGCCAATTGAAGAATATCACGGAACAGATCTCCATCATTGAGACAAATCGTGAAATCAATGCTTCTATTTTGCGGACCTATCTGCCTGCCCAGAATACACAACGACTGCCGGCTTTGTTCGGTGTAAAGGCCGGGAAGAGTTTTGAAAGTGAACGTGAAATTTTATATCAGGTTCTCTTTGATATGCGGCAGGATGTGACCGAACTGAAAAAGCTTGTGCACGAAATCATGTCCGAACGCGGAGCTGTAGCTTCCAATGTTGGTACGTTTTATGCCCCGGCTCCTGTTGTGACGCCTCCGCCTTCTGTACCTGCCCTGATCCATCCGGTCAAGCCTAATTGTCCCGATGACGATGACATACAGGATACCGAAGAGTATGTTGAAGAGTCTCTTTCGCTGGACGAGGTAGAGAAAGAAATGATACGTAAAGCCCTTGAGAAACATCATGGCAAACGAAAAAGTGCGGCAAAGGACCTCAATATCTCTGAGCGTACCCTTTACCGAAAAATAAAAGAATATGGATTGGAATAAAAAGATAATGCGAATCTCACTACTGGTTGTCACGCTGGTAGTGGGCATCTCGTGTACTGTTTCTTATAAATTTAATGGTGGTAATATCAATTACGATAAGGTAAAGACTATTTCTATAGCCGACTTTCCTATAAAGTCGGACTATGTTTATGCACCGTTAGGTACTAAATTCAATGAAGATCTGAAAGATATCTTCCTTCGCCAGACTCGCCTGAAGCTGGTGAATAATAATGCCGACCTTCAGATTGATGGAGAAATCACCGGATACAACCAGTATAACCAAGCTGTTTCGGCCGATGGATACTCTTCTGAAACGAAGCTGACGATTACGGTAAATGTTCGTTTTGTGAATAATACGAACCATGAGCAGGACTTCGAACAGCAATTCTCGGCTTTCCGTGTCTACGACTCAAGGGAGTTACTGACAGCTGTTCAGGACGGACTGATTGCGGAGATGACCAAAGAGATTACAGATCAAATATTTAATGCAACGGTAGCAAATTGGTAATTGGGATGATTTCTGCTAATTTACAACAATGGATTCAGCATCCTGAAACGCTGAATAAAGATACTTTGTACGAGTTGCGGACACTTGTCACACGCTATCCTTATTTCCAGTCGCTGCGTTTACTCTATCTTAAAAATCTTTATCTGTTACACGATATCTCTTTCGGTGCGGAGCTTCGTAAAGCCATATTATATGTGGCAGATCGCCGGAAGCTGTTTTATCTGATTGAAGGTGAGAGGTATATTTTGAAGCCCCGTAAAAAGAATATGCCTTCCGAAGCAGAAGTGTTGGAGGAAGAGCCCGGTCTGGATCGTACACTCTCCCTGATCGATGCTTTTTTGGCCACTGTGCCTGAAGAGGTTTCCGGGCAGACAAGTCTGGACTATTCAACGGATTATACTACTTATCTGTTACAGGAAGATGAAGAAGATTCCGCTCCGGAACAGTCGGAGATTCCGAAACTTCGTGGGTATGAATTGATCGATGGCTTTATCGAGAGAAGTGAGGGAGAAACATCCATTCGTCTGCAGCCCGCAGCTAACAATGAAACGCTTCCCGTGGAAGAAGAGGGGGAGGCGCATCATGAAGAAGATGAAGATGATAGCTGTTTTACCGAAACATTAGCCAAAATATATGTCAAACAGCACCGATATTCCAAGGCACTTGAAATTATTAAAAAATTAAGTTTGAAATATCCAAAAAAAAATGCTTACTTTGCAGACCAAATCAGATTTTTAGAGAAATTGATTATTAACGCTAAATCAAAATAACAAAATGTACTTATTATTAGTTATCTTAATGGTTATTGCAGCCATACTGATGTGCTTCATTGTGTTGATTCAGAACTCAAAAGGCGGTGGTCTTGCTTCTGGGTTCTCGTCATCTAACCAGATTATGGGTGTACGCAAAACTACAGACTTTCTGGAAAAGGCAACTTGGGGCTTAGCTGCATTTATGGTTGTGATGAGCATTGCTACTGCTTATGTTGTTCCGACTTCTTCTTCTAAAACGCAAGATGTCATCATGGAACAGGCTCAGCAGGAAGAACAGACCAACCCGTATAACCTGCCTGTAGGTACTACTGCACCGAAGACGGATGCTGCTCCGGCTGAAGCACCTGCAACAGAAACTCCGGCAACCCCGGCAAACTAACAACAGATTCTTTTTAAGAAACGATAAGTGAAGCTGCAATTTCAAACCGAAACTTGCAGCTTCACTTGTTTTTAGCCGTAAAATGTATCTTTTTGTTAGGCATACAAGGCGGATTTAGTTACCTTTGTTCGCTATAACACTTTTACTAACTTCTGAGTTTAAATATTACAATGACAGAACAATTGAGAAACAAACTGAGTGACTCCAAAACACTTCGTTGGAGTGTGCTCGCTCTGGTCGCTTTTACTATGCTTTGCGGCTATTTCCTTACCGACGTAATGTCTCCTTTGAAACCCATGCTCGAAAAAGAGCTCCTTTGGGATAGTTTGGATTATGGATTCTTTACCAGCGCTTACGGGTGGTTTAATGTATTCCTGCTGATGTTGATTTTTGGTGGTATCATTCTCGATAAGATGGGAGTTCGTTTCACCGGAATGGGAGCCTGTATACTGATGGTGCTGGGTTGTGGACTGAAATATTATGCTATTTCTACAACTTTCCCCGAAGGCGCTTTGATTATGGGCTTCAAAACTCAGGTCTTTCTGGCTGCTTTAGGATATGCTATCTTTGGTGTAGGTGTAGAGATTGCAGGTATCACGGTTTCCAAGATTATTGTAAAATGGTTTAAGGGCAAAGAGATGGCTTTAGCCATGGGACTTGAGATGGCAACCGCGCGTATCGGTACTACTTTGGCAATGGTACTTACTGTTCCTATTGCCGATTATTTTGGCTATACGGATGAAAGTGGCAGTTTCCATACCAATATTCCGATGCCTATTTTGTTGTGTCTGATTATGCTGTGCATCGGTACTATCGCCTTCTTTATCTATACCTTTTATGATAAGAAACTTGATGCTTCTTTAGATGCTCAGGGAGAAGAACCGGAGGAACCGTTCCGTATGAAGGATGTTATGCTTATTGTTACTAATAAGGGATTCTGGTTGATTGCTTTATTGTGTGTATTGTTCTATTCCGCTGTCTTCCCCTTTATTAAATATGCAACTGACTTGATGGTGCAGAAGTATAACGTAGATCCTAAATTGGCCGGAAATATCCCAGGATTACTACCGATAGGGACCATCTTCCTGACTCCGTTGTTTGGTACTCTTTATGACCGTATCGGTAAGGGAGCTACATTGATGATTATCGGTGCCGTTATGTTGATTGGCGTACATACTTTGTTTGCGCTTCCTATCCTTAATGTATGGTGGTTTGCCACTGTAATTATGATAATTCTGGGTATTGCCTTCTCACTGGTGCCTTCGGCCATGTGGCCTTCTGTTCCGAAAATTATTCCGGAGAAACAACTGGGTACAGCCTATGCCCTGATTTTCTGGGTACAGAACTGGGGATTGATGGGTGTTCCTTTGTTGATCGGATGGGTACTGAATACTTATTGCAAAGGTCCCGTTGTAGATGGTGCACAGACCTATGATTATACTTTGCCTATGTCTATCTTTGCTTGTTTTGGTGTTTTGGCACTGATTGTGGCTTTGATGCTGAAAGCTGAAGATAAGAAGAAGGGATACGGATTGCAGGAAGCGAATATTAAGAAATAACAGAATATGGCAGACGCGAAAGAGAAAATAAATCTTCTGGATGTAATTCCTTTCCGTAGTGAGAATATTACAGCCGAAAAGGGAAGCGATGGTACCGTTACCATTGCTTTCCCCCGGTTTAAATATGAATGGATGCGGCGTTTTTTATTGCCCAAAGGAATGTCTCCGGATATTCATGTCCGGCTGGAAGAACATGGTACTGCCGTATGGGAGTTAATTGACGGGAAGCGGACCGTACGCCAGATTATTGAAGAACTTGCAGAGCATTTCGATCACGAAGAAAATTACGAATCGCGTATTACTGCTTATATCACCCAGTTGCAGAAGGACGGATTTGTGAAATTAGCAGTTACAAACTGACGGTGTTTGAAAAGCACAATTTAAGAAAATAAAAAAAACTCCGACTGACCTGTATAGATCAGCCGGAGTTTTTTTATCAGTTTTATTCTCCTTCTTCCCTATCTACTTTAATCAATCCTCCTGTAGCCGGATTGAAAGTAACTTGTACGGTCGATTTTTTATTGAAAAGAGCCGGAGCCAGATATTCAATTGTTCCGAACTGTGTAACGGGAAGTTCACCGTTAAACCATTCTTTTTTTCCTTCTATAAGCGTCACTTGTGCCTTACCGGGCACGTTATAAGCTATGCCGTCTACTTTCTTTTTGCCATCGTCTTCCGGTACATTGACTGTTTTCAGATTTTTCAGAGTAATGTAAACCGGTTCTCCTGCCAGGTCATTATTGGCAACTATACCCAGTTTCCTGGAAAAGCGGAAGGCCACTTCGTTATCCATCTCTTTTTCCGGATTCAGGCGGATAGTAAATATCCGCTCGTCTTTATTCAGTGTACCTGAGAACATTTCGGTCATGGCAGCTTCCTGTTCTTCCAGGTTGGCAAGCATTATCTTCAGTTGTTCTCCGTCTTTAGGCATGTTGTCTGCCTGTCCGCGTACTAAGGCGTTTTTGCTTTCGCGGATGTTGTAGATTTCTTTGGCGACCAATTCAGCCATTTTAGCTGTAGAACCTGCCATCAGAATCTCTTCTGTCAGAAAATCGCGTGGATTTACTTTTTTTCTCAGCGTAGTGGCTGGTTGTATAGGTGCAGACTTCTTCGGACTTAACGGTACATTGATCGATTTAACAATACCGTCTTCGGTCAACTCTATCAACGGAGCCACTGTTTTATCCTTCAGTTTGACGAAATAGGTATGGTCACTATCGGGGATACCGACAGATTTGGCTTTGACGCTGACCAGTTCCCAATATTCCTGAGGCTCTCCCGACACATCGGTCAGCCGCAGATAACGGTCGGCATATTTGCTGAATTCTCCCGGAGTGTATGTCACTTTATTGGCTTTGACTTCAATGTCGATTGCTGTTTTAGGAAGTGCATAGGTCACCCCGTAATCTTTTCCCCGGGTAACTCCCGCTGTAACTTCTGTCTGGGCATATGCCGAGGCAGAAAGTAACAGTCCTGTCAGTATAATTAGCTTTTTCATTTTCCGGTTTATTTTAACTGGTTTAAAAAACAAAGTTAATGAAGTTATTTGGAAAATCATAAGTTGTTAACCTTTATTCGCTTACCAGACGCCAGGCCATTGGCAGATAATTGACAATATCTCCGGCTGTCATACCGATAACGCCCTGCTTTTTGCGTGCGAAATCGCCGGCCAGACCGTGTACGTAAGTACCTATTTTAGCTGCTTCTTCAGCCGGGTATCCCTGTGTCAGTAAAGCCAGTATGACACCCGTCAATACATCTCCACTTCCGGCTGTCGCCATGCCCGGATTACCTGTGGAGTTGAAATAACATTTGCCCGAAGGGGTGATAATTGCTGAATAAGCTCCTTTTAATATAATATGTACTTTAGCGGTACGAGCCAGTTCACAAGCTTTCATTAGTCGCTCGTACGAATTCTGGCATTTGCCCACCATACGTTCCAGCTCCTTGGGGTGAGGGGTCAGGATGGAGCCTTTGGGGAGCGTGGTCAGTGCATGTCGGTGGTTGGCTAATATATTCAGTGCATCGGCATCCAGCACCAAAGGAGTCTGGCATCCACTGAGTTGCTCGAGCAATGCGGCTTCTGTTTCTTCTGAGCGTCCGATTCCCGGACCGATACCTACCGCCTGATAGTCATCTGTATCTGTGGGAAAAGCAAAGCAGGAATCACTGGCATCGAATTCGACAATTGCTTCCGGGACGGAAATCTGTAGGATGTCATTGTTACGCATGGGTGCGTGTACAGTCAGCAATCCTACCCCCGAACGCATACAGGCACGGGCCGCCAGCACTGAAGCCCCTGCCATACCATACGATCCGGCAATCAGCAAGGCGTGTCCGAAATTTCCTTTGTGTGAAAAGGGGCTGCGGGGTTTGATCAAAGCATGTATCTCTTCTGCTTCCAATAAGGCATAATTGCTTTCTGTTTCTTCGATGGCTTCATGGCTGAGGTTGATATCCAGCAATTTCCATTCACCAACGAATTCGGCATTCTCTGCGAAGAGAAAAGCCAGTTTGGGCAATTGCAGGCTCAGTGTCAGATGGGCACGGATGATATTGGCTTTTACGTTAAATGTGTTTTCTTCTCCCATCAATCCCGAAGGGGTGTCGATAGCAACCACTGTAGCAGGCGATGCATTGATATATTTCACTACAGCCGCGAAACCGCCGCTTAACGGTTTATTGAGTCCCGAACCAAAAAGTCCGTCCACTACCAAATGATCCATTGTCAGGGTAGGAGGTACGAATTGTGTGCTTACTTCACTGAACTTCACATTATCCATCATTTCCACCAACTCTTTGTTGGTCTGACAGTCGGCTGACAGTTCTCCTTTCGGGTTGAACAGATAGGCTTCAACCTTATATTCCTTTTCCGCCAGCATGCGGGCCACGGCAAGGGCATCTCCGCCGTTATTACCCGGTCCCGCAAATACCGTGACAGGAGTTGTGATGTCCCAACGTTCAGTGATGGCTTTTGTCAGTGCCTGCGCTGCCCGTTCCATCAGGTCGATCGATGCAATCGGTTCATGTTCTATGGTGTAAGCATCCAGTTTTTTGATGCTGCTACTTGGAAAAATCTTCATGGTGAACTTTTATTTTAAGTTTTTTGACCCACAAAGATAGCAATTAATATACGAAATCAGGAACTTCTTTTTCTTCTTCTTTTTTTCTGAATACGCCTGTTTTTCCGTAGTTCTCTCTACGATAACGTTGGTACAGATAGATAAATGAACATACGAAAGCGACAAAACAAATCACTCCTACATAGCCGGCCATCAAGTTGTAGAAAGCGGTCCAGTTAATGTCAGGTGAAAAGAATTCCTTGACAGCCAATACGATAACCGTACCCGTATAGCCGAGAAAATCATTCATGGCAATAAAGAAACCTACATTACCCCGGATTTTGAAGCAAGCGATAAAACGGTCGAAGAAAATGGTCTGAAAAGTGAGAAAAGCCAGATAAAGACAGAGGCTCTGAATGAATAACCAGACAATAGCGTTTAATTGCAATTGTTCGTAGCCAAATGAAACCACTGCCATCACTACCATGCTGATGATGATCAATCCCAGTAATATCGATAATGCTTTCAAGTTGCTTCGTACAAAAACCATCAACCCGAAAATGACAAGGATAATGATAGTTACTACGCTGTCTACCTGAGCAAACATCCACGAAGAGTATTGGGAGACATCGATAATCTTCACCAGGAAGTCTTCTTTGATATCCCTTAAGATTGTCAATACTACATTGGCAATGAAGAGCAGGGTGAGAAATGGCATAAAATTCTTGAAGATATCCCAACGCTGTTTGCCGTTCAGTGTTTCCCGTTTCGATTTCATGGCGATATCTTCGGCCGTGGGTTGTGGGAGCCGGTTCAGAGAATAACCCAATAGGGCGAGTATGGGTAAAGCAATACCTCCGATCAGAGCCGGCATCCAGAATTCACTTATGTTTAAAGTGTCCATAACAAACAAGCCGGCGGACTTAGCTGTTCCCGAGCTGATAACCATACTGACACCCAACAGGCTGGCGAGTATGTCCGTCATGCGGCGTCCTTCTATAAAACTAAAAATGATTCCCCACATACATCCCAATGAAAGACCGTTCAGAAACATAGCTCCTATATTATAAGGTGCAGGTAGTAGTCCGAACAGTATCAACGAAGCTTCTGCCAGTACAATGGAGATCAGGATGAATTTCATCCGGTTTTCCCGTTTCAACTCTGAAATGAGTTTGATCCCAATGAACTTGGAAAGTACGTATCCTAATATCTGTGCGATAGTGACCACTACTTTATAATCCATTCCAAATGCCTCAAGTCCATCGAATCCGGCAGCCGTATAAGGTTTTCTTAGTGCATAAACCAGTGAGTAGGAGAGCAATGCAGCACCACCTGCCCAAAGAATGAAAAGGAAATCGGAAAGTTTCTTTTGTGAATTAGTTTTTACTTGTTGTACATTGTCCATAACATCTGCTTGTTGTTTTCTGGCGCAAAAATAGGTCCCTCGTATTACAGACCTGTTACTGAATATATGAATATTTATTATTAATAGATATTGATAATGAAAGAGTTATGTTGTAATGTTTATGTAATATTTATGAAATAGAAACGAAATTCATACTGTGCTTCTATCGAATAAATTCCCTACTTTTAGGTATTGCCTGTTTATATGGAATCTGTAACTTTGTTTGTGAAACCAAAACAAATAATAAATGAAAAGGAAAAGCCTTATTAACAGAATCTTGCAGAATGTCCGTAAACCCGAAGGATTCTTTGGAAGAATGATACTCTGGGGAATGAATCAGGGACATGCTTCGTTGGCTCATTGGGGAATGTCTTGTATGGAGTGGCATCAGGGATGGAACGTGCTTGATATAGGTTGCGGTGGTGGTGCCAACCTGGCGCAAATCCTCAAATATTGCCCGCAAGGTAAGGCTTTTGGCATAGACATTTCACCGGAAAGTGTTGCTTTTGCACGAAAAAGAAACAGAAGGCAACTTGGTACACGTTGTTTTGTAGAGCAGGGGAGTGTCGATCAACTTCCATATTCCGATCACAGTTTTAATGTGGTCACCGCTTTTGAGACCATTTACTTCTGGAGTGACTTACAGCATACTTTTACTGAAGTGGCACGTGTCTTGAAGCCTGGCGGTGCTTTTCTTATCTGTTGCGAAATGAGTGATCCGACGAATGAAGTATGGACCAGTCGTGTCGAAGGAATGGTGGTGTATTCCGATGATCAGCTGAAGACTATTCTTGTTAATGCCGGTTTTACCAATATAGCCATGTACCGCCGCAGAAAAGAGGAATTATGTATAATAGGGCATAAGAAAATGATGCAGTTGTAAAGGATACCGATGGTTAGCTTACTACTGAATGTATTAACAATGTTAATGGTAAGAAGAGAAGTTTAATTGCTTGCCGATAACTTATTAACTTCGTATTTTTATGAAGTTAATATCCTATGGTTACGAAGTTAACTTTAACACTGTGTTAAAGTTAACTTCCTATAATCATTTTATTAATACCCTGTTTGCAGGAAATCAGATGATTATATGTTTGTTGTTTAGTTCAGGTAGAATCATCCTTTTACATTTAAAATATGAAGTTGTCAATTTATCAAGTTAGCATTAATACTTCTTGTTACTTAATTAAATGCTTGTTTTTATATTTTTCTATAATACATATATTATAGTACTTCCCTTCTTTATGAAGATTTGAATTATACTTTTGATTTACATGGGTATAGCCATGTTTTGTGAAAATAATCTGTGAAAAGTTTTGGAGACTCGAAAGAAGGTTTTACCTTTGCAACCGAAAATATATATGCGTGTGAATACTCTTTTTTGAATCGAATATATATTTCAAATAAAATAATTCAACGTATCAGATGGTTCTCAAATCTGATGCGAATACTTTTTCTATATCCAATCATTAAAAAACTTAATTTGTAAACTGCTGAAAATAAGGCGTGTTTTTTGAATATTTCTGTTTTTAACAAATTTTCATCCTTAGTCATTACTGAAACTTTTTCTTACGAACGTAGTCTTGGAGACAACAGATAGCGATAAACATTGGTATGTCGTACTGACACGAACTAACTCAGAACGTAAAGTTCGGGATTATTTTCAATTGCAGGAGGTAGATACCTTTCTTCCTGTACAAAACCGTGTCATAGAGCGTGAAGGAAAACGCATTGAGCGTGAGCGCCTTTTGTTGCCCCGTATGGTTTTCGTTCATATCTCCCGTCAGGAAATGGCCGCCGTCCGAAGCACACTGAATGTATACGATTTCCTTCGTGATCGTTCCACCGGGGCTCCTACCTGTATCCCTGATGCGCAAATGGCTGATTTTCGCTATATGCTCGATTACTCCCAGGATCAGGTGATCCTGACAGGAGAGTCCATTCCCAAAGGTACTCGTGTAGTAGTTGCCAAGGGCGATTTACAAGGCTTGCGGGGAGAATTGGTCCGCTATAATAATAAATATCATATTTTAGTACGTATCGATATGTTCGGTAGCGCTATGGTTACAATTCCGGCTAGCTACATCCGGAAAGAGAAATAAAAAGTATATATGTAAAGAAAATACCATTATATGTAATGGCGATAACAATATATGTAACGGGTGATAACAATATATGTAATGCCTCGTTACGTCGTTAGATATAATTCTATTGGATATTATTACTCTTCTTCAGGTTTCGGAAGTGCAAGTGCTCGTTTATAGTTGACAAAAAAGTAAGTATCCCAGCTTTCGACCGAAAAGGCTATCGGTGGGAGGAAAAAGTGAATTTAACACTTAACTGTTTGAAAAGTAATGCTTTCAAAGTACAAGCCTTCTGTCTACAAAAGTTTCGTTTTAACACAGTGTTAAAGCTTGTTCTTTAGATGCAAATAACGAGTGTTTTAAATGCAAAAGGCCTGTTGTTTACGCACAAGAACCAAACAGTCTAAAAAAGACGTTAACAATGTTAATTGAAGAAAGGCATAAGTATATCGGTTCAGACGGCGTAAATCTACTTCTGAAACTGAAGTTACTTTTTCTATATAAATAAAAACCGAAAAAGAATCGACGAATCATAATTCATTCCTTTTTAAAATGAAAAATTCTCTGTGTAATTCTGTGTCCTCCGTAGTGAAGAAACTCTTGGAGTATGGCGGGGACGGTACTCCTGTCTATGTGAATGAACTTACTGCGTTAAATAAAGAACTCCGTAACTTGTGTGCCGATCTTCTTCTTCAGAAAGGAAAATCCCCCGAAGAAGAGGCGGAAATTCTTGTTACTTTGTTCAAAGGTTACGATACCATGCTGTTTAATTTCTCCTTAGAAAATGAACAGGTTGTTCAAGAATTATTGGATCGTTCAATGACTGTTTTAGAAAAACTACCAGCCTCTGTATTGAAATGTCAATTGCTGCTGGAGTGCTTTGAACAGATGGGAGATGAGGAGCTGATAAGAGAAGTGAAAAATATTGTAAATCGATTAGCTTAGTAGTTTTAAAATTTGAGTTATTTATGAATTCTTTTGTATTTCCTGGTAATATAGAGTCGGATATCCTTGGTATTTCTTCTCTTCCCATTCCCTACATGCGTACTTCCTCTTTTTCATCTTTGGTGCAAGATTGTGAGAGTATGTTGCTTCGTTTGATTGGTTGCCCTAATGGGCGGGTTATTTTTTATACAGCTTCCGGAACAGGTGCGATGGATGCAGTTGTAACCAATTATGTTTCTCTAAAGCATAAAGCTTTTGTTGTTGCTGGCGGTTCTTTTGGTTATCGTTGGAAAAGTTTATGCGACTATTATGATATTGATGTTGATTTGTATGAAGTGCCTTTCGCAAAAGATATAGATTACTCAGATCTTGAGGCCAAGATTGCATTATCGCATCCAGATGTGTTTCTTTGCCAGCAGCATGAAACCTCTACTGGACAAATGTTCAATTTAGATAAAATCTCCTATATTTGTAAGAAATATCATGTCTCTTTGGTCGTTGATGCAATCAGTTCTTTTTTGGCTGATCCTCTGCATATGTCTGATTTGGGAATAGATATCTGCATTACCAGTAGCCAAAAAGGCCTTAATATAGCTCCAGGGCTTTCTTTCGTCATTCTTTCTCAAAATATTTCGGATATGCACTTTGCCAGTTCCGGTTATTATTTTGATTTTAATGAAAATTTAAAAAATCTCCAACGCGGGCAGACCCCTTATAGTCCGGCTACTACGATTTTTTTACAATTGCATGAACGACTGAAACGTAATGTTCAGATAGGAGTAGACAGCATTATTTCCCGAGTTCGTGAACGTGCTTTGTTTTTTCGTACTTTATGTAATAAGTACAATTGGATTGTTCCTGCCGAAGTGCCGTCTAATTGCATCACCGGTTTTTTTATCAATCGTAATGGCGATATTCTTTTCAAAGAATTACTTGATAGGGAGATTTACATAATGCCGGGGGGAACACCTAATTATTTTCGGGTATCTCATCTTGGAGTACAGGATAAGCAGGATTTGCTTTGTTTGTCTGAGGAAATTTATCGTATCGAACAATTATAATTTATTCGATGAAACGGGTTATTACTTACGGTACATATGATTTGCTCCATCAAGGTCATTTGAATTTACTTCGTCGTGCCAAATCGTTAGGTGATTATTTGATTGTTGGTGTGACTACGGATAATTTTGATTTGGATCGGGGTAAGCTAAATGTCCGCAATAATGTAATGGAGCGTATCGAAAGTGTTCGTCGAACGGGGTTGGCTGACGAAATTATCATAGAAGAGTATGTCGGTCAAAAGATAGATGATATTCAGCGCTATAATATTGATGTATTTGCAATTGGTTCCGATTGGAGAGGCCATTTTGATTATCTGAAAGAGTATTGTGATGTTGTTTATCTAGATCGTACAGAGGGGATTTCCAGTACACAGTTGAGGAATGAGAGTTGTGTTCGTCTTGGTATCATCGGCACAGGGCGCATAGCCCATAAGTTTATTCCTGAGGTTGCTTTTGTCAATGGAGTTAACATAACTACAGTTTATAATCCTGATCAGGAGTCCGCATCTTCATTTTCAGAGCAATTTGGTATATCCCATGTGTCATGTTCTTTTTCCGAATTGTGTAAACATATAGATGCTGCTTATGTTGCATCTCCACATTTAACCCATTATGACTATGTTAAACAACTTTTGGATTGTGGGAAACACGTTTTATGCGAAACTCCTTTGACACTATCCTTTTCCGAGGCACAGCAACTTTGTGAACTTGCCAGATCCAAAGGATTGACTTTCATGGAAGCTAACAAAACAGCTCACTGCCCTGCTTTTAATCATCTGATTACATTGATAAAATCCGGTTTGATCGGTACCATCGTTGATATAGATGCTTCTTTATCCACTTTAAAGGTTCAGGGAGTGCGAGAACTTGACAGTTTTCAGGCCGGTGGTAGTGTGACTGAAAATCTCTCTTTTGCTTTACTTCCGGTATTTAAACTTTTGGGTACTAATTATAAAGAGGTAATGTTCTTTTCTTCTTTTAAGGATGGCGTTGATATTTTCACTAAAGGGATATTACGCTATGATTCGGCTATTGCTTCCTTTAAGTTGGGGCTTGGGGTCAAGACGGAAGGGAATCTGGTAATTTCAGGTACTAAAGGATATGCTTATGTTCCTGCACCTTGGTGGAAGACTGATTATTTTGAACTTCGTTATGAAGATACAAATCAAAATAAGAAATACTTTTATACTTATGCGGGCGAGGGTCTCCGTTATGAATTACAGGAATTTGTATCCTGCATAAACAATGGACTTTGTAATACGCATCGGCTAACCTATTCTGAAATGATTACTATGGCTGGGATTATAGAAAAATTCCGAAGGGGTGAACATGTTGAATTCCTATAGTGTAAATAGTTACAAAACTTATATGCTTTTTAATATAATGTTATTTTGCTGATATATGTCAGGTATTTAAAAATAATAATTTTTAAGCTATAGTCGTATAAAAATGTATTTAAGAATATAGGTGATTAAAAATATATATAAATGTAATATATGCTTAATAGTAAATCAGTCTTAATTACCGGTGGAACAGGTTCTTTCGGTAAGAAGTTTGTGGAAACAATCCTTCGGGATTATCCGCATGTTACAAGAATTGTCATCTATTCTCGTGATGAATTGAAGCAATTTGAACTTAAACAAAAATATCCGGAATCTAAATATCCCCAACTCCGCTTTTTTATAGGTGATGTTCGTGATGGTGAACGCTTGAAGCGTGCTTGTGAAGGTATTGACGTGATTATTCATGCAGCCGCGATCAAGCAAGTTGATACAGCGGAATATAATCCGGAAGAATGTATTAAAACGAATGTTCATGGCGCTCAGAATGTAATAAATGCAGCATTGCAAACAGGCGTTAAGCATGTTGTAGCTCTTTCTACGGATAAAGCTTGCGCTCCTATTAATCTGTACGGTGCTACTAAACTTACATCTGATAAGTTGTTTGTTTCTGCGAATAATATAAAAGGTGCAAAAGATATTAAGTTTTCAGTCGTTCGTTATGGTAATGTAATGGGTTCACGTGGTTCTGTTATTCCCTTTTTTATAAGCAAAAGAGATAATGGAGCAACAGAATTACCTATAACCGATATGAAAATGACCCGCTTTAATATTTCTCTTCAGGCCGGTGTGGATTTGGTGATGTTTGCTATCGGACATCATTTAGGCGGTGAAATATTCATTCCTAAAATCCCATCCTATCACATTGTGGATGTAGCCAAGGCTATTGCTCCCAACCTTCCTTTGGTTGAAGTTGGTATTCGTCCGGGTGAAAAACTCCATGAAGAAATGATTACGGCAACGGACGCCTTGAATACTATTGACTTAGGCCGTTATTATGCGATACTTCCCTCAGTGTCGTTTAATTATAGTAAAGAGGATTATATCCTCCATCATCATGCCGTTGCTGTTCCCGGTGATTTCCATTACAGTTCAGATAAAAACGAGGAATGGGAAACGGTGGAGAGCATGCGTGAAAATATAAAGAAATATGTGGATCCAAATTTTGAAGTCAAATGATCAGTAACCCTATTCCTTATGGTCGCCAGTGTATAACAGACGGGGATATACAGGCTGTTATTGAAACCTTGAAATCTGATTATTTGACTCAAGGGCCTAAGATTAAGGAGTTTGAGGCAGCTTTCGCAGAATATGTAGGTGCCAAATATGCTGTGGCCGTAAATAATGCTACTTCAGGTCTCCATTTATCGGCTACTGCATTGGATGTCCGTCCCGGTGATAAAGTAATTGTTACTCCCATGACTTTTGCGGCGAGTGCTAATTGTATTCGTTACTGTGGTGGTGAGGTTGTTTTCTGTGATATTGATAAGGATACTTATCTAATGGATATTCACAAACTTGAATCTTTACTTCAATTGTCTCCCAAAGGGACTTATAAGGGAATTGTTCCGGTCGATTTCGCCGGGTATCCTTTGCAGATGGAGGCTTTTCGCAGGTTAGCAGATGAGTATGGGCTCTGGATCATAGAGGATGCTTGTCACGCTCCGGGTGGATATTTTGTAGATGGTAATGGGCAGAAACAGTATTGTGGGAATGGTTCTTTTGCCGATGTTTCAGTTTTCTCATTCCATCCTGTAAAACATATTGCTACGGGGGAGGGGGGTATGGTGACTACTAATAACAAAGAGTTATATGACCGACTGTGTCTTTACCGTACGCATGGCATTACAAAAAATCCTGATTTACTTCAAGAGCATCATGGTGGTTGGTATTATGAGATGCAAGAATTAGGTTATAATTATCGGCTCACTGATTTTCAGGCGGCTTTAGGCATTTCTCAACTGAAGCGTGCTGATTCAGGTCTGGCACGTCGTCAGGAGATAGCTCAACGCTATACTGAGGCTTTTTCCCAGCTAGAAGGTATTTGTACACCTCGTGTGGATCGTGACATTTTCCACGCTTATCACCTTTATATTATCCAAGTGGCAGATCGTTTGGGATTATATAACTATTTGCATGATAATAATATCTATGCACAGGTCCATTATGCTCCTTTGCATTTGATGCCTTATTATCAGCAATTCGGAAATAAAAAGGGAAGTTTGCCTGTTGTTGAAGAATATTATGATCATTGTTTAAGTTTGCCTATGTATCCAACTTTGACAGATGAAGAACAGGAATACGTGATTCATAAAGTGATAGAATTTGTGAGAAAATGAAAAATTTGGCAATAATTCCTGCAAGGGGAGGTAGTAAACGTATTCCTCGGAAAAATATTAAGCCCTTTATGGGTAAGCCCATTATTGCTTATTCCATTGAGGCGGCATTACAGTCAGGCATATTCGATGAGGTAATGGTTTCAACAGATGATGAAGAGATAGCTGAAATGGCAAAACAATATGGGGCTAATGTTCCATTTATGCGGTCAAAAAAAAATTCTGATGACCATGCGACAATGGAAGATGTTATAGAAGAAGTGTTAAATGAATATTATTGTCAAAATAAATCTTTTGATTCATTCTGCTGCATTTTGTCTACGGCTCCATTTTTGAGATCAATGTCTTTGATTAATAGTCATATTAAATTTTTAGATGGGCAATATGACTCGTTATTTCCTGTTTTGCGTTTTACATATCCTATTCAACGTGCTTTGAGACAAATTGACGGAAAAATTGTGATGCGTGAACCTCAGTATATTCATTCTCGTTCACAAGATTTAGAACCGATGTATCATGATTCTGGACTATTTTATTGGATGACTGTTTCTAAATTTATGGAAGTGAAAGAAATATTTTGTGATAATAGTGGTATGATAGAATTATCAGATCTGGAAGTTCAAGATATTGATACATATGAGGATTGGCGGATGGCAGAAATAAAATATCAAATGTTATATCATGTTGATAACAATTTTAACAGAAGGTAGCATTGATTGGGGAATAGGGCATATTTGCCGTTGTCTGGCTTTTTATGATGCGTTTTTAAACGAGGGTTTTGATGTTCGTTTTATAATTCATGGAGATACTTCTGTAACTTCACTTCTTTCTAACAGAAATGTCGAATATATTCCCTGGCTAGAAGATATAGCACTTTTAAAAAATTACATTAAAGATGAAGTGGTATTTATGGATTCTATTCAGGCGGATCAGTCAATGGTTGATTTTCTACAGAATCATGTTTATAAATTAATTGTAATCGATGATTATCGTCGTCGATATTACCGTGATTCTATTATCATTGATTGGACTCCTAATGTTGAAAATAGCCACCGGCATAAATGGAATTCCAGTAACTTGTATTTGTTGGGGTTGCAATATTCTGTTTTGCGGAATGCTTTTAATTTAAAATCTTTTTATACGGTAAAACCTTCAGTTACATCTGTTTTTATAATAATGGGCGGAACTGATGTGCGTGGTTTAACCATTCCTATAGTTTCCTCATTATTAAATTCATATTCTACTTTACAATACAATATTGTCATTGGTTCAAGAACACATGTTGATTTGTCTTTATTAAATAACAGAAATATTCGTTTCTTTTATTCTTTAGATGCTGAGCATATGAAAACGTTAATGCTGGAATCGGATGTGGCAATTTCTGCTGGCGGACAAACTTTGTATGAATTGGCTTCAGTGGGGCTTCCTACAATAGCAATTCAGGTAGTAGATAACCAGTCGGAAGATGTTTCCGGCTTTTTAAAAAAAGGAACATTGAGCAATGCTTTTCAATGGGATGATCCCTATTTGTTTGAGCACTTAATTCAAGAATTAAGAAAACTTTTTTCTTTTGAACGCCGTAAGTTTATATCGGATACTTCTTTGTCTCTATCTGTTGGAGAAGGAATGATTTCTATTGTTCAAGTAATAAAGGAAAATTTGGGATTATGTTGATTTTAGAGAATCGAGCTACTGTTATTCTATATAACTTTTTGCGAAGTAATATAAGATCGGGTAAATTTTTGTTGCCCGCTAATGTTTGTCCGATAGTTCCGACCACTTTTCTGAAGGCCGGTTTAAGTTTTGATTTTATAGATATTGACGATACACATGCGATGGACCAACATTTGGCACTAAAGGCTATTTGTTTAGGAGGTGTAAAGGGTGTATTGTTCGTACATGCTTATGGGCATCAATATGATACCTCAAAATTTTATTGTCAGATAAAAGAATTCGATTCATCTATTGTTGTTATTGATGATAGATGTTTATGTCCACCGGAGTTTCCTAGTGAGAATCAAAACAATATTGATTTGACTCTTTATAGTACAGGATATGCAAAATATGTAGAACTGTTGTATGGGGGATTTGGCATTATGAATGACTCCTTTTCCTATAAAAGAGAGTTTTTAGCCTATGATAATTCTGACTATCAGACCCAAATGGATTGCTATAAACAATATTTGTCAGATAATAAACGATATTATTATCATGACTCCGATTGGCTGGATATTTCAGGGAGTAACTGGACTATTGAAGAGTATAGGAAAATAGTTTTAGAAAAAAAAGAGATTGTTGATTTACATAAGCGACGACTTAATGCCATTTATGATGCTGAATTGCCCAATGATATAAAATATGGTTTAAAATATTGTGATTGGAGATTTCTTGTTTGTATTCCTAATCGGGCATTAGTTCTAAAAGCATTATTTGATAATGGTTTATTTGCTGGGACAAATTTCCCATCTGTTTCTTATATGTTCAGTGGTATCCATTCTCCTATAGCAGAAGTAAAATCTATGTGTATTTTGAATTTATTTAATGATCTTCGGGTTGATACCGAGTTTGTTTTTAAATCTTGCCGTATCATAAACTCTTTAATATAACTATGAAAAAAATTTTGATATTAGGTGCTGGAAACATTCAAGTGCCAATTATTTTAAAAGCTAAGGAATTGGGTTTGTATTGTATTGTGGCAGATATGGATTCGTGTGCTCCTGGTTTTGAATTTTCCGATGAACAGCTGGCTATTAGTACTTTGGATACTGATAAACTCATGAAATATGCTGAAAATAATAATCTTGATGGAGTCTTAACAACCTCAGATTATCCTGTAAATGTCGTTGCATCAATATCTAAAAAACTACATCTATCAGCGATGCCTGAAGATGTAGCTAAAATTTGTACGAATAAATACTTGCAGCGAGAACTCTTTTTGAGAAGTGGTGTTCATACTCCTGCTTTTTATTTATGCGATCAACAAACAGATTTGTCCTTATATCAAGAATTTCCTTATGTGGTAAAACCTGTCGATTCATCAGCTAGTCGTGGGGTTCAGCGTGTAGACAGTTTGGCACAATTGAAAGATGCTTTTGATTTAGCTTTGAGCTATTCAAGAAAAGGACAGGTTCTGATTGAGGATTTTATTGATGGGCGTGAATTTAGTGTGGAAACATTTACTCAAAAAGGAAGAACTTCCATTATAGCTGTTACGGAAAAGCTAATAATAGGTGAGGATGAAGGCTTTTTTGTAGAAGATACACACATTGAACCAGCCCGTATAACTGCTGATGAATATGGAATTATTGCCGCAGAGGTTATAAAGGCTATAAATATTATAGGTTTAGATAATTGCCCGTCACATACAGAAGTAAAGTTGAATTCCGGAGGAGCTTTCATCATAGAGATTGCATGCCGTTTGGGGGGAGACTATATAACATCGGATTTAGTTCCTCTTTCGACCGGTGTAGATATGCTTGGGAATTTAGTTAAAATATCGTTGGGTGAAACGATTGATGTCACTAAAAAGAGGTCTCGCTATTCCTGTGTGCAGTTTTTGAATCCACAGAATTATACTCGTTGCGTGGAATTTATAGAATCACATGATACCCATATCAGTCGATATGATATCCGTCCTTATTCAAAAACGTTAATAAAGAGTTCTCTGGACCGTTTAGGTTACATTATTTTTAGTACGGATACTTTGGCGGAATTAGAGTCGATTTTAGATAAAATAAAATAGAAAATATGAGTAAATGTTTCATAGTGGCTGAGATGTCAGCCAATCATAATGGAAATAAGCAAGTTGCAATAGAGACTATTAAAGCTGCAAAACGTGCTGGAGCTGATGCCATTAAACTACAGACTTATACAGCAGATACTATTACGTTAGATTGTAAGAGTGAAGATTTTAAGATAAAACAAGGAACTATCTGGGACGGTGGCTATCTGTATGATCTTTATAAACAAGCTTATACTCCTTGGGAATGGCATGAAGAACTTTTTCATGTTGCCCAAGAGGAGGGACTGGTTTGTTTTTCTTCTCCGTTTGATAAAACAGCTGTTGATTTTCTCGAAGGTTTGAATAATCCTATTTATAAGATAGCATCTTTTGAAATAACAGATATACCTCTGATAGAATATGCTGCCCGAACAATGAAACCTATTGTTATTTCTACAGGGATTGCTATGCAGGAGGACATCCAACTGGCCGTGGAAACTTGTCGTGCTGTAGGTAATAATGATATCACTTTATTGAAATGTACTTCATCGTATCCGGCCCCTATAAAAGAAGCCAATTTATGTATGATCAAAGATTTATCAGAGCGTTTTGGAGTGAAGGCGGGACTGTCTGATCATACGATTGGAAGCCTATCACCAATCGTTGCAGTTTCGTATGGTGCAGTTATGCTTGAAAAGCACTTTATAATAGATGCTTCTATAGGTGGTCCTGACGCATCTTTCTCCATGGATGAAAAGCATTTTGGCCGAATGGTGGAAGATATTCGTATAGCTGAGCAGTCAATTGGTGTGGTTTCTTATGAATTGACAGACAAAATGAAATCTGGGAGGGAATTTTGTCGTTCATTATATGTTGCTGAAGACATGAAAGTGGGTGATATTATAACAGAAGAGAATGTTCGTTCTGTAAGACCCGGATATGGATTACATCCGAAGTATCTAAAAGAAATATTAGGAAAAAAAATAGGATGTGAAGTTAAAAAAGGTGCGAAATTTCAACTAAATCTCATTAATTAAAGTTATGGATATTATAATAGGTGCAGGAGTTTCAGGTATTAGTTATGCCAATTTTACCAAAAGCGAGTATATTATTCTTGAAAAAGAGAAAGAGATAGGAGGATACTGTAGAACTATTAAAAAAGATGGGTATGTTTGGGATTACTCTGGACATTTTTTCCATTTTAGAAATTCTGATATTAAATCTATAGTAACTCGTAATATCTCTCCAGAAGAATTAAATATGGTTGAGAAAAGGACACAAATATTGTATAAGGATCAATATGTTGATTTTCCTTTTCAAAAAAACATACATCAATTAGAGAAAAAAGAATTTATAGATTGCTTGTATGATCTTTTTTCTGTGAAAAAGTTAACAGAAGATGTTAAATCATTTAAGGATATGGTTTATGCTAACTTAGGTAAGAGTATTGCTGATAAATTTTTAATTCCTTATAATCAAAAATTGTATGCATGTGATTTAGATTTATTAGATAGTGGAGCTATGGGAAGATTTTTCCCAAAAGCTAGTAAAGAGGAAATTATATTGAATTTTAAAAACAGTTGTCATAATAATTCATATAATTCTTTTTTTGTTTATCCAAAAGGAGGGGCTATTGAGTATATTAATTCATTATTTAAGAATTTAAATGAAGAAAAAGTTTTTCTGTCAGAGGAGGTTCTTAGTATTGATGTATGCAAGAAGGAAGTGAAAACAAATAGACGCATGCTTAATTATGATAACTTAATTTCAACGATTCCTTTTCCTGATTTATTGCAAAAATGTAATATTAAGTATGATTCTAATATATTTACGTGGAATAAAGTCTTAGTTTTTAACTTGGGATTTGATAAGAAAGGAAGTGAAACTAAAAATAGTTGGATATATATTCCTGATTCTGATATTATTTTCTATAGAGTCGGATTTTATGATAATATTATGGGAACAGATAAAATGTCTTTATATGTAGAAATAGGATTTGCAAAAGATACTGTAAATATTAATATTGAAGCTTATTTAGAAAGAGTCTTATTTGATTTAAAAAAGAAAGGAATTGTTACTGACCAAAAATTAGTAAGTTACAATTCTGTGCTAATGGATCCTGCTTATGTACATATCAATCGTAGAAGCATAGATACCGTGAATGAGTTAAAGAAGCGGTTAGCATTAAATAATGTGTTCTCTATTGGACGTTATGGTAGTTGGACTTATTGTTCAATAGAAGATAATATAATTGAAGCTCAAGAATTAACTAGATATTTGAATGGCGAAAAGTGTTGAGTGGATAAAACCTTATAAGGGGCTTATTAGCAACTTTTCTTATTTATCTGTATTAGAAGTTTTAAAAGTTGTATTTCCATTATTGACTGTTCCATATCTTTTCAGAGTATTAGGAGTGGACATTTATGGGCTTGTTGTTTTTGCTCAATCTATAATTGCTTATCTGAGTATATTGATAAGTTTCGGACTTGAGATTAAAGCGACAAAAGACATCGCAGTTTACAGAGAGGATAAAAAGAAGCTTAGTGAGATAGTATTGACCATTACCTATTTAAAGTTCCTGCTTTTTCTATCGGTGGCTTTGATTTTTGTTATTATAGTATTCACTTCATCCTTTTTTGCATCTCATAAACTTTTGTATATATTGTCATTGTCTATTGTTTTTAATGACATAATGTTGCCGTATTGGTATTTTCAAGGAATAGAACAAATGAAATATATTACGTTGATACGTTTTACTGTTGTTTCAGTATTTACTGCATTGACATTTATAGTAATCCGTTCTCCAGAAGATTATATTTATGTTAATTTATTGCAAGGAGTTGGAGGAGTTGTAGGAGGGGGAATGATTTATTATTTAATTTTTATAAAACATTCTCTTAGTTTTTATATTCCTCCATTGGATACAGCTAAATTATATTTTAAAGAAAGTTTACCTTTTTTCTCCTCAAGGTTGGCTAGTTTAATGAATCAAACTTTGGCAAAAGTGGCTTCGGGATTTTTTTTAGGTATGGAGCAGGTTGCCGTTTATGATTTAGCATATAAAATTTGTGGTGCAGCTTGTATTCCTCTACAAACAATAAATACTGCATTATTTCCATATAATGCTAAAAAACAAAATACTTCTTTTGTGAAAAAGATGTTGTATGTTTCGATTGCTTTAGGGGTCGTTTTGATGTTAATAACTGTATTGTTTGCTGATTTTTTTGTGAAAATTTTATCTGGTAAAGAAATAATAGAAGCTGTTTATGTTACATATATTCTTTCAGGATATGTATTAATGTGTAGTATGTCACTATATTTGGGTTCTCCAGTATTAGTTGCATTTGGATACTTTAAACCTTTTAATACTAGTGTGATTTATTCTACTTTGTTGCTTATTGCTGCGTATTTAATTTTGTACTTGGGAAATATTTTTAATTTATATATGTTTTCTGCTTGCTTGGTAATTATCGAAAGTTATATTGTAATATATAGACTTTGGTATTGTGTAAAATATAGAATTATTGTTTTTAAATAATTTATTCAATATTATTTAACTATGCTGCTTTATTATTTCTATTTGTAGTGAGAATAAAATATATAAGAGAAAACTATTTTTGATTTTACTGAATAGAGGTTTTATTAAAGTTTGAATTGTATGTTTTGTTTGCTTTTCTTTGGCCTTTTGTTGTTGCAAATAAAATAATATTGTTTATAAGACATATTTGATAAATTTATAATTTTTAGTTGATAGTGATATGGATGTTTTTAAGCAATAAATTTATAAAAAATGGGAAATTTGTCTAAATATAATGAGGATGGAAGTGTATTACGTGAGATTCAACTCCATATGTTAGAGATTTTGAAAGTATTCGATAAGATATGCCAAGAGTATAAGATACCTTATTGGCTTTCGTCTGGAACTTTACTAGGGGCAGTTAGACATGGTGGCTTTATACCATGGGATGATGATATTGATGTTGAATTATTGCGTGAAGATTTATTGCGTCTTATACCAATTTTGCAAAAAGAGCTTCCTAAGTATGGTTTAATCTATCAAGACCATCATTCTGATCCTGGTTATCTTTTTACTCATACGAAAATTAGAGATTTAAAATCTCACATATGTGAACAGAATAATATTGATGTAAATTATGAATATAGAGGTTTATTTATAGACATTTTTGCCTTGGAGAAAACGACTCCTATAATTATAAAATTGGCTAATATTGCTCGATGCTATATTCGTTTGTGTGGACATAAAAATGACAAATGGGGAATAAAAAGAGCTTTTGATGATTGTTGTTATCATGTTGCGCATGGATATTATTCTATTTTACGTTTGGTGTCGAAACTGTTTAAACCTAAATACTATTATGATCAGTTAGGTAGTGGTTATATTATGAAAAGGAATCCTCAATATATTTTTCCTCTCCAGCGAATCAAATTTGAAGATATAGAATTTAATGCTCCTGCTGATTGTGATGCATTTCTGCGTGATGCATTTGGAGATTATAGGAGATTGCCACCTGAAAGTGAGAGATGTGGTCATATAATTGATGCTGATTTTATTTGTAATAAGAAATGAAAATATTAAATTTTGTTTACTTAGGCTATGCAGATGCTCCAAATGGTGCTGCTACATTTTTTCGAACGTTTATTGAAAACAGGAATAAGTTCAATAGTGAAAGATGTGTTACGAGATTTTATTGCCAGAACTTAACTCAGGTTTTTCATGATAATAATGTTAGTAATAATGGGAAAATGCGTCATAGCATCTTTTTACGTCGTTTAATTTTGTCATATAGTAGGTATAGCATAATACTGACACTCGTTGTATTTTATTTATTTATTTTACGTCATGCCCAAAGAGTTGTGTCACAAATAAAGGAAGTTGGAGAAAATGATCAATGGATTTTTAATGACCCTTTTGTTTGTTATTTTTTTCTTCAAAAATATTCATGTGTAAACAATAAAACATTGATTTTTCATAACGATGGTGACTTGACGAAAATGCTTTTTGTTAATTTCCCTAAACTCAAATGTAAGTATATAAAAAAAATAATAGAACACAAGGAAAATTTACTACTAAGGCATCTTGATAATATTGTATTACTTTCTGAGAATGCTTTAAAAGTTGCTACTAGGAAATATTCTATTTTAAATCTAAAATCAAAATACTTTGTAGTTAGTAATGGAGCGGAGTTACCCTATAAATTTAGGCAGAGAAAAGAGGATGGCAAACTAATTGGAGTATCTGTAGGAACTATTGGAATTCGTAAGGGTTTTGACTTGTTAGTTAGTGCTTGTGAAAAGCTGAATATTGATTCAAATAGAATTCATATTTATTGTATAGGCAATATTCAAGATAATAGCATTATAGAGTCATCAAAAAACTTAGATAATATCTCTTTTTTAGGTGCACTTTCACAAGAGTATATTGCCCAGGTATTAGCTGATGCAGATTTCTTTATATTATGTAGTCGTGATGAAGGAATGCCTATCTCTATTATAGAAGCTATGCAGTATAGTCTACCGATAATGGCAACCAATGTGGGAGCAATAGATCTGATGTTTGAAAATGGAAAAGAAGGAATTTTAATGTATCCAAGTGTTGAGAGTATATATGACACATTACAAAGTATTAATAATAGTAAATACTCTCTCAAAGAGATGGGAAAGGAGGCAAGAAGGCATTATGAGACTTGCTTTACAATAGAAAGTATGATTGAAAAATATAAGAAATTATTGAATGTATGAATCATTCCCTTAGACATGCGGTTATTCGCTGTAAATGGTTGTTGAAAATAATAAATGGATGCTTTAATTTTATTCATAGAAAACGTTTCAATCGAATAATAAGAGAAAGGAAAATGTTGTCATTATTTGACTATGACAAACTTGTTGTAAGTATCCCTTATAGTCCTAGTGAATTAGTAATTGATAATAATCTTTATGGAATAGCATATTGGTTAAAAAGTTATGCAGGATTAGATGTAAATAAATCATTAGATGCTTCAATTGAGCATGGTGTATTTTTTGGAAACTTAGTTCGCGAAGATGATAGATTGTATCCGGTTAAGTCGATGATAACTTTTGGTAATCGTAGAATTAAACATTTAGAGTATGGTGGAATAAATAAGAATATTATAGCTGTTGGACCATATATCCATTATGCACAATCATTACTATCTTATCAGGAGAAATCTGATTTGAAAGCCAAATTAGGACGAACCCTTCTTGTATTTCCGTCACATGGAATTATTGGTGTTACTGCGACTTTCAATAATGATGAATTTATTGAGGAAATAGAACGAGTTAGAAAGGATTTTGACACTGTTTTGATATCTTTATATTGGACTGATGTTTTGAAACCTGATTTGGTGGCTTCATATGAGGCTTTGGGCTATAAAATAGTTACTTCGGGTCATCGTTTTGATCTGAATTTCTTATCTCGTCAAAGGAGTTTTATAGAATTAGCTGATTATACAATGTCTAATAATTTAGGTACTCATGTGGGGTATTGTATACATTTAAATAAACCACATTATATCTTTCAACAAAGAGTATTTTATGATGCTAAAGATCAGAAGACACAAAAGCATTTAAGTGATGCTAGTAATCAAGATAATAACCTTACATATGAATGGGAATTGAAGGAAATATGTGAGGCTTTCAATCAATATGAAATAGATATAACAGAGAAGCAAAGAGAGATCGTTGAAGAATATTGGGGAGAATCATATATTCGTACTCCTGAAGAATTGAGAAATCTTTTGAGATATAGCAAATGACTTTCTATTATATGATTTTTTTATTTCTATTTTTATCCGTACTCTTAGGGAAAATATATAATAGAATACAATCAATCCTTTTCTTTTTGTGGATTATTTTCTTTGCAACAATAACTGCTATACGTGATGGAGTTGGAACTGATTTTGAATCATATGTAGGTATTTTTGAAATTACTCCCCAATGGGATAGTTTATTTTCTACTATGCCATTAGTCGATTGGGGCTTTTGGTATTTGAATTCTACGGTTAAGACATTTGGTGGGGATGTTGTAGTTTTATTTTTTTTTACTTCATTTATAACTACATTGTCACTCTATTTTGTATCTAAACGTATTTTACCTCAGTATACTTTAGTTGTATTGTTGATCTTTTATTCATTTTTTTTATTGAGATTTGAATTTAATACAATAAGGCATGGTATAATGGCTATGTGTACTTGGTTGGGCTTTACTTATATTCCTTCACGTAATTTTAAGTTGTTTTTTATTTATGTGTTTTTGGGAGGGTTGTTTCATGTTATAGGTTTTTTCTTCATCCCTTTTTATTGGCTTCTTAATTATAATATAAAACCTCAAAAATGTATTTTGGGTATTATTATTTCTTATTTTATCGGTTTTTATATTCCAATATTTCGATTTTTGCAAGCTGTGATACCTGTAAATAATATTATAGGAAATAAGTTGTTTTTTTATACTGAGGAGTATTATGCAACAGAAAATTCTTCCGCTGCAGGAATTACTTTGGGATTGATGGTATACACTATTTTATTTTTCATGTTACTATATTATTGGAAAAAAATAGAGAATTATACTTATGCTCTTTTATTAAGGAATTCTTTGTTTTGGGCTATATGCTTTGCTCTATTGTTTAATCAATATGGTGTTTTTGTAGAGCGGTTTACTAGTTTACTATATATAAGTATTGCATTTATTATCCCAATGATTATTCACACTTTACCTAAGGATAAACTAAATAAATTGATATTTTATTTTTTGTTCTTATTATATTGTTTTTTGTTACTTACTAAAAACTTATCATCAATAGAACCTTCAACAGGACATTTTCAATATATTCCATATCGTATAGTAAAAATAATATAAATGTAATGAGAAAAGAGATGGATTTAATTTCAATTATTACTCCTATGTATAATGGAGCAAAATATGTTAGTTATACAATAGACTCTGTTTTGGCCCAAACATATTCGAATTGGGAAATGATAATTGTTGATGATGGTTCAAAAGACAATGGAGCCGAGTTAGTCCAAACATATTCTGAGAAAGATGGACGTATTAAGTTATTTAGACAGGCAAATGGAGGGTCTTCAGTTGCTAGAAATAATGGACTGAAAAATGCAAAAGGAAGATATATTTGTTTTTTGGATTCTGATGATTTGTGGGAATCTAATTTTTTGGAGGAGCAAATCGTATTTATTAAAGCAAAACAAGCAAAAATAGTTTATGCTTCATATAAAAGGATTAATGATGTTGGGCAAGAGATATTAAAACCTTTTATTGTACCGACTCAAGTAAATTATAATAAATTACTAAGGTCCTGTTGTATTTCTTGCTTAACCGCTTTATTTGATAAAGAACAAACAGGTGACGTTTTCTTTGATGAGAAAATGGGTAGTATGCGAGATGATTATGTTTTTTGGTTGTCTATATTACGTAAAGGCGGATATGCATATGGGAATCAAAAAGTTCTTGCTTCATATAGAATTATGAATTCAAGTACAACGGGTGATAAAAAGAAAGTGATAAAACCACACTTTTTAGTTTATTATAAAGTTGAAAAATTAGGATTGTTCAAAAGCATTTATTACTTAATAAACTGGGCTTTCATCAGTTTTTTTAAATATAGAGGATAGTACATGAACATATTAATTACTGGAATTCATGGTTTTATTGGCTCTAATTTCGCGATAGCTTTAAAAGATAAACATATTTTATATGCCCTTAGTACTAGTTGCTCTATATTCAAAGGTGTGTTGAAAACTTTTTCTTGGCAAGATCTCGAACCCACATCTTTCCCTTTTCAAACTCTTCCTCAATTCGATGCCATTATTCATCTTGCCGGAAAGGCCCATGATACGAAAAACCAATCGGCTGCTCAGTCCTATTTTGATATCAATACCGGTTTGACTCAAAAGATATTCGATTTCTTTTTGGAGTCTTCTGCCAAGAAATTCATTTTCTTTAGTTCGGTGAAAGCTGCTGCCGATAGCGTAGTGGGAGACGTACTTACTGAAGACGTGATTCCGACCCCGGTTGGTCCTTATGGGGAGAGCAAGATAAAGGCGGAAGAGTATATAAAAGAGCATTTTATGTTTCTAACTGCTTCTATTGATGAGGATCAGTCTTTGCGGTTGGAGAGAGATAAGGGGAGGACGGCTATGAATAAACAGGTATATATCCTTCGTCCCTGTATGATTCATGGTCCTGGAAACAAGGGAAATTTAAATTTATTATATAACGTAGTGAAGAAGGGAATCCCTTGGCCTCTCGGTGATTTTGATAATCGTCGTTCGTTTACTTCAATTGATAACCTTTGTTATGTGATTGAGGGGCTTTTGAATCAGGATGTACCTACGGGCATCTACCATATGGGAGATGATGAAGCTCTGTCAACAAATGAACTGATTGGCATCATGTGTGAAGCAATGGGAAAAAAGCCGCATATCTGGAAGATGAACAAAGGGCTTATGGAAGGATGTGCCGGCTTGGGTACTCTGCTGCATTTACCTTTGAATACGGAAAGACTTCGTAAACTGACGGAGAATTATGTAGTAAGTAACGCTAAGATCAAAGCCGCTCTCGGGATTGATAAAATGCCTGTGACAGCCAAAGAGGGGTTGATGAAGACCATTCGTTCATTTGAGGAAACTAAATAACTTATGTACTATCTAATCATCTTAGTTCTGCTATTCCTGGCAGAACTTTTTTATTTCCGTATTGCGGATAAGTGTAACATTATCGATAAGCCTAACGAACGTAGTTCACATACCCGGATTACACTGCGTGGTGGAGGAATCATCTTTTATTTTGGGGTGTTGGTCTATTTTCTCACAAACCACTTTGAATATCCATGGTTTATGCTGGCTTTGAGTCTGATAACTTTTATCAGTTTTATAGATGACATTCGTTCTACTTCGCAAGGATTGCGTTTAGTCTTTCATTTTACGGCAATGGCTTTGATGTTTTATCAATGGGGATTGTTTAGCTTGCCTTGGTGGACAATCCTTGTTGCCCTGATCATTTGTACTGGGATTATTAATGCTTACAACTTTATGGATGGTATTAATGGCATAACAGGCGGATATTCATTGATCATTCTGATAGCATTGGCCTATATAAATAGGGTATATGTTCCATTTGTTGAAACGGACTTTATTTATACCATGCTTTGCGCAGTATTGATCTTTAATTTTTTTAATTTTCGCAAGCAAGCGAGATGCTTCGCCGGTGATGTTGGGTCGGTCAGTATAGCTTTTGTGATCCTTTTTCTGATCGGAAGTTTAATTATTAAAACAGAGAATTTTAGTTGGCTCGTATTACTTGCTGTATATGGAGTAGATAGTGTGTTGACTATCATTCATCGATTGATGCTTCACGAAAATATTGGTCTGCCGCACCGGAAACACTTATATCAGATTATGGCTAATGAATTGAGAATACCGCACGTAGCAGTATCGTTGGTGTATATGATTGCGCAATTTGTAATTATCATCGGGTATTTATATTGCCGGGATTATGGTTATTGGTATTTATTGGGTTGTATCCTCTTGCTGAGTGGAATATATATTGTTTTTATGAGCAAATATTTTCACTTGCATCTTTTACCTAAAAGATAATTATTATATTTATGATAATTTGGGGTATGGTCGTTATTAATCCTTTCATAGTTGGAGGATATGCCTGATAATCCCTTCTATAAGCTATAACTTACTTTTCCGGTTTCTATAAACTGTTTTAATAAGGATGCAATTAATGCATCCTTATTTTTTTACTTCGTTTATGGTGTCTTTTATACACGATGTATCCCGAAATGAGGATCAACGTTAGCAGAAGTCCGGAGATAAAAACGAATAGATCCGAGAAAACACCTAAGAGAGGTGAATAGCAGCGACCGACATGGAGTTCTAAGCAGAAATTCCATAATGACATGGGTTGCTGTTGCATAAAAACAGGCATTGCCGGCAATGCTAAATTATTCTCTTTATTGCGTGCTCCGTTGTCGTATTCGAAGATTACCTCCCGTGTGATTAAATCGTCGGTGAATCCGTTAACGAGACTGCCGCCGAGCGGTTTCCCGTAAGTTGCTGCCGGGGGGTGCCCTGTATAATAATCGAGAACACTTCCTGTAGATGGATTCCAGATAAACAGTCCGCTGAAAGAGCCGATTAACCATTCGTCCGGGTTTTTCGGATAAAACACATTAACTCCCATAGGACTTACCGGTGGGGTTCGTTTTAATTTAACCGGTGGCAGTGTAAAGTCGTTTATAAGATAGAAACCGGTTGACGAAGACAATAACCAGACATTTTTTGATGCGTCCCATCGGATACTGCGGAGTTTGTCATGCCACGGATTGTCTGAATCAAGAGTTGTTCCGGGGATGGGGTTCGTGTTCACCAGAACAAAAGGTATCATTAAGGGCGGTCGGAGACACATACCCGTAACAGATAACAATATGGTCAGTACGATCAGCCATGTACCCAATTTATTGTGCCAGTTCAGTGACGTTTTCAAGGCCTTTGCCTGTGTTTTGACAGGGAGCCTTTTTCTGTGTCTTCGGCGAATGAATGAGGGAAGAAAAGTATATATGATTCCCGTTATACTGAGAATGATTAATACTACTCCCAGAAAATCAACTACCAGTTTGCCGGGTGTACCGAACAACTCTCCGCTATGGAGGAGCCAGATGGTACGGAATAAGGAGGTTTTCGGTGAATAATTTTCGGGGGCTTTTAATTCTATTTTTCTGAATTGATGGTAAGGAGACACACTGGTATACAGATTAGAACGTGTGAGCACAACCAGAGTATCTCCGCGTTGGGTTATATCTGAGATTCGTTCCTCGTTTCCGGATATCGGATACTCCTGCCATTTGTTTTTGTTCAGGAGATAGACAGAGTATAATCCGGCACACCAAATATCGTTATTGGCAAGGCGGATGATATTACTTATTTTGCGATTGTCGATTCCCCGAACCAGACCTTGGTTGAAATCGGTAAAGGTGATGAAACAGGAGTCTGTTTGCCAGACTCCTGCATTACCATATGCCAGAATTTTCCCATCAGGAAGGCGTAATGTTCCTTTTATAATTCCATTATTCCAGTTTCTGTAGTGATAGCTTTCCGGCATCCAGTTTCTGTTGACTTCAACTTTTGAGAAAATTGTACGGTGATTGAGTACAATGCCTGAGAAACAGAACATCAGGATAAAGAAGCTAAAGAACAAACCTACCCATTTATGGTATTTCTTCCAGAAATTTTTCATTAGAGATTGTTACTTAGTTTAAATTGGTACTGCCATTCGGCTGAATGGCGTATTCAAAGGAATAAATGCCACTATTGCCTTCGTCATCATAAAAACTTTTGGCTTTTAGTTTTGCATATTTCCCACTGGCTGTGCGGACGATAAATACATAATCACTTGGCGTGTAAGTGGGAGGGGGGCCGGCAAAAGTGATTGCTTTACAAAGTACTTCGTTGGCAGTAGACTCCATGGTAGGAGGAGGAAATCCGGTGCCGGGAGCGGTAATGGTATAGGATGCATCGACAGTGAATGTTCCTTGAGGAACTGTCGTACAGGCTGCCATATCTTTGATATTCGTGAGTAAAGCACCGCCTTTTCCCTTACCGGACGCGCCGCTGTTGGTACGCACATTGTAACGGTTGAATGCGATATCCCAATCTGTATTTTCGGCATGGGTTTCTTCACTGACGTTTACTTCTTTTCCTTTTTCAAGTGAATAATAAATCCAGTCGTTCCCATATGCTGTTTTCCGGCTCAGGCTTACCTGTTTTACCGGTAAAGCATCTCCCCCCTGTGAGGGATCGTCGGGCAGAGAACCGTTATTGTCACCTGAGCAGGAGGTGCTGATAAATGCTGATAGTACGCCAAATAATAGAATGGCGAATCTGAATTTGCTTTTGTTGTTCATACTTGTTTTAGTTTAATTTATAGTGTATAATTACATGCGATAAAATAGTTTCTTCCCGGTGAAGTGGAAGTATTGAAAGTCACTCGATCTGAAGTATAATCGAACAAATTGGTTATTCCTGCTGTGATTCTCAGATTCTGCATGATATATTGAGATACTGTCAGATCCCAAAGACAATAAGGGTTTACTTTAGCCTGATAGTAGGCTTCTACCTTCTTTCCGTCTATTTCCAGTTCATCCAACACATCGAATTTCTTTTTCCCCATAATATTGCCGGACAGATTGACAACTGTGGCATAACGGGGGATACGTGTATTGTATTCGGCACGGATGTTGCCGGAATGTGGACTGGAAGAACTTAACCGGACTCCGTCAGCGTCTTTGCTTGTGTAGAGGTAATTGTAAGCTCCGTGTACATTGATGTGTCTGTTTATCTGTACCTTGCACATGGTTTCAACTCCTGCCAGATGACTTTTCCCCACATTAGTATAATGGAGTTCGGTTTGGTCATTACTCCACATTCCTTCTATTTTGTTTCGGAACCAGTTACTGTAGATGTTGGCATTGATATTGATCCAACTATTCACGTACTCTCCTGAAAGTGATATATAATTGTTGGTTTCAGGTTTCAGTTTACTGTTGCCATATATCCAGAACATCCCCAGGTGATCCCAGTTCATATAGAGTTCTTTAATGCTGGGCGAACGGTATCCGCGTGCATAATTGAAGCGGACTGTGAATGGGAATACTTTATACATGACAGAAGCTTTGGGAGTGACGTTGGCACCATATTTTTCATGATAGTCACATCGCACTCCCGCCACAACGGAGAATTGCTTGTTGATACTCCAATCGTCCTGGAGGAAAGCGGTAGCATACCATTGGCTTTTGTTCTCTTTTACACCGGTTTCGAATTTATCACTGAACAATGACTCTCTGTAAAATTCCAAACCGCCCGTGATGGTCTGTTTGTCCAATGCCGTGGTAGTGTAAACGACGCGTGGCTGAATAATATTGTTTTTATATTCAAGGCGGCGCCCGCTTTTCAATTCGTATTTATCATAACGATTGTAATGGTCGGCATGAATAGAAGCAACCAGAGCCGATTTATCGGAAATCGTATAGTCTATTGTGCCCCCATAAGTATAGTCTTCTGATTTTTCGAAAATGTTATCTGCTTGAAAATCATACTTGTTTAGCATATAATAGCTTCCCTTTAACTGGACCTTCAGTCGTTTACTGAAACGATAATCCATTTTATGGGTTACTTGCACGTCTTCGTATCCCGATATGCTGGTGGGAGTTGTGTTGAGTTCTTCGGTAATTGTGGTGTTATAGGCCGGAAAGAATTTTACCAACGGCTTTTTGTCATATAATTGATATCCGTCGAAACTTTTATAAAGTATATCGGTGTTCATCGTGAATTTTCCTAAGTTTAATCCAAGGGATAAATTGGTGTTCAGATTGGGTTTATCTAAATGGGTCCGGTACTTGTATTGTGAATGGTCCTTGGGGGTATCTTTATAATTTTGCTGGTTTCTTCCCGCATAACGTATCCCTGCGGAGGCTTCAAACTTCTTTTTGGCTTTACGGGTAATGATATTGATGACTCCACCCATAGCTTGTGAGCCGTAAAGGGCAGAAGAGGCCCCTTTGACTATTTCGATATGATCGATATTATAAAGATTGATTCGTGAATAGTCAATGTTGCCACCGTTTTCTCCTGCTATGCGTTCACCGTCTATCAGGAAAAGGATATGTTTGGAGCCCAAGCCCTGTATGTCGATACTGGTTCCATAACCGACTTCCTGAAAATTGAGTCCGGGTACTTCCTGGGTCAAGAGATCCTGGATGTTACCGGTTCCCCTTTCTTCTATTTGTTTTGCGGTGATTACCTGAGTGATAACCGGTGTATTTTTTATTTTTTTTTCAGTTCGGGTGGCTGTAACCACAATTTGTTCAAGGTTGAAAGGATCATCATTCATATAAGAAACTGTGTCCTTTTCTTGCCGTACATTCTGTGCTGCTAAAGGGAGTGCACCTATAAAAGTCAGTAGTAATGCAAATTTTGTTCTTATCATAATCTTTGTTTTTGGATCAGCAAAGATATAGGGTACTTAAAGAGTGTGAAATACCTAAAAATAGGTAAAAGACAGATGACGATTAATACTAATTCCATCGAAATAATCAGTTCTGCTTCCGGATGGCTTTTCTCACCTCGCATATCGGAGGGATTCTGCCGCTTCTCTTAAAGAATTTGCAGGAGATGGTGTAAGGAGTGGAATAAAAATCGTATTTTTGCAACCAACTTTTTTAAAATAACCGGTTATGAATACCATTCAGATAAAAGATAAACTATTCACTGTTTCTATCAAGGAACAAGAGATTCAAAAAGAAGTGATTCGCGTGGCGAATGAAATTAATCGTGACCTGGCAGGTAAGAACCCTTTGTTCCTCAGTGTGTTGAATGGTTCGTTCATGTTTACTGCCGATTTGCTGAAACATATAACGATTCCCTGCGAAATTTCATTTGTAAAGTTAGCCTCTTATCAGGGAGTATCGTCTACCGGTACTATTAAAGAAGTGATCGGTATCAATGAAGATATAGCGGGACGTACTGTTGTTATCGTAGAAGATATTGTAGATACGGGACTGACTATGCAGCGTTTGCTGGAAACACTGGGAACGCGCGGGCCACAGGAAATCCACATTGCTTCGTTGCTGGTAAAGCCGGATAAGCTTAAGGTGGATCTGAATATTGAATATGTCGCAATGAATATTCCCAATGATTTCATTGTAGGATACGGACTCGATTACGACGGTTTCGGGCGTAATTATCCGGATATTTATACAGTTATAGACTAACATAAAATAAATAATAGGTATACCAGTAATGGTAAAATGTAGAATTATAAATTAACAAGATGCTGAACATTGTAATTTTCGGTGCTCCCGGTTCAGGAAAGGGAACACAAAGCGAACGTATTGTAGAGAAATACGGAATTAACCACATTTCAACAGGAGATGTATTGCGTGCAGAAATTAAAAACGGCACAGAGCTGGGTAAAACAGCTAAAGGCTACATTGATCAGGGACAGTTGATTCCGGATGAATTGATGGTAGACATTCTGGCAAGCGTATTCGATAGCTTTAAGGATAGTAAAGGGGTTATTTTTGATGGTTTCCCAAGAACTATTCCGCAAGCTGAGGCGTTGAAAGTGATGTTGAAAGAACGTGGACAGGATATCTCTGTGATGCTGGATCTGGATGTTCCGGAAGAAGAGTTGATGACTCGTCTGATTAAGCGTGGTCAGGAATCAGGTCGGGCTGATGATAATGAAGAGACTATCAAAAAGCGTCTGGTTGTATATAATACACAGACTTCACCGTTGAAAGAATATTATAAAGGCGAAGGCAAATACCAGCATATCAATGGTCTTGGAACCATGGAAGGTATCTTCGAAGATATTTGTAAAGCGGTAGATACATTATAATTATATATGTGCCGATGTGCTCATTAAGATGATAGCATGGATTATGGGTATGTCGGCACATGATCACATTGAAAATTTATTGATTATGGCTGAATCGAATTTTGTTGATTACGTAAAGATATACTGCCGCTCGGGTAAGGGTGGAAGAGGCTCTACGCACATGAGGCGAGAAAAATATACTCCTAACGGTGGTCCCGATGGAGGAGATGGTGGTAGAGGAGGCCATGTTATCCTGCGTGGTAACCGGAACTACTGGACATTGCTTCACCTGAGGTATGACCGTCATGCTATGGCCGGTCATGGAGAATCGGGGAGCAAGAACCGCAGTTTTGGTAAAGACGGCGCAGATAAGATTATTGAAGTCCCCTGTGGTACGGTAGTTTACAATGCCGAAACGGGAGAATATGTATGTGATGTTACGGAACATGGACAGGAAGTCATTCTCCTGAAGGGTGGCCGAGGCGGATTGGGAAACTGGCATTTCAAGACAGCTACCCGTCAGGCTCCCCGTTTTGCCCAGCCGGGTGAACCGATGCAAGAAATGACAGTGATCCTTGAATTGAAGCTGTTGGCAGATGTAGGTCTGGTTGGTTTTCCGAATGCCGGAAAGTCTACGTTATTGTCGGCTATTTCTGCGGCAAAACCCAAAATAGCTGATTATCCGTTTACTACTTTGGAGCCTAACCTGGGTATTGTGTCTTACCGTGACGGACAGTCGTTCGTGATGGCAGATATTCCGGGAATTATCGAGGGAGCCAGTGAGGGTAAAGGGCTTGGATTACGATTCTTACGTCACATTGAACGTAACTCTTTATTACTGTTTATGATACCGGCAGATAGTGACGATATCCGTAAAGATTATGAAGTGCTGCTAAACGAGCTGAAAACGTTTAATCCGGAAATGCTGGATAAGCAACGGGTACTCGCAGTCACCAAAAGTGATATGCTCGATCAGGAGTTGATGGATGAAATAGAGCCGACATTGCCTGAGGGAATCCCTCATGTGTTCATTTCGTCCGTATCTGGTCTGGGTATCTCAGTATTGAAGGATATTCTGTGGACGGAACTGAATAAAGAGAGCAATAAAATAGAGGCTATTGTGCATCGTCCGAAGGATGTCAGCAGACTGCAACAGGAACTCAAAGACATGGGAGAGGATGAAGAACTCGACTATGAGTATGAGGACGATAGTGATGAAGATGATCTGGATTACGAATACGAAGAAGAAGATTGGGAAGATAAATGATTTCACTCACCGACGATAAGAAAATGTTGGGGTATGGGCTGTTGGGCGCATACCCCAACATTTCTCATTTTGTGACGACCCGACATGGAGGTTATAGTGAGGGAGCGTATGCTTCTTTTAATTGTTCTCCTTACTCGGGGGATGAATTTGAAAAAGTAAAAAAGAATCAGCTTTTATTGTTTCAATCGTTACCGCAAGTACCGAAACATCTGATCCTCCCTTTCCAGACGCATGGAACAAAAGTGCTTCTGATTAATAAGGATTTTCTGGAGACTTCTATAGAATGTCAACAGGAAATGCTGGACGGGATAGATGCATTGATTACCAATGAACCGGGGTGTTGTATCGGTATTTCAACGGCAGATTGTATTCCGGTACTGCTATATGATAAAGTACATGGGGGGGTAGCAGCCGTACATGCCGGATGGCGGGGAACTGTGGGGTATATCGTGGGACACACGCTTGAGAAAATGCGGGCGGCATTTGGTACGGAGGGACGGGATGTGATTGCATGTATCGGCCCGGGTATTTCTATTCAATCATTCGAAGTAGGGGACGAAGTTTATGAAGCTTTTCGTTTGAATGGTTTTGATATGTCGCGTATCTCTTTCCGACATTCGGTTACCCATAAGTACCATATTGACTTATGGGAGGCAAACCGGCAGCAACTATTAGACTTTGGTGTGCCGGGAGTTCAGATTGAAGTAGCGGATATCTGTACTTACATCCATTATGAAGATTTCTTTTCAGCGAGAAGATTAGGCATAAAGTCCGGACGTATTCTATCGGGTATTATGATAAACTGCTGATGGACAAAATTTTGATTTATTATGTATACCATTACTATATCGGAAGAGTTAAAAGAAGCATGTCCTGTTTTTGCAGGAGCTGCTGTATATGCTGAAGTGAAAAACACTTCTTATTGTGAAGGACTTTGGGAGGAGATTCAATCTTTTACAGAAAAGCTCACTACAACAACCCAGTTGGAAGATATTAAAAAACAACCAGTGATAGCTGCCACACGTGAGGCTTACAAACGGTGTGGAAAAGACCCCGGAAGATATCGCCCATCGGCCGAAGCATTACGTCGCAGGCTGATGCGGGGAATTACCTTGTATCAGATTGATACTCTGGTCGATTTGATCAATCTGGTTTCTCTTCGGACCGGGCATTCGATAGGTGGTTTTGATGCGGATAAGATAGCGGGCACCAATCTGGAGCTGGGGATAGGCAAAAAAGAAGAGCCTTTCGAAGGTATTGGCCGTGGAGTACTGAACATAGAGGGACTTCCGGTATACCGCGATGCCGTGGGAGGAATAGGAACACCTACCAGTGATAATGAGCGGACAAAGATGGATCTGGAAACGACTCATATATTAGCCATCGTTAATGGTTATAATGGGAAGGAAGGATTGCAGGAGGCTGCCGGGATGATACAGACTTTATTGCGAAGATATGCAGGATCGGACGGAGGAACGATTACCTATTTTGAATAACAAGCGTCCATGAAGAACATACACACTTTTTTGATTTTATCTCTGTTTTCGTTGTGTACGAGTGCACAACGCAGTGCACAAACCAAATTCTCGGATATGGAAGTTAATCATGTCCGGGTGGCTACACCGGGACTTTTTGCTAAAGAGAATTGCATCATGCTCAATCTGAATTCCCTGTCTCGGAATTACTCTTTTCCTTTGCCGGGAGGTAAAGTCATTTCCGGTTATGGAACCCGTGGCGGACATAGTGGGGATGATATAAAAACTTGTGCCCGTGATACGATTCGCGCTGCTTTTGACGGAGTGGTACGTATGGCAAAACCTTATGGTGCATACGGCAATGTGATTGTGATTCGCCATCCCAATGGATTGGAAACGGTGTACAGTCATAATGTGAAGAATCTGGTAAAAAGCGGAGATGCTGTGAAAGCGGGAAAAGCTATTGCCCTGACCGGACGTACCGGGCGGGCTACTACGGAACATCTGCATTTCGAAACGCGGATTAACGGGCAACATTTTAATCCCGGTCTTATTTTTGATATGGATAAACGCACTTTGCGCAAGGATTATCTGCAATGTACGAAGAAGGGGAAAGGGATTATTGTGAAAGCTTTGAAAAGCGAAAAAGTTCCCCCTAAGTATAAAACTCTTTCGCCTTTCCTTTATGAACTGCCCGGTATTAAAAAACCGGAATGGAATATACCAGGCCTAGCGAAATCCGCTGTGTATTCGGGTCTATAGCTTCTAAACGGCGGGCAGCTTTCAGGAGTTCGTTCCGTTTGTACTGATAATGGAGGAAGATCAATAGTTCGCTGTTTCGCATCGGATAGTATTCTACGCAGGCTTGCCCGCACCAGGTACGACGATAGGTGCCTTTCTCAAAGATTCCGTTTGTTTTATAAATCTTACCGGTTTCGTAGATACCTTTCAAGTATACATTCCAATTGGGATGGAGACGGTAGTCCACATTGGCAATGGTAGTGAAGTATTCGGTATATTGGGCCGTTTGTGGATTCTCCAGGTCAGTGTGGGGTAAGGCACTGATAATGCCTTTGTTGTCGATCCCCTGTCGGGAGTACATCAAATCTACATAAGCGATCCATGGCCCTTTTTCATAGACGTTTCCGGCAGTGAGATACAGGATGTTTCTTCCTTTGGCCTGCTGTCCCCATGAAGCGGCATATCTTAACTGGATGGCTTTATCCAGATAGTAACTGTTCCAGTTGATAGTTGAGATCAGGGGAACTTTGGTAGCTTCTACATTTGCCGGTAGCCCGTGGAGATAGGTATCTTCATCCCCACCATTACGGTTGTTTACTATCTGGAAGTTCAATTCCTGAGTAGGGGTTACATTCCAGGTGGCAGATACACCTGCCAGAAAGCAGTTGACATAATTATTAAACTCACTGAACTCACGCACTTTAATCGGGTTGACATAGTATTCGTAGCCACCCAGCATGAGGAACTGTTTTCCGGCGGTGATGGAAAAGCGTTCGGAGAGGTGATAGGTCAGATAAGCATACTCTACGGAAGAAGACAGGTTGTCCAGTACAAAGGGATTGCTGTATTTATTAAAAGATTGACGGAAATGGTAAGAGAACTTTTGGTTGATATTTCCTACAATTTCTAATTTGAACCGATTAAGTTTGAAAGCGACCTCCTCTAATTCATTCTCGGTAAAAGAAGCAGCACATGAGGTGTAGAGTTGCAGGTTCATGTGAGCGGAGAATCCTTTGTTTTCTTTTCCGGTGATGCGTTGGACTACAGAAGAAATAGAGTCGTTTGGGGAAATAATGGGTTGCTGTTGGGCCGTAATGGTACCCATGGTAAACAAGGTTACCAAAAGGAAGACGTGTCTTTTCATATTTGTGAAATCTCTTTGGGTTAATAAAAGTGATGCAAAAATAATAAAAAACGTCTTCCTTTTCGTCTTTTCAAGGTAAAACTGTCTGTTTCTCCTTAAAGTTCCTGTTCTGTTAGTCTACAAATTTTAGGCAAACAGGTTTGTCTACTTTTATATCTTTCTTGATGTCGGTCAATAGTCCGGTAGTCTGGTTCCTTTCAAATATCTGAATGGTATTGGTGTCGCGGCACGCTACCAGCAAATATTTGCCGTTGGGGGTAATGATGAAGTTACGCGGATGGATTCCCGTTAACTGATAACCTACCTTGGTCAGGGTACCATTGGTCTTGTCGACTTTGAAGATGGCAATTCCGTCTGCTTTCAGGCGGTTGCTGGCATAGAGATATTTTCCGTCCGGACTGATGTGGATATCGCCACTGCCTTGCGCATTTACAGTATCGGCTGCAATGGTTTGAATTTCATCTAGCATTCCGTCGGTATACCGGAAAGCTATTACCGTCCCTCCTATTTCGTTAATAAGGTAAGCAAACTTGCTGTCCGGACTGAATATCAGATGTCGGGGACCGGAACCCGGAGCAACCTTAAAAGCTTCCGGATTACCCTTTGTCAGGAGTTTCTCTTTGTTATCGGCATTGGCATTCGGATTGAGATTGAATTTATGTATCTGATCGGTACCTAAGTCATCGGCGAGTAAATATTTGCCATCCGGAGTGATACGTACGCAGTGCAGATGAGGCATTGTCTGTCGTTCTTTATCCGGTCCGGAACCTTTAAATTCGATTACATCGGAGGCGGGTAGCAGAGAACCGTCTTTTCCGATGGGAAAGACAGTGATACTCCCTCCGCTATAGTTGGCAGTGATAACATTCTTTCCGTTGGTGATCAGGTAGCACGGATCGGCCCCCATTGTTTTCTGAGTATTCAATAAGCGAAGCGTTCCTTTGGTTTTATCGAAAGCAAAGGCGCTCACAGATGCCTGGTCTTTGCTAAATTCATTGACGGAATAAACGAATTTTCCGTCGTCCGACGGAACGAGGTATGATGGGTTAGCAACTTCTGTATCACTGAGTGGTACTGATGCTCCGGTTTCTTCGTTGAACCGGAAAGTGTAAATGCCTTTACTGTCGCCGGAAGTATATGTTCCTACCAGCATAGTCAGTTCGTTGTCAGTTGTTGTTGGATCTGCCGGCTGTGCGGTTGTCTTCTTTGGAGAACAACTGGCTACAAGCATGCCGACTGCACAGATACTAATGATTTTTTCGACCATAATAAATAGATGTTATTTTGAGGGTTTGTTGGTTACCTTCGTTATATTCTGAAAACACAAAGTTAGTATAATCTCCTGTGTTTCTTTCCGGAATGAATAAAATATCTAAAATCCATCCTCTTTTTCTTTCTTTATGATGAATATTCCCTATCTTTGCAGCCACATAAGTGGTTACCACTTCCTCATCTCAAAAGGGGTTGACTGGTTTTGACAGCGGGCAGAAATGGTGGGTAAGCATGCAGTGCGTCGGTGATTTGCACTTTAATCTCAGTTATCAAAATTTTATCTGGCGAAACTAATTACGCTCTTGCTGCTTAATCGAATCACAGTAGATTAGCTTAATCCAGGCACTAGGTGCCAGGACGAGACATCACTCGGAAGCTGTTGCTCCGAAGCATTCCGGTTCAGTGGTGCAGTTACATCGGGGATAGTCAAAGGCGGCCTCGCACTTTTGATGAAGTTTTAGAGGATAAGGCAGGAATTGATGGCTTTGGTTCTGTTCCTGCACGAAAATTTAGGCAAAGATAAGCATGTAGAAAGCTTATGATTTCCTCGTTTGGACGAGGGTTCGAATCCCTCCAGCTCCACTTTATGACAGAAACGTCCCTCTGAACCGGTAAGTTCAGGGGGATTTTTTGTTAAGAATATCCGGATTGTCCGGGTTATTTGTTACGTTCTCAACGTAAGTCGTTGATAGGTAGCTGCCTATCGGCATTTAAACTGCTGTTATTTGTCCGGGTACTTTATTTTGTCTTTTAAAATAAACACTCTACATTTGACTTCTGAGCAATTCGTCATAGAGAGTCGACAAGTGAGAAACGGTCTAATCCCAAGTATGGTTAAAGAAATTATTGTCTGCTCATATTTATTGTTTATTCATATTCCGGTAAATGCCCTTGCCAATCTATCTTTTTCTTAATAAAAACCATATTGGGGAAACAAACTGAATATTGTCTCGTTATAATGTAGATCAGATTGATTTTTCATGTGAGTCGCCTTTCTTGATGTCCTGTTGCTCACCGATAAACGATGTGAACATCTCATTACTATTGTTTTGTTAGTATCCTCTACGACAACAGGGAGGGATTTAAGGCGTTCAGGAGCGCCACAAATCCGGTCACCTACTCACGTGATGTGCAGAAGGTAGTGTTTTTCTTTCCCCCATGACTACCTTACTATAGGGTTCCCACTTTTAATAAAACTACTCCATTTTAATTATAACAAACAAAAAGAATGAAATATATTTTATACTTCATGATGATGATATATGGTTCGTTATGCCATGCCATCGTTTGCAAACACATTGTAGAAATAAGTGAAACGAATACTCGTAAAGTGCATCAGATACGGAGAGATGCCTTGGGATATATGTGGTTTATGAGCCATACCGGAATAAGCCGGTTTGATGGAACGAAGCTGAAACACTATAAGTTGTCTGCCGAAGGACAGACTGTGGATTATTATATGGGCTGTTGCCGGCTGCTTACGGACAAAGAGAATTGGTTATGGGCGGTTACCCGAAACGGAGATTTATGGACGTATAATCCGTCATTGGATAAGTTTGAGTGCAGAAACCATCTGCCGAACCAGGATAAGGCGTCAGTGCGCTTTCTCTGTGCAGATAGTCAGGGGCATATCTGGTTTTCCGCTGGAAACCGGTTGATTGCTTATCGGGGAATTACTAATACTTTCTATCGGGTGAATCACAATCTGAAAAAGATTTCCGGTATGGTAGAAGTAGCTCCGGGAGAGTATTTCGTGGGCTCGGATGAAGGATTGTTTGAGATAACCATGAAGGGTTATTCCATAGAAAAACAATCCGGCGAACTGTCCGGGAAGAGATGTCGCCGGATACATGAAATGCTTTTTCATCCGTATAGCGGCAGACTGATTATCGCAGACTATTCGGAAGGGTTAATGGTGTGGGACACGAAGTCGGAGCGGATGATTTATACATGGGACAGGCCTGTGAACAGCCGGATTAGTAGTTTGCGAACATTGGACGACCGGAATGTCTTAGTAGCAACGGACGGTGAGGGATTATATCGCATGGACATTATTAACCCGGAAATCAGGTCTTTTGTACATACCGATTTTGAGAATGGTAATTCAATTCGTACGAACCGGATTGTCGATTTGTTTGTGGATGATCAGAAACATATCTGGGTGGCGGATTATCCGGAAGGCGTATCAATGATTGATATGGATTCTCCGGATGATTATAAGTGGTATAGGTTTCAGGCAGGAAATACGCATTCATTGGCGAACAACCGGGTAAATGCGGTATTACATGATTCGGACGGGGATGTCTGGTTTGCGACGGATCGTGGTATCAGTTGTTTTCACCCGTCGACAGGCAGATGGGAACGGATTGTTACAGATCTTCCTTGCCAGATGTATACTGCACTTAGCGAAACAGGTCCCGGAGAGATATGTGCCGGAAACTATGTACACGGCTTGTACATCATCCGTAAGAAGAATAATAATCAGGTTGTTCCGTATGCCCGCATTTCCGGGGTCAATGCACTTTGCCGTGAGGATAAAGATCGGTTGTGGATTGGGACGGATGAAGGTTTGTTTCTCTATTGTCCCAATGATAATGGTGTTGTAGAAGTGAAATCCTTGTCCGGTCTGCACATTCATGCCTTGTATCAGTCCGATAGCAATTGCCTGTATATTGGAACCGAAGGAAACGGTTTGCTGGTCTACCGTCCGGAGCAATCCCGGCTGGATACTGTGAAAAATTCAGGAGTTACTAATGTGTACGCTGTTTGGGAGGATGACAAGAAGCGGCTGATAGGAAGCAGTGATCAGTTTGCCTTTTCATTTGATCCTGTACAGCATTCGTTTCGGCGGTTTCCCAATAAAGGACTCCGGATTACGTCGGGAGCTTTTATTGGAGACGGCAGGCAGATACTGGGTACATACCAGGGAGCAATTGATTATGACAAACAAGAGCCTCGTTCGTTACACAAGACCTGCCTGGGATTTTATCTGGACGGGCTTCGGGTGCTGGATAAGGATATGACCGTAGAAACAGAAAATACTCCGTTAGAAAAAGCACTGAATTATACAGCTACCTTACAGTTGGATCATGATGAAAACACTTTTTCGTTTACGGCTACTGCCGTCCGCTACGATGAAATACAGGATATAGCTTACAGCTGGAAACTGGATAATACGGACTGGAGTAATCCGTCGCCGGAGAATAGAATTCGTTTTTCGAACCTTGCTCCGGGTGAATATGTCTTCTCCGTACGGGCAATATCCATTGGTAACGGACGTCCGTTTGCACAGAGGAATATGAATATCGTGATTCGTAAACCGCTCTGGAAGACAAATGGCGCTTTTCTTTGTTATGGAGTTTTGGCTATTACGCTGGGGTCTTTAGCTGTTCGTTCATGGTTCATCTGGCAAGACAGGAATCTTTCAAGAGAAAAGATACAATTGTTTATGAATACTACCCGTAACCTCTGCATGCCGCTTACGTTGATAAAGGTTCCGTTGGAGTATCTTTATGAAAAATCGTCTTCCGAACTTGTCAATAACGTATTGCAACAGATTAAGGGTGTAAACAATCTGCTGGCCGACCTGGAAAGCATCAGCCGTATTTCGGCTTCTCCCGGGTGCCTGTCTCTTGCCGATCATGAGTTATCCATGTTTCTCAAAGAGACGGTGAACCGTTTCAGTGATTACGCAAACGAAAAATGTATTACGCTTCGTTGGGTGGACGAGCCGGCTTTTGTTACCGTGTGTCTGGATAGGGAGAAGATGGCTGCAATCCTCCGGAACCTTTTGATGGCTTTTACCGACAGTATAGACAGGGGCGGGGAAATACTTCTGAGTACATCGTGCAATACTCAAAACTGGGAGTTGAGGCTGGAGTCTGAAGATAATGGACTTCTTAAAAAAAAATTCTAAATTATAAGGGATTGGTTTCGGGAGGCTCTGCCGAGACCATGAGTTGGTTATTTATACGCAAATTAATCTGTTTGCATAAAGGCAAAATCAAATTTACTTATAAAGAAGAGCATAAACTGGTTCTTATCTTAGTCTTTCCTGTTGCTATCCGGCAATCGGAGAAATTTTCCGACCTTTCCGATCTGCTTTCCGTACCTGAATTTCCGACCAAGGACAGCGAACTGTTACCGGCTAACGAAACGTTGCCGGCAATGGAAACTCCATTACCGAAACATCGGGAGAAGAGACGCAACGGACGTTCTTTGGTATTGGTCGAAACCCATAAAGAATTACGTAATTATCTTGTGCGAATCCTGATGCCGGATTACGAAGTTGTATCGGTTTGCGATGCGGAAACGGCCTTTACGACTATATGTGAACAGCATCCCGATGCTGTTCTGGCCTCTTCAGCCCTTGTCGGAATTTCGGGGGAAGAACTTGCTGTCCGGATTAAATCGGATGACAGGGTAGCACATGTACCTGTGATATTGCTCGTGAAACCGGGCGAAGACAGCAAGGAGACCCAACGGAACGCCGATCTTTATGTGACAATGCCTTTTGCCATTTCGTTCTTAAAAGCAGAGATTGAAAGTCTGATTACCAACCGGGAGATTATCCGCAAGAGGTATATCCGTTTGACATTAGGGGTTGATGCTCCGGATGACGTCGAAGCCGATGTGCCGTTGTCGGATGGTGATCAGGAATTTATCAGTCTGGTGAGAAGCCTGATTGAAGAGAGACTCACCGATTCCAGGTTTACGATTGACGAACTGAGTGATTGTGTGAATATGAGCCGTTCGAGCTTTTACAATAGGATTAAGGAGATAACCGGCCATGCACCCGCAGACTATGTTCGTAGTGTACGCCTTAACAAGGCGCTGATCTTGCTGATGAGTAGGAAATATACTGTAGCCGAGGTTGCCGACATGACGGGATTCAGTGATCCGAAATATTTCAGGATCGTGTTTAAGAAACGTTTCGGAGATTCACCGACAAAGTATATAAGCAATTTGTAAGTTAACGGGAGACCGGCCGGGGGAGTGCCTTGCCGGTCTTCATTTTATTAACTAATCCTGTCAGTGGGATTGAAAGAATAACTCTTATCTTTGCTTCTCAAAATGTGAACTGCGATGTAGAATTATTGCAGAAATGGGCGAACGTAAGATTATACATATTGATATGGATGCTTTCTATGCTTCCGTAGAGCAGAGAGACCATCCGGAATTGCGTGGTAAACCGCTTGCTGTCGGGCATGCCGAGGAGCGGGGAGTAGTGGCGGCGGCAAGCTATGAAGCGCGTCGGTACGGAGTGCGTTCGGCTATGTCGTCACAGAAGGCAAAGCGCTTATGTCCGCAACTGATTTTTGTTCCCGGACGGATGGACATATATAAATCGGTTTCCCGCCGGGTACACGAGATCTTTCATGAATACACCGATTTGATTGAACCCCTTTCGTTGGACGAGGCATTCCTGGATGTGACAGAGAATAAACAGGGAATTTTACTGGCGGTAGATATAGCCAGGGCTATTAAACAGCGCATCCGTGAAGAGTTGAACCTGGTAGCATCGGCGGGTGTATCTTATAATAAATTCCTGGCAAAGATTGCTTCGGATTTTCGCAAGCCCGACGGACTCTGTACCATCCATCCCGATCAGGCGCTCGATTTCATTGCCCGTCTGCCCATCGAGTCATTTTGGGGAGTAGGACCGGTGACTGCCCGGAAGATGCATTTGCTGGGTATTCACAATGGCCTTCAGCTACGTGGCTGTTCGTCGGAAATGTTGGTACGGCAGTTTGGTAAAGTAGGACTGCTCTATTACGATTTTGCACGAGGAGTCGATCTCCGTCCCGTAGAAGCGGTATGGATACGTAAATCAATCGGTTGCGAACATACGTTGGAGAAAGATATTCATGTGAAATCGGCTGTGATTATAGAACTTTATCACGTAGCTACGGAACTTGTGGAACGGTTGCAACGGAAGGACTTCCGGGGAAAGACGCTGACGCTGAAAATCAAATTTCATGACTTTAGCCAGATCACACGGAGCATGACGCAGGCTCAGGAACTGACGAGCCTTGAAAGAATTCTGCCTCTTGCCAAACAGTTGCTGAAAGAGGTGGAGTATGAGCAACATCCCATTCGGTTGATAGGGCTTTCGGTGTCGAATCCGAGAGAGGAGACAAATGAGCATCGGGGAGTGTGGGAACAATTGAGTTTTGAGTTCAGTGACTGGGGAAAATAGTTAAAGATCGGGATGCGGGGATGAAATAGTCGGGTGATTGTATCTGTTTAGTATTATTTTTCTTATCTTTGGGAGTGATACGGCATTGAGAACTAATAAATTATAAAAGATCATGAACCTGAGCAGATGTCCAATTCTCTTGTTGCTACTATTTGCGTTGTTCTGTAGTTGCCACGATGAAGACAGGGAGGATATACCTCCGACCGACGAACGAACCGCGAACTTCATTGTGAAATATAACGACGGATCCGGAATACATCCGGATTATAATGCTAAAGTATATATTTATTATGGAATATATTCGATGGATATTGCAGGTTTCCGCTATCTTCCGGATGGAGTTCTGGAATATCGCGGACAGGAAATAGTTCCTGATATAGCATTGTCTGCTGATGGGAAAGAAGATGTGTCACTGTTATTAAATAACACGGAGAAGGTAACGGTCGTGGTTGAGAGTTCCTTTTATGAAGGGAAAATAGGAATAACGAGTTACTCTCCGGGGGATATGTCCATAAAGGCTACATTTATATTTGGGGGATAGTATGGTGGCTCGGGACAGCCGCCTGAATGTCTGTCCTCGTTTTATGATATATAAGAAAGGGGAGAAGCCGAAACTTCTCCCCTTCTGTATAGAGGCTCTGTTTGCTATGAACAGAGCCTTTGTTTGGTACGGATAGAGCCTCTGTTCTGCTTCTGCAGAGTCTCTGTTTCCGGCAAGTGCTTACTTCATTCGTTTTCGGAGCAACCGGCTCCCGGTGCTTTTCCCGGTTGCATCCGGGGGAATTGCCGGTTTCTCCGGAAAAGCCCTTAAAGCTGCCGGAATCTGTTTGCTACAATCCGTGTATCACTTTCATCAGTTGTTCGCCCAGTCCGATGGTATAACCTTGTGAAACAAAAACTATCCGGTTGAACGTATCACCGATAATAAACATCGGCAAGATGGTGCTGTTAGGCAATTTCATTGATTCGGCAATTTGTTTCTGGATGGCTCCGTTCACATCGATACCATAGGTAATGGTTGAGGGCAGTCCGGGGAATTCTGTCGGGCGGAACTTCTTATATTGTTCTTCATTAGGGAAAAGCAGTACCATTTTGCGGCCCCATTTTTCGAATTCGCTGCTTAGGGCCGCAATATCCCGGAGAGCATGGTTTGTCGGTTCTTGTCCGGCTCCCAACACGGCAACTACAAAATATCCCCGTCCGCAAGTCTGAAGAATGCTTTGCGGTTCGGTGGCTCCTATCGGCAGGTAGGTGGATTCGGAGTTGAAATTACCGATCACCTGCACCTGATCCTTACTTTCGCGCATCACCAGATCGACAGTTGTTGTCTTTCCCTCTTCGATGGTGAAGAAAGTGATGTTGGCCAACACTGCTCCACTTGCCATACGGGTTCCGGTTACCATCATGTAGTATCCGGTATCCATGCGGGCGCCATTTTTCAGCAAGTTCGACCAGGTGGCTCCGCCGCCCATATCTACGTCCCCTTCATCGTAGTTCAGCAATTGGAAAGTCCCGTTGCGGAATTTCGAGAGAGTGAAGTGTGAATAGTATTTCGGATCGCTCAACGAAGGGATAGGCTGGTAGCGGGCTACGAGTGTTCCGGTCGGTGCCTGTGTCTGCTGTGCTGCTTCAAAATCCACGTCGTAGACTTTACCGTTCTTTAGATCGTTGTCATTGAAACTCCGGTATTGAATTTTTCCGGTCACTTCGTCTATCCAGGCGGGGATACCCAGACTACGTGCCATGGATACAAAGAAAATGTTACGGGACTTTTCGTCTGCTACCCGGGCTTTCCATACTCCCATTGGAGACATCGGAATACGTTGTGAGTTCAGTTCATTGTTGATAGTGATCTCTTTTCTGCACCATTCTACCAAAGCCTGTGGATTCTTTCGGAAAGCTTCCGCTTCAGTTGCCGGGATCTCTTTCTGGAAGAATGCTTTGTAGGGAGTGATCATTTCGTTGGCCACACGAGGGTTCAGTACGTTGCTGTAGAAGTCCTCGGAACCGGGCAGACCGGAGTTGTTCAGATGATCGTTCAGTACTTCCGGACTAACATCTCTCAGGTCCTTGGCCGAGATTACTTTCAGCAGGCTGATGGCCTGACCGGCTTTATCGGCTTTTACGGCAGCAGAAAGGAAATTTGTCAGAGTCTGATGGTTACCTCTGGAAGCTATCAGTAGGCGCACTGTTTCGGTTTCATCCAGCTTGTTCTCTTTGGCAAAAGTCCGGGCTTGCTCTTCGGTAATGAAAGTGGCTACGTAAGCATTGCGGATGGAATCTTCCTGTGCCATGCGGCGGTCGTTTTCAGCACGTTGCTCCGGAGTCACTTCGGGCAGGTTGGCACCTTCGGCCGGAGGAACAATATCCAGTGGGAGTGAATAGGTTTCACCGGCGTTCTTGTCCAGTGCGATCTTCAGTTCGTTATCTTTGCCGAATGACAATTTGGAATAACCGAACCGTCCGTCTTTAGAGGCCCATACCAGCATATCGCCCTTGCCGGCAGTCAGCGATGCGCGTCCTGCCTTATCCGTATGTTTAGTGGCTACGGTGTAGAATTCAGCATAATTATACACCTTGAACTCTACAGTGGCATCGGATACCGGCTGCCCTTCGGCATCTGTCACCAATACCGAGCCTTTGGCTGTCGGAGCATAGTTGTCGATTACATTGATTTCCGTATAGTTCGGAGTTTCGTACATGATTTCCTCTTGTCCGGCATAGCGTCCGAATACTTTGGTATGCATCAGCATGCCACGGCTGGCAGGAGCATTAAACCAGCCCAGGTTCAGTACCGGTTCCGGTTCGCAGGCGCCGAAGAAATACCATTTACCATCTACCCAGGCTTCTACCCAGGCATGGTTATCGTCGGTATGCGCCCAACGCGGAGTATAAACCTGCCGTGCCGGAATGCCTACCGAGCGGAGAGCGGCTACAGTGAAGGTCGATTCTTCACCACAACGGCCATAGGCGGTCTTTACCGAAGCAAGGGGGGAACTGGTACGGGCATCGCTTGGGGTGTAGACTACTTTTTCGTGGCACCAGTGGTTTACTTCAAGCACAGCGTCGTGCAGAGACAGGTTCTTCACACGATCTTTCAGTTCATTGTAAAATACCCGGCGCGAGTCGTCCAGATTTTCGTTGTTTACCCGAATAGGGAGTACGAAATGGCGGAATACGTCATCGGGGATCTCTTTTCCCCAAGGCATTTCGCGACGCGCCTGATCGGAGAGTCTGACATTCTCCAGATAGTAGTCACCTGTATAATCCGTCACGTCACCTGTGGGCATATAGGCATAGAGGAACATCAAGGCCTCCTGTTCGGGAGTGGTGAGTTTTTCATTAAACACTGCGAACAGATCTCCGTTAGGGAGCTGTTGCTTCTTCTTTTCAAAATCTTGCGTCACTTGGCTACGGTAAGTCTCATCTTTCAGGAAGTGGGACTCACTGCATGAAAAAAACGCAACCGACAACATCGGGATGATTAGAAAGCGGGTCAGGATTTTCATACAATTTGTTGTTAAATAAGGCTTCGCTCCTTTTTCTCTCCCGGAGAGAGGGGAGGAGTGAATGCTGTTGGTTTATATATTTGATTATGATTTCTTTTTTTATTTCCTAAAATCCGTTCATAGGGAAGAGTACTGTGGGGATCAGCAATACCATTCCCAGAATGATGAATAAAAGAAGTACTTTCCAGAACCATTTCACCCATATCTCGTAGGGGATGCGGGCAATGCCCAAGGCTCCCATCAATACGGCGGAAGTAGGTGTGATCATGTTGGTAAATCCGTCACCAAACTGATAAGCCATTACTGTAGCTTGCCGTGAAAGCCCGATGACATCGGAAAAAGGTGCCATGATAGGCATGGTTAATGCAGCTTTGGCCGATCCGGACGGGATAATCAGGTTGATCAGTGTCTGTATCAGGTACATCACCCCCAAAGATACTATTTTTCCGGTTTCTCCCATCAGTGAAGCCAGAGAATGTAAGATCGGGTCGATGATATGTCCGTCTTGCAGTATTTGGATGATCCCTCCTGCCAGACCTACCACGATGGCAGCTGATAGCATATCTTTGGCTCCGTCCATGAATTGCCCGATGATGTTATCTGTTTTTTCACTGTTGGCAAATCCCGAGAGAATACCCATTGCGAGGAAGATGGCGGAGATCTCCGGCAGATACCAGCCATGTCCCATGACACCGGTAATCAGGAAAAGAATGGTGAACGCAAGCAGGGTCAGTATGAAGAACTGGTTGGATTTACGTAAACCCAGCCAGCCGAAGGCGGCAAACAAAACAGACAGGACGGGCACTGCATAGCAGGTGACAGACGCTTCGCCTATTGCGAAAGTACTGGTTGGGTAAATGATGGAAAACAGGCACAAGGATATGAGTAACAGTATGTAGACGATCCATGCCGGACGAGTCGTGACACGGGATATCTCTCCGTTGCTTTCTTCTTCCCGTTTCCGCCAATAAGCATCGGCATGATACATGGGCGATTTCTCCGGATGCTTTTTAATGACGGCGGCATATCTGAGTACACAGACTATCAGGACCGTGGTCAGTATCAGCCAGCAAAGCATGCGATATTCAAATCCGGAAAATAGCGGTAAGTCGGACAAGCCTTGTGCAATGCCAATGGTAAATGGATTCAGTACGGCACCCGAAAAACCTATGTGGGCAGCAACATATACCATGCAAAGCCCCGTGATGGAATCATATCCCATCGAAATGGCCAACGGGACGATGATAATGACAAAGGCCAGGGTTTCTTCACTCATGCCAAATACGGAGCCGAAGAGGCTGAAGAGAATAATGACTAAGGAAATCACCACATTGTTTACCCCCAATGATTTAATCAGTCTGTGCTTTTCAAGCCCCTTCGTAAAGTTCAGGAATGAAAAGATGCCGGTATCGATGGCACGGCTGCTGTTCATTATCTGAAAGGCACCTCCCATGATCAATAAGAAGGCGATGATTCCCGCTTGCCGTTCGAAGCCTTCAAGAAGAGCGCTGAACACTTGCCAGGTCTGTGGCGTCTGTTCTACCCGATGGAAAGAGTGGTCTATAATGACTGTGCGGGAAGTGCCGTTGACGTCAATGGTCTCGCGCACATATTCACCTGCGGGAATGATCCAGGAAAGCACTGCACAGAGCAAGATGACAGAAGAAATGATGGTGTATGTGTGTGGTATCCGTTTTAGCATAGTCGTTTTTCTTGATAAAGTGCAAAGTTATGCAATATATTTGTAATATGCACTTGCCAAATCTGCCCATATAAAAAGAAAAATCAACTAATAACACACTTTTCTTATGTTTTAGAACATGTTTTCGAAAACATTTCGTATCTTTGCAGTGTTAATAAAGAAAACAAGATGTAAAACCGCTCTTCAAAACGTGGGGAGCAAAAAAAGAGGACCAAAATTATGAAAAAGAATGCAAATGAAATTATGATGTTGCAGTACCGTATCAAACGTTACCAAGCAATGGGAAATGGAACAATGTGCCAGCTGTTGAATGGCAAACTTCAAAAACTGCTTGCAAAGCAGGTTACCATGTAATTAAACACACCTATATTATATGAATAAGAAGCGGGGAATCGGATGATTCTCCGCTTTTTTTGTCATTTATCTGTCTGTTCCGGGAACAATCATTATAAAATATTCGTTAATTAAACAACGAATCCTGTTTTATCTCAAATTTATTACTACGTTTGCGGTCACTATGATAAAGTACGTATTCTGCATATTGATAGGTATCTTCTTAATGTATGGAGCCGGTTGCACAGCCCCTGCAGAAGAGAATGCGGAACTTCCTGCGGGAGTTACTGCAACCTTTATATCGCAATGTGCCGGAGACCACTCTTTATTCAACGACCAGACGGCTGACTCGAAAGTGAGTGATGCCATCCTTCCCCACGGTTCTTTTTCACGGGAATTCGGTTCATCCAAAGTATTAAAACTTAAATTACAGACTGCCATCCGCTTGCTTAATACCTTTCATATCCGCCAGTCGGAGAAGGGAGATGCTTATCCGGATTTCAATCATAACTTCATTAAATATTCCAGCGGGTATTATGTATACTCGTTAGGGCATATCCTGATTTAGCTTTTCGGTTTCACACTTCCGTATTGAAGTGATTGGGTAACCCCATTTATCTGTTCCGATAAATGCCGGGGAAGTGTGTCTTGTCTCCCTCCGGCAGTCGTCATTCGTTGCATTTTATTTTTTCAATCTAAAATCATACCATGTTATGTTTAGTTTATTGTTATCCACTTTTGCCATGATGGGGCTTACCTTCGTCATTGGCTTTTTCGTTGCCGGAGTAATAAAGCTGATTGCTTCTGCGGCTGATTCATTGGCTTTCTACAGTTCACATCAGGAAGAGCTTGCCCGGTTGAAACGTATTCGGAAACTTCATCAGAAAGTAGCTGTCTTGATAACCGAAAGTGCCCTTAGCGACGAGGAGTACGGGAGTGACGGGCGTGAAGACTTCAGCAGGGGCATCACCAAACATCCCGGAGACAATCGCGGGTTCTATCACGGTGTCAGTCCCGGTGAGCCGGAACGCGGACTGATGGATTATTTTTATCCGGAAGATACAAGATCCATGTTTCTTCGCAAAGAAGAACAAATGTTACAGCATGACAAAAAGAACAATAAGAAAGCATCTTCAACCAATAAAAACAAATAAATCTTGATAGTATGGAAAGTATAGACTTTGGAACCCTGTTTCAGGGATTTGGAACAATGATGGCCAGCGGATGGTTTCTGGCCAGTGCCCGTATGTTTTTAATAGCTTTGGGATTTCTGCTCATCTATCTGGGCTGGAAGGGTGTACTTGAGCCGATGGTTATGATTCCGATGGGACTGGGGATGGTAGCCATTAATTGCGGAACACTGATTATGCCCGACGGAGCATTGGGGAACCTTTTTCTGGACCCTATGTTATCGGATACGGACGCGTTGATGAATACGATGCAGATTGACTTTCTGCAACCGGTATATACATTGACGTTTAGTAACGGATTGATAGCCTGCTTTGTGTTTATGGGAATCGGTACGTTGCTCGATGTCGGATTCTTGTTGCAGAAACCGTTTGCCAGTATTTTCCTGGCCCTTTGTGCTGAGTTGGGGACTTTTCTTACAGTGCCTATCGCTTCGGGTCTGGGGTTGTCTTTAAAGGAAAGCGCTTCTGTTGCAATGGTCGGCGGAGCCGATGGACCGATGGTGCTGTTTACTTCGCTTGCCTTGGCCAAACACTTGTTTGTGCCTATTACGGTGGTGGCTTATCTGTATTTGGGATTAACATACGGGGGATATCCTTATTTGGTAAAGCTGTTGATTCCTAAACGTCTGCGTGCTATCAAGATGGTGGAGAAGAAAGCTCCTAAAAATTATGACGCGAAAGTGAAACTTGCCTTTTCTGCTATTCTGTGTGCTGTGCTGTGTTTCTTGTTTCCGGTTGCTTCTCCACTATTCTTTTCTCTGTTCTTAGGGGTAGCTGTACGCGAGTCCGGCATGAAGCATATCTATGATTTTGTAAGTGGTCCGTTGCTTTATGGTTCTACCTTTATGCTGGGATTACTGTTGGGTGTGCTCTGTGACGCCCATTTGTTGCTCGATCCGAAAATTCTGAAACTTTTGGTGTTGGGTATGCTTGCTTTGTTATTGTCGGGTATCGGGGGAATCATGGGTGGTTACATCATGTATTTCATTAAGAAAGGAAACTATAATCCGGTGATCGGTATTGCTGCCGTGAGTTGTGTGCCTACTACGGCAAAGGTTGCCCAGAAGTTGGTAAGTAAAGATAATCCGAACTCTTTCATCCTGGGGGATGCACTGGGTGCAAACATTTCAGGAGTAATCACTTCGGCTATCATTACGGGTATTTACATAACGATTATACCTTATTTATAATAATGTTGTAGCTGACAGAATGATTTCATGAGTGACTGACAGAGCTTATCCATTTACAGTTTGTATATTTGTCGCTCTCAGATAGTTTGAAAGACAAGGTTATGAAAAAACTTATCCCTCGATATACCTTTTTAAAGAATAAGTACGGCAGTGAGTTGCTGGTGGATATAGTAGAACTGAAAGATATAAAGAAATATGTCGTTAAAAGTTCTGTTCATACCCTGACTTATTATGACATTACCTTTATCACCGAAGGGGAAGGAAGTTTCATTCTTGATAATCATACCTACCGGGGCGGTGTGGGAGATGTGTTCTTCTCCAAGTCGGGAGAGATACGTAGCTGGGATACAAATGCGATTGTGAATGGATATGCTCTGATATTTGAAGAAGAGTTTTTATCTTCTTTCTTTAAAGATTCTTTGTTTGTGCAGCATCTTTCCTTTTTCAATCCGGTGAAGGAATCGTTGAAAATACATTTGCCGGAACGCTCTTTTCTGCGTATGTTGCAACTTCTGCAATCTATTAAGGAGGAGATTGATCTGTTCAGACAGAATGACGTTCATGTGTTGAGAGCGCAACTTTATGAAGCGTTGATGCTGCTTGACCGTTTTTACGTGCAGACCGTATCGGATGCAGGGATAAACAAGGAAGGACGCAGTCCGTATCTTGTTCAGTTTGTACAGTTGGTCGACCGTGGGTTCAGTGAATACCGTACCGTGCGGTATTATGCCGGAAGACTGTGTATTACTCCTAACTATCTGAATGAAATAGTGAGTACCGCTATGCAGATAAGCGCCAAGCAATATATTCAGAATAAAGTGATGGAAGAAGCAAAGCGGATGCTTGCTTACACGGATTTGCCGGTTGCCGAAATAGCTTTCGAACTGAATTATGAAACGGTTTCTTATTTCAGCCGTTGTTTTCGCCGGTATACGGGAGAAACTCCTTTGGGCTACCGGAGGGGACATAAACCATAAAAAGTGTCATTTCTGCCTTTGTTTCTGTCACATACCCTCTTTTTTCTTTCTGTACCTTTGTGTCAGTGTAAAACTATTAAAATTTAGAACAATGAAAGATGTAGAGAAAACGATTGGGAATCTGATTGATAAGCAAAAGATCGCATTTATCGGATCTGTTGATATAGAAGGCTTCCCCAATATTAAAGCAATGTTACAGCCCCGGAAGCGCGAAGGTATCCGGATTCTTTATTTTACCACCAATACCTCTTCTATGCGTACCACTCAATACCTGAAGAACCATCATGCTTGTGTCTACTTCTGTGACTCTCGCTTTTTTAGGGGAGTTATGCTGAAAGGTAAGATGGAAGTTCTTACAGATAATTCCACTAAAGAAATGATATGGAGAGAAGGCGATACGCTCTACTATCCGCTTGGCGTTACAGATCCGGACTATTGTGTACTGAAGTTTACCGCTATCACCGGCAGGCGTTATGGAAACTTCAGTTCGGAAGATTTTGAGGTAGAGTAGGCTGTTTTCAATCTTAGAAGCTGATTGAAAACAGTGCTTCTACCTGGAATTTTCCATAGTCGATCGGCTGGATCAGCCGTACGCCTGTCGTGAGCGGATAACTCATACGTAGCACATTCCAATCGAAAATAAGATCGCCTCCGTAAGAGCTTTGTGTGCTCCAGTTGCTTTTGCGACTGGCTTGGTTGCGTGACAAGTCATAAAAAAGATTTGCACGCAGCCTGCGTATGTAAATCAGTGAACTGATGCTCAGGTCGGGCGAAAGCAGGGGTAAAGCATAATCTGCTTTGAAGGCCCATTGTTGGCGGGTTTGATATTGGAAATGATATCCGCGAGGCTTTTCCAGCAGATGTTTGGGGAGATACAGTGATTTATTGTCAAGGTCTTGATATTGGTAACCCAAGCGTAGCATCAATCCGTGATTCCTGATGATACCCGGCCAATAGGTAGTCAGCCGGGCAGCGTACAGACTACCGAAATTCTCCTTATTGAACGGGGTTTTCAAGTATTGCAGCCGAAGCTGGTAACCGTTTCGGGGAAGGATGTCGCGTTGTGCTTTTCGTCTGTAATCATAAAATAGGATTTCCGGGAGAATGTATTGGAAGTTGCGATACTTTCCACTATGATACTCCTGATACTTATTGTTTGTGAAATAGTAAGTAAAAGCAGGCTGTATGCCTCGTATGCGTTGGTTACGTGTCAGGTTGAAAGGGAGGTAAACTCGCGCTTCCGCTTCCAGTAGATTGCGTCCGGGATAATATCCTTTGGTGATATCCTGACCTTTGTCATCTTTGGTCCAGCTGATATTGAAAGCCTTATCACCATAGTCGGCAGCAAGATTGATTATAGGGAACCAGCCCTGATAGGTGAATGACAGTTTACCGTGATGGTAGCCTTCGTCATAATACCAGCCGGCCTGCATGATGGCAGTGTTCAGTGTATTTTGTGACATAATGGTTGCTCCCGGCTTGACAATTGTACTTAAATCACTTGCACTGCTGTTCATTGCTTCGGCCACATCATAATAGAAAGGTGCCCAGCTGTGTATCTTGAAAGTATGTGTACCTTTATGATAGCGTTTGGGGGTGAAATCGATGCCATCCAGACGGGCAGAGTCAAGGTTGAACTGTTCTTGAGCAGCCAATGTTTCAACGAATGGCATCGGAGCAGGACGGGCTAAATCGGCCTTTTCAAATAGCAAACTGTCAGTCGGTAACGCAGCAATCCGGTATCCGTCTGCTTGATAATCAGCAAAAAGCAGATGGTTGCCTGACTGGGAAAATGAAGGATCGAATGCACCGAAACGAGCGGCTGTCAGCCGATAAACCTGTTTGTCGGAGAGATGAAGACAGTAGATATTATTTGTGCCGTTGGCTCCCGACTCAAAAAAGAGTTTTCCGTCTTTCCAAGTAGGAGAGGTGATGTTGGCCGAGGTGGTTTTTATCAACTCCTTCCACTCTCCGGACCGCGGATTGAATTCCAACAGACTGGTTCCCGAATCGGTTACGGCTATGGAGAAAATATCAAGGCCTTCTCCGAATGTGAGTTCTTTGATAAATGCGTTGTCAGGTACGTCGAAAGAGGATAGCTCTTTTCCCTTTTCTGCATTTATCAATACAAGTTGGTTTTTGCCTTCTACAGTGGGGCGGGAGACCGCAATGGTCCGACCGGACTTGTCGATAGCCGGGGCCAGATAACGTTGGCGCGGGGTGATTGTTTTTATCTGCTTTTTATCCAAATCATAATATTTCAGAACGGAATAGTTCTCGTGCGTCCAACGGAGCCCGGGAACCAATTCACTCCAGTAAATCCGGTTGTTCCGGAAGTTGAGACGACTATTGATACTTCCGATATAACTCAGATGCTTTTCTTTACCGTTGCTGATGGCTACCAGAGAGTTTATATCTTTCAGTCCGGATTTGACGGCAATAATTACACTGTCATTGATCGATTGGGGATATCGATAAGAGGTGTAGGTTTTTGAGGTAGAAGAGAGGTAGTCGGGCACAAGTGTACAGGTATCCTGTTTTTCCCATTCTTTCCGCAAGAAATCGAATGTGTCGTGCTGAAGCCGTTTGAAACTGCTTCCTGTGTAATGCTTGAAAGAGCCTTCAAATAATAAATTCCGGACATAACGGCTGGTACTTTTATCCCAGATATCAGCTCCATAACGCTGGCGGGCATATGAAGCCATATCGTAGCCCAATGCATAATAAGTTCCTGTATAATTTTTGTAAGATCCCATTAACCACTTGTCGAAAGTATAAGGCTTTCCGCCTGCTAATAATTGGGCACGATAGATCATGTTGAATTCCGGAAGACGTCCCCGTCCGCCGTTTGACATGGCAGTTTCGGTGCTTACCGCATCTCCTTCGAGAAACCACACCGGAAGAAAAAAGGAGGCCACGCCGGCTGCCTGTTCACCTATTATATAATAAAGAGGTTTGAAGATACCATGCATCACCTTTCCGGTCTGGAATACGTGGCGCGACTCGTGCAATACCAGATGTTTATCCCAGCTTTGAGTACTTAGGTCCGAAGAAGGAGTTGTAATCAGTTCCATCCGTCTCGGTGCCCAGGAAACCATTCCGTTGGATTGCATGCTGGCCGGATGGAGAATGACCGGGAAACGGGCTTTGATCGGCTTTCCGATGGTCTTGGACATATGGGGATATACATTTTCAAGAAAGAGAGCATATCGATAGGCCATTGAATCATTTCCTTGCGGGTATACCAGATCATAGTGAGGCAGTTTCGCTATGTTCCATTTAAACCGGGCGGGATCCGACCCGTAATCCATGAATTGTGCATGAAGCCGGAGCGGTGCCAGCAGGCAAAGAAGCGAAAGAAACAGATATTTGGATTGTAACATGAGCTGATTTTAAATAGTTATCTGTCGCAAAGCTATAAAAAAATCTCAGTCTGTTCTGTTAAATTCGTTTATACATCAAGAAATTAGTCATTTCTATGCCGTTCACATCGACCGTTTGTTCTTTTTCGGTGATATATCCGTGTTTTTCAAAAAAAGGCCGGGCGGTGATACTTACTTCCGAGTGAACCGATACAGCGCGACAATTGCGGGCATACTCTTCAGCTTTTCTCAACAGACTGGAAGCGATACCCCGATGCTGATATTGGGGATGGACGAACATGCTGTGCAGATACCCTTTAGGGTTGATAGAGGTGAATCCGGCTATTTGTGATTGTCTGATATCTTCTGCTAACAGAAAATATAAGTCACTTTGAAATAATTCCTGCCAACGTTGTTGAGTTCCTCGTCCGATCCATGCTTGAATCTGTAGGTGATTATAATCGGCAGAACAAGTGTTCTGTACGCTTTGTGTAAACACTGTTTGCAGCAAACCCATATCTTGGATCCTTGCTTTTCGCAGCCGGACGGGAGGAATTTGCAGGTGTAAAACAGGAAATGGCTTTCCCGTTCCGTCCAACGCGTCGCGGCCTGTCACTTCAAATCCTTGATGTAGATAGAATCCTAATGCTGCCGTGTTTTGTTCATTTACGTCTACTTTATAAATGTGTTTTTCACGGATGGCGAATTCAACCAGTTCACTGCCATAGCCTTTTTTCTGGACCTTAGGACTGACAAACAGCATTTCGATACAATCGGTGCTCAGTCCCATGAAGGCAGCGATGGTTCCCGAATCTTCACGGATGACATAAAGTTGTACTGCGGCAAAGTATTCGTTCCGGATCAAAGGTTTATAAAACTGTATATCCGTTTCGGTCAGGAAGTGGTGGGTAGTGCGAACTGCCTCCTCCCAAACCTGAAGAAGCTCGTCATACTCGTGTATGTGGGGTTGTTCTATCATTGGTTATTTGTTAAAAGTCAGCTTTCTTTTCAATATATATTCTTTGTCCGGACACCGGATGGGTAAATTCCAGACGTTCCGCATGTAAATAAAGCCTCTCCGCTCTCTTACCGTAGAGTTCATCGCCTGCGATGGGGCAATTCAGACCTGACGGATGGGCGGAGTGAACGCGTAACTGATGTGTACGTCCCGTTTGCGGGAAGAAAGCGATACGGGTTCGTCCGTTTTTGCGATCTATTACGCAGTATCGGGTGACAGCCTTTTTGCCTGATTCTCTGTCTGCTTTTTGTCTGGGCCTGTCAAGAAGATCCGGACAAATGGGAAGATCGATGGTTCCTTCGTCAGTCGGTAAGATACCTTCCAGCAGTGCTGTATACTGCTTTTTAATGCTGTGGCTTTCAAACTGCGCCTGTAAGTGCTGATGTACTTCCTTGGTTTTGGCTACCAACAACAATCCTGAAGTTGCCATGTCCAGTCGATGTACGATCATCGGTCCCGTAGCTTCAGGATAGCGGGCTCTGAGTAGACTGTAGGCGGACAGTTCCTCCGATTTTCCAGGTACGGAGAGTAGTCCTTCCGGTTTATGGATAACCAGAAGCCATTCGTCTTCAAAGAGAATCTCTATTTCCTTTGGCGGGGCAGGGGCTGTTGCCAAAGGATCCGGTTCGACATCCAGACCTTGTAACATGTGACGTAAAATGGGCCCGCATTTTCCTTTGCAGGACGGATAGTAATAACCGTGACGCCTGATTTCTGTTTTCGGTGATTCTCCCCACCAGAATTCGGCCATGGCAATGGGCTTCAATCCATTTAGGTAAGCATATTGCAATAGCTTGGGCGCGGCACATTCACCTGCTCCGGCAGGTGGTATCTGCTGAATGGTTTGTTCGAAGATAGCACACAAGTTCTTGCTTTCTCCTTTGGCATTCAAAAAGCTGAATTGATGGAATAGCTTTTGCTGCAATGCCGCCGAACGGTTTTTGCGTTCTGCTTTGAGAGATTCAATCTGCGATGAAATACTTTCCAGTTCTGCTTTCACTTCGGAAATTCGCTCTTTCCAATATCTTTCCAGACGTTTGAATTCTGCTTTCTGATATTGGCTTTCACGTATCATGGCAGCTTGTTCATCTTCATCCGGTTGCTGCTGCCGGCGCTGTTCCCGTTTTTCTTTTGCCGTTTTCAGAGTCTTTCTCGCTTCGGTCAATATCTGTTGTGATGAGGCTGTTTCTTTCGCCAGCCTTTGTTGGAGTTTCACATACCGGTCACTGTTTTGCAATTGTCCGATTCGGCGGTTGATAGCCGAGATTTGTTCTTCTTCTATCTTGAAGAAACCATCCGGTTGCAACAAATCGTATACCGGTGGTACAAAGAAAGAGTGTGAATTGCTTCCGCACAAGTTACCCGAGAAAGCAGCCAGATATCCCATTTGTCCGTTAGAAGTACGGACTATCAATACGCCGAACATTTTTCCTTTGTCCAATTCTTCTTTCCATCTTGTCTGTTTATTTATGTAAGCCTGTACTTCTCCTGCTGCCATTACACATAACGGATGAGGAGTGTAATGGAAGGGATAAGTAAACAAGTGGGGCAATTCGATGCCGGCAATGGAGGTCTGGAAGGAATGAAACATGCTATTTTATTGGATTTAAACGGGATCTTGTGCGACAATTTTCAAAAGTTCCTCGAAGGAACTTACTTTATCATATTTAAGCTTTCCACCGTTTACATTCGCAAAATGTTTTTTGGCACATTCTATCTTTGCCCTTTCTATTTCCCGGTCTTGCAGGGAAGAATCGCTGGCTTTGGTTTCGGCTATAAAATAAGGATACTTCGACAACTTTTGTTTGAAGACGATGGCCCAGTCCGGATGGTATTTTCCCATTGGAGTAGGGATATAGAAACTGTTGGGTAGTTTTACATAAGCTTCTATTTCGTCATTTTCTTCCAGTTTTTCCATGAATGTTTTTTCATTTCGAGAGTCGAATCTCACATGGTCGTACAGATGTTTATCTGCTTTCATTGTGTTTACTCCCAAACATCCTTGAACAGCTGCCTGGGTAAAGACCGATACATCATAGTACTGGTCGATTGGGCTATATTCGATATGTTGTACTATCAGACGCGCTTTTTCTTCGTTAATCAGTTCCGAAGCCTTAATAATAAAATCTTCGGGATTATTTCTGAATTGGGCGAATACATTCGGTTTTATCCGGGCAAGAATCTGAGCAACTGCCTTTCGGGTCAGATTTGTGGCGTTTGTGAGTTTACCGAGTAAGTCATATTTTACTTGATCGTTTGCCATGGCATCTATCTTTTCATAGTGCGCCTGATTGGGATCTACTTTAAATGCCTCTCCCGAAACCAAAGTTGCTTTAGACTTGATTTCGTCCATTTGGCCTGTAATGACAGAAAGATAGAGCTGGGGTACTCTTAACTTTTCATTTAAGCTCCCGATTGCTTTCTCTACCAATTCTTTTTCGTCAAACTTTACGGTGTAGGTTGACTTGCTGCATAGTAGCTTTAGCAATTCCTGAAGTTTGCTGTTTTCAAGTTTATCTTTCGACAACCGAAGATTTATGTTGTATTTCCTTGCATCGTCCGGCTGCATCTCTCTTGGATTATAGATAGAGGTTAGGATGGTCATGATAGACGCCTTATAATCGGTGAGCTCATCGTCGAAAATCACTTCTCCCTGTTTACGGTCATCATAGAATTTGTCCGTCAGTTCTCCTTTCTTGATATACTTGTTTTCAAGTAAAGAGTCGTAGATACTTTGTGCTATATCTTCGGTTGCTATGATGGTTTCACCATTAGGCAATCGGAGAGTCTTGTCCTTGAATAATTGGATAGTTACTTTTTGTGGGCGGTCGGCTATGGCTTCTGCCATTTCTGTCTGTAAGCCTTTGGCAAACGATTCATACGATTCACTGGCTATCACGGTCAGTAGGTTGACACGATGCACTTCTTTGCCTAAAACGTTGGCGTCCATGCGATCTCCCTGTCCGTTTACGCAGAGGCGCAGCCCGCGTCCCACCTCCTGACGCTTGCGTACCTCTGCCGAACTTTGTTTCAGGGTACAGATTTGAAAGACGTTCGGGTTATCCCATCCTTCCCGCAGGGCGGAATGTGAAAAAATAAAGCGGATCGGCTCTTTTCGGTCAAGCAGGCGTTCTTTATTTTTCATAATCAAATCGTATGCCTCCTCATCTGTTGATTCTTTGGTTCCCCGCTCGGTTTTACTGTCAATCAGCTTTCCTTTTCTATCTTTGGAGAAGTACCCTTCGTGAGCTTTTGATGCCACGGTCGATTTTAGATAATTGATATATTCCGGCTGATTGAATAACGAAAGGTCCAAGTGCTTTATGATATCGGTATATTCCTGCTCGAAAATCTCGGCATATTCTCCTTTTCCGTCCGGGTTATACTGGCGGTATTTGGCTACTTCATCGATGAAGAAAAGGGAGAGAACTTTGATGTCTTTCTCAAACAGTTCCTGTTCTTTCTTAATATGTGATAAGATGGTTTCTCGTATCTGGATACGTCGTAGTTGAGTTTCGTTGACGCTACCCGTTACGTCACCTGCATAAAGCTTGATGCCGTTCCGGAAGGTGACGGAATTTTCAACGCCGTTGATATCTGTAATTACATAGTCGTTCCGGTATTCTTCCAGACGGTTTGATTTAGCGTACAAGTCATCATTTACTTTCAGAGCCCGTACTACCTGATTCACTGCTTTGGTTCTTTTTACTTCGAATCCGATATTGGCAGTCGGATTTTTGTCCGGATACAGATTTAAACCTTCCAGATAGACGAAGCCTTCAGTGGCTGTTGTTCCACTGATGGAAATACCTTTGACGGCAATCTTCTTAACCAGTTTCAGGTTGTAAGCTTCCATCGCGTCCAGGCGATAGACCAGGTTATAGAGTTCGCGGTGTGTAGCCGAATAACGCAGTGTGAACAGGGGATTGAATCGTTTCAATCCCTCTTTTGTTTTGACTCCTTCTACCGACTGGGGTTCGTCGATAATCAGTATCGGATTCATCTGCGCAATCACATCGATAGGACAGCTGCCGCCAAAATCATCCAGTTTCATGTAGATGCGGCGGGCGTCTTTGTTCGTAGCATTGAACTTCTGTGAATTGATGATCATTACATGGATTCTGCTGTCTGTGACAAATGCGTTCAATTCACCCAACTGTTTGGAGTCGTAGATGAAATAAGACAGAGGGGTGCTGTAATCCGAGGCAAAGTGTTCCTTCATAATCTCCAGGCTTTTGTGGACTCCTTCGCGGATGGCAACACTGGGTACGACAATGATGAACTTGCACCAACCGTAGCGTTTATTCAGTTCGAAGATGGTTTTGATGTAGGTATACGTTTTACCTACACCCGTCTCCATTTCGATGGTGAGGTTGTATTTCCCTTCCAGTGCTTCCGACGGTTTGATTTGTTGGGCACGCTGGATATTCTGGATATGTCTCAGAACGATTTCATCTGTGAGTTGGGGTACGACAGGGTGGTTACGGAATCCTGTAAACCTTTCGTAACTGGTCTGTCCGTCTTTCTTCCGGGTCTCTACTTGATAGTCGAGCATCTTGTATGGCTGCCCGGCAAAGACATCACATACCGCTTTTGCTGCGTCTTCCTGAAACTTTTGATGTTTGAATTTTAATTTCATTTCTGTACCTTCCTTCTCTGTTTAAAGAATCTCGATCATAGTACCGGGAGATAACGTTTTAAATATCTCGTCTATGTTGATGCGATCGGCACTATCCCTGAACGAGGCATCCCGAAAGACGACCCGGCGCGGTTGCCTGCCGGCTATTTCACGGAAGACTTTTTCGGGAATCTGTTCAGCGAAACATGCCATTAATTCGGTCTTGTCGACAGAATAAACCGTATATCCATTTATATCCTCTTCATTGTGTGGGAGTGACAGGGATAGTCCCAGGTTGGTCAGGCAACCATAAAGCAGATCGAGTCCGGTACGGTCTTCTTTGATATTATCAGTGAAATAGAATAAATCACTCTGTGAATATTCCTTTGCACTGTAGTACACGTCCTTCATATTGCTGTCGGCAATCCGAAAAACACGGAAACCGATGTCCGGGCGGTTCTTTAATTTAAGTTGGTTGCATTCCGCCTCAATCGTGTCTCCGGCACGTCGAATACGCTCTTTGGACAGTTCGCAGATGTTCAATGCTTTATGCTTTTCCGTGAGAAAGTCGATCGCATTTTGCATGATCTCTTTTTCACTGGGAGTCTTGGCCTTTTTTATTGTTTCAGTCACATCTTCCGGCAGTTGTACGAGAATGTACTTCACCTTGTTTTTACGCGGTTTCATGTTCATCCGCATAACCGCTTCGGCAGTAGTGCCACTACCAGAGAAGAAGTCCATCACAATACAATCTTTGTTTTTGGTGTCGATAAACTCACATAAATATTGAATCAGACTGACAGGTTTCGGAAAGTTGAACACTTTCTTATCAAAGAACTGTAGCTGATAGTTACCGGCCTGCTCATTAGTTTCAACTCCTACTTTGTAATTGATCAGGTTGGGTGGAACTTCCGGGTCATATTCCAGTTTTTCGTACGAAGGACTTAACTTAAGAGTCGGTATTTTGATGGTTGTTCCTTTTTTTATCTCTTTCTCCAGATTTTCCTGACTCCATTTGAATTTGGCTTTCAGCTTGACGGGGGCTGTAAACAGTCCGTCACGTACGGTGGTATCTTCCAGTAATTCCACGTCATACGCATCTGTTCCGTACATGCCCGCTTTGATCACTCCGTCGGGGATGGAAGTAACTACTTTGTTGGCCGGGAAAGTCAGAATGCCGACGGAATTCGGTTGATTCAACAGACCGTTTGAACTGACCGACTCCTTCTTCAGACCCTGGAATTTCATGTCGTTTTTCTTCTTCTGATAGCAGACGATGTATTCGATGATTTGCTTGCTTTTTTTCGAGAGATTTTCCGGAGTTTCCGTCTTTGCCCAATTAAATACATCGATGAAATTAGAAGCATTGAATACTTCATTGCCTATTTTAATCAGATTTGCCAGTTCGTGATCATCAATGGAAATGAAAATGATGCCATTATCATTTAACAGGGTATGGGCAAGCATCAGCCGGGCATACATCATGCTACACCAATCGGAGTGAAACTTTCCGTTAGCCTCCGTATTCTGAAACAATCGTTGTCCTTCTTCATTATATCTTCCCTGTTTCTCGTCGGATTCTTCCTGTGAAAGAGCGAATGTATCATTGAAGATAAAGTCTTTACCCGTGTTGTAAGGCGGATCGATATAGATAACGTCTACCTTTCCTGCATAACTCTTTTTCAGGAGTTTCATTGCGTCCAGATTGTCTCCCTCGATGTATAGGTTTTGGGTCTGTTCCCAATTCCTGCTCTCTTCCGGGCAGGGACGCAATGTTTTGCGGATAGGATGCGCCGCCTCTCTTATCGCCTGCTTCTTGCCCACCCATGTTAATTCGTAACGTTCGTCGTCATCATATACCACTCCCATTTCTGCTTGGTTGGCTGTAAGGAGGAATTTCAGTTTATCAAAGTCGATAGCTTTATGTAGCTGTCCGTCCTTACCCATCGATTCAGTGACTACGTTCGGGAAGAGTTCGGCTATTTTATTCAGGCTGTCCTCTGCGATACTCACAGATTCCATTTTTAGCTTTTCCATATATGATTTCATTTTTGTCCTGCAAAGTTAAGATTTTCATTCTGATTGGCTAATTTCCTCTATAAATAATGTGTGTTTTGGGAAGTAACGTACCGCTATTCCGAACCGGTTGTTGGATTAGGTAATAAGGTAAGTGTTTTATCTTGCTGACCGGATAGTCTTATGTTCTAATCATCAATCGAAAAACACCCTCATGTTTTTCGATTGATGATTAGGAGGAAACGGGCATAGAGTGTGAAGGTGTTTCTTGAATTATAGGAAGCAAGTGTATTTACTTGTATTTATTTTCATAGAATATGCCTTTTCTGAATACTTTTGCCTATTTTTGCGTATTCAATCTATTGACAGAATGGAGTAATATTTAGTTGAAATTTTATAGTAAAAATCATGAAGAACGCAATTGGTAATTGTAAGCAGCGAAAAGCAGTGCTCTTCGCTCTCGCTTTGCCTCTGATGTTTTCCGGTTCGCCTATGCAGGCTATGCATCGGTCCGAAATCGTTAGAGAAGTGACACAACAAAACTTGAAGATCGTTAGTGCAAAGAAAATCAATCCGACTACGATTGAAGTACTGTTCTCTAATAACCAGAGAATGACATTCGATTTCTACGGAGAGAACATCTTCAGAGTATTTCAGGACAATGATGGAGGAATCATCCGTGATCCGGAAGCGAAACCTGAAGCACAAATTCTGGTAAATAATCCCAGAAACACAGTCTCTACGCTTGACTTAAATGATGGCGGTAATCTCCTTTCTATCACTACGGGGAAAATCAAGGTGGAAATCGATAAGAATACCTCTTTGATGAAAGTGATCGACTTGGAAAAGAATACCGTAGCTTTTGAAGAAGCCGAACCGGTACTTTTTGATAAAGGAAAAGTTACTGTAACTCTGAAAGAGAACCCCAACGAATATTTCTATGGCGGCGGTGTGCAGAACGGACGTTTTTCGCACAAAGGAAAAGCAATTAATATTGTAAACGAAAATAGCTGGACAGACGGTGGAGTAGCTTCACCCACACCTTTCTATTGGTCTACTAACGGCTATGGTATGATGTGGTATACTTTCAAACCGGGTAAATATGATTTCGGTGCGGAAGAAAAAGGTAAAGTGAAGCTTATGCACGATTCTCCTTACCTTGATGTATTCTATATGGTTAGTGATGGTGCCGTAGGGATTCTGAATGACTTTTATCAATTGACCGGTAATCCGGTGTTGTTGCCTAAGTTCGGTTTTTATCAGGGTCACTTGAATGCTTATAACCGTGACTACTGGAAGGAAGACGAAAAAGGAATCTTGTTCGAAGACGGAAAACGCTATAAGGAAAGCCAGAAAGATAATGGTGGAATCAAGGAATCATTGAACGGAGAAAAGAATAATTATCAGTTCTCGGCCCGTGCAGTGATTGATCGCTATAAGAATCATGACATGCCTTTAGGCTGGTTGCTGCCAAACGACGGATATGGTGCCGGATACGGACAGACCGAAACCCTTGACGGAAACATCCAGAATCTGAAAAGTCTGGGCGACTATGCTCGTAAGAATGGTGTCGAAATCGGTTTGTGGACACAGTCTGACTTGCATCCGAAAGAAGGTGTGAGTGCATTGCTGCAAAGAGATATTGTGAAGGAAGTGAGAGATGCCGGTGTGCGTGTATTGAAAACAGACGTTGCATGGGTAGGCTGGGGATATTCCTTCGGACTGAATGGTGTGGCAGACGTAGGTCATATTATGCCTTATTACGGAGATGATGCCCGTCCGTTCATTATTTCACTCGATGGTTGGGCCGGTACACAACGATATGCCGGAATCTGGTCGGGCGACCAGACAGGCGGTGTATGGGAGTACATCCGTTTCCACATCCCGACTTATATCGGTTCAGGTCTGTCAGGTCAGCCTAACATCTCTTCGGATATGGATGGTATCTTCGGCGGCAAGAATATGATTGTCAACACCAGAGACTTCCAGTGGAAAACTTTCACTCCGATGCAGCTGAATATGGATGGATGGGGATCGAACGAAAAATATCCGCATGCTTTGGGCGAACCTGCCACTTCTATCAACCGCTGGTATCTGAAACTGAAATCGGAATTGATGCCTTATACTTATAGTTTTGCGAAAGAAGCTGTAACCGGAATGCCGCTTATTCGTGCTATGTTCCTGGAATATCCGAATGCTTATACTCTGGGTACAGCCACGCAGTATCAGTTTATGTATGGTACCGACTTCCTGGTAGCACCTATCTATAAAGCCACAAAAGCAGATGCTGAAGGGAATGATATCCGTGACGGTATTTATCTGCCTGAAGGAGAATGGATCGATTATTTCACCGGAGAAAAATATCAGGGTAACTGTGTACTCAACAACTTTGCTGCTCCTCTCTGGAAACTTCCGGTATTTGTGAAGAACGGAGCTATTATCCCGATGACCAATCCTAACAATAACGTTGCTGAAATCAACAAAGGACTTCGTATCTACGAGATCTATCCGTATAAGCACATGATGACTGTTGAATATGATGATGACGGTGTATCGGAAGCATATAAGGATGGTAAAGGTGCCACAACTTTCATTGAGTCAAATGTTGATTCGAAAAACAATGTGAAGATTTCTATTCGTCCTACACAGGGTGATTTCGACGGTTTTGTAAAAGAGAAAGCTACTGAGTTTAGGGTAAATATTACTGCCAAACCAAAGAAAGTTTCTGCTCAGGTGGGCAAAAGCAAAGTGAAGTTGATCGAAGTGCTCTCTATGGATGATTTCCAGAAAGGTGAGAATGTATACTTCTATGATGCTGCTCCTAATCTGAATAAATTTGCTACGAAAGGCAGTGAATTTGAAAAGAAGGTAATCACTAAGAATCCTCAGCTTCTTGTGAAGTTGGCTGCTACTGACATTACTAAAAATCAGGTTGTGATGAATATCGAAGGCTTCCAGTATGCGCCTGCCGATAATTACAGAGTTACGTCCGGTTCGCTGACTGCTCCTGCAGCTCAGATTACTGCCGAGAATATTGAAGCTTACACTTTGAAACCTACATGGAGCAAAGTGCCGAATGCCGATTTCTATGAAATAGAGTTCAATGGCATGTTGTATACAACAATTAAGGATACTGAGTTGCTGTTTGACGGGCTGGCTGCTGAAACCGACTACGCATTCAAGATCCGTGCCGTAAACAAGGATGGCTATTCGGATTGGGCTGAATTCAGCGCTAAGACAAAAGCGAACCCGCTGGAATTTGCTCTTCACGGAATCAAGGGTGAAACAACTGCGAAGAATCAGGAAGGATTTGATATCGATCGTTTGTTCGACTTTGCCGAATTGGGTGATATGTGGCATACGAAGTATGGAGCAAAAGCGCTGCCATATGATATGATTATCGACTTGAGAACTGTGAACCAGTTGGATAAATTCGAATACCTGCCACGTACCGACGGTGGTAACGGAACGATTCTGAAAGGTACTGTATATTACAGTATGGATAAAGAGAATTGGACTGAGGCCGGAGCAATCGACTGGAAACGTAATGGTGATGTGAAAGTATTTACATTTACTGAGCGCCCGACTGCACGCTATATCAAACTGGCTGTAACGGAAGGTGTGAACAATTATGGTTCGGGTAGAGAATTGTATGTATTTAAAGTTCCTGGAACAGAGAGCCGTTTGCAGGGTGATATCAATAACGACGGTAAGATCGATAATAACGATTTAACTTCGTATACCAACTATACCGGTCTGAGAAAAGGTGATTCCGACTATGAAGGCTATATCAGCGTAGGTGATATCGACCAGAATGGTTTGATCGATGCTTATGACATTTCTGTTGTGGCAACACAATTGGAAGATGGTGTCAGTGATGAACCGATTGAGAAACTGGATGGTACTATTGAGATCAGTACGGCTAAACGAAATTACAGTAAGGGTGATGTGGTTGAAGTGCTTGTAAAAGGTGTCAACCTCCGTTCTGTAAATGCCTTGAGTTTTGCGTTGCCATACAATCAGCAAGATTATGAATTTGTAGGTGTCGAACCTTTGAACCTTAAAGCAATGGAAAATCTGACTTACGACAGACTCCATACCAATGGTACAAAAGCACTCTATCCTACATTCGTTAACCTTGGAGCTAAAGAAGCCCTTGAAGGAACAAACGATCTGTTTATTCTGAAGCTGAAAGCGAAACGTGCCGTGAAGTTTGATCTGAAAGCTATTGATGGCGTTTTGGTCGACAAGAACCTGAACACACGTAAGTTTTAAACTTGTGTAAGAATACTCCGCCGTTTGAACGGAGAAAAATAAAAAGCTGCCCGGAAATTTCCGAGGGCACTGAAAAAACAGATGGCTTTTCAGTGCCCTCTTGAAGAGCAAAAGTGAGAGTCGCCAAGTTAGAAATACTAACTTGGCGATTTTTCTATTTGGTTCCAGTAAGTAAAATGCTTCACATAACGGTTGACATCGTACTTACGAACGTAGTTGTTAAACCGAGTTCTGTTCAAAAAAGTGGAAAAGTTGAGAAAAAGTGTATTTATCTTGATTCATCATTACAGCTGCAAAAATAGAAATTCAAATCCGTTTTATTTCAAAATATAACTTAATCGACTATATTTCAATCATTTCAAAGAACTATTATTTACTTTAACGGAACAGTAGTGAAACATTTATTATATAAATACAAAATATTATCATAATTCATAGTAATAATTGTATTAATAATAGTAGCTTTGTTACTCCTTAAACATATAGTTAAACAATGAAACTAAAACACAAATTAAACTATATACTACAATGAAAAACATGAAAATTGCATCCTTTATGATAAAATTCATAATGATGCCCCTGCTTGTCAGCACTTCCTGTGTAAATGAAATTTCAGAAGAATCGACAACCCTTCCCGGAGAAATTCCTATCCGCCTTTCTACACAAATTTTATGCAACCCCACACGTGTTATTGATAACAAATTTCAAGAAAAGGACGCCATTGGCTTGTATGTATTGACACAACCATCAACTATCAATCAGAAACGATACATTGACAATATGCGTTTCACATGTTCCCAAACCTCCGGCTTCGAACCGGAAGAAACGATTTATTATCCTAAAGGAAACGGAGAATGTAACTTCATCAGTTATTATCCTTTTCAAGAAACAGGTATTGAACCGGACAAAAGTACAATGCAGGTCCAGATACGGACCGACCAAAGTACTGTGGGCGGACTATCACTTTCCGACTTTATGATCGCTGTAAACAATGACATTACACCCAGCCAGAACATGGTTGCCATGGAATATAAACACAAACTTTGCAAACTGGAAATCATTATAAGACCCGCAGCCGGAGAAGACTTACAAGAGCTCTTGGCTGATAACCCTACCTTATCCTTAAACGGATTCCATTCGGAAGCATCTTATGATTTTCTCACCGGCCAATTCGAGTCATCGGGACAAACGAGCGGCATTATTCCTTATGGAGAATGGAAAATAGAGAATAATACCCTTATAGGCAAAAAAGCGATACTGATACCCGAAAAAATAGAGTCTGACAGTCACTACATAAATATGGAAATAGATGGAAAGAGCTATAGTTGCCCATTTCCGGACAACTTTCAGCTGTCCAGTGAAAAAAGCTGTTCCATAGGCATTATCTATAAATCATCCGAAGGTATTCAAATCAACAACTTCGATCATAGCATTGCAGACTGGACAGAAGGGGAGTCGGGTGAAACGACAGCTCAGGAAACATCAGGTATAATTCACCTGGCTGCACTGAAATTCAGTAAGAGTAATGTATATAAAGCCATTAACGAAGGGACGCAGGTAGCAGAGATCTGTAAAGAGTATCTATTGGCAGACAATATCGATGCACAAGCCATCGTCGCCTATCCTGTTCTAAATGGAGAAACAGATTTAAACAACGGCACGGTAATTTGTTTACTTGACGAAACAGCAGCCGTTCACGGAGGCAAGGTCTCTTGGAACAAAGTTAATAATGTATTAGCCTACACGCCCGGAAATCAAAGCGTCATCAACGATTTCTACATAGCCGAAGATAACTCAATATCAATATCCAAGCCGGAAAATCCTCTACCTGTACGATTGCAAGAAGATGTCTTGACAGATATACGGAATACGGAAACCAAAACTTATCCTATAGTAAAAATAGGAATCCAATATTGGATGGGACGTAGTTTGGAAGCGACACGCTATACCGACGGTAAAACAATTACTTTGAAAAAGGATTTCACGGCAACAGCAGGCTATTACACCGGGAAATATCAAGATGCGCCTCAAAATTTTTACTTTTACAATTCTGAAGCTGTTATTTCAGGCAAGTTATCACCCCAAGGATGGAATATTCCTACCGAAACCGAGTGGGAACAACTAAAGCAATATATAAACAATGATGCTTCTAAACTGAAATCTGGGCCATGGTCAAGCGATGAAAACGGTGACAAGCTTCCTATACTTAACACTACAGGATTCAATGGAATGCCGGAAGGATATATTCTAAAAAGTAAGAACGGGTATACCAACGGCTTATATACGGTGGTATACTGGTCTACCAATTCATCTGGAAATCAAATAAATAAAGCAATCTATTTGCTGCATACTACAAATGAAATAAAAGACGGCAATATAACAGACAGAGCTCTTTCTGTCAGATGCATCCGTAAATAACAAGCACTTTGCCTATCATACAGAATCTAAAGTTTAGGTAGATCTCCTCACCGCTACTGGCCCAAACTTTAGATTCTGTATTTTATCGTTAAATTATTCTCTTCATTCGAATAGGGAATCTTCTTCTTTTTTCTGTCTTTATAATCAAGAAATCAATTATAAAACCCAAAACAGAAAACATATGCAGAAAGTATTATTTATCACCACAATTCTACTTACATTATTCGCCCTCTCTATCCATGCTGAGCACAATCCTCAAAAAAGACCAGATGCATCTGCCCAATTCCAAACCGTCTCCGGTCACAGTATCAGTTTAAATGGTATCGGACTGGCATATAGTTATGAATATGCTTTTGCTCCGAAAGGTACTGTTATTTTTAGCGCAGGAGCTTCTTATGCTTTTGGAAGAACATGGCAACTCAAAATGGAATCACTTCGCGAATTTCATATCGCCACCAAAGACTATCATTTAGTAACCGGAGATTTAGCCATAGAACCACGTTTTTATTATAACCTGAAGAAAAGGCATCGCAATGGCAAGCGTACTTGGAGCAATTCCGGTGGGTATTTATCTGCCTGTTTCGGATATTCTTTTCCAATAGCCATCAGCAGCGGAGTAAAAACAGCGCATATATATGTTATCACCCCATATTGGGGATTTCGACGCGTATGGAAACATTTTCTTTTCGATCTATCTGGCGGAGCCGGTTATATAAAGTCCTCCAACGGCAATTCCGCCATCTATCCTACTGTGAGAATAGGACTGGGATATAGATTTTAAACGTCATACTCTAATTGAAGAATAAATAACCAAAGTATCGAATACAAAAAATGGCTACTCATCCCGAGCAACCAATCTTTTGTTAACCTTAAATCTAATACTTATGAAAAAAACACAATACAAATATACCGAATTTCAAGCAATTAGCAAATATCAGAGCAAAAATATCCTGTATTATAACACCGTTTAATACTCGATCTTGTTTTGTTAATACTTTAGGCTAAAAACGTTAACAATTAACACATTCGTTCACAGTTCTCCTGTAGCTCTATAGCCATAGGAAAAACAATATTATTTTCTAAATGAATATGATGATGCAAATTTTTCTCAAATGTCTCCAACATCTCAAACAATAACCTGTAGGTGTCACAAGCATCATCGGGTACTAAATATCCCTGAGCCAATAAAGAAATCCGGCGAAAACGTTCACCTTCGGCATCATGTTCATGCATCATTACCGAAATAGGGCTACTGACACTGCCACAATGAAAAGGCGGAACGGGGCGGTGTTGGGTCACTGCATCGAACAAATCGTATATATAAGGAAACAACACCATTTCCTCCTTGGTAAGATGATTATTCAGATCTATCCAGGACTCCTGAAACAACCCACGTATCTCATGAAGTTCCGGATGTTTCTCACCGTGTACCTCACAAACTTTATCAAGCAATTGAAGAATCTGCGGTCCCTGGTAACGGATATTACGATGATGGAATTTCAGGATGTAATCTACCAATAAATCCATAGGCCAACTTTTAAAATCAAAAATCGGAGAATGGTTCGGTTGCGTTTGCCTCAACTCTTCCAACAAACTGTCCACCCCTGCTCCGGCTCTTTCACAAGCATCAGTCAGCGAGACATCTCCATTGCAACAGAAATCAATGCCATACTTATTGAATACCTTTGCGTGGTCAAAACGATCGGCTACAATCTGGCCGACTGTCATAAGTTTATAATCTTTCATATTTTCCTCTTTTATTATTCAGAGGACAAAGGTAGGGAACAGAAAACAAATAATTTGTAACCAATGTTACAGGAAGGATTTTCTTTTGTCTTTCGAAGCAATATGAAGTATAAAACAATGGCATACACAGTTTTCTATAACTTGTGTATGCCATATTCTTTTCTTAATTAAAATAATACAGAAAGATAGCGATACCTTCGAGTGCTTTCTTAGGCTGATCTTTAATCTCAATCGCAAACTTAATTTCAGCTTTAGCCACACCACGCAAGTTAGTAAGAGAATGCAGACTTGCCTTCAGTCGCACACTTTGACCTGACAGTACTGCTTGCCCGAACTTCATCTTGTCCATACCATAATTAATCATCATCTTCAAATTATTTACTTCAATAATCTGATTCCACAAATGAGGAAGTAATGACAATGTCAGATATCCGTGAACAATGGTGCTATGATAAGGGCTCTCCACCTTAGCACGCTCTGTGTCCACATGAATCCACTGATGATCTAATGTTGCATCAGCGAAAAGGTTGATACGTTCCTGAGAAACCTCCAGATAGTCAGAGACTCCAATCTGCTGCCCCACTAATTTCTCAAAATCTTCATAAGAATTAATAATTACTTTATCCATATTTCTTCATTTAAAAATGTACATCTTTGCTACAAAGATATATTTTTTTTAGATAAGTTAAAATTAATCCGGTCTTTTAGATTCTTCATCAGAAAAACTCGCCGGCTTAGTACATGAATCTACTTTCCCAAATATCCGATACCGATATTTGGAAACCAATAAATACAATGCATCCCTTACTTTTACCGGAATCAGGATCAATGGATAAAAACACTGCCAGAATCCTCCCAGGTCTTTTAAGATATAAAGTATAGCCGTAGATTTAGAATAACAATCTCCTTTCCGAAAATAATAGAGAGTCTTATTACTACTTTCAACAGCATACCGGCCCAACAAAGTTTTACCCGCTTCAGATTGCAGTGAAACAAAACGGAACAGCTTTCTTTTATCCCTCTTTACAATAAAAGAAACTGTCCCGTTGCAGAGATTACATATACCATCGAAAAGTATAATATTCATTCTATTTTTCTAAATAATGGAAGTCTCGTATGCACTGGTCAACATATCATAATCGGCATCACTGTATTCTCCTTTTTCCCGAGCCTTCTGCACCTGTTTGATAAATATTTCTACCTGTGAAAGGAAAGTCTGATAAGACTTCATCTCGCTTTCATGACCATTCACGGCAGGAAGTTTTTTAGCAGCATCGAGTTGTTTGGTAAGTTCAGCTACTTTCAGGTCAATGCGGGGGCCATCCATCATATGCTTACGTGCATACAGGTTCAAAATACTCTGCATCGTAGCAGACATCTTCCGTACAGACATAATCTGTTCTTTCAGCGGACTGTCCGCCAGAAGCACCTGTTCAGCCTGTTCGGTAAACGGACTCAGAATATCAAAAACATTCTGCTTGTATTCAGACATCTGTGTGCTCAACTGATAATTCGCCTCTAACAGTTGCTTCGCTTTGGTTACATCTTTCTTTTTCAAGTAAGAAAGATAGGTATCGAAATTTGCGTAGAACTCTGCTCTCGCCTTAAACAATCCGGCATAGTTCTGCACCAGATTCTGGCGGGTTTCTCCATTGAAGTAATCTCCGGGATTCATCACCGTCGCCGAATCTTTTGCAACAACTGTCGGTGGGGCGATGGCGGTAAGAGCCGGTACTTTTCCTTTTTGTTCCATATAATCCAAAACGGCATTTACATCTTTTTCCTTCACCATATCTTTTAATACTCCGAGAGAAGTATTATAATATTTGATTACCTCTGTCGCATTTTCAATATCTGCCGTACTGGCAACAGGAGCTTTGCTCTTGCTTCCACCCGAACAAGAGGCCAACAGAAAAGCACTCACAAGTGCTCCAAAAAACAATAGATTCTTTTTCATAATGTTTCCTTTAATAATTAGTAAATAGAACAAGCCTATAGATAGCTGATATTGCACTAATAACAATATAAAAGTCGTTTTGCTCTCAAAACCATCTATAAATTACAAAGGGAACAGGGAAATTAAAGAAATAAATATCATCGGAAGCGAAACCACATTACTGCATAAAACAAAAAATGGCTACTCGTCCCGAGCAACCAATCTTTTGTTAACCTTAAATCTAATACTTATGAAAAAACACAATACAAAAATACCGATTCCCAACTAATTAGCAAATTTACGCACGATATTCTGCTCTATTATAACATGGTTTAATGTTACCGATAACTTATTAACATTTCACACTTGTATTGTTAACCATTAACAAGTTCCATTACTCGTTTTCAGACATAAAAAGGCTATCATACCTCGTCCACCCAATAACGATGATATCCCCACCGGTACATATTACTGAATTTCTTTATCCCCCCCCTGATCATATTCCAATCCTTCAGATAACAATTTTTCCGATGACAATGAACATGTTACAGGTATAACCGGTATTTCATCATAACGAAATGAATGTAGACCTCAAAAGATAGTTTATAACCAACCCACACAACCCTATGCATTTCTGAAGCAGAAAGATAGAAATCAGATAAAGGCAGTAATCTATTATTCAATTCGAACAGTTCGAATGATGGAAAAAAAAGAGAAGTCGATATTGTGATATTCTTTCAATAATAGAATCTTGTCACTTAATTTATTCTTTTTGATTTCTTGTATATTAATGTTTTTTTCTTGCTTAAGACATCAGATAGTGGTATATTTACCCCGAAACACTTCAGCCCGTTTTTTAACCTTAAAAGGAATTGAATATGAAAAATTTAAAATAATTATTGATCGTACTAATCTTTGTTACATAAAAAAACAAATAAAACAAATAAGATGAAACAAGTAAACACTGTTTTGACAGTCATTCTGTTGGTAGTATTGACTGGATGTGGAAGAAATAAACAATCAAACGATGATTTAATCATCGTGGACGTTTCGAAAAGCTATCCTAAAAAAGAATTGATTCTTCAGGATTTTATGAATGTGGAATATGTTGCGCTGGAAACTACAGATGAGTTTCTTACACAAGGCTTAGTACAAGATGTGGGAAAAGAATACTTATTGGTAACCAATAGGAATAATGATGGGGATATTTTTATTTTTGACAGGCAAACCGGTAAAGGATTAAAAAAGATAAATCGGCGAGGGCAAGGGGCAGAAGAATATGCAAGGATTAATGAGATTATTCTTGATGAAAACAATGATGAAATATTCGTAAAGTCACCGGGAAATAAAATCTTAGTATACGATCTTAACGGAGAATTCAAACGGTGTTTGAATCTTGGTAGAGATATTTCATCTATTTTTGATTATGACAAACATAATTTGATCTGTTATGATATGTCAGATTATCATAACAAAGGAAAAGATAGAAACAAATCGTACCATATTCTTATATCAAAACAGGATGGAAGTATCACCCGGGAAATTTTTATTCCTTTTAAAACGATTAACACACCGATTGTGACTGATGGAGATCGATTTATAGCAAATTATTCTTACCAAATACGCCTAAGTAACGGCAAATGGACACTTATGGACGCATCAGCCGATACATTGTATAACTATGCACCGGATGGTACATTAAGCCCCTTTATTGTAAGAACCCCCTCTGCAAATACTATGGAGCCTGAAATTTTTCTTTATATGGGTATTCATACCGACCGTTATTACTTTATGGAAACCGTTAAAAATGTATTTAACTTTGAAAAAGGTAACGGATTCTATACAGATGAGCTGGTGTACGACAAGAAGGAAAAAGCCATATTTCAAGTTGCCGTATATAATGATGACTATGCAGAAAAAAGAACTGTAGCTATGACGGCGAAATCAATAAATCGCGATATCGAGGATGTCACGAGTTTAAGTGCATCCCAACTTATTGAGATTTATAAGAAAGAGCAACTGAAAGATGGCAAATTGAAAGATATTGCTTCAAAGTTGAATGAAGAAGACAATCCTGTAATCATGTTGGTAAAGCAAAAAAATAGTGGTTTAAAATGAAAAAGGCAACCAACTATTTTATCAAGAGCAGTGGATCATCCACCACCTGCTGAACACTCCTTTTATTCCATTCGCAGGATTGTTGACCGAATAGATGGTGTTGCTCTTGTTCTTTACGTATACTATGAGGTTGTGTCAAAGCGTATTTGACACAACCTCCTTTTCACATTTACATTCAATCATTATAAAAATAACTAACCTTTCATCATGCTATGCTTATCATGATTTTATTTAGCCTTTTACGGTAATTCGTTTGTAACCATATACAGCACGGTCACCCAATTCTTCTTCTATACGAAGCAACTGATTGTATTTCGCCATGCGGTCCGAACGGCTCAACGAACCGGTTTTAATCTGTCCGCTGTTTGTTGCTACGGCAATATCTGCAATGGTTGCATCTTCTGTTTCGCCGGAACGGTGAGAGGTGACTGTTGTATATCCGTGGCGGTGTGCCATTTCAATAGCGTTTAATGTTTCTGTCAGCGAACCTATTTGGTTTACTTTAATCAGAATAGAATTGGCACAACCTTTTTCGATACCTTTTGCCAAGAAATCAACATTAGTAACGAAAAGGTCATCACCTACCAATTGGCAGCGGTCGCCGATACGTTGAGTTAATTTTTTCCAGCCTTCCCAGTCATTTTCACTCATACCGTCTTCGATGGAATCAATCGGATATTCGTTGATAAGTTTCTCCAGATAGTCAATCTGTTCCTCGGCTGTACGTTTTTTACCCTTTTCACCTTCAAACTTGGTGTAATCGTAGATACCGTCATGATAGAATTCGGAAGAAGCGCAGTCCATGCCGATCATTACATCCTTACCCGGTTCATATCCGGCAGCTTTAATAGCGGCAAGGATAGAGTTTAGTGCATCTTCTGTGCCTTCCAGATTCGGAGCGAAGCCTCCTTCATCACCTACAGCTGTACTCAAACCACGGTCTTTTAATACTTTTTTCAAGGCGTGGAATACTTCGGCACCCATGCGCAGTCCCTCTTTGAAAGAGTTTGCACCAACCGGGCGAATCATAAATTCTTGAAAGGCGATTGGGGCATCGCTATGTGATCCTCCATTAATGATATTCATCATTGGGACGGGCAAAACATAAGTATTTGTGCCGCCGATATATCTGTAAAGGGGAATATCAAGATAATTGGCAGCTGCTTTGGCTACGGCAAGTGAAACACCCAGGATAGCGTTTGCACCCAGTTTGGCTTTTGTCTTTGTTCCGTCCAGTGCCAGCATAGCATGGTCAATGCCCATTTGGTCGAGGGCTGACATACCAATCAGATGTGGGGCAATGACTTTATTAACGTTCTCTACTGCTTTCTGTACACCCTTACCGCCGTAACGATGTTTATCACCGTCGCGGAGTTCAAGCGCTTCATGCTCACCGGTCGATGCGCCCGACGGAACGGATGCACGTCCCATGATGCCTGATTCCAATACTACGTCTACTTCTACTGTAGGGTTACCTCTTGAGTCGAGAATCTCTCGTCCTGTAATTTTTTCTATTTTCATTATTTCTCTTGTTTTTTAGTCTCTGCAAATGTACTCACTTATGGGAAGCGGTAGAATAACTATTAATAGGTATTCCGTGCGGTCTCTTTCCCTATAAATCAGTATTATCACTTTTATACTATAAAACAAAGAGAGGGGTGGAAAAGTTCAGTCGTCTTCAACCTTGACTCCTAACAGAGGCAGTAAGTCCATTGCCTGTAATGAACTGACTATAGCCCCTTTCAGGTCAGCTATGTTTAGTTGAATACCTGTTATTCTTGAGCTCCTGAGGTCGATACCTTTTAAAGACGTATGCGAAAAATCTGCTTCAAGCAATTCACAATTGTCGAAAGCTGCTGGTATTAATTTACTGTCATTGAGGCTGGCGTTTCGAAAATCACAATGGCTGAAACGAACGGTTCGCATTTTCGTCATGGAAAGATTGATATATTGTCCATAACAATGCTCCATCCGGACATGGTTTAGGGTGGCTTCCGGAAAACCTGTTCCTAAGAGCTTGCATGATATAAATTCTACCCGGTAGAAAGTAGTTCCGGCAAAGGACACGTTGGATAAGTCGCAATTTTCAAAACGTATGTCTGTTAATTGGGCTGATTTCAACTGGCATTCGTTGAATATTTGTTGTTTGAAAGTACAATTGTTAATACTTAGATAGGGCTTATTTACTTGTCGGACAACTCCTTTAGAGAAATATAAATCAGAAATTTTCTCTTCATCCACCAAAATATCGAGCGGAGTGATGCTTTCGGACTGCTCATTGATGAATGGGGCTATGACTTTAACAGGTTGGACTTTCTTAATTGCTGGTTTCATATATTAGTCTATTGTTTTAAATGTTCTCCGAGGTATCCTCCACCTAATACGGCTAAAAGCCCGAGTATCATACTGGCTAATGTGTAAAATGCGAATATGCCGTAGAAGCCTCCTTTCAGTAAACTCAGGCCATCATTAGCCAAAGTAGAAAATGTGGTAAAACCTCCACAGAAACCAACAGTCAGAAATAGCCTTAATTCGAAGGATAGATCAAGACGTTCTGAAAGTGAATAAAATAATCCTATTAACAAACTTCCAGCAATGTTCACGGCAAATGTTCCCCACGGAAAGGGGAAAAAAGTAGGGCTAAGTTTCTCGTTGACGGCTATTTGTGCCAGATAGCGGGATACACTGCCTATGCCTCCTCCGATAAATATATAAATAATCTCTTTCATCTTTTTTATTTTGTTGGCAAAGTTACCACTGTCAACTGTTTATGCAAACGTTTTCTGATAAATCTTCTTTATTTCAGTTCTATTCGTCGAACCGGAATCTGCTTCTTGCTTATCTTTGTTGCATGATTACTAATTTATATTAAACCATATCATGAAGAACATGAATAAACTGACTTTTAAGTTGGCTTGCTTTTTTCTTTCTCTTTTAGTGAGTAGTGTGGCAATGGCCGAAAGCATTACTTCTCCAAATGGACTCTTGAAACTGAACTTTTCGGTGAATGGAAAGGGGGAGCCTGTGTATGAACTTTCTTATAAGGGTAAAGAAGTGATTAAACCTTCTAAACTGGGCCTTGAACTGAAAGATGATCCCGGTCTGATGGATGGTTTTACATTGATCGATGCCAAGACTTCTTCTTTTGACGAAACCTGGAAACCTGTTTGGGGAGAAGTAAAGCAAATCCGTAACAATTATAATGAGCTTGCGGTAACTTTAGACCAAAAAGCTCAGGATCGTAAGATGTTGATTCGTTTTCGTTTATATGATGACGGACTTGGTTTTCGCTATGAATTTCCGCAGCAAAAGAATCTGAATTATTTTGTGATAAAAGAGGAGCATTCCCAATTTGCTATGACAGGCGATCATACTGCTTTCTGGATACCGGGCGATTATGATACACAAGAATATGATTATACTCGATCGAAGCTTTCGGAAATACGTGGCCTGATGAAAACAGCTGTTACTCCCAATGCTTCCCAGACTCCTTTTTCTCCTACCGGGGTTCAGACTGCTTTACAAATGAAGACCGGTGATGGATTGTATATCAACCTTCATGAAGCTGCCTTAGTGGATTACTCTTGTATGCATCTTAATTTAGATGATAAAAACTTTGTTTTTGAATCATGGCTGACTCCTGATGCACAGGGAGATAAAGGATATATGCAGACTCCTTGTCAGTCTCCATGGCGTACAATCATGGTCAGTGATGATGCACGTGACATTCTTACTTCCAAATTAACATTAAACCTGAACGAGCCATGTAAATTGGAGGATACTTCTTGGATTAAGCCTGTCAAATATGTAGGTGTATGGTGGGAGATGATTACGGGTAAAAGTACATGGGCTTATACTGACGACGTTTATTCAGTGAAGTTGGGTGAGACCGATTATGCTAAAACTAAGCCCAATGGGCGTCATGGTGCCAATAATGAGAATGTGAAACGTTATATCGATTTTGCCGCTGAACACGGTTTTGACCAGGTATTGGTTGAGGGCTGGAATGAAGGATGGGAGGACTGGTTTGGCAAGTCAAAAGATTATGTGTTTGATTTCGTCACTCCATATCCTGACTTTGATGTGAGAATGTTGAATGAATATGCCAAGAATAAAGGGGTAAAGTTGATGATGCACCATGAAACCTCTGCATCTGTTCGTAACTATGAACGCCATATGGACAAAGCTTACCAATTTATGGAAGATAACGGCTACAACGCTGTGAAGAGCGGATATGTAGGCAATATAATCCCACGCGGTGAGCATCATTACGGGCAATGGCTGAATAATCATTATCTCTATGCAGTGAAGAAAGCAGCCGATCATAAAATCATGGTAAATGCTCACGAAGCCGTTCGTCCAACCGGATTGTGTCGTACGTATCCGAATCTGATCGGTAACGAGTCTGCCCGTGGAACAGAATATGAAGCTTTTGGTGGGAATAAACCATTCCACACTACATTGCTTCCTTTTACACGCTTGATTGGTGGTCCAATGGATTATACTCCAGGTATTTTTGACACTCAATTGTCTTTCTTGAGTGGTGAACATAGTTTTGTGCATACCACTTTGGCAAAACAATTGGCCCTTTATGTTACACTTTATAGTCCGCTGCAAATGGCTGCCGACCTTCCGGAGAGTTATGAGCGCCACATGGATGCATTTCAGTTTATTAAAGACGTGGCAGTAGACTGGGATGACAGTAAATATATTGAAGCAGAACCGGGAGAATATATCACGGTGGCTCGAAAAGCCAAAGGAACCGATAATTGGTTCGTTGGAGGTATTACAGGTGAAAAATCCCGTACTTCTACATTCGTTCTTGATTTCCTGGATCCGGGGAAACAGTATGTAGCCACTTTATATGCTGATGGGAAAGATGCGGATTATGAGAAGAATCCTACCTCTTATGAGATTAAAAAAGGTATAGTGACTAATAAAACCAGGATTTCTACTAAATTGGCTCGTAGTGGAGGTTTCGCTCTCAGTCTGATAGAAGCTACTCCGGCCGACCGAAAAGAACTTAAAAAGTGGAAATAAAGGTGGGTTAGTGGTAAAAAGGTTAGTTTGGTTATTTTTTTGAAATGAAAGAGTCCGGATACACAATATGTATGTCCGGACTCCTTTTGTTGATAGTTACTATATTATCAATTAAGTGAGTCATCTCTTGACTTTCTATTTTTATCTGCTGTTCTTATCTTTATTGATTATATCGTTTTTAATCAAGTGATTAATAGTCTAATGTTGAATGTTTATAAAGCTAACTTTAACATAGAGTTAAAGCTTGTTTTTTGAATGCAAAGAACAAGTTGTTTGCATTTAAAAGATTTGTTCTTTGTACAGAGGGAATAACGATCTTTGTTTTCTCCTTAACATTGTTAAATTATTCTGTTATGATTATATCTTTGCTTTGATAGCTTTTGTTCCCTATATATAATAAGGTGTAAACAACTCTACTTATTAGCTCCTCCATCCAGTAACTCGGCTATTTTCTTTTTCAGGTTTAGCTTGATAATTTCATCTTGCTGCAGTTCTATTTCTACTGTAATTTTGGCATTTCCCAATTTATATCTGATATCTTCATTATCATAATTTCTCTGTTCTTTTTTGATGCTATATAAAAGGGAAAAATCATAATCTAACGCCAGTGAAATATTGTATAATGTATCCGTATCGATGCTTTTCCTTGTTAGTAGGTAATCTACACTTTGAGGCTTAACGTCCAACCGTCTTGCGAGTTCGGCTTTAGTAACCTGTCTCTCAGACATTACATTCTTGATAATTTCACCTATATAAATATTACTTTTTTTCATTTGCATGAAAGTACAACATAATCTGAAGAGTTAGGTTTATCGATATAAAAGAATCTCTGTCTATTTTTGTATTTTGTTCATAATTTATTTGTTTTATCAGATAAATTAGGATATATTTGCAGCGGATCACTGAGAGAAGTGAAACAACACTCTTCTGGTAGCAGAAGAAAAACAGAGTGGAACATAACATTTATATTATTACTATTATTCATTAAAATTTTGAGATTATGAAAAAGAAACTCGTGATGGTAGCAGTGCTCCTGGGTGCTTTGTCACTGGGAGCTTGCGTTGATAACAACGAATCGACTTCAGTAGAGGCAGTGCGTAATGCTAAAGCTGAGCAGTTGAAAGGCTTGGCAGCATTGGCAAATGCACAAGCTGAGGCTACGAAAATTACAGCTGAAGCTGAGGCTGCATTAAAAAATGCACAAGCTGAATACCAGAAAGAAATGACTGAAGAGGCTAAACAGAAATTTGCTGTTGAAATTGAACGAATTAAAGCCGAGGCGGAAAAAGCAATTGCTGAAGCAAAGAAAGCTGCTTCTGAAGCTGAACTGGCTATTTTAAAAAATGCTGATGAACGTGTTCAGTGGTTATACGGACAGTATACTATAGCTGCTGGTGAATTGGCTGTTTTGAATGAAAACTTTCTTACCAGAACAGCCGGTCTTGCTCAGTTAGAAGCAGGTATAACTACAGCAGAAGCAAATGCTAAGATTAACACTATTACTTTGAATAGAAGTATCGCAGCGGAAACTGCTAAATTGGAGGTTCTGAAAGACCCAGTTAATGCAAATATTGATAAGGATGCGCTTAACGCTAAAAAGGAGGCTGCTCTTCAAAAGTATAGGTTAGCCAATAGTACAGTGATGAATAATGAAGGTGCTGCTTTGGATGCAGACGCCAAAGGTATTCAGGAAGCTATTGATGCTTTGGATAGAGATGCAATTGAAGAGGTAAATAATCTTTATTATGGTGTCGTTGCATTTACAGGAACAGAATATTTGCAGTGGGAATCGACTACTGGTATTAAATCTGATGTTGTTAATTTAGGGGCTTATATAAGTGAAAGCCAAAAACTTGAAGCAGAAACATCTTTTGCAAATCGTGTAAAAAATGCGGCAGATGCTTTGGGTACGTCAGCAGATACTAAGGATAAGAATACTGCTTATGGTCGTCTTGCTTCTGCTAATGCACAGTTGGAAGATGCAAATAAGATGGGTGAAACAACAGATGCAGAAAAGGAGGCTAAAGAGCAAGCTATAGAAAATGCAAAGCGTGCAATTGCTTCTGCGAAAGATGGTATTGTGATTGCACAAGCTGAGTATGATAAAGAAAAGGCTGCTTCTGATGAATTTGCTGCTACTCTTGCAGCTGTTGATGTAAAAGCATATAATGATGCCGTTAGTGCAATTGTAGCATTGGTTAAAGCGAATGAAACTGTTGCTAAAGCATTTAATGATGCAAATGAGACTCCGATGAAACTTTGGAGTGAGTATAGTGTTCTTAATGCACTTTATAATAATAGTCAGAACCTTGAAGAATTAATTGCTCAATGTGAATTAAATATTGCTCAGGCTAAGGAACAGATTAAATTCTATGAAGCTAATATCACGAATGCTGAGGCTCAATTAGCTAAGGGAAAAGAAGAGTTGGATAATCTGGAAAAAGAGATTGCTGCTAAGAAAATTATTGTTGACAATGCAAAAGCTGCGTTGGATGCAGAATTAAGAGCTGAATAATCACCTAAAGTAACGGCAGAAAACAACAAATCAAAAAAAGTATCGTATGAAAATAAAAAGACTTTTAGTGTTGGCCGTTCTACCCATGATGTGTCTTGCAGCTAATGCGCAGAACTGTAGTAAAGACAATACTCCTAAAAAGGGTGACTTTACGGTAGCAGCTACTGTTGGATACAATAGTTACACAAATGTCACAGCCCCTTCGGGGCTGCTGACTGACTATGAAGTCAGAGCGCTCTCAACCAACTGGGCAGACAAAAAGCTGATGGTTGGTTTCGAAGGGGGCTGGTTCTTCAAAGATCAGTGGAAACTAAATTTGGGTGGCGGTGTCAGCTTCACGAATAACCCCGGTTATCCGGCTGTTCCCGGTACAATAGACGAAAATACGGAGATCGGTGATGGGAGTATCCCTAACTACCGTGCCGTAGCCGATGCTCAGTCGTTCGCCTATAATGTGTCGGCAGGTGTTGATCGTTATTTCAACATC